>Ga0105238_10004253_pt1 | contig 14227 bp, 8 predicted proteins | sample KBSC34metaG_FD_81526 | JGI IMG/M metagenome (GOLD analysis project Ga0105238, IMG submission 81526) | Corn rhizosphere microbial communities from Kellogg Biological Station, Michigan, USA - KBS C3-4 metaG | ecosystem: Host-associated > Plants > Roots > Rhizosphere > Soil | place: Michigan, USA... | reverse complement strand
TTCGTCTGCGACACCGGCAACAAGTACCTGTCGAAGATGTACAACGACTACTGGATGCTCGACAACGGCTTTATCGAGCGCCAGCACTATGGCGACATGCGCGATCTGATCCTGCGCCCGTACTCGCAGCGCGACACGGTCGTGGTCGGGCCGGCCGAACCGCTGACCACCGCCTACCAGCGCATGAAACTGTACGACGTCTCACAGCTGCCGGTGATGGACGGCGACAAGATCGTCGGCATCGTCGACGAGTCCGACGTGCTGCTGCACGTGTACGGCGACGAAAAGAAATTCCGCGATCCGGTCTCCACCGCGATGGTCAGCCGCCTGCAGATCCTCGACGTCAAATCGTCGATGGAAACGCTGCTGCCGGTGTTCGAAGCCGGCCACGTGGCGATCGTGATGGACGGCGAGAAATTCCTCGGTCTGATCACGCGGATCGACTTGCTGAATTATTTGCGGCGACGGGTGCAGTAAGCAGACGCGCGCTGGGGTGGGGGACGCATGCAGGTTCTGGACAACTATGTAGCGGGCAGCCCGACGGCGCAGAACATCGTCGACATTTTCGATGGCGAATGGTCATCGCGGTTGCCGGAACATTCCGGACTGTCGAGCCGTCCGGGCAATGCTCAGTTGTTTTCGGATTCGCGGATGTCATGGGCACAGGCGACGCTCGGTGATTTTCGCGACGCGCGCGCGCTCGAACTCGGTCCACTCGAGGCCGGGCACACGTATTTCCTGCACGAGAGTGGCGCCAGGGAAATCATCGCCGTCGAGGCGAACCGGCGCGCGTTCCTGAAATGCCTGTGCGTGAAGGAGATTTTCGGGCTGCATCGCGCGCGCTTTCTGCTCGGCGACTTTCTTGCGTACCTCGACAACAGCGCCGAGAAGTTCGATGTCGCGTTCGCGAGCGGCGTGCTCTACCATATGACGGAACCCATGCGCCTGCTCGAGCTGCTGGCGCGCTGCTCCGACAAGCTGTTCGTGTGGACGCACTACTATGACGACCGCGTGATCTGCGACAGCGCGGTCTTGAGCAGGAGGTTCAGCCCTGTCTACAGCGACCGGCATCATGACTTTACCTACGAATATGCGATCCATTCCTACGCGCAGGCGCTCGACTGGAGCGGCTTTTGCGGCGGCCCTCGCGAATACAGCAAATGGCTGTCGCGGGATACGATTCTCGATTTCCTGCGTGCCCACGGTTTCTCGCGCATAGACATCGCCTTCGACGAACCCAATCACCCCAACGGCCCGGCGTTCGCGATCTGCGCCCGGCGCTGAACCCAATACGAGTACGAGCACAATGTCCAAACATGCCTTGGCGACACGCGCGATCCATGCGGGTCAGAGTCCTGATCCGTCGACCGGCGCGATCATGGTGCCGATCTACGCGACATCCACCTATGTGCAATCGAGTCCCGGCGTGCACAAAGGCTACGAATACAGCCGCACGCAAAATCCCACGCGCATCGCCTACGAACGCTGCGTTGCGGATCTGGAAGGCGGCAAGGCCGGCTATGCATTTGCGTCCGGACTCGCTGCGGCGGCGACCGTGCTGGACCTGCTCGACTCCGGCAGCCATGTCATTGCAATGGATGACTTGTACGGCGGGTCGTTCCGGCTGTTCGATCGCGTGCGCCGGCGCAGCGCGGGCCTTGATTTCACGTTCATCGATCTCAACGACACGGCAGCGCTGAAGGCGGCATTGAAGCCCAACACGCGCATGATCTGGGCCGAGACACCGACCAACCCAATGCTCAAGGTGGTCGATCTGGCCAAACTCGGCGCGTTCGCGCGCAAGCATGGACTGTTCCTGGTCGTCGACAACACGTTCTGCTCGCCGATGCTGCAGCGTCCGCTCGAATTCGGCGCGCACCTGGTGCTTCATTCGGCGACCAAGTACCTCAATGGCCATTCGGACATGGTGGGCGGTGTCGTCGTCGCCGGGGACGACGCGGAACTGGTCGAGAAAATGTATTTCCTGCAGAACTCTGTCGGTGCCGTGGGCGGTCCCTTCGATTCGTTCCTGGCCCTGCGCGGATTGAAGACGCTGCACCTGCGTATGCGCGCGCATTGCGCCAATGCCGGCGAGCTCGCGCAGTGGCTCGACCGCCACGCGGCCATCGAGCGCGTGATCTACCCCGGGCTCAAGTCGCACCCGCAGCACGCGCTTGCCAAGCGCCAGATGGACGGTTCCGGCGGCATCATTTCAGTGGTCGTCAAGGGCGGGCTGCGCAAGGCGCGCAAGGTACTGGAACGTTGCGAGCTGTTCGCGCTGGCCGAGTCGCTGGGCGGCGTGGAAAGTCTGATCGAGCATCCCGCGATCATGACGCATGCGTCGGTGCCGCCCGCCAATCGCAAGCGCTTGGGCATCAGTGATGGGCTGATCCGCCTGTCGGTCGGCGTGGAAGACGTTGCCGATCTGCGCGCCGAACTCGCCGGCGCGTTGCGCTGAAATCAGGACGGCCGCTTGGCCGGCCGCCACAATTCGCGCCACGCGCGTTCGACGTAGTCGCGCTGATAGAAACGCGCGTCCACCCATTGCGAAAACTCGTGCGCGGGCACGCGCCGTGACGCGCGCACGATCGCGCGTTTGCGGCGCATGGCAGGCAGCCCCCGGAGCGCATCGCGGTACAGCCGCCACAGCACGCGCGCGCGGCCGCGCCGCAAATGGCGCAGCCAGATGCCGCCGTGCAGCAGCAAGAACCAGGGCAGCGAGCGCAGCAACCAACCCCCGGGCGCATCCTTGATCAGCCACCACAACGAATTGCGAATGCCGTGATACAGCACAAAATCGTTGTCCGGTCCGCCGGACGACAGCGAGCCGGTATGAAACACGACCGCGTCGTCGGCGTACGCGGCGCGATACCCGAGCCAGCGCGCACGGATGACCAGATCGGTATCCTCGGCGTAGCAGAAAAATCCTGCGTCGAAGTATTCGCCGTGGCTGGCGTGCAGATCCTCGAGCAGCCGTCGGCTGAACAACGCACATCCGCCAGTCGGGCCCAGCAGTACTTCGTCGCCGCGCAGGCGGTTGGATGCCAGCGTCGAGCGGAACAGGCAAATGCCCAGGCTGTCCACAGTTCCACTTGCATCCTTGATCAACCGCGCGGCGACCATGTCGGTACGCGTCGGCACATCGAGGCGCGCCTCCATCGCGGCTATGAAACCCGGCGTCGGGCGCGCATCGCTGTTGAGCAGCAACAGGCGATCGACGCGCGGCTCGCCGAGCGCGCGTTCGATGAGCCGGTTCATGCCCGCTGCGAAGCCGAGGTTCGTGCCACTCGCCTCGAAGCTCAGCTGCGCGGTGTGCGCGCCGGCGAACGCTTCGAGCTGCTGCCGGTCCGCCACATCCGAGCCGTTGTCGAGCAGCAGCACGTGTGCGCCGGCGGCGAGTTCGCCGAACAGCGCAGCCAGGCAAGCGCAGGTCGCCGACGCAGTGCCGTGGTTGATGATCAGGACGGCGAGCACTGGCGCTCCAGCTAGATCGGCAGCGCGTCGACGTAACCGGGTCTAGCGCTGAAGTCGCCGGTGTCCAGACGCAGGTTTGGGTTGTAGCACGGGTCGCCGCTGGCGAGAATCGCCTGGTGGCGGCGCTGCATGTAAGTGATCTCGCGGAAGAAGCGCGCCTGTTTTTCCGGATTGTCCTCGTAGCCGCGCGTGCGCGACTCGTGGTGGAAGAGTTCCGCGAACGGAGTGTAGACGACCAGGTAGCCGGCTTCGCGCGCACGCAGGCAGTAGTCGATGTCGTTGAACGCGATCGCGAGTTCCTGTTCGTTGAGGCCGCCGAGCTGTTCGAACACCGCCCGCCGCGTCATGGCGCAGGCAAACGTCACCGCGCTCAGGTCCTGCACCAGCTGCGCGCGCGCGAAATAGCCGGGGCGGTCGGAAGGTTCGTTCAGATGCGCATGGCCGGCGACGCCGCCGATGCCGACGATCACGCCGGCATGCTGGATGCGACGGTCGGGATACAGCAGCTTCGCGCCGACCACGCCGACTTCCGCGCGTTGTGAATGCTCAAGCATCGCACCGAGCCAGCCCGGGTGGATCGCCTCGGTGTCGTTGTTGAGCAGCAGCAGGTGCTCGCCGCGGGCATGCCGCACGGCGAAATTGTTGAGCGCTGAATAGTTGAACGGGGCATCGTAACGGACGAAACGGATGCGCGCGTCGAGGCGTTGCAGGGTGCGCATTTCCGCCAGCGTGGCATCTTCCGCGCTGGCATTGTCGATGCCCAGGATTTCGTAGTGGGCGTAGTCGGTGTTGCGCAGCAGCGAGCGTATACAAGTGGACAACAGCTCGGGCTTGTCGCGGAACGGCACGATGATGCTGACCAGCGGGTCAGCCGCGATCGCGCGGCGCACGCGATAGGTGTTCGGATAGGGACCCGCCTCGGCAGTCGCGTCGATGCCGCGGCGCGCCAGCGATTCGGCCAGCGCGCGCCGCCCCGCTTCCCAGCTGCGTGGCTTGGCGGTGCTCGCCAACGCCGTCGACGACGCGGTCTTGCGCCAGTGGTACAGCACCTTCGGCACATGCGCCACGCGCTCGCCGGATTCGGTGGCGCGCAGCAGCAGATCGTAGTCCTGGGCGCCGTCGAAGCCGGCACGGAAGCCGCCGATGCGTTCCAGCAGCGAGCGGCGCAGCACGCTGAAGTGGCACACGTAGTTGATCGAAAAAAAATAGTCTATGTTGAAGTCGGGCTTGAAGTGCGCCTCGCTGTGCCGGCCGTCGGCTTCGAGCTTGTCCTCGTCGGAATAGATCACATCCGGATCGTCGCGTGCGATGGTGCGTGCGACTTCCAGCAATGCGTCGCGGGTAAGCGCGTCGTCGTTGTCGAGCAAGCCGACGAAGTCGCCCGTGGCCATCGCCAGTGCCGCATTCGATGCACCGGCGATGCCGAGATTCGTGGGCAGACGGCGGATATGGATGCGCGCATCGCCGAGCGCGGCGACCTCGTCCAGTGCCGCGATCGTCTCGGCGCGGGTGGAGGCGTCGTCGGCAATGCACAGCTGCCAGTGCGGGTAGAACTGGCGGCGCACCGAATCCACAGCCGCCAGCAACCAGCGCCGGTCGACGTCGAAAACCGGCATGACCAGCGCAATACTGACCGGCGATTGCAACTGCGCGATGATCTGCGCCGCACGCTCTTCATCCATGCGGCGCTGCGCCGTCGCGGCCTGCCCCGCCACGGCGACCGGGGCGGCGACGGCCGCCGCGTCGGCCGAGCGCGCGTGCAGTTGGTATGACAGTGTATTGCGCGTCAGCCAGGGCAGGTGTTGGTGCAGCCAGACGACGAATGCCCGCTTGCGCGCGGCGTCGAATCCCGGCATCGAGTAGTACCAGCGGTACAGGCGATGTTCGGCGGCTGCCGACACTCGCCAGTGGAGCAATCTACCGGCGAGCCGCAACGGCGCGGCGGCACGCCATGACCACGAACTCTGCACCGCGGACATGCCGCGCTGCAAGCCGATGACGTGCCCGCGCAAGGTATCGACGTGTTGCTGCAGGCCATCGGCGTGTTGCTGCAGCGCTGCCGTCTGCTGATCCTGTTCATCGATGCGCTGCTGCAGCGCATTCGCGTGCTGTTGCAATCGGTCGGCGTGCTGCTGCAGAGATTCGCGCTGCAAACCCGCGGCTAGCAGTTCGCTGTCGCGCCGCCCTGCTTGCGCGAGCAATTGCTCGCGTTCGTGGCGCAGCTGCGTGAGCTGCAGTTGCAATTCGGCGCGCTCCTCGGCACCGCGGCGGTTCGTCTGCGCGATCTCGCCGAGCTGACCCTCGATGCGCCCCATCCGCCGGTCGGCCTCGACCGTCGCTTCACGTCGGCCGAGATCCTTGTGGTAAGCGAACGTTGCCTCGAATTCCGCCAGCACGGCATCGGCAGTGTCGTCGCGCGCAAGTCCACCCACCGTCACCGCGCCTGGCGCGTTGCACTGCGCGTTGAGCCATGCGGCGAGCGCGCCCTGACTCGACGACAGCTCCACGTGCGCGCGCGGAACGCTGCGGCGCAGGTGCGGGTCGAGGAAGGTCGCGATGTCCTGAGCAGCCGGCGGATGCAGGCCGCGTACACCCAGGTCAGTCAAACCTTGCAGCAAGCGCGCGCACACCGCGGCGGGATTCGCCAGCAGATCCGCGTATGACACGAACAGCGCACGCTTGCCTTCGAGGTCCACAAGCAGCCGGCGCAAATATTTTTCCCAGAGTGCGATCACGTAACCCGAGGTAAGCGTGCCGCGCGGGCCGGACTGGATCGACGCCGCAATTTCGCGCGGATCGCGCACCACGACGACCTTGGCCGCTCCCGGCAGCAGCGCCTGCCACTGCGGCAGCAGGAGGCACAGGCGGGGATCCTTGATGAGCCACGGATGCTTGCCGTCGTCGAGGCGCTGGATTAGCGAACGCAGCTGCGCGGCGAGGATACGCGCCGGTTCCGATTCGAGCTCGCAACCCTCGAAGCCGGCAATGCGGTCCCAGCGGCATCCGAGCGCCTCGAGGAAGCGGTCATGCATGGCGTTGACATCCGCACGTTCCCAGTAGCCGGTCGGATTGTCGATGGGATGGGGTGACAGCAGCTCGTCTGCTTCGCCGAGATAGATGCCCATGAGGCCGAGAACGTGTGCCAGGGCGGAGGTGCCTGAGCGGTGCATGCCGAGCACGAGCACGGACCGCACGACCCCGGCTGGCGTCGGATCGGCGCGAGTCCTCGGTGCTGCGGCGCTGCGCGGCGCGGCGCTGGTAGAGGTGGTTTCGTTGGTCACGTCAAGCTCTGTATTCGAGCGGCAATGATACTTGATCCGCCTTTTGCCGTGCGCTCGACCGGATTGTCCAAAGACGCACGGGTCACCCTTCCATCCGTGCGAGGGCGTGCGAAAATACCCGCCCACCACTGTCCCCGGAGGCTGCCCGAGATGATCAAGCAAATGCTCCGGCGCCTGAGATCCCGGTTTGCGGCGCATGCCGAACAACCGCAGATGGACGCCGGGTTCGACGAAGCCGCCTATCTTGCAACCTATCCCGATGTTGCCGCCGCGGTCAGCGCGGGCGCATTCCAATCAGGCTGGCAGCACTTTGAATCCTGCGGGCGCGCCGAAGGACGCCAGCGGGCACCCTTGTCACCGGCGGCTCCGCTCGATCTGACGCAGGCCAAGGCGCGCAAGCATGCTCGCATCCGGCCACTGCTGCGCGCCGACATGCCGATGGTGGAGTCCGCGCAGTGCTACGATTTTCTCAGCGCCGACCTGCGCGCCGCATTCAACATCGTCGACACCGAAAACGTGAGCAGCGGCAACTACGACGCGAACGTGCGGGCCCTGATCGATCGTTATCGCGATGGCTTGCTGCTCGACTGCGGCGCCGGCAAGCGCAACGTGTACTACGACAACGTGGTGAATTTCGAGATCGTCGCGTACGACACCACGGACGTACGCGGCGTCGGGGAAGTGCTGCCCTTCGTCGATGGCGCGTTTGACGCCGTCATCTCGATTGCGGTGCTGGAACATGTGAAGGATCCGTTTCGCTGCGCGAGCGAAATCGCGCGCGTGCTCAAGCCAGGCGGCGAGCTGATGTGTTGCGTGCCGTTTCTGCAGCCGTACCACGGCTATCCGCACCACTACTACAACATGACGCACCAGGGCTTGCGCAACATGTTCGACACGCAGATCGAGATAGACCGGATCGAAGTCTACGAGAGCGTGCTGCCGATCTGGGCGCTTACCTGGATCGTGAGCAGCTGGGCAGAAGGACTATCGGCTGCAACGCGCGAGCAGTTTCTCGACATGCGCGTGCGTGATCTCACGGCACCGGCGAGTGATTTCCTGCGCGCACCGTTCGTGACCGAGCTGCCGGTCAGCAAGAACCTGGAGCTGGCGGCCGCGTGCGTGCTGTTCGGACGCAAGAAATAGCGGAAATCTCAAGGACCCTCGAAGCCGTTGCGGAAAATCAGGTCGCTGTGCACGACAATCGGGCCGCCGGCATAGTGCGCAACCGAATTGCGGCCGTCGTCGGCAAGGATCACTAGGTTATAGGTGCCGCTCGCCACGTTGGCGTGCGCTGCCGGGATGAACGTATACGAGCCGACGCTGTAGCCTACCGTGGCAAGCGGAATTTCATTGCCGTTGCCGAACGTGCGGTCGGTATCGAGCAGCAACTGTGCGGAACCGCCGCTGACGAAATCGCTGTCATTGATGGTCCACTGCACCGTATACGACGGGTCGGCCGCGGCGAACGGGGCGACAACGATGGAATCCAAGCGCACATCGTGACAGGTCTGCGGCGTGGCGCAGCCCATTGGTGGCGTCAGCTCGTCAGGGTCGAAGCGGAAATAGCCGAGGTTTCCTGACCATGGCTGCGGAGATCCACCCACCAGCGGTACCGCCGCGCTGTCGGCGAGATCCGCCATGCAGTACTCCACCAGCCCATTGCCGAGCACGATGTCGGTGGTGGTCGACACGGCCGCCGAACTGACACCCCAGAACAGGCGCGCGATCGAGCCGCCGCCAACGCTGCGCGGGCCGAACACCTCGAGAGTGAAGCAGGCCGAGCGGTAGTAGCTTGCATCGATCGCATGGCCGGTGGTGTTCATGATGAATTCGGGATCGTTGTTGGTCGGACGCCCGGAAAACGATCCGCTCGGATTGGTGTAGCTGATGTTCTTGAAATTCACCAACGACTTGAAATCGGCGGCGCTGATCGGCCCCCACTGCGTGCCCTGTTCGGTAAGAGCGTAACTCAGCGCCTGCTCGCCGCGTTCGCTTGGCGCGCTGATGTTCACCTGTGGCGGCACGTTGATATGCACGACGCCGCTGCTGATCGCCGTGGTATTGTCGGCGCGTTTTACCTCGACGTGATAGTCGCCCGGGGCAAGCCGCGAAAAATCCGCCACATACGCGGTGCCACCTACGCCGCTGGCAAACGTGAACCGTGCGTTGTCCGCATCGATAGCGGTGATCGTGTAGGTGCTGGCGCCGCCCGTGTCGTTCCACGTCACATTGAACATCTGCGCGGCCGTTGGCGGCGCCGTGACGCGAATCCAGTCGACCTGGATGTTTGGGCTGCCGTTGTTGCACATCGCCACCTCGATGCCGCGCACCGAGCCCAGAGCCGTCCATGCCGTGTAGGTCGCGTTGACGAAGATATCGGTATTGAAATCCCACGTCTGGATGTTCCACACGTTAGGCGTCACGCTGCCGAACGTCGAGGAGCCGATATTGAGCCGGTCGCCGTTTTGAAAGAACAGGATCCGGTTGGTCTCGGCGGCAGCACCCGGCGTCGCCTTGATCTTCATCGTGAAGTAACGGTAGACGCCGGTGTTGATTGCAAACTTCTGGCCGCGCGCGATCGCGACGGTCTGAGTGCCGTAGCCCATGAACAAGGGAAAAAACGCGAGCGAACAACCGCCTGTCGCTTCGGGATCGACCGCGCTGAAAACGCCACCGCTGAATGTCTGCGAGTTGAGCGAAGCGGATTCATCGGTATCGATGTCCTGCGCGTTGTTCATGTCCCAGGCGTCGCCGATCACCTGCGTGGCGAAGTCGTCGCCGGCGGCAATCGTGCTCGAACCGGCACCGGGAGCGGTGACGGTGAGCGTGGCGAACACCGCTCGCGCGAAAAGCAGCGCGAACACCGCGGACCCTCTCGCCAGCGACGTGTGGTTCATGTGCATGGCAACCTCCCGCGGTCGTTGCGACTGTCGTGCGATTATCGTGCATGTAGTATGCCGCACGCACACCAGCGGCAACTGAACGCCGGCGACAACCAGACGAGCGGAAGCTCAGCGGAATCCCGGCACCGTGCCGAGCTTGATCAGGGTCACGCCGTCGACGACTCGCACGGCGCCCGCATCCGGCCAGGCGGACATCTGCGCAAATACCGTGTCGTCGCGCCGGCGCTGCTCGCGCGTTGCCATCTGCAACGGCGTATAACCGAGCAGGCGCATGTACGCCACGATCCGATACCCGTTGCCGCCGTCCCATTCGAAAAACGAATAGCCCTGGGTCGCCGGGGTAGGTCGCGGATAGGCGCTGTCGAACTGCTGCGCGCCGTAGAAATCCACCAGCAGCGGGCGTGTCCCGTTGCCTGGGTTGGCATCGAGAATACGCGCGTAGACGGCTGCGGCGAGCGCTTCATCGTGCTTGCGCGCGAACTCGTTGGCAGTCTGCAGCAGGTTGACCACGTACAGGCTCTGCAGTGTGGCCAGCATGACTGCCAGCAGCGACAGGCGCGCCAGCCAGAGACGCGGCGTGCTCATGCCGAGCAGGGCGAAGAACCACATCATTGTCGGCACTGCGACCAGCGTGCGCGCCGGCAGCGCGCCGCCGGAGGCCAGATGCAGCGCGAACGGCAGGCCGAGCATCGCGGCGGCGCCGAGCAGCAGCAGCGCGCGGCGCGACAGCGTGACGCCGGGCCAGGACACCAGGGCGACAACTCCGCAGGCGAGCACCAGACCGAACGCGTGCGCGGAGGTGCCGTACACCTGGTCACTGCCGGTATACGTCCGTCCTGCATCGAGCAGCACGACAGCGGCGACGTGCAGCGGATCGCGCAGCAGTGCGGGCAGATTCAGGAAGTTGCCGACATAGCGCTCGTTACCGAGGTGGAGTACCGACAGCAGCACAAGTTCGATGGCTTCGTAAAGCACGATGCCTGCAACGAGCGCGACGGCCAGCATCGTGCAGCTGCCGAACACCGCGCGCCAGTCGCCGCGCAAATGCAGCGCGTAGGTCGCAATCAGCGCCAGGCCAAGCGTGGCGATCGAGAAACAGAAGCTCTGGTACATGGAAATCGCGAGCGCGGCGAACGTTGCCGACAGCGCCAGCGCAGCCGCGGTGCTGCGCCACGCCGGGCGCGCGAAGCTTGAGCTCAGGCCCGCCGCCAGCAGTGGACGTGCGAAGTAGATCGCGCACGCGCTGCAGAGCTGGCCGAGACCGAAACCGATCGTATTGGAAAAAAAAGACAGCGAAAATATCCAGATCGGAAACGCCACGTACAGCGGAAAGGCCGCGAAGTGGATGAAGCGCAGCCGCGCCACGCCGAACGCGGACAGCAGCACGGGATAGGAAATCGACAGGCAGCAGCCGAACACGAAAAACGGAAAAAACGGCACCACCTGCTCATGCAGTACCAGGCGTTCGAGCAAGTAAACGCCCCAGCGTCCCTGGATCAGCCACACGTCGGGCGAATCGCGCACCGCGCCGAATTCGTCGTCTATCGCGATGGAAAATGTGGATAACCTGAAATAGTAAAAAACTATAAATATGCCAAGCAATATCAGCACATCGGTGCGCAGCCACGAGTTTGGCACCGCGGGCGCGGGACGCTGCAGCGATTCAGGGGGTTGGTGCATGGTGTCCATCATCGGCCGCGGGCGCGTCCATTGTGCCTTCACGCAGAATTTCCGCATATAGCCGCGTGTGCCGGTCGCGCAGCTTCATCAGCGTAGGGCCGATGTCGTTGTCCGCCAGAGTCATCGCGGTACAGACCACCGGCTTGCCGGTTTCGGCGTCGCCCAGATGCTCGACGGCACAGCGTGCGCCGGCGCGCGCCTGCTGATCAATTTCGCGCAGGCGCGAGACGTGGTCGAGCAGCAGCAGCGACTTCGGCAACAGCATGATCGCCGCCACCGCCGCGGCCGCAGCGGTGCCGTGCCTGCTCCAACGCTGCAGCAGCACAGCCCAGCCCAGCCACGCGAAAGGCAGCATGGTCGCGATCGGCCAGAAATGAAAACGGCCCTTGCCGATCACGGTGACCAGGCTCACGGCGCTGTCCGGCGGTGCAAATCCCGCGCGACCGAACGCGACGACCGCGGCGTAGCTGGCGCTGCCGATGCCGGCATAGAGGGCAAGCAAAACCCAGCTCGAGCGGATCTTGGGCGCGTCGCGATTGAACGCGCGAAGGCGCTCCATGCCGAGCAGCAATGCGGGCAACAACACCAGCGCGGTGCATACGATGTCCAGCGGCAGGATGAATCCGCCGTAGCCGAGTGCGCGCCCGAATAACGCACAAAAGAACACCCAGAAGCGCCAGTCGAACGGATACACGGACGACGAATGGTGGTTGTGTTCCAGCAGCGAACCCTGCGCCTGGCTGACAAGTACGAACTGCAGCACGAGCAATGCCAAGCCGCTTCCGACGAGGCAGATACCGACGCGTCGCAGCGGCCACGCGGCATGTCGCCAATCGCATGACAGCACGAACGCGATGCCGAGCGAAGCCAGCATCACGCCGCCGGATATATAGGCCAGTCCAGAGGCGAGGCAGCAGCTCACCAACAGCGGCAGCGAAACGCGTTGGCGCAGGTTGCCGTCGCGGTCGAGCAGTTGCAGCAGCAGCAACGTCCCGAACAGGGTCGGCAACGCCTGTTGGTAGGCGATCGCGGCATTCGACCAGTATGCGCCGCCGGCCAGCGACCACATGCCCAGCCCCACGGCGACGGCCGCGACCGGTAGAGACGATGGCACGGCGCGCGTAAGCACCCGCCATTGCGCGGCCAACTGCAGCAACAGCAGCCCGACGGCGACCGCGCGCAATACGCCGAAATCCACCGCGGACACCTTCAACACGGCGAAGTCGAGCAGCTGGTTGGTGAGGAAGTAGGTGTCGTTGCCGACCAAACCGAGCCACGTCCAACCGCCGTCGATCAGGTTGAACCCGCCGGGCAGCACGTAGCGCCAGTCGTCGTACAGCGGCAAGCGCGGCCCCACGGCGAGCGATGCAGCAAAGTATACAATGGCGCACGCTGCCGCCGGCAGCATCGCCAGCGCCGCCAGCGGCAGCCGGCGGCGCAGCAGCCCCGTGAGCAGCAGCACCGATACGCCGATGCCGATGGCGGGCGCCATGCCTCTCAGGCGCGCCGGCGCGGACGGCGTCGGCACGATGAGTTGCGCATCGATGTCGTGCGCGTTCAGCAGGAGGGCGTCGCCGCCCACGCGCACGTCGCCATCGGCGCCGCGCGCTTCGTGCAACTGTTGCGGCAGCACCGGCACCTCGAACCATCCGACGCGCCAGCGCATCGCATCGACGCGATAGCTCGCCACGCGCTGGCCAGGGTCGAAGCGCACGGCGCCGCCCGTGACCAATCCGGGCAAGGGGAATTCCAGTGCATTGGTGCCCGCGCGCAGCGGCGCCATGATCGACTCCGCTTCGTTCCACGCGCCATCGCGCGAATAGAAAAGCTGCGCCGTGTCGGGCGCGTCGCTCGACACGCGCACGAGCAGTTGCACGTGGCCGAGGTTGCAGATCAGATAGACCAGCATGAGCAGCCATAGCGCCAGCGCAACGGCGGCGTGGCGTGCGCTGAAACGAATGCGATCAGTCATTGCCCGAACCGGCACGCGACGCGCACTGTCGCGCAGGATCAAACGACTCAGCGCGAACGTCAGCGGCACGCTGACGGCAACGCTGGCGAGCAGCGCGAAGCGCTGCGGCACGCCGAATCCGCGCACGGCGACATTGAGGATGAGCGCACCGGCGAGGTACTGCGCGAGGTATACCAGCGGGAATGCCGCGAACCTGCCGAACGTCGGCGCAACCCGGAACACGAAACGGGTGTTGAGTGCATACGCCAGCAGGATGCCGGCGACGAAGGCGATAGTGTACGCCAGCGTGTAGTCGAGCCAGTTCAGCAGCAGCAGATAAAGCGCATAGGTCGCGGCGGTATTCGCGGCGCCGGCCAGCAGGAAGCGCACCCCCTCCCTGCGCAGCGTCGAATTCATGCCCGCGAGGTGTCGCGCAGCAGTCGCGTGAATTCTTCGTAGCTGCGCACGTAGTCGGCGGCATCGTAGTGCGCAGATGCGAACACGAGCAGCACCGAGTCCGCGCTGTACTTGTACTGCGTGCCCCATACCAGCGGCGGCAGGTGCACGCCGAGATCGGGACGGTCGAGCAGAAACTCCTGCCGGCGCATGCCGTCGTCGGCGACCACCGCGCAACTGCCGTGCACGCAGATCAGGAACTGGTGACAGGCGCGATGGGCGTGCTCGCCACGCGTTTCCGCGCTCGGAACGTCGTACACCAGGAAATAGCGTTTCACCTCAAACGGTATGTCGCTCGGAAATTCGCCGACGCTGAGGCTGCCGCGCAGGTCCTTGACGTGCTTGAGCCGGTGCAGCGTGACGCCGCGCACCGACGTCGCGACGGTGCCTGGTTGCGGAGGAAATTCGGCGGAGGGCGCGCTGGCAGTCTGCGGTGCGCCGTCGACGTAACCGACGATGCGCGCCGGATTGCCGACCACGAT
>Ga0105238_10004252_pt1 | contig 14232 bp, 8 predicted proteins | sample KBSC34metaG_FD_81526 | JGI IMG/M metagenome (GOLD analysis project Ga0105238, IMG submission 81526) | Corn rhizosphere microbial communities from Kellogg Biological Station, Michigan, USA - KBS C3-4 metaG | ecosystem: Host-associated > Plants > Roots > Rhizosphere > Soil | place: Michigan, USA... | reverse complement strand
GGACTACCTGCAGCTGTCGCCGTACGAGGTCGCGTCGCGCCTGTCCTACACCTTCTGGCAGACCATGCCCGACGACCCGCTGCTGGCGGCGGCCGCCGACGGCTCGCTGGCGACCGACGCCGGGTTTCAGACCCAGCTCGACCGCGTCTTCGCCGATCCGCGGACGCACCAGACGATCTGGCAGTTCTGGAACGAGTGGATGCGCTTCGATTCCTTCACCGGCTTCGCGTCGGAGCGGCCCGCGTTCCAGGCGCTGGCCGCCGGCGAGAACTTGGGCGTGTCGGGCCACGACCACTGGGCCGACATGGTCACCGAGTTTCGTGACCTGACCGAGCTCTACACCTGGACCCAGAAGGGCACCTTCCTCGACTTGATGACGTCGACGGTGTCGGTGACGAAGTCGGCCGACCTGGCGCATCTCTACGGCGTGCCCGCGTGGTCGGGGAAGGGCGACTATCCCAAGTTCACCGACGGCAGCCGCACCGGCATCCTGCAGCGCGCGGCGCTGCTCGCGTCCAGCCTGGAGCAGACGAACCCGTTCCACCGCGGCGCGCTCATCCGGCGGGCCATCCTGTGCGACAACCTGCCGCGCCCCGATCCCAACAGCCTGCCGCCGGGCTCGCTCGATCCGCCGCCGGCCAGCAGCGCGATGACGACGCGCCAGCGTTTCGCGGCCAAGGTCGACGGCAACGGCTTGTGTCAGGGGTGCCACGGCAGCTTCAGCAACCTCGGCTACATCATGGAGTCCTACGACGCCCTCGGCCGGTACCGGACCTCGGAGAAGGTCTTCGACGAGCAGACCGGCAAGCTGGTAGCCACCCTGCCCATCGACACGACCGCCGTTGCCCAGGTCGTGGGCGGTGATACCCGCTCCGTCAGCGGCCCGGCCGAGCTGAATCAGCGCATCATCGAGAGCGGCAAGGTCGAGGGATGCCTGGCCTCGACGTACTTCCGGTACGCCTTGCGCCGCGAGCCCACGACCGACAGCGCCGACGCGTGCGTCTACGACGGGATGCGCGCCGATCTGGACAAGCCGGGCGTCGGGCTGGCCGATGTGTTCAAGCGCCTCGCAAGCGAGACCAGCTTTCGTCAGAAGAGGGTGGGCGCTCCATGAGCTCGCGTCGATCGTTCCTCAGGGGTGCGGGCGGGGCGGTCCTCGCCATGCCCTTCCTCGAGTCGCTCGCGCCGCGCCTGGCGCGCGGGCAGACCATGACGCCGCCCCGGCGCTTCATCGTGATCAAGAGCTTCAGCACCCAGCTCATCAAAGAGTGGTACCCCGCCTTCAAGGGGAACGGGTACGCCCTGAAGGACTCGAAGTACTCGGGAAGCAAGGCGGACGGGACCACGCTCCTCACGCAGAAGCTGGTCTCGGGAAAGAACTACACCTGGGCGCCGCTCGCCGACCTGCAGACGGCCGACGGCATCTCGGGGATCCTCGGCCCGTCGCTGAATCCGTTCCTGCCCAAGCTCACCCTCATCCGCGGGCTCGATTTCCTTCCGGCCGTGAACCACAACTACGGCGGGCTGCTCGGCAACTTCTCGTCGTGCACGGCCGCCACCCCGTGCGACGCCGACAGCCTGCCCGACGTGCCGACGATCGACCAGGTGATGGCGTACTCGCCGAAGCTCTACCCGTCGACGCCGGGGCTGCGGTCGCTGCACCTCGCCCAGGGGGTCACCGACGCGATGTCGTACTCGGACCTCGGCAAGGCCGGCGGGCCGGTCCAGCAGCTGAAGACGCGGACGAACCCGCTCGACGCCTTCAACGACGTGTTCGGGGGCTTCACCGCGGGCGGCGGCTCGGGCACCGGCAGCGACCGCGACAAGCTGCTCGTGGATCGCGTCTATCAGGACTACACCAAGCTCAAGACGAACAGCCGCCTGTCGGCCGGTGACAAGCAGCTCGTCGATCAGTACATCACGCTCGTCGCCGAGCTGCAGGCCAAGATGTCGGTCAAGCCGATGATGACCTGCACGCCTCCGGCGGCGCCCGGGTCGATGGCCAACAACACGGGGCTCAACGTCTCGGACATCACCAGTAAATGGAAGCTTTTTCTCGATCTGGTGACGGCGGCCATCATGTGCGATCGCACGCGCATCATCACCATCGGGGTCCACAAGGCGCTCGGGCCGGGGCCCGACTCGTCGGATCCGACCCTGGTCGGCCTCTACCACTCCGAGGACGCCAGCGGCGGGACGTGGCACGGGTTGGCGCACGACTGGTCGAACGCCAACTCGCGCCGGATCTTGAAGGGCGTGAACCAGTGGGTGGCGAGCGAGATCTTCGCGAAGCTGCTCGGCAAGCTGGACGTGCCCGAGATGAACGGGACCACCTACCTGGACAACTCGCTGGTCTACTGGGGCAACGAGCTCGGCTTCAACCACATCGCCTACAGCGTGCCGTGCCTGCTGGCGGGCAGCGCGGGCGGGTTCATCAAGACCGGACGCTACCTCGACTACATCGACTGGGACGGCAAGGCCTACTTCAGCCAGGAAGACGGCAACGTCATCAAGGGCATCCCCCACAACCAGTTCCTGGTGACGGCGCTTCAGGCCATGGGCCTCGCGCCGGCCGACTATGAACGCGATGGCAAGCCCGGCTACGGGTCCACCAGCGTCGGCAGCCGGACCAACGACACCTGGCCCGTCGACTACGACCTGTCCACCGTCGGGCAGGTGCTGCCCGGCATCAAGGGGTGACCGGGACCCCGGGAAAAGGGCCTCGGGCCTCGGGCTTCGGAATGAAATGAGCCTCGACGCCCCGGGGAGGGCCTCGGCCCTGGGGCCTCGGATGGAATGAGCCTCTTCGTCGGAGATTTGTCTTCCCCGAGGCCCGAAGCCCGAGGCCCGAAGCCCCCGGAGGGGGTTTCGACAATCCGTTAGGGTAAATTGGGCGCCATGTCCCTCGGCCGCCGGAACCTGCGCGATGCGCACCGCATCGTGGTCAAGCTCGGAACGCACGTCGTCACCAAGGACGGCGTCTCGCTGGCGCTCGATCGTCTGAATGGCCTGGTCGCGAGCATGGCCGGGCTGCGCCGGGCCGGCCGCGAGATCGTGATCGTCTCGAGCGGCGCCGTCGGCCTCGGTATGCAGGTGCTCGGATTGAAAGAGCGCCCCCGGTCGCTGGGCCTGCGCCAGGCCTGCGCGGCCGTGGGGCAGGGGCACCTGATGGCGTACTACACGCAGGCGCTCGGGGTGTTCGACATGAAAGCGGCTCAGGTCCTCCTGACCCAGGAGGACCTGGGCGATCGCGACCGGGCGCTGTGCCTGCGCACGACGTTGATGCGCCTGCTCGAGCTGGGCGTGGTGCCCGTGCTCAACGAGAATGACAGCGTCAGCGTCAAGGAGCTGGTCGAGCACCAGCGGCGGCAGGGATCGGCCTCGCCGGCGGGGGCGCCCGTCTTCGGCGACAACGACGGCCTCTCCGCGCGCGTGGCCGTCAGCTTGGACGCCGACTTGCTCGTGCTGCTGACGAACGTCCCGGGGCTCTACACGGCGAACCCGCAGCACGATCGTGACGCCCGGCGGGTGAGCGACGTGACGGAGGTGGACGACGCGCTCCTCGAGCTGGCGAGCGGCGGTTCGTCCGGCGGGACGGGCGGCATGGCCAGCAAGCTCGAGGCGGCGCGCCTGGCGACGGGGGAGGGGACCGCCGTGCTGATCGCCGACGGCGCGGAGCCCAAGATCCTCGAGCGAGCCCTCGACGGCGAGGACCTGGGCACTTTGATCACGGGAACGGAGACGCGGGGCGCCCGCTGGCGGCGCATCGCCGTGTCGGAGCGGCGGCGGGGCGCCCTGATCGTGAACGAGGGTGCGCTTCGCGCCCTCACCGCGCGCAAGGCGTCGTTGCTGCCCATCGGCGTGGTGGCGGTCGACGGCCAGTTCGAGGAGGGCGATCTCGTCGAGGTGCGCGACGGCAGCGGCCGCGTTCACGGGCGCGGCCTCGTGAACTACGGGTCCGATGCCTGCCGCTCGTTGTGCGGCAAGCAGAGCGACGAGATCGAGGCCATCCTCGGCTGGCGCGGCTACGACGCGCTGATCACCCGAGACAACCTCGCTCTGGCCTAGCGTCGACCGCCGGCGAGGTATCATGACCGCCATGACCGAAGCGAGACTCGAAGCGAGACCGATGGAAGAGACGGCGAAGGCAGCCAAGGCGGCGGGGGCGGCGTTGCGAGATGCGGCGCCGGAGACGCGGTCGGCCCTGCTGCGTGACCTCGCCGAGGCGCTCGGTCGAAAGGACGTCCAGGAGACGGTGTTCGCCGCCAACGCCCGCGACAAGGAGCGGTCGGCCGGCGACATCGCGCGCGGGGCCATGTCGCCCGATCTCGTGAAGCGACTGGCGCTCGACGCGAAGAAGCTGGCCTCCGTCTCCGACGGGTTGATGCAGCTCGCGGCCATGGACGATCTGGTCGGCCGGGTCACGCTGCGACGCGAGCTGGACGACGACCTCGTCCTCGAGCGCGTGAGCTGCCCGCTCGGGCTGCTCGGCGTCGTGTTCGAGGCAAGGCCGGACGCGCTGGTCCAGATCGTCGGGCTCGCCATGCGCAGCGGCAACGCCGTGCTGTTGAAGGGCGGACGCGAGGCCCAGGAGAGCAACCGGGCGCTGGCGGGCGTCGTCCACGACGTGATGCGCGCCCGGGGCATCGATCCGCGGGCGGCGGTGCTGCTCGAGGATCGCGGCGACGTCGCCGCCGTGCTCGGCCTCGAAGGCATCGTCGATCTGATCGTGGCGCGCGGCTCGTCGGAGTTCGTGCGCCACGTCCGCGCCACGTCGCGCATCCCGGTCATGGCGCACGCGGCGGGGATCTGTCATCTGTACCTGCACCGCGCGGCCGACCCGGCCATGGGGGCGCGGCTGGCCGTCGACTCGAAGATGACGTACCCGGCGGCGTGCAACGCGCTCGAGACGTTGTTGTGGGACGAGGGGGCCGAGGCCGCCCTCGACGCGGCGGTGGCCGCCCTGCTCGCGGCCGGCGTCGAGCTACGCGGCTGTGCGGCCACCCGCGCGCGCCATCCCCAGGTCGCGGCCGCCCCCGACGACGCGTGGGACACCGAGTACGGCGCCCCGATCCTGTCGGTCCGCCGGGTCAGCGGGATCGACGAAGCGCTGGCGCACATCGAGCGCCACGGGTCGCGGCACACCGACTCGATCGTGACCGCCGACGCGGCGGCCGCGCGGCGGTTCCTGTCGTCGGTCGACTCGGCCGGCGTCTACCACAACGCCAGCACGCGGTTCTCCGACGGCTATCGCTACGGCCTCGGCGCCGAGGTCGGCATCAGCACCGACAAGCTGCACGCCCGCGGTCCGGTCGGCGTGGACGGCTTGCTGACCTACCGCTGGCTGCTGCACGGAAACGGCCAGCTCACCGCCGACTACGGCCCCGGCCTGCGGAAGTTCAAGCACCGCGATCTGTAGCGTCGGCCTTTCCCGTGCGATTGCCAGCGCGGGCCGCGAGGGACATGATTGGCGTAATGGCGGCGCCGAAAGGGTTCGTTCGGTCGTTTCCGGTGGTAACCCTGCTCGTGGCCTGTTCCGTCTCGGCCTGCGATGGTTCGGCCCTGAAGAAAGGGTCCCCCGACGGCGACGCGAGCTCCTCGGATGCTGACGCCGCCTCTCATGATGGCGACGGGGGCTCCTCGGACGGCGTCGGAGGCCCTCGTGACGCCGCCTCCACGGCCGACGCGCCGCCGGCGGATTGCCTGGCGGCCGTGCTCTCTCCTCCGGCGTCGGCCATCCAACCGCGGTCCGCGGTCGCCGAGTCCTGCGCGATCGTAGCCGGCGCGACCGCCTGGACGTATCCGGAGAATCCCCACGTTCTCGATGATGGTAACTGGCGCATCGTCGGCCGATGGGCGCCCTGTGGGGCGACGCTCTCGGGGATCGCGGCCCATGCCGGCATCGAGTTCGGGGCCAATCGCCGCTGGAGGCTGCTGACGGTCGACGCTGGGACGGGTGCTCTCGTTCCACTGACTGGACCGGGCGCCGCCTCCGGCTACTACGATCTTCAAGACGGAGTCGGCTTCGGGACCATGACCATGCCGGGCGAGCTGCCGGGCCAGACCCTCTGGTCCGGCCAGGTCACTTTCGCGGCGGCGGGGGATGCGCTGCGGTTCGCAGGCCAGTCTTCGACGGCTCAGGTCTACTCCCGCACGACGCCTTCGACGGACGACGGCGCGAGCAATCCGTCCTCGACCATGGACGGGCATTGCTCGATGGTCGGGACCTGGGACGTCCCGGCGGGCAGCGATCCAGGCTCGCTTGGGGCCGCCGTGTTCTCGTTCGATGCCGCGGGCCACTTCGCCGGGGGCCCCGAAGGCACGGACCTCTGCGCCAGTCAGACCATGTACGGAACCTATGCGCTTTCGTCGAGCGGGTTCCAGCTCGTCACGGGCAGCGGGCTCGGCGGTTGCGACGGCAGATACCTGGCCAGCTACACGGCGACGTTCGACGGCAGCTGCGACAAGGTCGTCCTGACTCCGACTCACGACGAATGTACCGCTGACCGCGGGTACTTCGGCAAGCCCACGACGCTCTCTCGGCGCCCGGCTGGGGCGGACGGCGGCGCGGGGATGCCACCCGAGGCGGGCGCTCCTCGGGTCGCGGTCTTCGATGCCGATTGCTGGCAGTCCCAGCTCCCACCGGCGCCAGAACCGATGATGCCGCCCGCCTCCACGACGAACCTCTGCGCCGCGGCTTTGTCGGCGACCGATTGGGATTACCTCTCTGCTCCTCCCGAGATCGTCGAAGACTATCGGAAGCACATCGTGGGCCGCTGGTCGGCCTGTGGGCCGAAGATTGCTCAGCTGCCTGCGCATGCGGGGATCGAGCTCGGCGCCAACGGCCGGTGGCGGTTGCTGGCGCTGGACGGGGGCAACGGGGGCCTCGTTCCGCTCGCCGCGACGGGCGCGGTGTCCGGCTACTACTACGCGATGTCGCACGATCGGAAGCAGAAGTACGGCGCTCTCGTGTTGCTCGGCGAGCTGCCGACGGGAACCACCTGGAATTTCCTCGTTCAGTATTCGAACAACGAAAACGCGATCCGGTTCAATTCCAATTCCGGCGAAGCGGGCCCGATTTATGCGCGCGCCGCGGCTTCCCCCGACAACGGGGCCGGAAATCCGCCTCCCACGGCCGACGGCGCCTGCTCGATGGTCGGCACCTGGGACATGCTGACTGGCGACGATCCGCTCGGCCCGCCTCCTGCTGTGATCGCTTTCGATGAGGAGGGGAACTTCGTCGGGGGACCTGAAGGGATCGACCTTTGCCGATACAACTATTTTTCCGGGACGTACGCCCTCGCGTCCGGACTGTTCCAGTTGACGTCCGGCCTCGGTATGAGGCCGTGCGATTGGTGGACGCGAGCCCTCTACGCGGCCACGTTTGATCCGACCTGCAACCAGCTCTCGATCAGCCCCATCTCGGACGCCTGCGAAGGCACCCGCGGCTATCTCCATGAGCCAAGGACGCTCAGGCGGCGGGTACCGCCCTCGGCACGACCGTAGCGTCGCGTGGGCGATCGAGTCGAAGCCGGCTACCAGTACTTGCCCAGGCCCGCGCTGCCGCGCACCACCGGCGCGGTGGTCAGTCGTGCGCTGTCGGCTTCCTGGTTGTTGAAGACGTAGGCCTGAACGCCGACGCCGCCAAGGACGTAGAACCCGTGCGCCAGGGCCACCTCGACGCCCAGGCCGGCGCCGAAGTGGCCGGCGGCGGTCATGCGCGAGGGGGCGGTGTTCGCGCTCATGAAGCGCTGGATCAACAAGGCTGCGCCGGCCTCGAGCTCGGCCGAGATCATGAGGCGCCCGGTGTCCCAGGCGCGGCCGATCGCGAGCCCGAGATCCGCTTCATCGGTGCTGGCGGTGAGCGCGCGGCTCCGATAGCCGCCCGTGCAGTAGCCGAGGTTCTGCCGGAGGTAGAGCGACGCCAGCGCCAGCGTGTAGCCGGCGAAGGCGCCCTGGCAAAGGCTCGCGCCGGACCACAGCGCCGAGCGCAATCGATAGCCAGCGTGCACGCCCAGGACCCGCCCCGCATCGGCGCCGGCCCCGACGCCCCCCTTGCGAACGAGGCGCGCGTAGTCGATGCGCTCGAGGCGCGTCTCGTCGACCGCGGTCTCGCGCTCGGCGGGCACGTCGATCGGTCCCACGAACAGCGCGCCTTCGGACCGGGCGCGCAGGAAGTATCGCCCGGGCGCCAGGTTCAGGCGGCGCGCGCCGTCGCCGGTGGCGACCTCGGCGATCACCTTCCCATCGGGGCCGCCCGCCATGACCAGATAGGTGCGTCCCCGCGGGAACGTCAGCGTCGCGCGGCGGGCGCGAACTTCGCCCGGGTAGGTCAAAGGCACGTCACCCTGGCCGCGCATGCGGAACTGGAACGTCGGGTGCTGCGCGCCCGCCAGCGTGCGGCTGGACGCGCGCACGGTCGCCTCGTACGCGTGACGGTAGGCCTCGCTCAGCGAGACGCGGCCGTCGCCGTCCGTGTCGGCCGCGCCCATCAACCCCGAGATGAAGTAATGCGTGAACACCGACCCCGCCAGGGCGTCGGACTCTTGCGCGTCCTCGTCGGCCGCCGCCGAGGTCAGGAAGACGACGCCCTCCTCGGCCAGTCGATCGTCGAGGCGAATCTCGCGCGCCGGGCTCGCCCCTCCGACGTCGAAGGAGGGCGCCGCCCGGGCGCCCTTGAGGCGCGTCAGCGCGCCCGAACGACAGGAGTCGAGGACCAGCAGGCGGAACTGCGCGGCCGACCCGCTGACGAGCTGCCGGAGCTCGATCAGGTCCAGGCGAGACGTCCCGAGGTGAAGGGCGTCGACGTCGGCGTGACCGGAGTAATAGACGAACAGGACGGCCTGATCGCTGGTGGCCGCCGTGACATGGCGGATGCGATCGTTGATCGCGATCAGCGCGCGCCGCAGCTCTGCCCCGTCGCGGTGCCGGATCGTGGTGACGTTCTCGGGCCGGTAGCCGCCCAGCTCGGTCAGCACGCCGGCCACCCGGCTGGCGTCCTCCTCGGCGAAGCGCAGGCGAAGGTCGCCGGCGTCGCCCTCGTTGTTGCCGACGACCAGCGCGAACCGCTCGACCGCGGCGGCCGCGAGCCGAGCCGCCGCCAGGGTCACGATCGTCACCGTCATCGCCGCGGCCATCGCCGCCGCATGCTTCCGGCGCCGACGCGCGAGCAGCGTGTAGCTCACGGGTGAGAGCCCCGCTGCTGGTCCGCCTCGCTCCCCCCACGATCCTCGCGCTTCTCGCGCTTCTCGATGGTCAGGCGGTCGACCGCGCAACCGGCGGGCGGGTGGACGGCGCCGCTGGCCGTCAGGTCGCGCAGCAGATCCCCGGTGGGGACGGGCCGATCGCAGAACACGCCCACCAGATCTTCGTGTCCCAGGAGCTCGTCGAGCTCGAGGCTACCCGGCAACGGGACGTCGTGGCCCGGGGTCACGGCCACCATGGGTGTCCCAGGGCTTCCGACGGGGACGTACAGCGACGCCGTGCCGCCGCCATCTCGACTGAGCACCGCCACCCACCGCTCGGCCGTGGCGGTGACCGTGAAGCGCAGCGTGTCGCCCGGGGCCACGACCTCGCCGTCGACCCCGTGGCGGACCCGATCCCCCGATTTCACGAACAGGCCCAGCCGGGCGCTCCCTTTGGACCGAAGGGCGTCCTCACGGGACGGGGCCGGGCCCTTTCCCGCGCGGGGCCAGATCAGCCAGACCGCCGCCGCCGCCAGAGCCAGCGCGGCGCCGCGGCCGGGCGCGCGCCACGGCCACGGACGACCCCGTCCGGCGGTCGGGCTTGGCGAGGGACGCGGCGACTCGCCCCCGGTCCGGCGCGGAGGCAAGGCGCGCGCGGCCTGGTCGGTCGCCTGCCAGTGGGCCGTGCAACGCGGACATCCGGCGACGTGCCGTTGCACGCGCGCCCGCTCGGGCTCGTCGGCTTCGCCGGCCCGCGCGCGATCGAGCGCCAGGTCCGATGGGCAGCCGGCCGGGCGTCGTGGCTCCAGGGCGCGCAGCATCTCTTCCGGTGTCATTGGTCACCGTCCCCTTGCGCAGCGACCCACGCCAGGGCGCGCGCAATCAGATCGCCCACGTGCCGCCGGGAGCAGCCGAGCACCTCGGCGATCTCGTCGTGGGTCATCTCGTCCATGAAATGGTGAACCGCCGGCGCGGCCAGCTCCGCCGGCATGCGCGACAGGAGCTGCCGCAGGATCGACGAACATTCGGCTTCGGAGTCGGCGCCGAGAGGCCCCTTCGGGCCCTGGCCGCCGCTCGCCGCGTGCTGGCCGAGCAGCGCGTGGCGCCGGCGCTGGTCGCGCAGGCGATTCAGGCACAGGTGCGTCGTCGCGCTGTAGAGGAAGGTGGTCATCGCGCTGCGCCCCGCGAATTGCTCGGGCCGCGCCGCCAGAGACACGAACACCTCCTGCAGCACCTCCTCGGCCTCGGCGTCGTCGCCAAGGAGGCGCCGCGCGCGGCGGAGCACGGCCGGACCATGGCGTCGGTAGGCATCGTCGAGGTCCAGCCGGTGCTCCATCGAGCTCGCCAGGGAGGGCACGTGCTCACTGCACGCACATCGGATCCAACATGGGATTGCAGGTGACGGGCGGCGGGTCAAACGACGCACCTGGCGTGAGGTACACCGGCAGGAGCGGGATCAGGTCCAGGTCGGCGTAGTCGTCGACGAGCCGCACGGTGGCCGACTCGGACGCCGCGGTCGGGTAGAGAGGGCTGGACAGGCCACACGCTTTCCAGGCCACGATGACGTCGGCGGGTGTCGCGCCCGTCGCGGCCGCCTGGCAATGCGCGATGACCGAGTAGGCCTCTGCCGTCGTGCGAACGATCTTCAGCAGGTGGTAGCCGGCGGGAAGCGGACCGTGCAACAGCGCCGCCGCGGCGGTGCCGTCCTTGATTTCCGCGCCGGCGTAGACGACCGCGAACGACTCCGCGCCCCCGAGCACGTCGGGCTCCAGATACCCGTTCGGCGCCGAGCTGTCCCGGTCGACCGCCAGGATGTGCCCCAGGGCAATGGACGGTTCCGTGGCGGGATCGTAGTAACCCGTCGGAAAGTCCTTGTCGGCAGTGAACAGGGTCTGGGCGGGGGGCGCGCCGAAGAACGACAGCTTGAAGGATTGGGGAAAGGTCCCGGCCAGATCGGTCTCCGACGTCCAATCCGTGACCGGAACAAACATGGCGCCCACGACGCCCCAGTTCACCAGGATGCGGGCGGGCGGCGGGTGGTGGTCCGTCGTCTCGTCGGTCACGGACCCGGTGATGGCGTAGTCGGGATCGCCCTCGTAGCCGGGAGGTTGTTGCGCGTCGCAGGCGCCCAGGGCGGCGAAGGATACGAGCGCCAGGGCGCCGCGCAGCCAGCTCGGGCGGACGGGGGGGATCGAGGGGGCGGGGGCGACGGCGGGGGATCGTTTCATGACGGCTCCTCTCTCTCGGTTACAGGCGGCGATCGCGCGACCTTCGAGACATGAGGACCCCAAACGCCGATTTCGGGCACGAGATTCCGATCCTTCGTGACGAGGATCGGATACCGGGCCAAAGCATCCGCCTCTTCACCACGGCGGCGCCTGGCTCCTGGCGCGCAGCGTTCGCGGGTCGAGACGCCGTTACGATGGCCGGCGCTCCGACGGTGCGCTCGGCGTCCGGGCGAGGCGCCGTCGGCTGCCCAGCGCCAGCGCTCGGCGAAGCGGCCGCTCGGCAACGCGACCAGCGCAATTGCGGCGGCGTGGTCGTGCGGGCCGCACAACGTTCTCCCGCCACCGGCTGAGCGCTTCGCCGCCGGTGAGGGGGCTCCCGCCATAGGGCTCGCCGTCACTGGGCTGGGCCACGGTCGCGGGCAGGGCCCCGGCGAGCAGCAGCGTGGCATCCAGGAACCATTGCAGGCTCGCCGAACCCGTCGCGCAGGCATCGAGCCACCGATTCCAGTCGACCGCCGGGACTTCGTCTCCCATCGACCGCGACAGCATACCAGTCGAGCGGCGACGATTGGGAACCGGCGTCTCCGGCGGGACCCGCGCGCCAACCGAGGCGGCCGGTTTCACCGTCGAAGGGCAGAAACAAAAAAAAAGCGGTGTGAGATCCCGGTTACCGGCCCCCCCGGACCGAGTTTCTCACACCGCTTCGTCCCCCCAAACCTAACTCCACTCAAAGTCTCTATTCAGTTTTTCAGACAATCGATTCCAACTTGTGATGAAGGACTTCCCCTATTTAGTTTTCGTTTTTGTTCCGTGAGTCACCGCCTTCCCCTCTTTCCCCTCTCTGCGGGAACAACTCTGAGCTCCCCTGTCCGGACACCTCGACTACGTTGCTGCTCCGCCGAGCAATTTTCCTGTCTGACCTGCCCCCTGCTTTCCTCCCCGTTCCCCACCTCGTCCTTCCTTTCCCCCCCGGCCTCCCTGTCTACCCTCGGCCTCTCCCCCGCGCCGCCCCGCTCCCCGCTCTCTCCGTCCCATCCAACGAGTTCTCTTATAGCGCTGGTGATGTTTCGGCATCCTTTCGTCTCTAAGAATGTTTCGTAACGACTTCGGGAACTTGGAGATGCGGAATCTCCGCGTTGATCCTTCGAGGTGACGCGAAAGGTGAAGGGAACGACGCAACATCCGGCGTGGATTGTCGACAAGACCGGGTGCTCCTCGTTTGGTGGGTGGCCCTCTTCGTTGCGTCGATATCCGCGGGCGTGATTGTCGTGCCGCGGACGTCCCTCTCCGCGGTCGCGGTCACCGCTTCGATCGTTGCAGGTGGTGCCATCGTGCTCGCGTGCGCCTTTGCGTGGCGGGGCGCGCGCGCGACGGGGCCGCCCTGGTTGTTGGTGGCGCTCGGCGTCGGGCTCTACGTGGGTGGTCGAGCGGCGTCGCCAGCCCCTCTGCCGCCGGCTCTCAGCGCATCTCTCGACGACGATCGTGACGAGCTCGTCGAGGGGGTGGTGATGACGTCCCCCGAGCCGATGGACGCCGGCGCGCGTCTCCGCGTGGCGCTGGCGACCGTCGAGGGTGCGCCTGTCGCGCCGGGCGCCACGCTCGCTCTGTCGGTCCACGAGGGGCTCTCCGAGGTTTTGCCGGGCGACGCCATTCGATTCGTCTCAAGGCTCCGGTCCGTGCGCGGCCTGTCGAACCCGGGCGTCGCGGACGCGGCTCTGCAGGCGCGCGCCGCCGGGATCGACGCGCAGGCCGGCGTGAAGGCCGCGTCGGCCCTCGTGCCGATTGGCTCACCATGGGAGGGTCAGGCAGCGCGCATCGCGGCGATGGCGGGTGTCCCTCGGTTCGTCCTCGGCGCTCTTCGGCTGGCGGCCCAAGCGCACCAGGCCCTGCGGGCGGCCGTGGTCAAGCATGGCGGCGGTGCCGGCGGCGACGCGATGGCGCCTTCGGCGCGCTTGCTCCTGACCGCCGTTCTCGGCGAGCGGGCCGGCGTCGCTCCGGGCGTCGAGGACGGATTCCGCGCGGCGGGCGCGACCCACGTCCTGTCCGTTTCCGGTCTGCACCTCGCGGCGGTGGCGTTGGTCTTCTTCGCGGGCTTGCGCCGAGTTTTGGCGGCGGTGCCGCGCTTGCCGCTCTGGATTGACCCGCGCCGGATCGCGGCGGCGCTGGCGCTGCCGGCCATCGTCTTCTACACGCTCGTCACCGGCAACGCGGTGGCCACGGTTCGCTCCGCCTTGATGCTCGGCGCGGCGCTGGTCGGGATCGTCGTCGGCCGGCGCGCGTCGTTGCTGGTCACCATTGCTGTCGCCGTGATGCTCCTCGTCGCGTGGTCGCCGCTCGTGTTGTTCGATGTATCGTTTCAGCTCTCGGTCGTGTCGGTGCTCGCGCTCGCGCTCGGGGGGGCGCGTCTCGTTCCCGGGCGGGCCGGGCGCGACCTGCCTCTGGGGCGGCGGGCCCTCATGGCCGGTGGGCGCCTGATGGCCGCGACCATCGCGGCAGGAACGGCGACCGCGCCCCTCGTGGCCCATCACTTCGGAGAGATCACACCGGCGGCGCCCGCCGGCAATCTGGTCCTGGTCCCGCTCGTCGAGATGGTCGTGGTGCCCTTCGGGCTGGCGGGCGCCGGGCTGAGCGCGCTCGGCGCCGGCCCGCCCGGGTCGGCCCTCCTCTCCGTCGCGACGCTCGGCGCCCGCCTCGCGCTGGCGATGGCCGAATGGTTTCGACGATTGGCGCCCGTCTGGCTCACCCGCGCCCCGAACGCGCTCGAGACGGCGGTGTGGGTGGCGGCGGCGATGGTCGCGTTGTCCGGGGTGACCCGGGCG
>Ga0105238_10004251_pt1 | contig 14232 bp, 12 predicted proteins | sample KBSC34metaG_FD_81526 | JGI IMG/M metagenome (GOLD analysis project Ga0105238, IMG submission 81526) | Corn rhizosphere microbial communities from Kellogg Biological Station, Michigan, USA - KBS C3-4 metaG | ecosystem: Host-associated > Plants > Roots > Rhizosphere > Soil | place: Michigan, USA... | reverse complement strand
TTCGCCGCCAGCAGTTTCCCCTGGACGCGGATTCACATTTTCTGGGTAGATGAGCGCTACGTGCCGCCCTGGGATCCGCAAAGCAACTTCCGGCTGGCGAACGAGACCTGGCTGGAACCGGCCAAGGTTCCCGTGGCCAATATTCATCGCGTACCCACGGATCTGGAGCCGCACGAAGCCGCCCATGAATACGCGGAGCGGATCGCCGCCCTGTTCGGTCTCAGGAACGGAGCGATGCCGCAGTTCGATGTGATCCATCGCGGCATGGGCCCGGACGGGCACACCGCTAGCCTGTTTCCGGGCGAGCTATTGATTGAAGATCATCAAAATATCGCTGCCGCCGTTTGGGTCGAAAAAATGCATCAGTGGCGGCTGACGCTGCTGCCGGGAGTCATGGAAGCGGCGCGTCACACGGTGATTCTGGCGACGGGCGCCGATAAAGCTCAGGCGCTCGAGGCGGTCCTGCACGGACCCTACGATCCCGTGAAGTTTCCAGCGCAAATTGCAGCCGAGCGGGCCACCTGGTTTATCGATGAGGCGGCCGGAGCTAGCTTGACGAAGGAAATTGCATGAGGATCACGCGCCGGACCCTGTTCAGACGCGCCAGCGTCCTTCCACTCTGCAGTCTTTTTCCGATTTCGCGCACGGCGGAGCAGCCTGCGCCCGAACCAATTCTGACGCGATTGATCCTGGGCGGTGACGTGATGCTCTCGCGCCATGTGGGCCGAGTGGCTCGCGGCCAGGGCGATCCGGCTTTCCCGCTGCGCGATCTTGCTCCGGTGCTGCAGGACGCCGATATCGCGTTCGTGAATCTGGAATCACCCTTTTCAGATCGTGGCGCGGTGGTGGAGCGAGGCATGATCTTCAAAGCGGAGCCGGAGATGATCGCGGGCTTGGAACTGGCCGGTATCGACGTGGTCTCGACGGCGAACAACCACGCTCGCGACCAGGGATCGCACGGGGTCGAGTTCACCCTGGATTGGCTGGAGCGCCATCAGATCGCCGTGGCGGGCTCGGGAAAAACCGCCGACGCGGCGCATGCGGGCGCGATCCTCGAGCGAAACGGAATACGCTTTGGCTTCCTGGCGTATACGTACGACCAATCCAACGGAAATCATTCCGACACGGACGACCGCGTGGCGGTGATGGATCTGGCAGGTCTGCGACGGGACTTGGCGGCGCTGGCGCTTCGCACCGACGCCAGAATCGTTTCAATGCACGCCGGCACGGAGTACGCCGGCAAGCCTAACCCGCAACAGGTGACCTTCGCGCAGACCGCCATCGACGCAGGCGCGAGCGTGGTGGTGGGCCACCATCCGCACGTCACACAACGCTGGGAGCGGCGCGGCAGCGGAGTGATCTTTTATTCACTCGGTAATCTGGTGTTCGACCAGTTCCAGCGGGTGGACACCCAACGCGGTGCGCTGGCCGAGGTGATTTTCGAAGGTCCACACCTGGCGCGCGCCGGGCTGCTGCCGGTCGAAATTGTGGGGACCGTTCCGAGACTGGCGCTCACTACGCCAGGGGCAGAATCTTCCGCCGGAAAAGCGACACGATAACCAATCCCATTCCCACCAGCAGCATCGTATTCGGTTCGGGCACGCTGAAGGCCTCGAAATTCGTGAAAACGATGGAGGGAGCAGACCCCGCCGCCTGGATGAAAACCGAGCCCGTAAGGGGTGTGTCGCTGATGATTCCAAAGAACTGCGAGGTCGCGGCGTTGGCATTTACCAGCGAGTAGGTGCAGCTTCCTCGGGTAAGCCCTAGGCACCAGTTTCCCAGCGGGGCCGTGCCGGAAACGAAGGTGAAGTGGAATCCAAAAGCGTACACGGGCGCAAGTAGCGGGAAGCTAATCTGAACTCTTTGATCCTGCTGTGTAGCGGTCAGCTTCCCTGAACTCACCGTGAAATCGATGCCCGGGTTGTTAAAGTCATCGTAGCCGAGATAGTTAATACCGGTACCGCTGGCATTAAACAAGCCCCCGGATCCCAGATCGACCGCTAAAAACGTCATGGTCGGGTTCAGGAGTGTCAGCCCGCCTAGAGCACCGTTAAAGTTCGTTTCTTGTGACGTACCGGCATAGTAACTAGTGGTCGCATGCAGCGGGACCACCAGCAAAGTCGTAATGGCAAAAACCGGAATCGCCATTCTGAGTCCCAACATGCCATCACCTCCATTGGAGCAAGCTCTATGCCTAGTCCCGAACCGAGATTTTTCGATTCGATACTTGGTAGGTGGACGGGATGATTTATCTTACAGGGATACTCCGTACCCCTAGCCGCGGAGGTAGTTCGGACCCTTACACTTTCGGCGCAGGAGGCGGAAGATCGCGTGCCGGGCAGGCGGATTGGAATCCTGTCTTGCGATGGGAGCCGTCGCAAAACGGCTTGTTTTCCGATTGACCGCAACGGCACAGGCCGATCACCGTGCGTCCGCCTAAGCCGAACGGTTTGCCTTGCGCGTCGAGGATCTCGACGTCGCCTTCCACGCGGATGGATCCATTGTCATTGATGATGAGTTTAGCTGGCATTCTTCTCGATCCTAGCAGCCTTCGTGGAGGCAGTTACGATGCCATAATGAATGCGCATGCGAATTCGCGTAGGAATTGCCGCTATCTTCATGGCCGCGGCTGGAGGCATTTCCGCGCAGGAGAGCGATCTATTGCCCCGCATTCGGGCTCAGATGGCCGAGCTTCTTCAGAGCCAGCCGAATTACACCTGCACCGAGACCATTGAGCGTACGCGTCAAGCATCGGGAAACCGCGAGCGAGTCGAGGACACCTTACGCCTGGAAGTCGCTCTGGTAGATGGTAAAGAGATGTTTGCGTGGCCGGGCTCAAAGCAATTTGAAGATCGGGAAGTGAGCGAGCTGGTCTCCACGGGGATGTTTGGCAACGGAAATTTTGCCATCTACGCCAGGATTCTGTTTCTATCGAATATCGCGAGCTTTGAGTACCGCGGAAATACTCAGTTGGGCGGGCGCCCGGCGATTCGTTACGATTTCCGGGTATTGCGGTCCAGCGGCGGTCACCGTTTGCGCGTGAATGGCCGCGAAGAGGTGGTCGCATTTCATGGATCGTTTTACGCCGATCCTGTCACGCTCGATCTGCTGCGGATGGAGGTTGCGGCGGAAGATATCCCGGCCGATCTGGGCGTTTCGGCCGCGGAAACCAGCGTCAATTACGGACGCCTGCAAATCGGCGACGAAGAGTTTCTTCTCCCCGTGGAGAGCGAGCTCAGGATGTCGATGCCGGGCGCGGTAGACCGGAACTGGGTCAGGTTCACCTCCTGCCGGCGCTTCACCGGTGAGAGCACGTTATCATTCACCGATCCCGTACTACTGGAAATATCTTCGGCTGCGCCGCCCTCCTCGTCGATACATGAAGTTGAAATCCCCGCGGGCTTGTTTTTGCAATTGGAGTTGTCCCCGCTGGATTTGATGCAATCCGCGGTGGGAGATGCCGTTCAAGCCACGCTGCGCGCCGATCTGAGGAAAGGCCGCACTCTGCTGGCGCCAAAAGGCAGCATCGCGCGCGGCCGGATTCTGCGCCTGGATCGGAATGCCGGTTATTTCCTACTTAAAATCGACTTTCAGGATCTGGAATGGCCTGGAGGGCACGCGCGGCTGAAACTGAGCTTCGACCAGGCTGCTCTGGTAGGTCGGCTGATCACCCGGGCGCAGCCAGGCGGCGAGATCATGATCTTGCGCCAAGCGGGACCGCGTTTAAGCGGTATCCTCATGTTCTGGAGAACTGAACTTTGATTCATCTTTCCAGCGACACAGGGGATCTGTTCGAGCAGGCCTACGTTTTCGCCCAGAAGCAGGTGCGCAAACTGGTCGAGAAGCACCCCGGTTTCTACCCGCTGTACACCAAGAATGGCAAGTGGGAGCACGAAGGCCCGGACTGGACTCACTGGTGCGACGGATTTCTCCCGGGCATGATGTGGATCTTCCACAAGCACTCGCCCCCGGATTCCACGGAAGCCAACTACTGGCTGGAACAGGCGGTTCGTTACACCACGCCGCTGGAACCCCGCAAGCACGATCATGACGTCCACGACCATGGGTTTCTGTTCCTGTCGAGCTATTACCGCTGGTGGAGCCTCACCGGAGATCCGGTGCATCGCGAGGTTTTGATCGAGGCGGGCAAGACGCTAGCCCAACGCTTCAAAGAAAAGGGCCAGTATCTGCGCTCGTTTGTGGCCGACAATTCACTGTTCATCGACATCATGATGAACGTGGGGATCGTGTTTTTCGCCGCGCGTGAAACCGGAGATCGCCGGCTGCGCGATATCGCCATGCGGCATTCTTTCACTACGCGCCGCGTGCTGGTGCGGGGCGACGGGTCCACCGCACAGGAAGGGATTTTCGAGACCGATACGGGGGAGTTTCTGCGGCAGACCACGCACCAGGGGTTTCGCGGGGATTCCTGCTGGTCGCGCGGGCTTACCTGGGCGCTGTACCGCTTCACGACGTGCTCTGAGTACAGCCGCGATCCGCACTTTCTTCAAACCGCGGAAGCCTGCGCTGAGTTCTACATCACGCATTGTCCGCCGGATGGTATTCCGCCATGGGATTTCAATGCGCCGCCGGAAAGCCGCACGCTGCCGGATTCGTCGTCAGCGGCGATCTGCGCCGCCGGACTTTTGCGTCTGTGCCGCCTGGTTCCCGATCCGCTCAAGGGCCATCTGTACTGGTCCACGGCCGTTCACATCCTGCGCTCATTGTGCGAGCGTCATCTGGCGAAATCCGACCCCAAGTGGGAGGGAATCCTCAAAGGCGGCGTCTATCACGTCAACAAGAGTCTGGGCGTGGATGAGTCGGTGATGTGGGGCGAATACTTCTTCTGCGAATCGCTCGACCGGGTGCTATGGTAATGGAATCGCCAACGGGGAGAGGAGTCTGAATGCCTCACGACCATCGAAAAATCGTGGAGTATTTCTATCGGGCGTATGCGCGCAAGGATCTGGCCACGGCGCTGCAACTGCTGGATCCTCAAGTGGAGATGCACGCGGCCGAAAACTTCGTTTACGCCGCCGGAAATCCTTATATCGGCGTGGAGGCGATTCGCGAAGGTATTTTCGCGCGGCTGGATGCCGAGTGGGACAACTTCACGGCGGTTCCCGAAGAGATCCTGGGCGCTGGCGAAGTGGTGATCACACGCGGCCGGTATCGGGGAACATTTAAGATCACCGGCACCGTCATCAATGCCGAATTCGTTCACGTCTTCCGGTTCAAAGAGGGCAGAATCGCGATGTGGCAGAGCTACACCGATACGGCCCAGTTCAAAGACGCTGTCGGCGGTCAGGCGGTGGGCGTGTCGCGATGAGTCGATTTGCCGCTGCTCTCGTGGTGATGTCGGCGATTCATGCCCAAAGCCGAATAGACGCATCCTTCGAGAGGTTTTGGGCGGCCGATTCTCCCGCAGCGGCCGCGCGCGCCGCGGAGGACCTCGTGAAGTCGGGCGTCACCTTTGACGAGGCGTTGCGGCGGCTCAAACTCGGCCGCGCCTACGCCGCACAGAGGGACGGCGTCGTCCAGTTGAGCAACCGCACCTCCGATGGCATCGAGCACAACTTTGCCGTGACGATTCCCTCAGGCTACGATCCCGCGCGCCGCTATCAGGTCCGGTTTCAGTTCCACGGAGGCGTCGGCGGCCGCACGGACAACAAGCCTCGCGGGAACGGTCAGATCGGAGCATTGTCAGGTGATGCGGCAGGCGCTGACGGGCAGTTTTACGTCATTCCTTACGCCTGGAACGACGCACCCTGGTGGAGCGACGATCAGGTGCTGAACCTGCACGCGATCGTCGATACGTTAAAGCGCAAGTACAATATCGACGAAAACCGCGTAGTCGTGTCCGGCGTATCGGATGGCGGCACCGGCGCATACTACATCGCTATGCGCGATACCACCCCGTACGCCAGCTTTCTGCCGCTGAACGGCTACATTATGGTTCTGGCGAACGGCGAGATCGATGACGGGCTGAATTTTCCCAACAATCTTCGCGACAAGCCTTTGTTCGTAATCAACGGCGGCAAGGATCGGCTCTATCCGATTTCGATTGTCGAGCCCTACACGCGTCACCTCATGAAAAACGGCGTCCAGATCTCCTACTTTCCGCAGCCCGATGGGCAGCACAATACGGCCTGGTGGCCCGACATGAAGGACCTGTTCGAAAAGTTTGTGGCCGATCACCCGCGCGACCCGTCCCCCGATCAGCTGACATGGGAAGCAGCGGATACCGCGCACGATCGTGCGCATTGGCTGGTGATCGATAGCTTCGGTGCGGCGCCGGGCGAGCCCAAAGAGTTGTCCGACATCAACATCTTCACCGATTCCCTGGGCCCCGATCCGCTGTTTGGGCGCCCCAAGGCTTCGGGCCGAGTGGATCTGGTCCGGTCCGGGAACACCGTGCAAGCGACGACTAAAGGCGTGAGGGAGTTTACGCTCCTGCTGTCTCCTGATAAGTTCGATCTCAGTCAGCCCGTGAAGGTCACGACCAATGGTCGCGAGGTCTTTAACGCGCGCGTGCAATCCAGCATCGACACGCTATTGAAATGGGCGGCGCGGGACAATGACCGGACCATGCTGTACGCTGCGGAAATCAAGATCAAGCTGAAATAGAGTCTAGCGGGACGGCGGCTGCTCCTTGGGAGCTTCCCAGGTTACATCGTGGTAACGATGGCATTTGCGGCATTGGTATCGGCCGTGAATGGGCCACATGGGGCTGCGGTGCATCCGGCGGCACCACAAATCGGCAAGCCGGGCCAGCAGGCCGGAAGAACCGCGGCCCTTAGACGACTCGGGAACGACAGACTGCAACATCTATACTCGACTACGACCAACGAACTCACCTCGATTCTACATCAGAATCCAGTGTGGTCCACTAAAATCTCAGAACGTGCCAGAGGCTGGCGAAATCGTCGGTCCAGAGAATCGGTGTGCGCCGAGGCTCAGTCCAGCCGACGTGCGGAGCGGCGCCGGCAATCTGTTTCAAGAGCAGCAGGTTATCGCTGAGCACCACCCATCGCGAGCTGTCTTCGCCGGAATCGGGATCATCTTCCGCCAGGATCTGCGCGGCGTTCCAGTTCAGATGCTGCGCCAATCCGCGTACGACGGGCTCCAGATTCAGCGTGCGATTGGAGATGTGAAATAGCAGCAATCCGCCGCTAGCCAGATGCTGCCGGTAAATATCCGCGCATTCGGTAGTGAGCAGATGCATGGGAATCGCGTCACTCGAGAAGGCGTCCACCACGATCATGTCGAACTTGCTGGCTGTTTCGCGCTCCAGTTGGATGCGCGCATCACCCAGCACCACCTCGGTCTTGGCTTTCGAATCCGGCAGGAACGAGAACCACCTGGTGGCGATATCCGGCACTAAAGGATTGATTTCGTAAAAGCGAATCAGATCGCCGGGACGACCCCAGGCGGCCATGGTTCCCGTTCCCAGGCCGATTACGGCGATCTGCCGGGCACTCTCGGGAAGAGCGTTCAAAGCCAGAGCCACGCCGCTGTGGGGGCCGTAGTAAGAAATCGGCCGATCGCGCCAGGCCTGTTCCAGATATTGTGATCCGTGTTTGATGCGGCCGTGCGTCAGCTCGCGCATCGCGCCTTTTGGATCGGGCAGGTCGCTGATGCGAAGAATGCCGTAGAAGTTGCGGAAGGTTGCCACGGCCGGATGCGCGCCTTTCAGGCTGATGGTCGACACAGCCGCCAGGCCTCCCAGCAGAAGAGCCATCAGCGGAATGCGAATCGCGAAATTGCTTTTGGTCCACAGGGCCCACGCGCCCGATCGCAGCCACCCGACGAGTCCGAGCAGGCACGCGGCCGCCAGTCCAATGGGATACTCGCTGAACTCGGTAAACACGTGCGGGGCGATCAGCGCGACGAACGCGCCGCCCAACACGCCGCCGGCGGCGATGGTCAGGTAGAACATGGTGAGGTATCCGGGTGCGGGGCGCGAGAGACTCAGTTCTCCATGGCAGACCATGCAGAGAGCGAATAGAGCAGCCAGATATACGCCGAGCTGGATCCATAATGAAAGACCTATACCCGCACTCACTGCCGCGCAAGCCGCCGCACCCAATACGCCGGCAGCGACCGCAAACGCCAGCCGCGGATACCAGCGCTCGCTCTCAAACGCGAGCACGAATGTCAGCAGATACAGCGAGAGCGGCGCAATCCACAAAAACGGGCTCACTGCGATGTCCTGCGTAATGATGTTGGTCGTGGCTAAGAGCAGCGTGGAACCGGCGGCGGAGAGCCCCAGCCAGAACAGCATCGTCGGCACGGTAGGCCGGGCGCTCTGGTCGCCTGTCTCGATTCGCGAGGCCGGCGATAAGATCGCCTGCCGAATAGATAGCAGCGCGAACAGCACATAAAGTCCCGACCAGACCCAAGCTTGTGTTCGCAGGCGCACATACGGTTCCACCAGGAATGGATAGCTCAATAACGCCAGAAATGATCCGACATTCGACAGCGCATAGAGCCGCCACGGGGATCTTCCTTCCGCGCTCTGCGTGAACCAGCGCTGCAACAGCGGAGCCGTCGACGAGAGCAGGAAGTACGGCATGCCTACGCTGGCAGCCAGCAGCAGCAGGATCCGCCCGGTCGGGTTTTCGACCATCGCGGGGCGGCTGGGAATCACCGGAAGAAACGCCAGCGATGCGGCCAGGAACATGATGTGAATGAAGGGACGGCGAAGCCAGTGCGCGTAGGCGTATCCGGCCAAAAGCGCAAACTGAAAGAACAGCAGGCAGACGCTCCAGACGGCGGGGGTGCCTCCGAACCAGGGCAGGACGTAGCGGCCCAGGATCGGCTGAACCTGGAACAGCAGGAATGCGCTGAGGAAGATCGTTATGGGGAGAAGAACCCGGGCCACCGTTAGATGATAACTGGTAAAATAAGAGTTACCTGCCGCACTCGCGGCCAGTCCACTTAGGAGCATCCATTGGCAGACCCGCAAGATCCGACCACTCCGCCTCCGGGCAATCAGATGCCATTAGGTGGCGGCGACGGCGCCAGAAATCTAATCCCGATCAACATCGAAGATGAGATGAAGCGCTCGTACCTCGATTACGCCATGAGCGTGATTGTGGGCCGCGCACTGCCCGACGTGCGCGACGGGCTGAAGCCGGTGCATCGCCGGATCCTCTACATGATGCACGAGATGGGGCTGCACTTTAACCGCCCCACGAAGAAGGCCGCTCGCGTGGTCGGCGACGTCATGGGTAAGCTCCATCCCCACGGCGACTCGGCTATTTACGACGCCTTGGTTCGCATGGCGCAGCCGTTTTCGATGCGTTATCCGTTGATCGACGGGCAGGGAAATTTCGGCTCCGTGGACGGCGATCCTCCCGCTGCCATGCGGTATACCGAGGCGCGGTTGGCGCGCATCGCGGCCGAGCTTCTCGAAGACATCGACAAGGAAACGGTCGATTTCAAATCCAATTACGACGACAGCGAAACCGAGCCGGAAGTTCTCCCCACCAGGGTTCCGAATCTGCTGATCAATGGCAGCGAAGGCATCGCGGTGGGAATGGCCAGCAAGATTCCGCCGCACAATATCACGGAAATCGTGAACGCCTGTATCCTGCTGGTACAAAATCCGGCCACCCCTTTGGCCAAGCTGGCCGAAGTAGTGCAGGGTCCGGATTTCCCCACCGGCGGCATCATCCTGGGCCGACAAGGTATCCAGGACTACTTCGTGAACGGCCGCGGATCGATCAAAGTGCGCGCCCTGGCTAAGACCGAGGACATGGGCAAGGATCGCCAGGCCATCGTGGTTCAGGAGCTGCCCTATCAAGTCAATAAAGCCCGTCTGATCGAATACGCGGCAGGACTGGTAAACGAAAAGAAGCTCGAAGGTATTGGTGAAATTCGCGATGAGAGCGATCGCGACGGCATGCGCATCGTGTTCGAGCTGAAGCGCGGCGAACAGGCTGAAGTCATCCTGAACAATCTGTACAAGCAGACCCAGATGCAGGTGAACTTCGGCGTCATCCTGCTAGCCATCGTGAACGGGCAGCCGCGCGAGATGGGATTGCTGGATGCGCTCAAACGCTTCATCGATCACCGTCTGGACGTGGTCCGCCGCCGAACCGACTATTTGATGCGTAAGGCACGGGAGCGCGAGCACATTTTGCTTGGCTTCCAGCGAGCGCTGACCAATCTGGACGCGGTGATCGCCTTGATCCGCGCATCGAAAAATCCCAAGGAAGCGCGGGAAGGGCTGATGGCGTTCATTACGCCGGCCGAGGCGAAAGAATACGCCAAGCTCGTGGATGCGGACCCAAGTCTTGAAGCCGCCTCTGGCGGCCGCGGCCCTCGTTTCACAGAGCGCCAGGCTCAGGCGATTATCGAATTGCAACTCCAGCGCCTGACCGGCATGGAGCAGCAAAAGATTCTGGAGGAGCTGGCCGACATCCAAAGACGGATCGCCGAATACCGGGACATCCTGGGCGACGAAAAGGTTCTCCGCAGCGTGATTGTCGGCGAACTGAAAGAGGTTCTGAAGGAGTTCGGCGACGCGCGCAGGACTCAGATCGTTGAGGACACCGGCGAAATTACTCTGGAAGATCTGGTCCAGGTGGAAGACGTCGCGGTCACGGTCACCAGAGGCGGGTATCTCAAACGCACCGCCGTGGATACATACCGTCGCCAGACCCGGGGCGGCAAGGGCCGCATCGGCATGGGAACGCGCGCCGAGGACGTGGTGGAGCACCTGATCATCGCCTCCACGCACGCCTATCTGTTGATCTTCACCAACAAGGGCCGCGTGTATTGGCTGAAAATTTACACCATCCCCGACGCTGGGACTACCGGCAAAGGCAAGCACGCGTCTGGTCTGATGAATCTGCAGCCGGATGAGACCGTCACGGCATTCCTGCCGGTGAAGGAGTTCGCAGCCGGAACGTTCATCGTCATGGTGACCAAGCAGGGTGTCATCAAGAAGTGCGAGCTGACGGAGTTCGACAATCCCATGTCGCGTGGCATCATCGCCATGGGCCTGGAAGAAGGCGACGAATTACTGGCCGTGCGCCTCACCAGCGGGCAGGACTACATCTTCCTGGGGTCGCATGAGGGTATGGCCTGCCGCTTCAACGAAAAAGACGTTCGGGCAATGGGACGACCGGCGTACGGCGTTCGCGGTATGGACCTGGATGAGGGCGATTATCTGGTGGGCGCGGAAGTGGTCGGAAAAGAAGGCCTGATTCTTTCCATCTCAGAGAACGGTTACGGCAAACGGACGCCACTGGTCGATTACCGGCTCACCGCCCGCGGCCGCAAGGGTGTGATCAACATGAAGACCACCGCAAGGATCGGCAAGGTGGTGGCGATCCTTTCAGTGAAAGAGGATTCCGAGCTTATGATCATCACCAAGCAGGGCCAAATCATACGCATCGATTCGAAAGAGATCCGGCAGGCCGGCCGCTCGACGCAAGGCGTCCGGCTGGTGAATTGCGATGAGGGCGATCAGGTGGCTGCCGCCAGTTTGATTCCGGACGCTCCTGAGGTCGTTCCCGACGGGCAGGGCGATCTGCCGCTGCAGTAGCTGATGGATAGCTCAGTCAACGAAGACGACGTTCTAGTCGGCGCCGAGACCGGCAAAGCCTGTCCTGTCTGCCAGGCGATGCTCTTTGACGCGACCATCGAAAACCGGTCCCTGCGCTACTGCACCAACTGCCGCGGCATGCTGGTGTTGATCTTCAACTTCCTGCCTCTGGTGGAATATATGCGCAGCGTGTGGCGCTCCACGGGGGCCAATGTCGAACCTCGGGAAAACTCCGACGCGGACCGCCATCTCACGTGTCCCTTGTGCTTACGAATCATGACAGGTCACCCGTACGGCGGCCCTGGAAACGTTAATATCGACACGTGCGAGCCCTGCGCGGTGCTGTGGCTGGACCGCAATGAACTGCGGCGTATTGTGCTGGCTCCCGACCACTCCTCGCTATACTCAAAAGGTGACTACGATAGCGAACCTGGACGTTAAGCAGGACAGTTTGCTGGCCCTGCTGCGCGACTTGGGCAGCGTAATCGTGGCGTACTCGGGCGGCGCCGATTCGGCATATCTGGCGTGGGCGGCGCATCAGGCTTTGGGCCCCGGAGCTGTGGCGATTACCGCCGATTCCGCCTCGTTTCCCGAATCGCACAGGCGCGACGCCGAGGAATTCGCGCGGGAATGCGGATTCCGCCATGAGTACATCGCCACACGCGAGTTCGACAATCCGGATTATGTGAAAAACGGCCCGGATCGGTGTTTCCACTGCAAGGACGAGCTGTTCGCCCGGCTAGACGAAGTCGCCAAGGGGCGGGGAATCGCGCACGTGATTTATGGCGTCAACGTGGACGATCTGGGCGATTACCGGCCGGGCCAAAGCGCGGCCAAGATCCATCAAGTGAAAGCTCCGCTGGTGGAAGCCGGCCTGACCAAAGCCGAGATCCGCGAGTTGTCGCGGCGCGCTGGATTGAAGACGTGGGATCGGCCGGCGTCGGCCTGCCTTAGCTCGCGCATCCCATATGGGACGCCGGTCACTATTGAGAACGTGAAAACCGTGGAGCGCGGGGAGGAAGCGATTCAAGCGCTGGGCTTCCGCCAGTTCCGCGTGCGGTTCCACGGAGAGTTAGTCCGGATCGAGATTGCCCCGGAGGAATTGGAGCGCGCTTTAGCGCCTGAAATGGCGCGCGCATTCACAGCGATCTTTAAGCCGCTGGGCTTTCACTACGTGACGCTGGATCTGGAAGGCTACCGCCAGGGCTCGCTCAACGCAGTGCTGCGCTCCTAACCTTTCAGGCCGCTTGAGATATGCTCCGATATTCCTCTTCCGATTCGGCAGGCAGCAGTACCCACAGCGTGTAGATGCCCAATGCGGTTCCAAACGGAATATCGATCAAGCTGATCGCGCCGAAAACGATCGTCAGCATGCGCGCCCACGGTTGCCGCATCAGAAGGCCCGCTCCGATCGCGATTCCGATGCCGGCGATGGCCAGAAAAAACAGCCCGATCATGGGCAGTAAGGCTTGAACAAACCCGGGCACATCCGGAGGCAGTACCCGAGTGCTGCCGATTGCGACCAGAAACAACCCCGGAATCAGACGGAGAGCGGAGATCGCCAGCCATAGAATTCCCAGAAGCCGGACATGCCCTGCGATCCGGCCTTGCCTGGGCATAAGATTGCCGGTTCCCATCGATTTCCCGCATTTAGCGCAAAATGCGGCCGATGGACTGACCTGAGTGCCGCAAGAATTACAGTACATTGCCCCTCCTTGCCGGTTATACGGCGTGAGGGCCCAATTTGTTCCGCGCTTGGGACAGCGAAAACAGCCATGCCACGCCGATTGTGACCAGACAGCCAACCACGTTATACCAGAGGAACGCCTGAGTAAACCGGGCGGTGGTGAAAATCGCGGCCTCGCCCGCCAGAACTCCCACGAACGCTCCGGTGGCCGTGCACCGTTTCACGAAAAAAGCCAGGACGAAGACGCCCAGCATTCCCCCATAGAACAGCGAGCCGACCTGGTTCACGGCTTCGATCAGCGCTCCGAATCCCGAGGCGGTGCTGGCGAACACTACGGCGTAGATCCCCCAAAAGACGGTCGCGAACCGGGACGCCACCAGGTAATGCTTATCAGAGCTGTTCTTCACCAGATGGCGTTTGTAGATATCGATGACGGTCACAGTGGCGAGCGAATTGATCTCCCCGGAAATGGCCGACATCGCCGCCGTGAAGATCACCGCGATCACCAGCCCTACAATGCCCACCGGCAGATAATGCGTGACGAAGGACAGGAAAATATAGTTGGTATCGGAGGTGTCCGCGACCTTGAGCGCATCAGCTCGGGCAGCATCGAAATCCTTTTGTGCCGAGCGAAAATCCCGAAGGGCAGCAGAGTCCGAAGCCACAATCCTGCGCGCGGCAGCCTGGCGCTGCGCGAAAGCCTGCTCGTAGCGGTTCTCGATAGCCGCATATTGCGGTGAGGATTGAACCTGCTCCATAACGACGGGTTGAAAGACCAGCGGCGGGCGGACGAACAGGAACACGACGAACACCATCGCGCCGATGAACAGGATGAAGAACTGCATCGGGACTTTCGCCATGGCGGTTAACAGCAGTCCGAGCCGGCTCTGGCCGATGGATTTCCCGGTAAGATACCGCTGTACCTGACTCTGGTCGGTTCCAAAATATGCCAACGCCAGGAACATGCCGCCGATGAGCCCGCTCCAGA
>Ga0105238_10004249_pt1 | contig 14234 bp, 13 predicted proteins | sample KBSC34metaG_FD_81526 | JGI IMG/M metagenome (GOLD analysis project Ga0105238, IMG submission 81526) | Corn rhizosphere microbial communities from Kellogg Biological Station, Michigan, USA - KBS C3-4 metaG | ecosystem: Host-associated > Plants > Roots > Rhizosphere > Soil | place: Michigan, USA... | reverse complement strand
GATGCCAACCGAGACTCCGGTCGGCGGCGCGTTTATCCCCTACAATGGCCGCGCGGTTCGATGGACCCCAAATTGGACCCTCGGCTCTGGTTGAAGGCCCGATTTTGGCTCCTAGAGCCGCCCCGCCCTCTTAGCTCAGTTGGTAGAGCACTTCCATGGTAAGGAAGGGGTCAACGGTTCGAGTCCGTTAGAGGGCTTGCAGATTTCGGCCTGGTTGGGCCGTCGAAGTTCCATACACCCGCCGACCTCAGAGCCGAGTCGGAACACGGGCGGCGAGCACGGCGGGGATACGCCGCTTCATGTTGGCTGTCCACGAGGTCGTCGCCCATCCGCGAAGCCCCGTGCCCGAACTCATTGCCGAGGTGGCGCGGAGTACGAGGGCATCTAGCTGCGTGGCGGTGAGGGAGTCATCAGCGGTCTGGTCGAGCAGCTCAGAACGCCCGTGGGTGTGGCCGGCCGCCCGTCTGCACCAGCCGTCCTCCACAATCGCCGGGCTCGGTGTCCGGATTGCCGGATTAAAACTCCTCATCGGCGATATCGCATCGCAGTATTGCCCTTGGACAGGCAGGCGGTACGAGCCTCAGAGGTGCGTTTCGGCGTCGGCCGTCTAGGGAATGCCGCGATGATGCGTGTGTTCGTCGCCGGCGCGAGTGGAGTGATTGGTATTCGCCTCGTGCCGCTGCTGGTGGACGTCGGTCACGACGTCGCGGGAATGACGCGCTCGCCGGACAAGGTCGAGCTTCTGAAACGCCTCGGGGCGTTCCCAGTCGTCTGCGACGTCTTCGATCGAGCGGCCCTGCAAGCGGCAGTCGTCGATTTCAACCCGGACGCCGTCGTCAGTGAAGTGACCGACCTACCGGATGACCGCGAGCAACTCCACGACTTCGAAGCGGCCAACGATCGCATGAGGCGCGAAGGAACACGCAACCTGCTCGACGCCGCAGCCGCCGCCAAGGTTCCGCGGTTTCTCGCACAGAGCATTGCATGGGAGCTTCCCGGGGAACGGGGTAAAGCCGTCGATGCGGCCGAGCGGATGGTGCTCGAAGCGAACGGCGTCGTCGTGCGTTACGGCCAGCTCTACGGCCCCGGAACATTCTATGAATCCGAGCTCCCGGACCCGCCGCGGGTGCATGTCGACGCAGCCGCGGAGCGAACCATCGCCCTCCTGGAAGCGAAGTCGGGCGTCGTGACGGTGACGGACGCCTGAGCGCGGCTATCGCCGCTGGGTCGGCCCAGAGGGCTCGCGAGCAACGGATCTCGTTTCGGGCGCCGCTCGATCCCGTTGCCCGGACTCCGACGGGGCGCTTCGGTCCATTCGTTTGGGGGGCGCGCGGTGCGAAGAACTGTGTTCCGCGGACGTTCCCCGAGCAGAGACAGCGTCAAATTGGCGGGTTTGACGCCGGGCGATTCTGTGACGCTCCACCGAAGCCCATGGTAAGGAAGGGGTCAGCGGTTCGAGTCCGTTCGAGGACTTCCAGCTACCGCGCCCGGCGGGCGTCTCGAGCCGATGCGCCGATGGCCAGCGTGATGATCACCACGCCGGCGACCTCGAGAGCGAGCCCAAGGGGCGCCCATGGCACGAACTGGACAGAAGGCGGTGAAGGTTGGCTGCCGGAGCCGAGGTCGGACCAGACCGTTGCGATGAAGCTGACAACGACGTAGCCGAACGAGGCGAATCCTCCGACGATGGCGGCGATCCCGACCATCAGGAACAGGAGGGGTCCGCCGCGGGCATTGGCAACCTTGTCCCAGAGTTGTTTCGGAGGTTCGTGGATGTGAACGTCTCGGGCGTTGGCGATGTTGACGAGCCGCTCCACGTGGCCTCCGCTGACATATGTCGCAAGTGGTGCGGGAGCGTCGTGCCGACGCCGGGCGATCCAATCCGCGAGCGGTTCGGCCGTCCCCGCGGCATCGTGATCGAGGCGTGACAGGAGCTCCCGGCCTTCGCGGTCGTGGCTGAGCCAGGCGTAGAGCGCTTCGCGCAGGTCTGCGTCAGACTCGACATGTCGGTGACGGACGACCGTGGAGCCTGCGCCGCTGCCCTGGTCGCCGAAGATCCGCATGGTGGTCTCTCCAACCTGCACGACGTCCCCCGGGTGGGCGACGAACGACCCGCGGATCATGGCGCCGTTCACGCGCGTCCCGTTCGTTGATCCGAGATCTTCGACGAGAAGGGCGCCGTCCGGGCTTGGCGTGAACCGCGCGTGTTGACGTGACAACGCCGGGTCGCCGCCCAGCTGACCCGGCGGCCGAGCCGATCGCCCCACCAAGAGTCCCGAATTGGGGATCTCGAGGCGAGCGCCGGCCGCGCTTCCATCGACTACGTCAAGTGAATACGTCATGCCACCCGACCTCGGCCGCGTCCAGGGACTCCTTGTTACGACCGACACTAACGCGCCGGGCGCGTGGCCGTCAATGTCAGAGGCTGGATGGCGCAGCCAGGTGTGTCCGGGTTGACACCGGCGGCGCCGGATGCGATTGTGGTCATTGGCACAAATCCCGGCCTGCTCAGGGTATGCAAGGACCGGTCCCGCTGCAGCGTCACGTTGAGCAGTGGGCTTGAGCTTTCGGACAGGAGGCCCTCGTGGAGGTTGTTTCCGCCGCCATCGCGTTGATCGTCCCCTACCTGGCCGGCGCGGCCGGAGCGGCCGGTGGTGCCGCCGGCCGCGCCGCGGATGAAGGTGTCCGCCGCCTCTGGCGTTCGATGATCCAGAACGCCGAGCGCGAGGTCGACGGCCGCGCCAGCTCCGCCCTGCGCCGGTTACGTCAGAACCCGACGGATTCGGCCACGCAGGCCGCTGCGGTCGACGCAGTGCGGGCACTTGCGGCCGGCGACCCGCAGTTCCTCGACAGCCTGAGGGCCATGGTCAGAGAGGCCGGCCCTGTCGGACACGACATCACGATGACAACGAATCTGAGCGGCGACGCGCGGATCGGAAAGCAGATCAACATCGGGTCTGCTGGGGATGTGACGATCGAATGATGTTCGTCACAACAGCACAGTCGAGCTCCGTCCGCGAGCTTGTCGCAGTGGCGGCCGCCGTCGCCATCTTCATGACCGGCATCTACTTCATCGCCTGGTGGAAGATCTTCTCGAAGGCGGGATACTCGGGAGCGCGGTCGCTGCTCCTGATCTTCCCGCTGGTCAACCTGATCGTCTTCCTGCTTTTTGCGTTCTCGGAGTGGCCGATCCAGCGTCGGCTGAGGGGAGTCGACCGGCCCCACGGTGGCCGGGGCTCCTGAGCGCGCGAGGGCCACGACGACGGGCCCCGGCGGAAGGGACAGGCGAGAGTCAGAGCTCGGTGAGGCGGCGCTCGAGGAAGCGCCGCTCCGGCTCATCACGCGCGAGCTCGAGGGCGCGCCGATACGCGGCCCGGGCCTCGTCGATGCGCCCGAGGCGACGGAGGAGCTCGGCGCGGGTCGAGTGGAGGTACTGGTAGTCGCTGAGCGGGAGGTCGTCGACGATCGCGAGCGCCGCCTCCGGCCCGTCGACCGCGGCGATCGCAACGGCGCGGTTCAGCTCCACGACCGGCGAGCCGGTCACGCGGGCGAGCTCGCCGTAGAGGGCGCCGACCTCGGCCCAGTCGATGGGATCGTCCGCCTGCAGCGCGGCGATCGCCGCCTGGAGCACGTACGGCCCATGCCCGTGCAGGGCGAGCGCCTGGTCAAGCGCTGCGCGGCCGTCGGCGATCTGCCCGTGGTGCCAGAGCGCGCGGTCCTGGTCTTCCAGCAGTATCAGCTCGCCGTCGCTGAACCTGGCGTCGCGGCGGGCGTCGTGGAGCAGCATCAAGGCGACGAGCGCGCGCGCCTCGGGCTCGTCCGGCATCAGGGTGGCCACCATGCGCCCGAGCCGGATCGCTTCCGCGGCCAGGTCGGCCCGGCCGCCGTAACCCTCGTTGAAGATCAGGTAGACCACGGCCAGCACGGCGGCCAGCCGGTCCGGGAGGAGATGGTCGGCAGGGACGCTGAAGGGGATGCCTGCCGTCTTGATCTTGTCCTTGGCGCGTGTGAGTCGCCGCTTCATCGTCTCGGCGGGGACGAGGAAGGCCCGCGCGATCTCGTCGGTGGTGAGGCCGCCAAGAGCGCGCAGGGTCAGCGCCACCTGTGCTTCGAGCGCCAGCGCCGGGTGGCAGCAGGTGAAGATGAGCTCCAGGCGCTCGTCGGGGAACGTCGACTCGTCCACGTCATCCTCCACCGCCTCAGGCACCTCCAGGAGCCGGGTCTTCGCGGCGAGCGTTCGGTCGCGACGGATCCGGTCGATCGCACGGTTGCGCGCCGTCGTCGTCAGCCACGCGCCCGGATTGGCGGGCTCGCCGGTCTTCGGCCAGCGCTCCGCGGCGATCGCGAACGCCTCCTGGGCGGCTTCCTCGGCGAGGTCGAGGTCGCCGAGGAAGCCGATCAGGTTGGCCAGGACACGGCCCCACTCGTCGCGGAAGACCTCGTCGAGCAGCGCTACCGCTCCACGAGCGGACGCACCTCGATCGCGCCGCCCATCCGCGCCGCCGGGATCCGTGCAGCGAGCTCGAGCGCCCGGTCGAGGTCGTCCGCCTGGACGACGTAGTAGCCGCCGAGGATCTCCTTCGTATTCGCGAACGGCCCGTCGGTCACGAGCGCGTTCCCGTCCTCGACGCGGACGGTGGTCGCCGTCGCGGGCGGCTGCAACTGCTCCGAGCCGAGGACACCGGGCTCCTGCGCCAGCGCCAGGTACTCGCCCAGAATCGACCGCTGCTCCTGCTCGGACAGCCGCTCGTACTCCTCCATGGCCGTTCCGGTGTAGATCAGCAACGCGTACTTCATGTTCTCCCCTTTCAGAGTATGGTCGTCCTCCCGACGAACGAGCAGCCGCGCAGGGGACAGTCCGGGTCGCTGCGATCGTCTCGGCGACGAAACGGCCGCCCCACGTCGGTCACGAAGTACCCGTACATGGGTCTCTAGAAAGTCGACGGTCAGCCAGGCAAATGCGAGGCGGCGGCCGCGATGAAGTCGACGATCCGGCCGGCCTCGTGCCCGTCTGGATCCTGTTCAGGGTCGTAGATCGTCAAGCTCATGCCGCGGATGCCGTCTCCGTCGATCGCCGCCGAGACGAGCTGGGTCAGCTGGGCCCAGTCGAGTCCCCCTGGTTCATCGTGGTCGCCGGGCACCCGCTGTGCAACCAGGATGTCTTGCCGAAGGACGTCCAGGTCGACATGCAGCCACCAGTCTGGCGCGCGTGCGCGGATATGGTCGATCGCCTCGGTGGCCGCCTGCAGCGGATCCGCGGCGATCATCTCCGGGGAACGGGCGAAGGCGCCGCTCTGGGCAAGCGTGCCCAGATTGGCACGCTGCCGAAGGGCCTGGTCGCGAGGACCGAGCATCGCGAGCGCCTTGTGAGAAAGGGCCGGCAGCCGGCGCCGCAGGCTGGCGGGAGCGAGTTGGCCGGTGATCCCGAGCAACAGGCCGATCTCCATGTTCGCAGCCTCGCCATCCGTCGAGACGTCGAGCGGCGTGCTGTCCTCGTGACCGTCGATGAAGACCAGGCCGGCGACCGACGCAACATCGCGCAACGCCGTGACGGTACCCAGGAGCACTGTGCAATCGCCTCCGTACACCACCGGAAAGCGACCTCCACCCAACGCCTGACAGACGCGTTGGTTCAGAACGTCGACCATCACGAGCAGCGCCCGCTCATTCATGATCCCCGACCGGTCGGCGCGGCCGGGATCGGGATCGGGAAGCGCCAGGTCAGGCTGGCTTACGACCTCCCTCGCGCCGAAGGCCCGCTCGAGGCCTGCATCTCGAAGCGCTGCGGCTGCTCGGGCTTGATGGCCGCGACGGCCGAAACCGTCGAACGGCACTCCGATCAACTCGATCGTCATGCCGGCCGAGTCTACTCACGGCGCGCATGCCGAGACTGCGAGGGCCGCGAGGCGTCGGCCCACCCCGCTCGAGCGACGCCGGCGTCGGCCGATCGTGATACGTTCGACGGCCCCGCGCACGGGAGGAGCACGAGCCTATGCGCCCCAACCCAGGTCCCGGCTTCGGGCTGCCGCCGGCCGATACGGGAAACCCGTTTCTCGACCGGCTGAACGGCGTCCTGACGGTCATGCTGCATGCCGAGCGGCGGGTCGATCCGTATTTCCGGCCCGCCTTCGACGCCGTCTTCCGCACGGCCCTCTCGAACGTGACGACGGCGCTCATCAACCGGCGTCGGCACGACGACGGCCTGGCGATCGCGGAGGAGCGGATCCAGCCCGACGAGGACGCGCATGTGGACGCGATCATCGCCGCGTTCACGGCGCAGATGCGCGCGCTCTGGAACCCGGGCTACTTCGAGCGGGGAGGCAACACGAAGACGCACGGCATCGTCCGGGCCGAGCTGACGATCCGCGACGACCTCCCGCCGGCCATGCGCCGCGGCATCTTCGCCGAGCCGCGCACGTACCCCGCGTGGGTGCGCTTCGCCGGCCCCGGGCCGTACATCACGACCGACATCGACGACGTCGGGTTCATGAGCATCGGTGTCAAGGTCATGGGCGTCCCCGGCCCCAAGCTGCTCGACGACGAGAAGCACACGCAGGACATGCTCGGCGTCTCCACCCCGACGTTCGTGACGCCGGATACCCGCGCGAACGTCCAGCTCCAGCAGTGGAGCTACAAGAACGCCTCGATCTTCTACTTCTACAACTTCACCGAATCGCACGTCCTCGACTCGATCATGCAGTTCCTGTGGACGAAGACGCAATCGAGCCCGCTCGAGGGCGCCTACTTCAGCTGCGTGCCGTATCTGCTCGGCGAAGGCCAGGCGATGCAGTACTCGTTCCAGCCGCGGTTGCCGACACGCTCGCGTGTTCCCCGGCTCCCGTTCCGGCCGCCGGACAACTACCTGCGTGACGCCATGGCGGCCACGCTCGCGGTGCGCGATGTCGAGTTCGACATCCTGCTGCAGCTGCAGACCGACCCGTTCCTGATGCCGATCGAGAACAACGCCGTGCTGTGGCCGACGCGGCTCTCACCACGGGTTCCGGCAGCGGTGCTGCGCATCCCCCGCCAGACGTTCGACTCACCCGAGCAGATGGCGTTCGCGCGCGTGCTCACCTACAACCCCTGGCACTGTCTGCCGGAACACCGGCCGTTGGGAAACCAGAGCCGCGCGCGGCGCAGGATGTACTGGGCGCTCTCCCGCCTGCGCCAGGAGATGAACGGCGTGGAGCATTACGAGCCGACGGGCCGTGAGGAGTTTCCCGGCTCACCGCCGCTGCCGACACCGCCGAGCGAGGCGAGGTAGCGCACTGCCCGTATGCCCGGCAGGAAGCAGTAGGCCCCGCCGCGCACGGTGACGAACCGGGGAACGCTCGCCAGTCTGCGCCGGACCGTCTCGGTCGGGATCGAAAACGAGCCGCCGGCGAGGATGGGGTCCGGCTCGCCGTAGAGACCGGCGAACTTCGGGCTTCGCACCCAGGTCTGCTGGACGAACTCGAACTGGCGCGACAGGTTGGTGTTCAGGCAGATGAAGTAGAGGCCACGCGGCGTGTCGTCGCCCTCGCCGGCGAGCGCAGTATCGATCGGCAGTCGAGGGCCGTACGAGCGGCCCCGGCGCAGCAGCCGGTGGTGGTTCGCCACCTCGATCGAGTTCGCCGTGCCCGGCTGGGGGTCGAGCGAGTCGCGCGGATTCGTGCGACGGATGTGCGCTCCCAGCGGACAGCGCTGTCCGTCCGCGTCCGCGGCGTGGTACCGGAAATCGTTGGCGTCGGCCAGGGCCGGGTCATCGGAGTGCGGCGAGAGCACCAGCGGCGCCCCGCCCGGCCAGCGGCCGACGAGCTTCGATGCGAGCGCGAGCCGCGCCTTGGCGTCGGCCTTTTGGCCAGCGTGGCGGGCGGCATCGTCGACGTAGCGCCAGAACCCGGGCACGTCCTGCTCGAGCTGGCGGAAGACGAGGTAGCTCCCGTTGCGGCCGAGGTCGTGGTCGGGGCTGCCCTCGGCGTCGGCGGGCAGCGTTCCGGCAGGGTCGTCGTGCGGCGCGACCATCGGGCGAAGGGCGTACAGCCCGTACTCGTCCCGGTAGCCGAGCACGAGCTCTCCGGCGCGCAGCGTCTCGTCCTGATCGTGCGTGGCAGCGCCGATCCCGTCCAGCCGCGGCTGCGAGATGCCGTCGTGGAACCCGAAGTGCTCGGCCGGGCCGATGTCCGTCGTCTCCAGCCGGGCGATCTCCCGAAGGCCGCCCCGCTTCGCCTCACGGTCGAGCTCGCGGACGAGCGGGGTGAGCAGCGAGCGCTCCGCGCCGTACACGAGGAGCATCATGTGCACCTCGGGCCCGGCGGGAGCGCCGAACGCCCACCGGTCCGGCGCGCTCTCGTCGACGTCCCCGAGGATCCGGCTCCGGTGAGGTGTCACCATCCCCTCTCGCATCTCCAGCGGAAACCCGTCCACGACCGCGTCCGGCAACCCCAGGCGGCGGAGCCCGGGAACCGTGACTGCGATGTGAAGCGCGTGCTCGCCCGGCTTCTGGCTTGCCGGCGTCACCCGGTCGGCGAGCGCGGCCAGGAAGTCGCGCGCAGCGTCGGGCTGCTCGACGCCGTAGAGCAGGAAGCACGCGGCGCGGAGGTTCCCGTAGCCGCGCAGGAGCAGCCCCTGCATGTCGTCGAGCTCCACCCGGTCCGTCGCCGTCACACGAGCTGCAGCCACGCGGCAGCCTCCTTCGCGCTCATCGAACCCGAGAGCCCGGCTCGGAGCCGCTCGTTCTGATTCACATTCGTCGCCGTGAGATCCGGATACGCGGAGTACCAGACCTGCACCGGCTGCTGATGGCGGCGAAGGACGTCCTTGAAGACGCGCTCGTTCCGGGCCCCTCCGAAGAACAGCCAGCGCGTCTTCGGGTAGCCGACGCCGTTCGAGAACGTCGCGTTCAGGCCCCAGGCGACCTTGTCGATGAAGTCGTCCATGTAGCTCTCGACGCTGCCGTCGTAGTTGCTCGCGAACACCACTCGCCGCTTGTCGTCGAGGAAGACCCAGCGGGCGAAGTGGATCGTCTTCACGCCTGCCAGGTTCGCGTGGTTGAAGACGTGGCGCACGGCGTAGTCGGCGATCCACAGGACGGTGGTGGTGAGCGTGCGGCGGAACGGCCCGGGCTTGAGCGGGCCGGCGGCGACGAAGGGGTTCTGGATCGAGTGGTCCTCGAGGCTTGCCAGCATGTCGACCCAGGCGTCGTCCGGGCGCCGCCTGTCCTCCCGGTCGCGCCCTTCGTGGATGCGCAGGACGATGACACCGAGGGGCAGCGCGATGAGGAGGATCGGGGAGAGGGCGAGGAGCCCGGCCGGGACGAGCACGAGGTGAATCGCCTCGCCGATCCGGAAGCGGAGGTCGGGAGGCGCCGGCCGGCCGAGCGCCGGACGGAGCGTTGGATCGGCCGCGACGAATTCCTGAATGCGTTCGCGGATCTCGAGCGCCGGGCGGCCGGCGAGCTCGTCGCGATGCTGGTCGAGATAGTGCTCGAGCGTCTCGCGGAGGCGCCCCTCGAGCAGGACCTGGTCGAGTCCGCGCCCCACGGTGTTGATGTACGCCGTCGCCGCCGACACCGCGTATCGCTCGAGGTATGCCCGCCGGCTTGCCGGATCCGGGGTGTCGGGATACCCCTCGCAGTGGCGAAGGATCGCGTCGAGGGTCGGTCCGCCGATGTCACAGAGCTCCGAGACGTGACGGTCGAGCGGCGCATCGACGTCGCTCATCAGGATCAGCCGCTCGGGGAGCGGGTCACCCGCGCCGGAGACGTCGGCGCGAAGCAGGAAGAGGCGGGCGAAGTGGACGCCGGTCATCCGGGCGAAGGGCACCGTCGCATCCGCGGAGCCGCCCGGGCCTGCAGCGTGGAGCGCCCGCTCGAGCGCGTCCCGGCCACCAGGCCGGATCGGCGCGACGACGGTGAGCGCAACCTGGTGGGGCATACGACCCAGTCGCCTAGGTCTGAGCCTTCAGCGTGAAGTACAGGATGCGCGTGCGCTCCCAGTAGACGAGTCCCAGATACAGGCCGTCTGCGACCTCACGGATCTCGTCGCGAATCCAGTGGGCGATGAGTGACGTCTCCGAGTAGTCGAGGACGATGCATTCCTTGCTGTCGAACCAACTCGGCGCCCGGTAGACCGTCGCGACCACAGCATGGATGTCGAACGGCGTGACCCGGTTCTCGAGCACCCCGCGCTCGGCGTTGAAGACCTTGCCCCTCCAGGCCAGCAGGTGCGTGATCTTCGCTGCGATCTCGGCGAACCCCGTGCCCGGCGCGGTGATCGCCGTCCCGTCGTACTCGCCGTCCGGCATCGCTCCGGCGGGGCTGCGTGAGAAGAGCTCGTCCAACTCGTGCGCCGACATCGCCAGCAGGCTGTCGACGTCGAGAGCTCCGTTCCGCTCCGTTCCCGTGCTCATGAGGGCACTCCTTGGGTGGGTTCCGGCGTCGATCACGGCGACCAACGGCGTCGAGGCGACACCCGCTAGCCCGCCGCACCGCGTGCCAGGCTTTGTGTGTACTGTGCTTCCGCGGCCTCGAAGTCTCGCCGCAACCGCCCCTCGTATGCTTCGTCGCACGCAAGATGGATGGCGCGCTGGTGGTGCAGCCTCGCGTCAGCCGCGAGCACGTCGGCACGCTTCCGCCTCCCGCCGCGGGCGGCTTCGCGGGCCATCTCGACCTCGAGCATCGCCCGTTCGTTCCACGCATTGACATAGGCCGGGTCAAGGTCGAGCGCCCGCTCGAAAAGGCCGATCGCATCGTCGTACCGATGAGCTGTTCGGGCGACGTCGGCGACGTTGACGTATGCGATCTTGTTGGGGTAGTACTGCAGTGCTGTCCAGAAGTACGCTTCCGCTCGCGCCACCGCCCCTTTGCGCTTTTCGAACTCGTGCATCCAGATCCAGCCCGCGTTGTTCAGGGCGAAGGACTTGATTCGTCGCCCCGCGCTTGTGTCCGTGGGCAACCTGACGACCGATTCGTACTCCGAGACCGCTCGCTCGGGGTCACCGAGCGCCTGATACGCCCACGCAACGGCGAACCGGGCCTCCTCGAGGTCGGGATCGAGGCTCAGCGCGTCCTGGCTTGCGTCCACAGCCTTCGAGACCAGACCGTCCTCGGCGCCGTCGAACCGGTGCCGGGCCTGACAATACGCCATCGCGAGCCCTGAGTATGCGAGGGCTCGCACACGTGGATCCGTGCTGGAAGTGGCCTCGCGGAACCGCACGATCGCCTCACGGTTGGCCGCCGGGAGATACTTGTTATAGAGAAGCGTCGCCCTGTTGTATGCGGCACGTGCGTATCCACTCTGAAACCTGAGCGCATTCTCATAGTGATCCAGGGCAGTGTCGCGATCGGACCCCCGACCTGACAGATAGTGACGAAGCTGCGCGGCGTAGCCTTCGAGGAAGGCCTCGCACGCGTCCCAGGTCTCCGCCTCGATCTCCGCTCTGGCAACGGTCTCCGACCTCGTGGACTTCGGCGCGCCGGCCCCAGCAGCTGCCGGGAGACCGGCATCCCGTAGCTGGTCGATTCGTGCTTTGGCCAGTCCGAACGCGGCGCCGTCGACGCCGTGGATCCAGTCTTCCCCGATGACGTGAACGGTGCATGAAGCTCGATACCGCGGGAAGCGTCCGGGCAGCGGGCGTTGATCAAGCGTCACCGACAGGACGGAGCCGTCACCCATGGGCGAGATCGCACCGTGCAGCACCCGGCGCGCGAAGACGCCGGGCAGTCGGCGGAAGAGCGCGACGAATGCTTGCAGCGAGAACGACACGCCCGACACGGTCATGCTGCCGAAGTCGATGTCGGCCATGGAATTCTCTTCGGCGATGAGAAGCACGTCGTCCAGGACCTCGTCGCCCGTCGTGCGCGGGCCGGCGGCCACATCCTTGAAGGGCGAATCGCCGGGCCGGGGGAGTGACTCGAGCAGCCGTTGACCGGACGTGATGGGTGACCCCGCCAGCTGCAACGTCGTCGCGTGTCGGCTCGGACCTCCCCCCTCGTCCGCGCTGGCGCGGATCACGGCGTTCTCGTTCAGGCTGGCGTCCCGGGAGGTCGCCCCGACGCTGCTGCGCAGCATCTGGATCTCGTGTGCGAGCGAGCGCCAACGACGTTCCATGTCCACGAGGCGGTTCGAGAACAGGACGGTGAGGTCCACTCGCTGCATGTCGGCGGCCCGAAACGGGATCACGAAGACGCGTCCACGGACGGTCACCTGCGCGACGGAGACGATCAGGCCGATGACGGCGAGCGCGGCGAGCCCCAGCGCAGCGGCGAGCGCGACGATTCCAAGGAGGTGGGAGATGGTGTCGATCGTGCTGCCCGGCCCCAATCGCAATTGTGCCACTCGACACTAACAACCGCTCCGGCCCAATTCAAGCAAGGACGTCTTCAGCGTCCGTAGCCGAAGTGGTTCCCCGCGACCGGAACCCCGTTCTGCCAGAGCACGTCGATGAACCCGTGGCGCGTGTTCGCGAGCGGCGGGATGAACGTCGCGATGGTGTTCGTGGCGGTGCTGATCACGTCGCCGCTCTCGCCGGCGAACACGTAGGCGCCGTCGACGGAGTGCTGCAGCCAGCCGACCTTGGTGCAGTCGTAGGCGCAGGCCGCGTCGACGCCCCGGTAGATCGGGTGGTCGAGCGGGATGGTCGCGACGAGGCTCGGCGAGTCGGCCGTCGTGTAGGCCCGCACCGTGTCCTGGGTCATGTCGAGGACGTAGACCGCCGAGTTCGCCGGGTCGACGCTGATGCCGTGGCTCGCGGTGGTCTGGGCCCAGCCCGGCGGCAGCGGACCGAAGTCGACGGAGGCGAGGATCCGGCCCGTGGCGGTGTCGGCGACCGAGAAGCCGCGGTAGTCCGTCCACGTGATCCACGCCTGCGTGTTCCCGAAGCCGACCGTGAACGGGCGGACGCCGGCGACACTCGACGGGGACGGGCCGATCTTCGGCCCGCCGCTCTGATACAGGTACTCGTCGTAGCGGCCGCCAAAGTACCAGTGCCCGTCCACGCAGAGCGTGTTGTGCGGCCCCAGGCCCTCCTGCACACTGCCGATCACCGCCCCTGTGGACTCGTCGATCTGCTCCCACGTCCGCGAGGTCTTCGCGTTCTCGCCGACCGGGATGTAGAGATCCCCGCCGCACGCGTTCAGCTGATCGACGCCGAAGGGATAGGAGACGTCGTACGCGACCGAGTCCGTGGTGAGATCCCACTTGACGCGGCCCCCGTTCCCGCGCGGGCCGCCGTCGCCGCCGACGGCGACGTAGAGGTCGGCGCCGTCGAAGGCCGTGCCGCGGATCCCGCCGGAGAAGGGCAGGCCGCTCCAGCGTCCGACCTTCGTCCACGAGCCCTCCTGGTAGGCGGTGAGGGTGCCGTCGTCGTTCGCCACATACAGGACGGCGCCGCTCGTGGAAGCCGTGACCGGACGGGCATCGCCGGCCGCCGGCGTCAGGAGGAGCGCCAGGGCGGCGACGGCCAGGAGAGCGAGGAAGCGCACGTGAGGCAGTATCGGGATCGGGGAGGACGCTACGGCAGCGTCTTCGAGTAGACAGCGTAACCCTCCTGCTGCCTCCCGCCGAACCGGGTCTGGTAGCCGCCGAAGCCGACGTGCGTGGCGTCCTGGCGCACCGTGTAGATGCCGTGGTTCGAGTTCGCGCCCGGGTTCCAGGCGAGCACCGTGTTGTTCACGACGTTGGCGGCCGCGACGTGGTGGTAGACGAAGCAGGGGGGCACCGTCGAGTGCTGGCAGCCCACGCCCACGTAGTTGAAGTGACCCCCGAAGTAGAGGATGCCGTCGTGCAGCGCGCACCCCGGGGTGTCGCCGTCGTCCTGGACGGTGAAGTGCGGGTCGAGCGCCCCGGTGACCGGGTCGAACGCCGCCAGGTTGAACGAGCGCTTGTTGCCGTTCACCTGCCAGAACCCGCCGCAGGCGTAGACCTCGCCCGTCGTCGAGTCGGGGATGAGCGTGTATACGCGCTCGGTCTCGACCGTCTGGCACGTCGGGCAGTTGGCCGCGGCGAAGACGTTCGGGTTCCACTGCAGCAGCGTCCCGGCGGTGCTGACCGCCGCGGCGGAGTTGCGCGACACGCCGTCGACGAGGCCGAAGTGGCCGCCGAAGTAGACGGTCGTCCCGGAGAACGCAATCGTGAACACCACCGGATGGCAGCGCGGCGGGCACGCGAAGCCGGTCACCTGGCCGACCGTGGGATTCCACGCAACCGACCTGCCTGCGGGATTCACCTCGCCGATCCTGCCGTGCTTCTTGCCCG
>Ga0105238_10004245_pt1 | contig 14240 bp, 10 predicted proteins | sample KBSC34metaG_FD_81526 | JGI IMG/M metagenome (GOLD analysis project Ga0105238, IMG submission 81526) | Corn rhizosphere microbial communities from Kellogg Biological Station, Michigan, USA - KBS C3-4 metaG | ecosystem: Host-associated > Plants > Roots > Rhizosphere > Soil | place: Michigan, USA... | reverse complement strand
CGAGATGTTGCCGGCCGCGCCCTTGAAGCCGCCATACGGACATCCGCCGAGCCCGCCCACCGCCGCGTCGAAGTCGTCGACGCCCGTCTCCATCGCGGCGAACGCATTGCTTAAACCCAGCCCGCGCGTATCGTGCAGATGAAGATTGATGCGCTTGTCAGGCCAGCGGTTGCGTACCGCCTCGAGCATGCGCCGCATGGTCAGAGGCGTCGCCCAACCCATGGTGTCGGCGAGCGCAATGCCTGTGATCTTCTCGTCGTGACGCTCCGTGATCTCGATCAGCCGCGCCAGCATGGTCACGACACGGTTCTGATCGATGTCGCCTTCGTAGTTGCAGCCGAACGCCGCCATCATGCCGACGCGCTCGACCGGGATGCCGAACGACTTGAACACGCCGATGCGTTCCTCGAGGTCGGCGTAGGTCTCCTCGATGTTGCGGTTGGTGTTCTTCTTCGAGAAGGTGTCGCTCGCAGTCGCCCACAGCCCGCCGCGAATATCGAACTTGTGGTGCGCGGCGGCGCGCTCGAGCCCCTTGGCGTTCAGGAAGATGCAGCTGTATTCGGTGCCGGGCCGGCGCACGAAGCCGCGCGCGACCTCGTCGGCGTCCGCCATCTGCGGAACCCATTTCGGGCTGACGAAGGACGTCACTTCGATCTGCCGGAAATTGCAGTCCGACAGCATGTCGACGAGGCGGATCTTGTCAGCGGTCGCGATCGGCCCTTTTTCGAACTGCATGCCCTCGCGCGGGCCGACTTCCTTGATGTTCACGAACTTCGGCAGTGCCATGAGTTCCTCCCGGATTTTGCGTCGGGGCTGTCCCGCGCGGTCCGTCTTTTTTCGTTCCCATAGATGCATGAGCCCGCATCCATGGGCAACGCCGCCGCCCGTATGGGAGGTCCCGGTTCGCCGCATGATCAAGGGTATTACAGGTTGCGATCTGACTGGATCTGCATCGCGGTCAAAACGCAATGAGTCCGAACCCTGGTCGTCGCGCCGTGGCGCTCAGAGAATGGCGCCCATACCTTTTCGATGGATGACATTCTGCAGCCGCCAGCGCCGCGCCGGTCGGTCGTTTCGTGCCGCGCTCGAGTCGCGAGATATAGCCGACCGTAAGGTTCGGATGCCGCGCAAAGACCGCCTGGCTCATGTTCGCGCGCTCTTGCAACTTGCGCATCTGCGTTACTTTGGGTTCAACTTCAGGCCCAAGATGCCGGAGCGTGATCTTCCCATGCGTTGCCTGGTCCAAGAGATCGGCGGCGCGCATCTCGTCGGCCGTTTCCAGCAAGGCAGCGGCGAGCTTGCTAGGCGTTCTCTTCTTCGTCGTCACCGTGAAGGCGACTTTCCGGTCCGCAAGGCCGAGATGGCGATATCTTGAACTGCTTGCTGAACGCAGCCGAAGGACACTCGCTCCTGTTCGAGCCTTATTCCATCGCCATGGTGGTTGTGTACCAGAGCATCAAATAGTTCGCGCTCTGCCGGTTCTAGCCGGAGAGGCGTACCACGAAACGGCACGTGCTCGCGAACCCACAGTGCGCGGTGCGCTAGCAACGTCGCACGATCCATGAGCAGCGAACGAGCCGAGGGAAATGTGGCACGCAGTCGGTCCAACATCGCGAAGCCGTGGGTATCGATATCGCCCCAATAGTAGATTTCCCGATCCTGCATCCAGGTGGCGGCGTTCAACAAATCGAGGCCGTAGCCCAATCCCAATACGACGACGCCTCCCGGAACATCAGGGAATGCGAGCCCATTCACTTCGTTTTCTGTAATGAAGACGCGTCTCGCCAGCGTGGCAAGCGAGGCGAACTGTGCGGCCGGAGTAGCGACATCGAGTAACCCTCCAACCGCCAGGGATCGATCGAGCACACGGAATCGAATGGTCGGCGGCTTGCTCCTTAATCCGTAACGTTCCTCAAACGTTTGTGTCGCGCCATTTGATTGCGAGTTGTGAGCTCGTTCCAAGACCAGCTCCAGCAACTCCGACAACAACGCCTTGCGCGTCTCAACGAACTTGGTATCGACTCCTTCTATATCCAGCTGACGAAGATAAAGATTCGAATTCGGATGGTCGCGAAACCAGTTGAGGACGGCCAAGATGCGCGGCCATTCTTGCGCATTGCTCAGTACCGCGAAAGGCTTGCGGGCGAGCCAAGCTGTCAGGCTTGGAAACTTATGTTCGGTTGATCGGCGCAACTGCTCAAAACGGGCCGCTTGCCTCTCCATTCCGATCAGCTTCAAGGCGTCGACCTCGGTGGGTACAGTAACTCTGGCAGGAATCCGATTGCGTCCGAGTTGCCTATGCGTGACTTCGATCCACTCGATCTCGTAGCCGAATCCGCGGCGCGTTCGCGTCCCTTCCTCCAGAGCGCGTATCCAACTGCGAACCTTCTCAAAATTGCTGCCATATGCTCTGGTGTCGGGTCGGCGCAACCGCAACGCTAGCGGAAACAGCGGCTCACCTGTCATCTTTGCGGCGAGGATGCGGCCCTTGTTCCAGATCCGCAGTACCTGGTCGGCAATATCGGTCGGTGCCGTCCAATCCTGCATCGCAGTTACCCGGCGCGACGCATCTGCTCTGCCCGGTATTCTTCGATCGTCAGATTCCGCAACATCGAGCGGCTGCCGTCGTCGTTGTGCACGAAGCCGACGGAGGCAATGTACGGCTCGATAACATGGATCTTCTGCAACGGAGTGACGATGAGGAGTTGCAGGCTCAGCCGATGGAATAACTCCAGCCCGTAACGAGTCGATTCGTCAGAGCCGCGGCCGAAAGCTTCGTCGATCAACACAAAGCGAAATGAGCGGGAATGGGTCTCGCCCCACTCCAATCCAAACTGATAGGCGAGGCTGGCAGCCAAGACGGTATAGGCGAGCTTTTCCTTTTGTCCCCCGGACTTGCCCCCGGAGTCGGTGTAATGCTCGTGCTCGCGTTCGTCGTCGCGCCAACGTTCAGACGCTGAAAAAACAAACCAGTTTCGCACGTCGGTGACCTTGCGCGTCCAACGCTTGTCCAGATCGCTCGTGCCTTCTCGCCCACGGAATCGTTCGATGATCCGCTTGACCTGGAGAAATTTAGCCTCGGAGTATTCGGACTCCTCCGAGCCGGTGAGTGCTCCTTCAGTACATGCGCGGAGATCCTGCTGGAAGTCACGGATTTCAGGATCCGCGCTGGGCTCTGGGTTCAGCACAATGAAGCGATTCGGATTGTAGTCGATTTCGTGGAGCGAAAGATTGATCTTGTCGATACGTTCGCGGATTGACTGTCGTTCGAGATGAAGCTGAGATTGAAAGTTGGCAATTTCACGTATCGTATTCTCGTTCAACAGCTCCTTGAATCGCGCTTCGAAGCGCGGCAAGCCATCTGCCGCAAGATCAGCTAGCATCTTGCGGTACTCCGGAGCGGAATCCACGGAAACGTCGACCTCCTTTGTTTCCGACGGATAGGAGTCATTGTAGCCTTTCATAGCTTCGATGATTTTCTCGCGCAGCCGGTCGATTCGTTTATTGCCAGCATCGATCTGGGCTTGCAAAAGCTCACGCACATCATGCTCGCGCGCGTCGCACGATTCGACGCTGAGTCGACGATCGGTCTCGTCGAGGATCTTTTGCAGTCCAGAAAAATAGCGGGTTTTGGTCTCTTCGCTTGCTGCGGCAGCGCTCTCGGCGCAGTCGGCCAGGAGTCGCGTGAATTGCTTGATTCGCTCGTCCAGCCCGCCGTGTCGGCCGTTGGCATTTTTGAGTGCATCTTCGGCCTTGCCAATGTCTTCCTCGACCTTGGCGAGTTGCTGATTCAGCGTGCGCAAAATGTCCGAGCCTTCTTCGAGCTGGCGCTTTTCTGATTGAAGAGAGTCGATCTCGACGGCAAGCGGCTTCCAATCCAAATCACGAAACGACTCGAATACCGAAAGCTGTTGAAGTTTGCCTTGTCTCGCCTCCAATGACCTCTGTCGCTTCTGGTTCTGCGCGAGCGCGTCGGCAAGAGCCTGCAGGCGGTCCTGAAAACCGCGTGCCTCCTCCTCGAGAGCGGCAATCTTGCCCTCGTTCGACCAGCCGAGGACGTATCGCGTTCGATCGTCAAGTCGGTGACGATCATCTTTTTCGTGCCGCTCGCCCCCGCTCTTGATCTGACCAGCGCGGGTAAGGGCTTTGGCCTCGCGACGAAATACATCGAGGGTTTCACAGCACGCGTAATCGAAGCGCTGTGCGAGATCTGCTTCGATCCAAGCATAGAAGTCGGAATCAGGGCGGATTGCTAGCTTGCGCACGAGCGACTGAGGATGAAGCCCAGCGAGAGAGGCGGCCCGCCGATCCCGGACCCGATAGTAGACGAGGCGCTCGCCCAGATGCGTGCGCTCTACCCATCCTGCTACTGAGGGGTAATGTTCGTCCGGAACGAGCACCGACAAAGCATAGTTGTGCAATAAACGCTCTGCCGCTCCCTCCCATGCCCGCTCATCCTGACGCACCTCAACCAATTCGCCAATGAAGGGGAGATCGCCTTCGTCGAGTTGCAAGGCGCGGCATAAGTTGTCTCGAATGTCGAGAATCCGCGTAGGAATGTTCGACTTACGGTTCCTCAGTGACTTGATCTCGCTATCGACTTCATCGTGCTGTTTCTTCAACCCGCTGAACTGAACACTTTTTTCAGTATGGATGTTCTGAAGGTCCGCTCTCTGTTCATCGATGGCCTCGTGTTCCGAAACGATCGCCCGGCGGTTCGCGACGAATGTGTCTGCGTCGGCTGCGCCCCCGATATCAGCTTCGCGCGCGAGCCGTGCATACTGCTCAGCTCGCGCGAAGCGCTCGTCCTTCAGGCGCTGCTTGGCGTCGATCTCCTTCGTCAAGTTCTCGACGCGATCGCCGCCATTTTCGGCGATGGCGCGCTTGATGTCGTCGCGCTGCTGGCGCGCGCTTCGCTCGGTGTCCTTCAGCAGTGCAATATGTTCGGCCAACCGCATCAATTCGGATTTCAAGCTTTCCAGGCGTGCTCGCAGCAAATCGCTCTTTAAGGCAGCAAAAAAAGCATGCAAGGCTTCGCGGCGCCCGCGAACGTTCTCGACCTCCGCGGCGAGGGAGGCGTACTGATCGCAGTCCTCCACTAGCGGGTGCAGGCGCCCGATTTGCGTCTTGGCTTTCAACACGGCTTCGTGGGCGCGATTCAAATTTTCAAAGTGGGCCATCAACGAGTCGATCCGGCTGTCCACGGGAAAGGCTTCGAGCATGTGCTGACGGACGAAATCTGTGAGATTTCCGACTGACTTCATCGATACGGTCTGATGAAATAAGTCGAGAGCCTGCTCGCTCTCGATGCCGAATCGCCGCCGAAACGCTGCGCCATAGGGGGGGAAAGTATCGTGCACTTCGACGCGAAGCATCGATCGCAGGCGCTTTTTCAATGCATTAAAATCTGAGCCAACTAACGTGAAATGCTCGGCAATCGAGAGCGGCGTGTCCGCCACGACAAAGAATCGTGCGGGCTGTCCCTGTAACTCCCTGAGCCAGAATACCTGCGCCAAGGTGACATCTTGGTCGAAACCTTCGTTCCGAAAGCGGCCGAGAATTACTGAATAGGAATTGTGGTCGCGCAAGGCCACAGGTCGCGCAGAGTATCCAGCTTCCCCCCGTTCGGATTTATAGTGACCCAGTACGTAAGACTTAAGGTCGCGCTCGCGGGCATCGGCTCCGGCGGCCTTGTTGTAGGAGACCTTCTGTGCAGGAACGAGAAGCGTCGTAATCGCATCTACGAGCGTCGACTTGCCGGAGCCGATGTCCCCGGTGAGCAATGTATTGTCGCCTTTTAGGTCTAACCCCCAGACGCGTCCGTGAAACGTGCCCCAGTTGTAAACCTCGCAGCGCATCAGCCGCATGCCTGCTTGTGCGGGAGGCGACATCCCTTCCCGCGCGTAGGCCGCAACCGACAGGTCAATTCTGTTCATTTGGCGCCGCCTCAGTGCCTCCAGCTTCGGCATGCGTGCGATATATCTTGAGTCTTCCGTCGAGTTCAGCGAGCCACTGCCCATCTACGAACGCCTTGAGAAGGCGGCGTACCTCGAACCGATCCGACGTCCCGCGAAGCTTGCGCAGAAAGCCCATCTCCACGACACGATTTATACTGGTATCGATTCGTTCGAGGAGTCGGACCTGATTTGCGGTGTCGGATAGGAATAGCCGCATTATCTCGGCAATTTCGTCGCGGCTTAGGATCAACCGGGTGTCGCCACTAGCGGCGTCAAACTCCACCAACTTTTTTCGCAAAAGCGCGAGGAGGAGGCTCACTTGGTAGCCGAGCTGCCTGCGAGGCACCAAGCGAGGAAGCTCAGCTTCGTCTTCCTGCGGGGGGCGCTGGCGCAAATAAGCATAGCCCTCAGCCTCATCGACGACGAGCTCCAGTCCTAGCACTGCGACGTGGTCTCGAATCCGCGCCTGCAGTTCGAGCGCCGACTGCCAGACGGCGGGCTCGGCTTCGCGCTCGATCACCCCTTTCATAAGAGCAATTAGGGCCAGCGAAAGCGGGTTCGGGACGGTGGTCGCCATAGCGTCAAGCCCTTTGGGTGGTGCCGGCCGCCGGGCGAGTGAAGATGACCGCAGGAAGCTTCGCCTGCCGGGGCACGCCCGAATCGTCGAGCCAAGTCAACGTCTGACGCAGACCATCATCGATGATCGACGCATGATCGTCGGCTGCGATGCTGAAATAGGCGATAATTTCGGCGAGACCCTGTTCGATTGGATACTGCTCGACAAGCTCGATCAGCGATATTTGAGGGCAGGTCTGGAGTGACTGGCGAATGCGTCTTGCGAGTCGTTCTTTGTCTACATAAACTTGCTCAAAGAGCGCGTCAGTCGGCACATCTGCCACGCCATCCAATGGCGTTTCATTGATGTCCGGTTTTAGGGGCGGGGTGAACAAGGGCCGGTCGATCGTGAGATCGATGTCCGGCGACGGCTCGTCGAGTGCGATCAATGTGCCAGCTGGCGGTGCATCGCGGATAGCGAGAGCACTATGCTCGATTTCCCGAACGAGCTGCATGATTCTGCGATTGTCCAGCCACGCCTTGTCGTCAAGATACCGTCGCAACTGCTCGGATAGGCGCGCCACAGTGCGCTGCGCCACTTCGCCAGCCTGCAGCCAATCATAGTGCACGCGCAACATGCGACGGTCGGGCTCAAGCTCCTGCACCGGCCGGAGCTCGAAAACCTTGGCCAACAGGGAGGTCAGCTCGTCCTGTCGGGCGGGCGACATTAGGAAATCCCAGAATGCGCGGAAGCTCTTTCCTTGATCGGAATCGGCAATCGTATCGCGTTCTCCGAAGATTTGATCCAGTAGGATCGCCTTGCCACCTTCCCAGGTGGCGATGCGCTCTCGAACGGCCCGATCGAGATTGCGGAAGTTTTGTTCCACCTCTCGGAAGTCCGAAAGCAGCTCGCGCGCGGTGGCGGCGATCTGAAGATAGCGCTCCTTGATCCGCGTGGCGTCGAGAAGGTAAAGGTGGCCCTCACGAGTACGCCTGATTTCTGCCTCGATGTCAGCCTTTCGCCGCTCCAATTCGGCGATGCGCGCCCAAGGATCGGTCTCGGTTCCTTCAGCCAATTGGCGAAGCAAATCAAAGATTGTCATCAGGCGTGATTCCGTTCCGACGAATCGTCGTTGCCCCAGACTTGCTAACCAGTCGATGACCCTCTCCGAGGCGGGCGTGAGATCGAAATGGGGCTCGTCGCTGTCAGCCGGATAGTATTTCCGAAGCCACGCGTGCTCGTCGGAAGCCCAGGCATCGAGGTAATGGATAGCCGGCCGCGGAAACGCGTTATCGCCTAGCTTGGATCGGAGCGAGTACAGGTAGTCGTCCAGTCGGGATGCGATTTCCTGCTCAGCCATAGTCCGGATATTCGGCCGGATGAATGTCTCAAAAAGAAAGCTTACAACAAGTGGAGCATGATCAGCGACGAGCAACCGCCATGCTGGATGCTTCTGTCTAAGCGCTACAAGCTCATGGTAGTCCATAGCAGCCTTGCCTCGCCCAGTCGGTCGCTTGCGAAACGTCGGCGGCGGCTCGACCGGTGGGCGAAGCTAACGTTGACGTACAACGTCAGACTTCGGTAGCAGGCGAGCGGTCTCCTAAACGTCGCTGACCATCGTTCCCCGTATGTTCTACTAATTTGCCTCCCGTCTGGCAACGGTGGCAGCGTATTCCGATCATACGTATGAACGGAGGTCTCGGCCGAACCTACCCGTCTGCCCTGGGCTCGCAGCTGGGCACGCGTCACTCGTCTGGGACGCGAACCGCACGCTGCCGCTCACGCCACCCGCGCCTTCATCTCGCCGAGATACGCCTGCTGCACCATCTCGTTGTCGCGCAGGCTCCTGGCTTCGCCCGAGATCACCACCTCGCCGGTCTGCAGCACGTAGCCGTAGTTCGCGATCGACAGCGCCATGTTGGCGTTCTGCTCGACCATGAAGATGCTGGTCCCCTGGCGGTTGATCTCCTGGATGATCTCGAACACCTGGTCGACGAACGCAGGCGAGAGGCCCATCGAGGGCTCGTCCATGCAGAGGAGCCGCGGCCGCGCCATCAGGGCGCGCGCCATCGCGACCATCTGCTGCTCCCCGCCCGAGAGCGTGCCGGCGACCTGGTCGAGGCGCTCCTTGATCCGCGGGAACAGTCCGAACACGCGGTCGCGATCGGCTGCGATCTCCGCCTTGTCGGTGCGGGTGAAGGCGCCCATCTCGAGGTTCTCGGCAACGGTCATGCGCGGGAACAGCCGGCGCGCCTCAGGCACCGGCGCGATGCCGCGCTTCACGCGCTCGACGGTCGAGAGCGTGTTGATGACTTCGCCCGCATAGCTCACCGTGCCGCCGCGCGGGCGGACGATCCCGAGGATCGTCTTCATCGTGGTCGACTTGCCGGAAGCGTTGCCGCCGAGCAGGCACACGATCGCGCCCTCGTCGACCCGGTAGTTCACGCGCTTGAGCACGTGAAGCTCGCCGTAATAAGTGTCGACGTCGGTGAACTCAAGCAGCGGCATTCGCGGCGGTCCGTCCGAGGTAAGCACGCAGGACTTCCTTGTTGCGGTGAACCTCCTCAGGTGCTCCCTCGGCGATCTTCTCGCCGTGATCGAGCACGACCACCGTGTCGGCAATCTCGTTCACCACATTGAGCTTGTGCTCGATCAGCAGGATGGTCAGCCCGCGTTCGCGCATGCTGCGGATCTGGTCGGTCAGCTCCAGCGTCTCGGTCGGGTTCATGCCGGCGGTCGGCTCGTCGAGCAACAGCAGCGCGGGCTCGGAGACGAGCGCGCGCGCGATCTCGAGCCGGCGGCGGTTGGCGTAGGAGAGGGTGCGCGCGAGGTGCTCGATGCGCGGCAGCAACCGATTGCCGAAGATCGACAGAACGCCGACGGCGCGCACGCGCGCGTCATGCTCCTCGCGGCGCGTTCGCGGCGAGCGGATCACCGCGCCGAGCAGGCCGGTCGCGGTGCGCGCATGGGTGCCGACCAGCACGTTGTCCGTCACCGTCATGTTGGCGAACAGGCGGAGATTCTGGAACGTGCGCGCGATGCCGCGCTCGACGATCAGATGCGGCGCGAGCGCCGTGATGCTCTTTCCGCCGAGCAGCACCTTGCCGCCGTCAGGCTTCACCAGGCCGGTGATCAGGTTGAACAGCGTGGTCTTGCCCGAGCCGTTCGGGCCGATGACCGCCACGATGCTGCCGGGCATCACGGTGAGGTTGACGCCCTGCACGGCTTTGATGCCGCCGTAGGACTTGCGCAGGCCCTTGACCTCCAGCAACGGCTTGCCCGGATCGATCGCGCGGCTCGAGAGCGCAAACTCGCCCGCTATGCCGCCGCGTGACGGGACCGCGGTCTGCTCCGCATGGGTCAGATGGGTCACGGCGCGCTGCGCCGGGATAAGACCCTCGCGCCGATAGAGCATCATCAGCACCAGGATGACGCCGAAGATGAGCTCGATCGACTGAACAAGATCGACCTGCTCGAAAAACGCGATGCCGGTGACGCGGCCGAGCGCATGCACCCATTGGGTCAGATCCTGCAGGAACCAGGATTGCAAGAGCTGCAGCACGAGCGCGCCGAGCACGACGCCGGCGACGCTGCCCATGCCGCCGAGCACGATCATCACCAGCACCATCACGGAGACCGGGAAGGTGAACATCTCCGGTGTCGCGGTCTGCAGCTTGGCGACGTAGAAGGTGCCGGTCATGCCCGCGAAGGCGGCGCCGACCGCGAATGCCATGAGCTTGAGCCGCGCGCGGTTGATGCCCATTGCTTCGGCGGCGATCTCGTCCTCGCGGATCGCCATCCAGGCGCGGCCGATGCGCGAGTCGCGCAAGCGGACGCTGACGAAAATCAGGAGCACGAGCAGCGTGAGCCCGAGATAGTAGTAGGGCACCGATTTGACGCCGAACGCGTAGCCGAACAGATTTGGCGGCGCGACGCCGTTCAGGCCCGCGGCGCCGTTGGTCAGCGAGGGCACGTTGCGCGCCACGATCGGCACGATCTCGCCGAAGCCGAGCGTGACGATCGCGAGGTAATCGCCTTTGAGCCGCAAGGTCGGCGCGCCGAACAGCATGCCGAAGAACGCCGCGACCACGGCCGAGACCGGCAGCATCAGCCAGAACGACACCGTGAAGTGCACATGGTCCATGCCGCCGTCGGCGCCAGGCAAGCGCGCCACCAGGCCGAGCCACTGCAGCGGCTCCCAGAAGCTCGACCACTCCGGCTGCACCTGATACGAGGCGAAGATGCCGTACGTGTAGGCGCCGATCGCGAAGAAGGCCGCGTAGCCGAGATCGAGCAACCCGGCAAAGCCGACAACGATGTTGAGGCCGAGCGCCAGGATCGCGAAGGCGAGTGCGTTCGCGGCCGCATCGACGTCGCCGTCATTGCGGTCGATCAGCGGGAAAGCGAACGCCGCTGCGGCGATTGCCGCGATCGAAGTCGGCCGGCCGAGGATATCGCGCATGCGCGCGCGCCAAGAAATGACCGGAGGCACGACCGGCGGCTTCCCTGCGTCGATTGGCGTAGCGGTCATGCGGTCAGGACCGGTTCGCCGCGACGCGGCCGAGGATTCCGGCCGGGCGGAACACCAGCACGAGAACCAGGATCGAGAAGATGATCACGTCGGTCCAGCGCACCGCGAGGAACTGGCCGCCGAGCGACTCGATCAGCCCGATCAGCAGTCCGCCGAGCACCGCGCCCGGGATATTGCCGATGCCGCCGAGGACCGCGGCGGTGAACGCGCGCAGCCCCGCCGTGTAGCCGATGATGAAGCTCGTGTAGTTGTAGTAGAGGCCGAAGATCAGCCCGGCCGCGCCGGCGAGTGCCGAGCCGAGAAAGAACGCGATCACGACCACGCGGTCGACATCGACGCCCATCATGGCGGCGGCTTCGGGATCCTGTGCGGTCGCCTGCATCGCCTTGCCCATCTTGGTGCGGCGCACGAAGAAATTCAGGCCGAACATCAGGCCGAACGCGACCGCCCACACCAGAACCTCGCGCAGCCGCAGCACCGCCTCGCCGATCTCCCAGCGCACGTTGGGCAGGGGATTGGCGTAGTTTTTCGAGTCGGCGCCGGCACCGAGCAGGATGAGATTGAACAGAATGTAGGAGACGCCGATGGTGGTGATCATCGCGGCCGTGCCCGGCACGTTGCGCATCGGGCGCAGGCAGATGCGCTCGATCGCCACCCCGATCAGCCCGGTGATCACCATGGTGGCGATCAGCGCGATGAGCAGCACGCCGATCAGCTCCAGTCCGAACAGCGGGTGGCTCTGGCCGACGATGCCCATCGCCTGCAGCACCCACAGCGCCACGAACGAGCCCACCATGAACACGTTGAAGTGCGCGAAGTTGATGAGCTCGATGATGCCGTAGACCATGGTGAAGCCGAGCGCGAGCAACGCGTACATCGCGCCCAGGCTTATTCCGTTGATGATCTGCTGCAGCAGGAGGTCCCAGATGGTCATGGCCTAGGATCTCCCGCACTTGTCAGTTCAATGGATCGCGATCGTCTGTTGCGTGATCGTCCGCGCAACATATCGGTTACGAACCCGCCGGCGCGACGCCCTCGTACTTCTGCTGGTGGATGATGTCGTCGTCCGGGAACTTCGCGTCGTGGCGATACTGGAACACGCTCACCACTTTGGAGAGCAGGTCGCCGTGCTGGTCGAACGTCAGCTCGCCCTGCAGCGTCTTGAGCTTGGTCGCCTGCATCGCGTCGCGCACGTTCGAGCGGTTGACCTCCTTGCCGCTCTCGGCGACGCGCTTGATCGCGTCCATCACCACCAGCGCGCCGTCATAGGACGTGATCGAGTAGTCGTTCGGCGACACCTTGAACCGCGCCTTGTATCGCTCGATCCAGTCCTTGACGGCTGGATCCTCGAGCATGTGCGGCGAGGCGTTGGTGGCGTACCAGCCGTCGGCGGACGGGAAGCCGACGCCTTTCAGGAAGCTCGCACCCTGCACGCCGTCGCCGCCTGCCTTCAGCATCTTGGGAACGATGTCGTAGGCCTGCTTCGCGAGCTTCACGCCGGCCTGTGCGACGCCGCCGTAATAGAGAAGATCCGGCTTCAGCGATTTGATCTTGGTGAGGATCGTCGTGTAATCGGCTTCCTTCGGGTTGAGCTGGTCGCGCCCGAGGACCTTGATGCCGATCTTCTCGGCCTGCTTCTGGAACGCGTCGGCGATGCCGACGCCATAGGCGCCGGAGTCGTCGAGCACGTAGACGGTTTTGACCTTGAGGACCTGCGCCACGTAGTTGGCCATGTTGGGTCCCTGGAACGCGTCGGTCGTCACCGTGCGGAAGTAGATCGCCTTGCCCTTGGGGCGAAACTGGCCGGCCATCGCCGGGTTGGTGATGTCGGGATTGGTCGAGCTCGGCGTGATCGTGGCGAGGTCCGCCTCGCTCAGGATCGGCGCCATCGCCTTGCCCTCGCCGCTCATCTGCGGCCCGACATTGGCGACCACCAGCGGATCGGCGGCGAGCTTCTTGGTGTTGGTCGCGGCCTGCGCGGGATCGTATTGGCCGGCCGTGGCGGTGCCGCTGTCGTAGATCACCGGCTCGATCTTGTAGCCGGCGACGCCGCCCTTGGCGTTCGCTTCCTCGATCGCGAGCAGCGCGCCGTTCTTGATCAGCGTCGCGTCCTCGGCATCGGCGCCGGTCAGCGGCAGCGTGATACCGACCTTCACGATCTTGTCGGCCGCGCCGCTTGGCGTCGCGCCGAACGTTGCGAGCGCCGCAACCGCGCCCGCCACAAGCAGCGCGCGCGACCAGATCGAATTCTCTCGTTGAGATTTCATGATGAGGCCTCCGGGTCGTCGATGAACCTCGGTGATCGAAAGATCACGGATTTCGATTGTAGGCATGTCCCGGCGGTAGTGAACAGGCGAAAAATGAACCACGGCCTGCAAAATGCGGCGTCACGCCGAGCATCAGAACATCGGCCTCTCCGAGTTCGCGCGGCTGACCGGCACGACCAAGACGCTCGCGTTCCGGATGGCTACCACACTCGAGGCGCGCGGCTATCTGCTGAAGGATCCGGAGGAACGCACCTACTCGCTCCGCTACAAGCCGCTGTATCTCAGCGAGCAGATGCAGCATCACTCGCCGCTGGTGCGCATCGCCAATCCGTTTCTCGATGAGTTGTCGGCGCGCACGCGCGAGAACGTCAGCCTGCTGGTGCGCGACGGCCTCACGACGATCTGCCTTGCGATCCGGCAATCGCCGCAGCCGATACGCCTTTACGCCGAGCTCGGCCGCCAGGGTCCGCTCCATGTCGGTGGCGGGCCGAAGCTGTTGCTTGCCTTCGCGCCCGGCGAGATCCAGGAGCAGGTTCTCGGCGGCCCGCTGCAGTCGTTCACGCCTTCGACGATCGTCGACCCGAAACGGCTGAAGACGCTGCTCCGGCGCATTCGCCAGCAGGGCTACAATATCAGCCACCGCGACCTCGATCCCGGCGCGTTCTCGGTCGCCGTACCACTGCGCGATCATGGCGGGCGCGTGATTGCATCGCTCAGCGTCGCCGGTCCGCAATCGAGGCTCACGCGCGATCTCGAAGCGCTCTACATCCGCATGCTGATCGAGTCGGCGGGCGAGATCTCGCAGAAGCTCGGCTGGCGCGCAGCCGTCGAAGAGCCGGAGCTGGTCTAGAGCGAAAGCCGCGCGAGCTTCGCGAGCAGAACGGCGAGCTCGGCTTGCCGTGCTGTTCCGGTTTTGGCGAACACCGCCT
>Ga0105238_10004244_pt1 | contig 14241 bp, 12 predicted proteins | sample KBSC34metaG_FD_81526 | JGI IMG/M metagenome (GOLD analysis project Ga0105238, IMG submission 81526) | Corn rhizosphere microbial communities from Kellogg Biological Station, Michigan, USA - KBS C3-4 metaG | ecosystem: Host-associated > Plants > Roots > Rhizosphere > Soil | place: Michigan, USA... | reverse complement strand
CCGTGCGGCCGCGCGGCGGGCGGCTTTACACCAAATATGTCACGCTGTTCGTCGCGGTGGTCACCGTCGCGCTGCTGTTCAGTGGCGTGTTCGACGCATTCTTTTATTATCGCGAGCATCGCGACGCGCTGGTGCGCATCCAGCGCGAGCAGGCGACCGCCGCGGCCGGAAAGATCAGCCAGTTCATCACCGAGATCGAAAGCCAGCTCGGCTGGACCACGCAGTTGCCGTGGTCGACCGGCACCACCGAGCAGCGCCGTTTCGATGCGCTGCGGCTGCTGCGGCAGGTTCCAGCCGTCACCGAGCTTGCCCAGATCGATGCCACCGGCAAGGAACGCCTGCGCGTCTCGCGCATCGGGATGGACGTGATCGAGAGCGGGATCGATCTGTCGCGCGAGCCGAAATTCACCGAGGCGGCCGCCAAGAAGGTCTACTACGGGCCGGTCTATTTCCGCCGCGAGTCCGAGCCCTACATGACGCTTGCGATCGCAGGCGCGCGGCGCGACGCCGGCGTCAGCATTGCGGAGGTCAATCTCAAGCTGATCTGGGACGTCGTCTCGCAGATCCGGGTCGGCAGCAGCGGACACGCCTATGTGGTGGATGCGCAGGGGAGGCTGATCGCGCATCCCGACATCAGCCAGGTGCTGCGCAATATCGACGTGTCGCACCTTCCGCAGGTCCAGGCTGCCCGCTCGCGCGGACCGCGCAAGGACGCGACCGAAGCGGATGCGCTCAGCGAGGCCAAGAACCTGCAGGGCCAGGTCGTGCTCACCGCGTCGGCGCCGGTCAATCCGCTCGGCTGGCACGTCTTCGTCGAGCTGCCGATCAGCGAGGCTTACGCGCCGCTCTATGCGGCGCTCAATCGCCTGAGCCTGATCGTGCTCGCGGGGCTGATCTTCGCGGTGCTGTGCGGCATGTTCCTCGCGCGTCGCATGGTCGGGCCGATCGAGACGCTGCAGGTCGGCGCCGCGCGCATCGGCGGTGGCGACCTGTCGCAACGCATCGCGATCAAGACCGGCGACGAGCTCGAGACGCTTGCCGACCAGTTCAACGACATGGCCGGACGGTTGCAGGAGTCCTACGCGGACCTCGAGACCAAGGTCGAGAGCCGCACGCGCGCGCTCAGCGAGACACTGGAGCAGCAGACCGCGGCCGCGGAGGTTCTCCGCGTCATCAACAGCGCAGGCGGCAACCTCTCGGTGGTCTTCGACGCCATTCTGGAATGCGCGACGCGGGTGTGTCGTGCCAATGCCGGCGTGCTGTTCCGTCTCGAGGACGGCGCCTATCAGGCAGTTGCCTTCGTCGGCGTTGCGCCCGACATCGCGGCCTATTTCCGCAGCCGTCCGGTCGAGGCGCCGAAGAGCCGGCTGACGCAGATCATCCGCGAGCGCAAGACCATCCACGTCATCGATGCGCGCGACAGCGATCTCTATCGCCAGGGCGAGGACTGGCGTGTTTTCACGGTCGACACCATGGGTGTCCGCACGTTTCTCAACGTGCCGATGCTCAAGGACGAGGGGCTCGGCGTCATCGGGCTCTATCGCAACGAGGTCGAGCCGTTCGACGAGCAGCAGATCGCGTTCGTCGAGAACCTTGCCAACCAGGCAGCGATCGCGATGGCGAACGCGCAGCTGCTGAACGAGCTGCGTGAGCGCACCAACGCGCTTTCCGCGTCGCTCGATCAGCAGGCTGCCGCCGCCGAGGTCTTGCGGGTCATCTCATCGACGCAAGGCGAGCTCGGTCCCGTGTTCGACCTGATCCTCGCCAATGTCACGCGTATCTGCGATGCACAGATCGGCATGATGATGCTGCGCCAGGGCAACGCCTTCCGGCCGGTGTCCAGCACCGGCCTCCCGGCCGCCGCCGTGCAGCGCTATCTCGATCAGCCGCAGCCGCCTTTGTCCGACGCCGCGCTGGCCGGCATGGCGCGGAACAAGAAGACCGTGCACGTCGTCGATGCGCGCGAGACTGACGCCTATCGCGACGGCGAGGACTATCGCGTCGCGACGGTGGAGCTGCTCGGCGCGCGCAGCTTTCTCAACGTGCCGCTGTTCCAGGAGAACGAGCTGCTCGGCTTCATCGGCATCTACCGCGACGAAGTCCGCCCCTTCGACGATCGGCAGATCGAGTTGGTCGAGACCTTCGGCCGCCAGGCCGCAATTGCGATCGTGAACACGCGCCTGCTCGGCGAGCTGCGCGAGCGCACCACCGAGCTCACCGAGGCGCTGGAGCAGCAGACCGCCGCCACCGAGGTGCAGCGCCGGGTGCTGCAGGCGCCGGGCGAGCTCGGTCCGGTGTTTGAGCTGATCGTCAACAGCGTGGCGCGGACCTGCGAGGCAAGCACCGTCATGCTGTTCCTGCGCGAAGGCGATCGTCTCCTGCCCGCGGCAACCATCGGTGTGCCGCCTGCGGCGGTCGATCGCTACATCACGAATCCGCGCCAACCGAGCGAGGTCGCGATGGCGCGCATGAGCGAGAGCCGGAAGACCACCCATGTCCTCGACGCGCGCACCAGCGAGGCCTACCTCAGCCGCGAGGAATACCGCGTCGGCACGGTCGAGCTGCTCGGCGCGCGCACCTTCCTCAACGTGCCGCTGTTCAAGAAGGACGAGCTGGTCGGCTTCATCGGCGTCTACCGCAACGAGGTGCGACCATTCGAGGACAGGCAGATCGCCTGGGTCGAGAATCTCGCCGACCAGGCGGCGATCGCGATCGAGAATGCGCGGCTGCTGAACGCATTGCGTGCGCGCACTGGCGAGCTCAGCGTGGCGCTGGAGCAACAGACCGCAATCGCGGACGTGTTGCGCCTGATCAGCAGCACGCCGGGCGAGCTTTCCGCCGTGCTCGACACCATCCTCGCGCACGCGACGCGCATTTGCGACGCCGGGGGCGCCGTCCTGCTGCGCTATGAGGACGGCGCCTATGTCACGCTCGCAACCTGCGGTATGTCGCCGCAAGCGGACGCGTTTTGGCGCCGCGAGCCGCTGCGGCCGCCTGCCGGGAGCGATTTCGCGCGCATGGCCGAGGTCAAGAAGACCATCCACATCGCAGATGGCCGCCAGACCGCGACCTACAAGAGCGTGGAGGCGGACCGCGCCGGGACCGCCGCGCTGATCGATGCACGCACATTCCTCAATACGCCGATCGTCAAGGACGACGAATTCCTTGGCATCATCGGCATCTATCGCGACGAAATCCGCCCCTTCGAGGCCGGTCAGATCGCGCTGTTCGAGAGCTTCGCGCAGCAGGCCGCAATCGCGATCGAAAATGCGCGGCTCCTGCACGCACTGCAGGGAAAGACCGGCGAGCTCGAGCGCTCGGTCGCGGAGCTGCGCGCGCTCAGCGCGGTGACGCGCACGGTGAATTCGACGCTCGACCTGCAGACCGTGCTCTCGACCATTCTGGCCAATGCGATTGCGCTTTCCGGCATGGAAATCGGCGCGATCTATGTGGTCGACCCGGCAACGCGCACGCTGCAGCTGCGCGCGGCGCACGGCATCAGTGACGATGAGCTCGCGCAGTTGCGCGGGCAGCCGGATCACGAGCGCCGCCTGCAGCGCAGGCTGGAGAAGGATGGTCACGTTCGCCCGTTCAACGTGGATGTTCACCTCGAGCCGGACATGAAGGTGCGCGCGCTGCTCTACAGCCTGCGTATCCTTGCGCCGCTCGTGATCCCGCTGCGCGATCCGGCAAATGGCGCTCTCATCGGCGCGTTGACGGTGAACCAGCAGGAACCGGGCCAACTCCCTGCCGGAATGCTCGAGCTGCTGCAGACCTTCGCGGCACAGTCCGTGCTCGCGATCCGCAACGCGCACCTGTTCGCCGAGATCGAGGAGAAAGGCCGCCAGCTCGCGCTCGCGAGCCAGCACAAGTCCCAGTTCCTCGCCAACATGAGCCACGAGCTGCGCACGCCGCTCAACGCCATCATCGGGTTGACCGAGATGCTGTTCTCGAACGCCGAGCGCTTCGGCACCGAGAAGGCGGCCGAGCCGTTGCGCCGCGTGCACCGCGCCGGCACGCACCTGCTCGCCCTGATCAACCAGGTGCTCGACCTTTCCAAGATCGAGGCCGGCAAGCTCGACGTCGCGCCCGAGCGCATCAATCTCGCCGGCCTGATCGATGACGTGGTCGGCACCGCGCGCCAGCTGGCCGAGCAGAACAACAATCGCCTCAGCGTGCGCGTGCCCGAGAGGCTCGGCTCGCTCACGGTCGATCCGACCCGGCTGCGCCAGATCCTGCTCAACCTGCTGAGCAACGCCTGCAAGTTCACCAAGGCAGGCGAGGTGACGCTGAGCGCTGAGCGCGTGACCGAGGGCGCGCACGGCTGGGTCACTTTCGCGGTCGCCGACACCGGCATCGGGATGACGGCCGAGCAGCAGGAGCGGCTGTTCGAGGATTTCAGCCAGGCCGACACCTCGACGGCACGCCGCTATGGCGGCACCGGGCTCGGGCTCGCGATCACGCGCCGCCTCGCGCGCATGATGGGCGGCGACGTCACGGTCGAAAGCGCGCTCGGCAAGGGCGCGACCTTCGTTCTCCGCCTGCCGGCCAGCCCGGGCGACGAGGCGGCGGCGGATCAGGCCGGCGCGACCGATTGCATCCTCGTGATCGATGATGACCCGACCGCGCGCGAGCTGATCGCCGAGCAATTGATCGGCGAAGGCTTTGCGGTCGCGACCGCGGCCGGCGGGCTTGAAGGCCTGCGCCGCGCGCGCGAGCTCAAGCCCCTCGCGATCACGCTCGACGTCATGATGCCCGATCTCGACGGCTGGTCGGTGATCGCGGCGCTGCGGCAGGACCCGCAGCTTGCAGAGATTCCCGTCATCATGGTGACGATCCTCGACGAGCAACGTCGCGGCATGGCACTCGGCGTCGCGGGCTACCTGACCAAGCCGATCGACCGGGAACGACTGCGCGCCGCGGTGGCGCGCCTGCGCGCGCCGGCACGGCCTGCGCGCGTTCTCCTGGTCGACGACGACGAGCTGCAGCGGCGCCGCGTGCGCCTGTGGCTCGAGGCCGAGCAATGGAGTGTCGACGAGGCCGCGGGCGGCCGCGCTGCGCTGGCGCGGATCGCCGCAATGCCGCCGGATGTCATCCTGCTCGACCTCATGATGCCCGAAATGGACGGCTTTGCGCTCGTCGCCACGCTGCAGGAGGATGCACGCAATCGCGATATTCCGGTGATTGTGATCACGGCGCTCGATCTCTCGGAGCAAGATCGCGCGCGCTTGAATTCCGGCATCGAATCCGTGTTGGTGAAGGACGATTTCAAGCCCGAAGAGCTGCTCCGTCGCATTCGCCGGCTGGTGCAAGCGCGCGGGAACAATGAGGACCGCAAGAGCCGTGCCTGAAGGCGGTGCCGATCACGCTTTCGCTCTCCCCGGCCATCACGCGTCGGAGGAGATCCTCGCTCATTCGCGCTTCGGGATCGCGCGCCAACGCTTCGTCGATGCAGTCCTCGCGCTCTACGAGGGCGATGCGTTCCTGATCCGATTGACGGTGGAGGCGGCACGGCAAGTGGTCTTCGGCATGATCGTGCGCCTCGACGCCGGTTCTGATCCGGACGATCCGGTCACCTGGCCGACCTTGGGATTGCTGAAGCGGCAGATGGCGCAGTTTGGACTATCGAGCCCGCGCCGCATCGAAAGCCTGGCGGCACTGCTGGTGCACAATGGTTTTCTCGAATCGGTTCCCTCGCAGCGCGACCGTCGGCAGCGCATGCTGCGGCCCACCGCCAAAATGCTGTCGGCCGATCGGGACTGGTTGGTCGCGAATTATTTGCCACTGCAAGTGATGTTCCCCGATCCCGGCTATGACGGCGTGATGCAGCGCGATCCGGCGTTTCACCGGGCGCTGTGCCGCGTGGCGATGAGCTTCTTCGGACATGGCGCACAGATCCTGGGCGGAAACCCCGACATCATGCTGTTCCTCCAGCGCGATGCCGGAACCCTGGTCCTGTTCAGGCTCGCCCAGCTCTCCGGCGTGCCCGACGGCCGCGACGTCGAGCTCGACTACAAGCAAACCGCCGCGCGTTTCGGCGTGTCGCGGACCCATGTGCAGAAAATCGTGCAGGATGCCGCGGCCGCCGGGCTGGTCACCGCCCACGGACGGCTGGTCGGGCTCACGCCCCGGCTCTGGCGCGCGCTCGATCGCTTCATTGCCGAGAGCATGTCCGGCAATGACATGCTGTTCAATTTGGCGCGGCGGCAGCGCGAGATGAGCGCACGCGCGACAGCATGACGCCGCGCCAGCGGTCAAAAGTTCCCGATCGACGCAAATTGTTGCGAACACCCATCGTGTCGGCTCTGCTAATTCTCGCTGCGGCAATTATCCGGCGCATTCATGGCTTTTCAGAACTGGTCCAAGGGTGATGGCGGGAGCGCGCAGGGCTTGGGAGCGCAAGGCTTGGTAGCCACGCCGAATGTTGCGTTCGCGACCGAGGACGCAAGTGGGACAAGGACCGGGGCGGTGCCCAAGATCCTCTACGTCGAAGACAACGACGACAATGTCTACCTCATCCGCATGCGCTTCGACCTCATCGACGCCTACCGGTTGCTTGTCGCCGAGGATGGTGAAGGCGCGATCGCGCTCGCGCGTGCCGAGCAGCCGGACCTGATCCTGATGGATCTCGAGCTGCCGGGGATCGACGGCTGGGAGGCGGCGCGCAGGCTGAAAGCCGATGCGGTGACGCATGCCATACCGATCATCGCGCTTTCGGCGCATGCGCTTTCCGGCGCGCGCGAGAAGGCGCTCGCCGCGGGTTGCGACGAATTCGACACCAAGCCGATCGATTTCGACCGCCTGCTGGCAAAGATCGAGGCAGTGTTGGGAACAGAAAAGTAGCTCCACAGGGTTCCGCACGAGCGGCCGCCGCCTGTGCCTTCAAAACGTTTCATAACAATTCAGAACCGCCCCAAAGCAACACGCCGATTAAGGACCGAAAGTCCGGTTCGGCAAGGGAGGAGAATCCATGGCGCGCGCAGGCCGATTTTCTCGCCGACAATGGCGTGAACAGGGCCGCGCCGGATCGCACACTCACCTATTTCGTCGAGTTCGGCCTGCTCAAGCTCGCCGTCCTCAAGGAACGCCTGGAGCGGGACAAGGAGCTGTTTCCGGAAGCGGACCCGCAGAAATATGCGCACGATCATCACGAGCGTGAGAAGCAGCTTTGGGATGCGGTCCGGCTGCTCGTGAAGCGAGCGGGAGAAATCAAAGCCGCGCTGGTGAAGAAGCGCCTGGAGAAGCTGCAATCGGCCAATCACGACACCTATTGGTCACCGCGTTTCGGTGGCCACGGCACCACCCACTTCTACGCGGCGAAAGACGATTTCTGCGGCCGGCGCGAGCCCGACCACGAGGAAGACGAGAAAGCCGCTCAGGACGAGCTCGATCACCGCAAGAAAGAGGTCGAGCGAACCTACAGCCCGGCGGTCGATGCCATTCTGGAGCCGATAACCCAATGGGCCGCGGTCCTGCCGGAAGAGATCGAGCGCGCGCGACAGGCGGCCGAGCTTGCGCGGCTGAGAGACAAAGAGGCGCAAGAATTTCCGCGCAGGCAGCAGGAGTACCGCGCCAACGCCAAACCGATCGAAGGTTGTTCGTATTGCGAGGAGCACGGCATCTTCGGCATCGACTGAGATCGCCGTGGCGAACAAACGCTTGATGAAGTGGGCCAAGAGCGGATGCCCGTGAGTCCGCGGCCCATCGATCCGCGCCGCCGCGCACCTGGTTGGGAGATAGTCCGCATGCCGACGATCAAGCTCAGTGCCCTTTTCGCGGTGGTGCTGACCGCCGCAGCGGTCGGCGCAGGCGCCGCGCACGCGCAGGACGCGCTCAATCAGGACTGGACGCTCGATCCGCGCCAGTCGCATATCTGGATGCAGACCAACAAGCTCGACAACGTCATCGAGCGCGACGCGTTCACCGGCCTCGAAGGCGGTGTGAGCCGCGACGGCCGCGCCACGGTGAAGATCGACCTCGGCACCCTCGAGACCGGCGTCGATCTGCGCAACGTGCGCATGCGCTTCGTGCTGTTCGAGACCTTCAAATATCCCACGGCCGAGATCACCGCGCAACTCGACAAGAGCAAGCTGCAGGGGCTCTCCGACCGCAAGCCGATACGCTATCCGCTGGTGCTGAACGTCAACCTGCACGGCGTCGTGCGGGCGATCGAGACGGCCGTGTGGGTGACGCGCACCAGCGCGACCACCGTTTCGGTGACGACCACCGACCCGATCGTCGTCGCGGCGGAAACCTTCGACTTCGCCAAGGGCATCGGCAAGCTCTCCGACGCGATGGGCGGGATCAAGATCGTCCCGTCGGCGGCGGTCACCTTCGAGCTGGTTTTCGGCACCGGGGCACTGAAGCCGGAGCTGGAGGCGGCGCAAGCGAGCCGCGCCCAGCAGAGGGCGCAGCAGGAGACCGCGGCGATTTCCACAGAAGGCTGCGAGACGCGCCTCACCGTCATGGGCGAAGCCAACGCGATCTATTTCCCGACCGGGAGCGCCGCGCTCGATCCGCAGAGCGAGCCGATGCTCAACAACGGCGCCGACATCGCCAACCGCTGTCCGTCGGTCAAATTCCTGGTCGAAGGCCACACCGACAATGTCGGCGGCAAGCGCTTCAACCAGGGCCTCTCCGAGCGGCGCGCAAAGTCCGTCGTCGACTATCTGGCGGCAAAAGGCGTGCAGGCGGCGCGCATCCAGGCGGCCGGATATGGCGACGCGCGCCCGGTGGCGTCGAACGCCAGCGAGGCGGGCCGCGCGAAGAACCGGCGTATCGAGTTCAAGGTCAGGAAGGATCAGTGATGCCTGACGTCGCGCGTGACCATCATCGGGCGCATCGCGCCGTCAAGGAGAGGCTCACATGAGTTGGCAAGACAAGGTCGGAGCGGGCTTCGGAGTGCTCTTTATCGCACTCGGACTCGCCTACCTGTTCAGTCCGCGCTTTGGCGCGATCGCCCTTGCATTCACCAGCCAGGGCGAGATGTGGAAAGGGCTCCTTGGTGAGAAATGGGCCCCGGTCGTGACCAGGTACGTCTTCTCGCTTGCCTCCATCGCACTCGGCGTTTTCGTGATCTACTCGGCCGTCACCGGCAGCTGAGGGGTGATGCGCTCAACGCGGATCAGCGCGCACCGCTTTGTTCAGCCGCCGAGAAGGCTCAATCGAGGCGATAGATCACGTCAGGGTTTGTCCAGGATTAATCCCGGAGGCCGGCACGGGCAATCGGCTTCTCATGCCCCGACGCCACGCCACATCGGGCGCACCGCCCATACGATCAGCGCGATCGCGCACACCAGCGGCGCTGCGATCAGCAGGACGAATCCGAGCGTGAGGGCGACGCCGAGCACAAGCGCGACGATGGGAATCAGGATGAGAGCGACGACGGCCATGGCCGCCGCAACGATCAGCCATTTGCGCCAGCCCGTGATGGTGACGACCTTGCCGTCTTCGTCTTCGTACGTCACCAGCATCGCTGCCTCCTGACTGTTCGCCGACGCGTCGCGCTCGCGCGTGCCGCGTCGCTTTGCGAGATCGGCCGTACGCTTCTGTTTGGATCGCCGCGTCTCTTCGCGCAATGCGATCGACGCCGCGATTCATGACGTTTCAGAACGTTTCACAGCGGCCACAGGGACGGAGCCGCGCGCTCCCGCCATTCTGCTCGCATGAGCAACATCACCCAAAAGAAGGAGCCTGCAATGAGCTTCATGAAGCGCGTCATTCTGGGCACTGCGCTCGCGTGTCTCGGAGCCTCGGCCCTGCATGCCCAGCAGTCACACGGTCCGCGGTTCCCCGGCGACACCTGGGATTTTCGCAACCCGCGGCTGAAGGGCGCAATCGTCGATGCTTGCGCGGAGTGGGGTCGTGATTGCGGGGCCGGCGGGGCCGCGCAGTATTGCCGCCTGCGCGGGTTTGGCGGCGCGTTGAGCTGGAGCGTCGACTACCCGGGCCGGACCTTCGTCGTCGGATCGAACCAGTTCTGCAACGGTCCGCAGTGCCGCGGTTTCAGCTTGGTGAAATGCCGGTGACGGGCACGACCGTTGATCTGGCGGAATGAGAGACCAGGCAATCGTGCAGACAATCGAGGGAGAGACGACGTGAGCAAACACCCGGGCGCGCCTCGCCTGCGGATCACCATCTTGGTTATCGCAGCCTGCGCGCTAGCGCCTGCGGTCGCGCTGGCAGCCGACGCGACGCTGAAGGACGCGATCCAGTGCAAGGACTTCAAACACAAGGCGGACGGCAGCTGGAGCGCCGAAGATGTCTCGCTGAGCTATGGCTCGGGCAAGAACCAACTAAACCTGTTCGGCCCGACGACGATCGCGAAGGGAAAAACCTTCGACGGCGTCGATTTGTGGGGCCTGCTGAACGAGAAGTGCGGCGCGGCGAAATAACCCCGGGTCGAAAGTTTCAGGCCGAATAACCGTGGAGGATACGGCGTGAGCAGAAATATGCTGTGGTTCAGCGCGCTCGGGTATGCGGCAGCGATTGTGGGAATCTTCCCGCTCGATCTGGCGAGCACGCCTTCGCTGATTGCGGAGCTGGTGGTTGGTGCGGTCATTGCGGCGCTGGTCTGGGCCGCTGCGCGAGGGCATGCCTGGGCAGGCGCATTGTTTGCCGTCGCGGTCGTCTTCGGCATCGTTGCGACGATCGGCCAGGTCTGGGAAGGCGCGCCCAAATGGCTGCGCTTCGACACGGAAGTGGTTACGACCTGGGCGAAGATCATCGACGTCGTCACGGCCGTCCTCGGCGTCGCCGCGCTGGCGATCTACCTGCACGACAGACGCCGCGCGGCCTCCCAAGCGTAGCACTGCGCCGCGGCGACGTGCCCCGATCTTGGCGTCACGAAAAAATCGCGAGTGACACATGGCAGAAGCGTTGGCCGATCAGCGCGGCAAGGCGTTGGCCACAGGCGAGGCCGCGTTCCGTCCCTGGGGCGCGTGGACGTCGCTGCTCTGGGTCGTGGCGGCCGAAGCGATCCGCACGCTGGTCGACCTCGGTCTCGATCGCGTGCCGTTGCAGGCGTTCGGGCCATACGCCTACGCGGCACGCGTTCTCGTCATCATCCTCTCCTGGATCACGCCGCTGATCGTGCTGCTCGTCGCGGTGGGGATCGCGCACGGCTCGTTCGCCGCATATTGCAATTGGCGCCGACCGGGCGTCCGCGCGATTGCGCTCGCCGTCGTCACGTTTCTGGTCGCCGAAACGGTCTTGCGCGGCGTTCCTTATCTCGCGACCGGAAGCCTCAGAAACAATCTTCCTGTCGAGGACTACCGGGCGATGATCGCGCCCGGCACGTGGCCGTGGCTCTACGTGTTGAAGTACTGGCCGGCCGCGATTCTCGCACCGCTGGTCGAAGAGACGATATATCGCGGATTTCTCTGGCGCGCCCTGGCTGCTTCGCGGCTCGGCAACGCCGGCGCGTGGCTCGTCGCCGCGTTGTTTTTCGCCCTGGTCCACTACCACTACTACATCCAGAACGGCCAGTTCTTCCCGGGAGAGCTGATCAGTCCCTTCATCTTCGGGCTGATTTTTGGCTTCGTGCGCTGGCGCACCGGCAGCACGATTGCGGCGATGATCACGCACGCGCTCGGAAATGTCGGGTTGACTGCGCTGACTGTGCTGGCCGTCCTGTACGGTTGGCCGTGACCAGGGGGACGCCGCTCTCGACAATGGCCTGGTTTCTCCGTCACTCGATCACGCTATCGGCCAGTGCCAGCATGGCGCCCGGCACGGTCAGGCCGAGCGCCTTCGCGGCCTTCAGGCTGATGATGAATTCGAACCGGGTCGGTCGCGCAATCGGGAGGTCGGCGGGCTTCTCGCCGTTGAGGATGCGGCCCGCATAGACGCCGACCAGGCGATATTGGTCCAGTTCGTCCGGCCCGTAGCTCATCAATCCGCCGGCGACCACATTCTCGCGTTCGAAATAGATCGCCGGGACCGCGTGGCGGATCGAGAGATCGGCGAGTTGCTGGCGGCGATTGTAGAAAAGCGTCGCTGGCGTCACCAGAAGCGCGTCGGCGTGGTTCTCGACGAGGCTCGCAAACGCCGTGTCGATCTCGCTGTCCTTGCTGGCGCCCAGGATTTCGACCTGCTTGCCGAACGCCGCGGCGAGCCGCTGCGCCTCGTCCGTCGTTTGCTGCGCGTATTCGCTGTTCGGATTGATGAGCACGGCGATGCGTGCCGCCTTCGGTACGGCCTGGATCAGGAGCTCGAAGCGCTTGCCGAGGAGCTCGTGATTCATCGAGGCGACGCCGGTCACATTGCCGCCCGGCCGGCTGAGGCTCGCGACAAGGCCGGTGCGGATCGGGTCGCCCGCGGTGCTGAAGACGATCGGCGTCGTCGTGGTTTCGGCCTTTGCCTCGATCGCCGCCGGCACGCTGCCGGGCGTCGCGATGACGGTGACCTGGCGACGGATCAGGTCCGCCACCAGGCCCGGGATGCGCGCACGATCGTTTTGCGCAAAGCGATATTCGATCCGCAGGTTACGGCCCTCGACAAAGCCGGTCTGGCTCAAGCCCTCGCGGAACGCCGCGACGGCCGTTTGGCTCGCCTCGGGAAAGCCTGCGGTGATGTATCCGATCACCGGAATGCCTGCCGGCTGCGCCAGGCCGGCGAGCGGGCAGGCCACGCTGCCGCCGGCCGCTGCGCCGCCCAGCAGCTTCATGAACGCGCGGCGTTGCATCGCGATCCGTGTTCCCTTTTGCGCGGGCAGCCTGGCCAGAGGGTGTCTGGCGGAGGAAGCAGTCGGCTCCGAACCAGTCTCGGCAGCAAGTTTCCATGCTGGCAGGGAAAAATACAGGGAAGTTTGTACGAACGAGGCCTTCCGAGATCATCTAGCTTACCCAGTTCTCCCGTCGATTGGGCATTTCTGGAAATCCTATGCAATTGAGCAGCGAATTCGGCGCGCGCATCAGGGAGCAGATTGCGGCGGATCAGGGATGAAGGATGAAATTCAGCTCAGGAACGCCAGCCACGCATCTTCTAACCCCGGGCTGCTCCGGCGAATTCCAGCAGGGATTGAAAGTCGGATCGTGCGATCCGAACGCCATCACGGATACTCGCCAGCCTATGCCGGTAGCGGCGGTCCCCAGGCAAACGGTCCGCGCCAGCTCCCATAATTGCAGTCATGAGCTCATTCGCCCGGGCGTCAAAGCGCGAATTACCTCGCTCCGGATCGATGAGGAGAATGAACTGTCCGCCTTTCGATGTCGTTCCGGCGGCGCCGGGCGACGTGTCCTCAAAGCCGAACGGTGAACCTGTGAGTGCTGCCGCAAGGATTTCGACCATGACGGCGATCGAAGCACCCTTGTGGCCTCCAAACGGCAATATTGCCCCGCCATCAAGGATGGCGGATGGATCGGTTGTCGGATCACCATTCGCGTCGCAGCCTGCACCCAACGGAACGGCGCTGCCCTTGCGGGCTGCAAGCAACAGATCGCCTTGCGACATCACGCTGGATGATTGGTCCCATACCATGGGTGGCCGGCCCCCGCGGGGGCACGCAAAGGCGACAGCATTCGTTCCCGTGATTGGCCTTGCTCCACCCCAGGCAGCCATCCGTTTTTTCGAATTGACGCACGTCAACGCGATGAACCCTTGCTCTGCGAAAGGTTCTATGTCCGGCCATAGCGCGGCGAAGTGATGAGAATTGCGCGTCAGCAGGACAGCCACGCCCGCCGTCCGCGCCATTTGCATCAACCCGTCACGAACGTGCGACAAGCATACCTGCGCGAATCCATTCCCCGCATCGACGACGCACAAGCTCGGTGTCGTTTCGAGCATCCGCGGCTGTACGCGGCCGTCGGCCCAACCTGTCTGCACGGACCGGATGAAGCCTGGAAGCCGCAGTAGCCCATGGCTCCTTACGCCGTCGCGTTCGCAGACAACCATTGTCTCGGCGATCGGCGAGGCGTTCCGTTCGCTCACACCGCCGCGCCGCAGGGCACTTTGTACCAGCTTTCGAAGCTCGCCGATTGAGAGCGTGACGGTTTCGTCCATGTCACCCACGGGAGCTAGAGCAATCCTCGACTTTCCGTACCGCGCAGCGCGGACATCAGCTTGTCGTCGTCATAGCGCGCAAGCGACAGCGACTTTGCGAAAGCAGGCAGCGCGGCGCCGGCCACGCTTCGCGCAAGCAGGTCGCCGGTCGCACATGCCGACATTGTCCCATAGCCCGACAGAGCCGCCGCGATGAAGGCGCCCGGTGTGCGTAGCGCGAAGCGTGGCCGGCGCCGCGCT
>Ga0105238_10004243_pt1 | contig 14244 bp, 11 predicted proteins | sample KBSC34metaG_FD_81526 | JGI IMG/M metagenome (GOLD analysis project Ga0105238, IMG submission 81526) | Corn rhizosphere microbial communities from Kellogg Biological Station, Michigan, USA - KBS C3-4 metaG | ecosystem: Host-associated > Plants > Roots > Rhizosphere > Soil | place: Michigan, USA... | reverse complement strand
TGAAACCTATTTAAACCATGATCGGACACGGATTGGGGATGGCCTGTTCTGTTGTATGTAAACGCGGTAACGTTGCGGCTCGCGAGGACGGCATGTGGTCAGCGGATAGGTAACACATTATCCTCATCGCGAAGGTGACTTGGAGATTTTTTGCTAAACGATATGCGCTTTAGGGCGCACAAATCCGATAGAGGCGCATCGGGTATTGGGCTGCGTCAGTGTCGGTAAATGTAAACGGATTTGAGGCGGGGAATACGGAACCGATTTGCAACCAGGAGGCGGGGTCTGCCGGGTTGGTGGAAGCTTGTATCAGGAACGTTTGCAGGCCGGAGTTGCCGGCACTAACGGTCAGATCAAAGCTGCCAACGGGAGGCGATGATACACCTCCGCCTGTGAGAGGTTGCGCATCCAGGCTTGGAGCAATGGTCAACACCGGAGGAGCGGGTATGGGATTGACGACGGTCGGGCCGTAGTCAAAGCCGGAATAATATCCTTCCGCATCATAGGCGCGCACACCCCATTCATGCGATGAGCCGGGAACCAGACCAGTGATGGTGATGAAAGTATTTGTGTCGCCCTTGCCGTAGCTGGTGTAGTTGACGCCGTTGTTGATCCAGCCCCAGACCTCATAACTGGCGGCGGGCACAGGACCGGACGGAGGATCCCAGGTGAGCGAGACGGTGGTGGAGGTAAGGCCAGTCACATGAATATTGGTTGGCGGCTGTACGCTTAACGTGGTGGCGGATATTCCGGTGTAACCCGACGTGCCGCCGGGGCCGGTGGCGACCACGTAATAGGTTTGGGCCAAGCCCGGTGTCAGCCCACCGATGGTGAGGGTGGTCAGCGAAGTGGTTGAACCGATTTGCGTGTACCAGATGGTGGCGCCGCTGCCTTTCGGGTCGTGCAGGACATGCCGGAGATAAACGCTGTACGTTACAGAACCGGCAACCGGATCTTCCGGATTCCACGACAATGTCACGGAGTTCTCGGTGACGGAGACGACGGCCAGGTTCGTGACGAGAGCTGGAGGTGGGTTCGGGACCGTGATGGAGAAATCCCAATTGGTGGCGCCAGCGTAATTGGCGGCCTGAATGGTCACAGGGATGGTGCCGATTTGATCCAACCCCTGTGGTGTCCAGTCAATCGTGCCGCTGTAATAATCCACCGTCATGCTGGCCGGGCCGGTCACGAGCGAGTAGGTGGCGGGTGGATTGCCGGTGGCGTTGATGGAGGAAACATAGGGGGCGAGATAGGTGCCATTCGTGGCGGGCAGCAAGGTAAGTATTGGTGCCACATCCGGATCTCCCAATGGCTGGCTGCGCCAGACATCGCCGGTGTCATAACCATCCGTATCCATGCCACCCATCACAATCAAACGCCCCAAGCTGTCCACGCCCATGGCTGAGGCACTCAGGCTTTCAGGCAGGGGCGTGCTGATGGTCCACGAGTTATTGGCGGGATTGTAGACTTGAACCACATTGGTTGTCACCCCGCCGGAGGTGCCGCCGACGACGTAGATTTTGCCATCTACACCCAAGGCGGCGGCGCTGCCAGCGGTCGCGACCGGCATGGGCGCCATGTTGGTCCAGGTGTTTTTACTGACCGAGTAACGGAGCACGCTGGCGGATTCAGTGCCAGACACGTACCCGCCAAAAATGTAGATCTGATTGGTGTGGTCGAAAACGGCGGGGAAATTGTAGCGCGGCGCCGGGAGGCTGGCGATGGCCGACCAAGCCCCCAAAGAACCGGAGTCACGATTGAAGCGCTCGACGGAAGCGAGCGGCTGGCCGTTGTCATCCAAACCGCCGATGGCATAAGCATTGCCATTGCGATCGGGAGCGTAGCCAAGGTAGGAGCGGGCCACGCTCATGGACGCAAGGCTGGTCGTCCCGTCGGAGGGGGAATAACTGATGGTTGCGCTGGTGGAATTGCTGCCATCGGTGCCACCATAAATAATGATGTCACCGCCATTGGCCACGGCTCCGGGCGCGATGATGAGGCTGTAAATCGGCGACTGGTAATTCCAATACTGGTTGGTGGCGGTCAAACTTTCGGGATACGTCAGCGGGTAGTAATAGCCGGCAAAGCCATCACCACCGATGATGATATTTCCCAGTGCGGTAGTGGTGACGGCGGCTGCCCCGCTAAACGGAGGATCCACGGTTGGTCCGGGAAACCAGGCGAGGGGAGCAGAGTACAAATCACCACACAGAATCAGGGGAATGATTCCAGTCAGGTATCGGAGTGACAATGAAAGGTCCTTTTTCATTGCTGCATACTTTGGATTTCTCCATTGCCGGAACCGGCTGCGCAAATCCGGTCAGATATCCGGCAGCAGGGAACTTGCACCCTGTGGTCGATTTGTCAAGAGGTGGAAATGTTTGCGCCCGTCGCTAAACGGGAATCTTTATTTGAACCACGGATAGACACGGATTAACACGGATGGAGAGAAGACGAGAGTTCATTTCACCGGATTGGTGGAGTGCTGTTTTTTAATCGAAGCGACGTGGTGGCGATAATTCGTGGGGGAGCTTCGCCTTCGCCCAAGTTCAGCTTGAGCAACTTGCCGCCTTCTTCAGCGGCATCCATTCCAAGATAGAGCGTGCGGCTGACCGGGTTCACGATGCCCTCGGCGATGAGAACGCCATCGGGCAGGGGCATGAAGGAGACGGCGCGCGGCAATTCGTCACCTTTGCCCAAGGCGATTTTCAGCACGCCGCCCTCGCAACATTCCGGGTCGCCGGTTTTGCCGCCGCCGCCGGTGCCAAGATAGGCGTAGCCCTGATCATCCATGCCGAAGGTATATTGGAGATATTGATATTTATTGGCGACTTTCAGGGCGCCGATGCGTTTGGGCGGCTCATCTTTGTTTCCGAGCGCGATCTTGACGAGGCTGCCGGCCTGGGAAGTGAACCAGGCGAATCCGTTGGTCGGGTCGATGAATGTGCCGCGCAGACCGTATTCGCCTTCTGGAAGCATGGCGCTGCTAACGAACCTCGGTGCAGCGTCACCTGCACCAAGCGCCACCTTGAAAATCTGCACCTCGTCGCTTCCGAAATAGGCGTAATGCGTGATCGGGTCCAGCACGGCAGAGTCTAGGGAGATGTTTCCGGCATTCGTGGGAAAGTCGGTTTGCGAAACGATCGAGGGCGGGGTGTCACCTTGGCCGAGCTTGAATTTCACGAGCTTGTGTCCGACTTGAAAGCAGGCATACCCACCGGCGGCATCCAAAACACCCGCGCCCACATTCCATTCTTCATCCACGGGGACCGAGCCGACGCGATAGGGTGGGGTATTGCTCTGGCCGAGCGCGACCTTGACCAGATGGCTGGGAAAATCCGTGCCGAAATAGGCGTAGCCGTGGAGCGTGTCGATCACTGAATTAAAAGGCTTGTCTTCGTCGCCTTCCAAAACGGCGGCCCCGACGATTATGGCCGGTTTGGGGGAATCGCCACCAAGTGCCACCTTGAGAATCCGGCCCGGCTCGCGATGCGTGCTGAAGTAGGCGTAATCGTTGGCGGCGTCGATCAGGGCATCGCCGAAAAGTTCCTCGGATTTTGGAGTGTAGCCGGTTGTCTTGTGGAGAACTGGGGCGGGTGGTTTGGCGACGGTTTTTGCCAGCGCGGCGTTTTTCTGGACATCTTCGGCAGTGAGATAGATCAGGTGTTCATCCTCGGCGATATAGGCGAAGGAATTGGTCTGATATTTTTCCCCGATGCGAAGCGTTTCATCGATGGCTTTGCGGAGGTCGTCCGCAGTGAGTTCCAGTTTAAATATTCCCTTGGGTGGATACAGGTTGGCAGAATAGGACGGCTCGGCCTTGAGCCAGATGCGGTCGGTCGGCTGGCGGACCTTGGTGAAATAATAATCGATGCGCGGTGTGATGACGGCGGGGCCAAGTCGTTGCACGGCCAATCGCAGCACCGCAGGAGTGATCACCACCGGGGGCTGGCCGACGTGATGCGCCATGAGCACCGGCGTCCGGTCCGGCAGGACGGCCGTGAAGACAAGGGTATGATCCAGGACCTCGGCATTGGCCTGATCTTCGCCGTACGCAAAAAACGGCCAGATCAATTCTGTTTTGCCATCGGCCGCGCGATGGGTGATGACAAAGGTTCGACGCGTATCCGGCAATCCATGGCCGTTGAGCATGGAGCCCAGATTGCCAAACCCCCATTCATAGCCGTCGTCAATGTAGCCGACGTCAGCCGGTCCATTGGCCGGCTCAGCGTCTTTAGCAGTGATGGCAAAAGGATCCTTGCCCGGGCCGTAGCAACCTTGCAGCAGGCAGACGGCAATGAGCGCAGCGATGAAAAAACAGATCTGGCGCAGTCTGTCGGGCCGGCTCATGCAACCCATTTTCAATGCCGGGAAATGAATGTCAATGTATGTCAGCCCGGCAGACTTTCCAGCCGCATTGATTAAACCGCAAACCCACGTCATTTCTTTGGCATGTTGGCGAAGAAGGCCTTGGCGTTGGCGGCAATCTGTTCGTTGGTGTAGTCGTGCTTGTGCGTGGCGATGGACCATTGGTGGCCGTACGGGTCTTGCACCTGGCCGTAGCGGTCGCCCCAGAAAGTGTCGGAGACGGGCATGTTCACCTTGCAGCCGGCCTTGACCGCGCGGTCAAAGGCGGCATCGGCATCCTCGGTGTAAATATGGAGGAAGACGCTGGAGCCGCCGCGGCTTTTGGGCGACAGGCAATCCGGCGGAAATTCGCTGGCGAGCATGAAGATGGAATTTCCGACCTTCAGTTGGGCGTGCATCACCTTCTGGCCATCGGGCGACAGGTGCCGGACCTGTTCCTGCGCGCCCAATGCCTTTTGGTAAAACTCAATCGCCTCGGCGCCATCCGGCACAATGAGATGCGGGGTGAGCGTGTGGAATCCATCGGGAATAGGTTTGGCCATAAATTTCCTTGGTTTTAATTTTTCCGACGATTCCATTCCGCCAGAATAAATGCAAGCGGAAGTTATGACATCGCGGCCATGGGCGATCACATCTTGCCGGACATCATTTTGGCAAGCTTCGCCTCGTGCTCTTCATATACCTTGTTGGTCACTTCAAACTTGTTCCACATGTAGTTCGAGTTTTTGTATTCCCAGCCCTGGCCGGCGTCGGAGTAGGTCAGCTTGGTGGTTTCGCCTTGCAGATACTGTTTGTGCGTGGGATCGGACAGCGGCGGGTTGACGACCTTGGGATGGCCATCGGAGCCGCCCCCGATGAGGTGGCCGGAGCAGACGGCATATTTGCCGACGGTCGTGGTGTGTTCCTCGCCCTTGATCTCGCGCGTGATGGTGACGTACCGGTATTCGCGCGTCTTGGCGGCGGGCGGGAAGAAATGTGTCGCCAGCGTCCTCAGGGCTTCGCGCTGTTCTTCGGTTGCCTTTTCGTCGATGTACACGTAATCAAAATTCCAGTTGCCGAAGGATTCGAACATGGTCTGATGTTCCGGGCTCTGGACGAACTGGGCCACGCACAGTCCATCGAGCGACACCTTGCCATAGTGGCCCTTGGTGATGAGGATGATCTGGGCGCCGTCACACGTCATGCGCGAGGGCGGAGATTTGAACCAGCAGGGGCAGGCAGGGTGGCAGGAACAGGCTTCCTCAAGTTCACCGGCAACTTTCCAGGAAACCTTCGGCGTATCTGCTGCACGGCTGGCGAGGATGAAGGCGCCGAGTACGATGGTGGCTAACAGGGCGGATCTGGGCAGGAGGGTAGTTTTCATAATATTCATTTTCACGAAGGGTTATGACCGGCCACCGGTAAATCTAGCACTGCGGGGCGGGCCGTCAACAGGTCCGCCGCCCGTGGTGAACGCGAGGGCGCACATTCTGACACTGCCGCCAGAAATGCCTCGCGCCAGACCCGCAAAAGGGTTGGGCATAACCCTGTCATCCTGGCCTCGATCAGACGCCCATGATTGGCTTTCCCATGGTTTAAAACGGGTTCAAATGGCTTCAAATTGGGTTTGAAATGGCTTTATTTGGCTTTAAATGGGTTTGTTTTTTACCGTCAAAATCGCCATTTCATATCGGTAAAATCAGACGATTATTGCATTTTTAAAATGGGTTTGTTTCGTAATTTCATGTTTTGTCGCTGGAACCACCCGGCGGACGGAGCGCCGGGCACCGCCCCGGCAAGTTTGCCCGTAGCGGCATCTCGGCAGAGTGCCGGGCATCAAGGGCCCATGATGGCCCGTGGCGGCCCGCCACTTTTTAAATTCTAGGGCTTTACGAAGCTTTACGAAGCTTTACGAAGCTTGACCGCCCCTGATGCTCAACCACCTGCCTGTCGCTCCGTGGGCGCTTCCACCGATTCAACGATTTAACTGTCGAACCATTTAACTTCTGCCTTCTTCACATCGATGCGGTTCGCCTCGGCCGATATGGAAAGACCTCGGAACCGCCTCCGTCCGGAGTGTGCCCGTCCTCGGCCTGCCGCGCCGAAGCCTTGGCGTAGGCGGAGCACAGCAACGTCCATTTTCAAGTACGTCTGGCCAACCCGCGCCTTGCTCCAGGCCCTGCCGCCTTGCCCCTTTGGAGGTTGGTGCTTGAAATTTGGACCTTGGGTGATGGGATCTCTTTTGTCCCACCCCAGACCAAGACGCCAGCCCCCAACCCCCATCGCGGCCCGTGCGGCTCGCACCCGTTCGTCAAACCCCCAGATTCCAGACCCCGGAACCTGGACCCTATTTATGTCAAAGAACCTCGGCGACCTGTCGCCAGATCACCGTCACAGCCACCCTTATATCACAACCGCCCAAAACCTTAATTCCTTCAGAAGGTGAAACTCCCGCTTTTTTTGAAAAAGTTTAAAACTAACAGATTGGCTGTAAACACTGGCTAAAGCCGTGATTCAGCCTTCCAATTTCACCCTTTTCATTTTCCTTATTTAATTTTGACGGGACCGGTCGCCGCCTTTGGAGCGCCGACTACCAACTCGGCTCGGACCATGGCAAGTCACCCCGTCCCCATGATGGCCCGTGCGGCTCGCACTCGCCCGCAAGGACTGGCCCGTCCGCATCCATGCCCATCCGGGGTTCGGCCATCCAGCATCCTGATTTTTCATTCATGTCGCCTCCCATCCTGACACAACCGCTTGGACAATGGCTGTCCACCCCCCCAAATAATTTTGCACGCATTGCCTTCCTATTTCCTTGGACGTTGGGCGTTGAATGTTTCCCTGCGGTTCTGTTGTTCATTCGTCCATTCGTCATTTTTTACCCAAGCATGCCACATCCCCAAAAACCGAATTCCTACCGTGACAATTCAAGCCGCTTTTTTCAAGCGGCCAAAACCCGTAAAACACATTGCAAACAAAGGCGAAAACCGCTGCCCGCGCCTCCACCTGAAAAAACTCGCCGTGCCACCTGTGGAAAATGGCAGGTCAGAGGTGATCCGAATGGCCTGAACCAATGGGCGACCCTTTACGGACTGGCATTAGGAGCGGCCGATAAAATCAAGTTGGTCTTATTTTCCCACCCGCCACCGAGCGCCTTGTAAAGCGCCACCAGGTTAAGTGCGATGTTTTGTTCGTTCTGCACCACGGCATCCTCTGATTCATATAGACTCCGCTCCGAACTCAATACTCGCAGGAAATCCGTCAAATCATGTCCATAGAGGTCGTTCGCCAGGTTCAACGCCTGTTGATCCGCCTGCACTGAACGCGCCAGTGCTTCGTGTCGGAGTTGCTCCTTGGCATACGCGGTCAACGCCTGCTCCACATCGGCAAACGCTGTCAACGCAGTCTGTTCATATCCGGCGGCCGCCTGCTCTTGGCGAGCATTTTGCACCCTGATATTGGCGCGGATGCGGCCCGATTGAAATACCGGCCAGGTGACCGTCGGACCAGCGGACCAGAACCGGCTCCCAGCCGTCCACCAATCACTGGCGCTGATGCTTTCTAGGCCGGCCGCACCCGTGAGCGAGAAGCGCGGGAACAAATCCGCCTTCGCCACCCCGATCCGCGCCGTGGCAGCCACCAATTCGCTCTCGGCGCGGCGCACATCCGGCCGGCGCTGTAACAGGTCGGATGGCAATCCCACTGGCACTTGCGGTGGGGCGGACGGGATGACTCCGGCACTTGATATTTCCGCCCGCACTTTGCCGGGAGGTTCGCCCAGCAGTACATCCAGTTGAAAAGTTGCGTTTTGAAATCCCGTTTCCAAGGCGGGCACCTGTGCCTCGGTCGCGGCCAGCAACGCGGTGGCCTGCTGCACATCCAGTTCCGTGGTCAGGCCGGCCTGTCGCCGGTCCTGGGTGCGGCGGACGATTTCAGTTTGTGCTTCAATATTTTTGCGCGCGATCTCCAGCCGTCGTTGAAACGCCCGGGCGACGATATAATTCCGGGCCACCTCGCCGAAGAGGGATCGCAGCACATCGTCACGGTTGAATTCTGCCGCCATGATTCCGGCCTCGGCCGCCTGCACCGACCGGCGCGTTCCGCCGAAAACATCAATTTCCCACGAGGCATCAAACCCCGCGCGATAGAGGTTGAAATCCAGCGGCACCGAAGGCGGCAACGGTGGAAAGCCCTCCTGGCTGAATCGGTTGCGGGAAAATGATCCTCCCGAGCCGAGGCTGGGACCTTCGGCGGCGGCGGCGATTTCCCGCTGCGCCCGCGCTTCCCGCACCCGGGCGGTGGCGATGCGCAACGTCAAATTGGACTGGGCCGAACGATTGATCAGTGCTTCAAGTTCGGCGTCGTGAAACGATTTCCACCATGCCGCATCCACTGGTCCGGCATTGGTTTCACCACCTTGTAAAGGTGAGCTCCATGACGGGTTTGCGGGAACCGCCGGCCGGTGGTAATCCGGACCGACCGTGCATCCGCAAACCGCCAACAAGACCGACATCAGGGTCAGGCGCACGGTGATTGAAATTTTCATGAGAGTGATTGGTTTACACACCGGGTTTCAAAAGCCGGATGGTCAGCACCCGGATTGACACCGCTACTGGCACTACAAAAACAAAGAACATGGCCAGTGATTGAAAGCAGCCGTTGAACGCGACGGTGGCCACCTGCTGCTGGGCCTCTTGCAGCGTGATCGCGGTGGCGGTGGCTGGAAGCTGCAAGAGTTGCGCGCCATGTACCGCCAGTTGTTCCTGGACCGAAGCCAGATAGCTTGAAAAATTCGGGCTGGAGGGTGACAGGGTTTCACCGAACAGGGCTAGGTTCCGGTTCACCAAGTGCTCTTGCAGGGTTTGCATCCAGGCGATGCCGACCAATCCGCCGAGTTGCCGCCCGAAATTGAACAATCCGGAGGCTGCCGCGGCATCGGCCGGTGGCACACGGGTTAATGTTGCCAGGGTGAGCGGCAGGAAAAGACAACCAAGGGCAAATCCGCGCATGGCCAGCCAGAACAGCAGCCCGGCGAAGTCGGTGTCTGACGGCAGCTCGCCGAGTTTCCACAGCGACGTGCCCAGCAGGATCAGTCCGAAGACGATGAAAAGAAACGGCGGAAATTTGGTAAATCGCACCGTCAGGCCCACCGCGAGCAGCGTGAAGGTGGCAAACCCGGCCGCATAAAGCTGGGCCTGACCGCTGTGCCGTACCGGATATCCCAGAACGCCGGCCAGAAAACCGGGGATGATGTTGCCGCTGCCGGACAAGGCCACCCCGGCAGCGAGACTGATTAGAACGCCAAAGGTAAAATCAGAATATCGAAAGCAACTATAGCGCAAATAGGTCGGGCGCCCGTCCGTCTCGGCAAAAGCCAGGCCCAGCAGACAGAGCAGGCCCAGCAGGCCGGCCCCGATGACATATGGCGATTGTAACCACGCGTGCCGGTTGCCCTGTTGCAGTTCAAACACAAGGCAGAAAAGGAACGTTAACAACAAAATGATGCGGACAACCGGAACCGTCAGCGACACTGTCGCCGACGACAGGTGTTCCCGCCGCCAAAAAATCCAGACGCAGGCCGGCGCGGCCAGAAGGGTCATCCATACATACACTTGGCGCCAGTTCGAGTCATAGGCAAACCCGCCCAGGAGCGCCGGCGCAATGGTGGCCGGGAACATCACGACGGCGAGCGCAAAAACCGCCTGCACCAGCGGTTGGTTCCGTCGGGTGAAGGTCGTCAGGAGCGCCGCCTGCCCCAAGGCTATTATCAGTCCGCCGCCGGCTCCCTGTAGCGTCTGCACGATCAATAACGCAGCATAACTGGTGATGAAGATTGGCGCGGCCATGGCGAGGATCAACAGCGTCGAAGCCCCCAGGAGGGCCCGGCGTTCGCCAATGCGCTCCCGCAACCGCGCCGCCATCAGCAAGGCAAATAGTTTGCTGGTATTATACAAGATCGCCCCCCAGGTGATCTCATCCGGGGTGGCGGAAAAACTGCCCGTCAGATACGGGCGCAACGTCGAACTTAAGGCGCCGTTGATCCCGTCCAGCGCCGCCAGGCACGTCACTGAAATTAACAGGCCGGTTGCGCGGGAATTTAACACGCCGGGAAAACGGCGCTCCTCCACGAAGGTAAAAGAAGCCGGACCATGAACGGCTGCTGTGGCAACGTCACTCATGAGTTGTCGATGTATCGCCGGCCTCGGCGGGCGGGGCATGGGAACGGGCCGGGGCATTGGCCAACGTCTCCAGATTATCGGCGACGATGTGTTGAACGAGTTCATTGGCCTGGTTCCACTGCCCGGAATAGATCGCCGTCTCATAAACGGGCTTCGCAGGTGGATTTCGGGCCAGCACCGGGCCGCTGCGGTCGCTGGTGTCAACCACGGCCGACATGGTCAGTCCGAGCCGCAGGGGATATTTTTCAAGCTGGGCCGCATCCATTTCGATGCGCACCGGTACGCGCTGGACGATCTTTATCCAGTTGCCCGAGGCTTCCTGTGGAGGCAGCAATGAAAACGCCGCACCAGTGGCGGCACCGAGCCCGGCCACGTGCCCCCGAAATTTCACCGAGCGGCCATAATAATCCGCGGTCAGCGTGGCCGGTTGCCCGATGCGCACATCCTTGAGCTGCGCTTCCTTGAAGTTCGCATCCACCCAGATCTGAACGGGCGGGATGATCGTGAGCAGAGGGGTGCCGGGCGGGACGCGCTGGCCGATCTGAACATTGCGCCTGGCAACATAGCCCGTCTCCGGCGCGCAAATGACGGTGCGCTGTTGGGCGAGACTGGCGGCAAGGACGTGCGCTTCCGCCTGCCTGACCAGCGGATGATGCTTCAGGTCCGTGCCCGTGGTCAGCGCCTTCGCGGCAGCCAGTTGTTGTTCGGCAACCTTAAGGGCGGCTTGGGCCAAAGCCAGTCCATCCTGGGCGTGTGTAAGTTCCTCCGTTGAAACCGAACCGTTTTGAACGGCGGTTCGCCGGCGAAAATCTGCTTCCGCGCGGGATGCATCGATCTTGCGGGCGTCAACACTGGCCTCCAGCTGGGAGACGTTATCGTAGAACTGGCGCACCTTTCTCAGGGTGTCGCCCAGGGCGGCTTCGGCCAGCTGCAATTCCACACGGGTATCACTGTCATCCAGGATCACCACTGGCTGGCCCTTTTGCACCAGATCGGTGTCGTCCGCATTGATGGAAACAACGGTGCCGCCGACCCAGGGAACCAGATGGACCTGGTTACCGTGGACATAGGCGTCATCCGTTTCGCAACGCGACGAGGTCTCCCTAAAAAGCCATGCCGCTGCCGCGCACAAAACGGCCGGCAACAAGACCAGAAAGAGCACCGGCTGCAACCGGCGCGGCCGGCGCTGGACACGGGGAGGATTTCCTTTCCCGCCATCCGGAACGGGCGGGCCGGTTTCGTCGCTGTCTGGCGGAGGGGATGTTTTTGGAGAGTTCATCGCGAGATTATCTTTTTATGAGGCTGGCAATTGTTGAGGTTCAGAACGGCTTCTGGATGCGGTGCGCCATTGGCCTCACCTTCCATGGTAATCCCAGGCACGTTAATGACTGGGACGCCGGCGAAATGTTTTTCCAGGTCGTCATAGTTTGATTCGCCTTCAGCCAGGCCGGGCTGCCAGCGGTAAGCTGATTGTTAGCTTGCCGCCCGGACTGCTTGGAGAACGCTTCCCACGCATATCACGGGTTCAGGTGGTGCGGCGGAGCCATTCTTGGAAATGCGTGGTGCCAAGAAGCTGGTTTTTGTCCGGGATAAGGCTGCGCTGTTTCAGCAGTATGCCGAAGTACGGGGCTTGCTCGTCAGTGATGACCGTGCGCAGGTCGTGTTTGGCTTTCAGAAATTGCCGGACGATTTCATCGAGCGGGATGGCTTCCGGACCGGACAGGTCAACCATGCGGTTTAACGGTTTCGCCACGGCGACGCTGGCAAGGGTCGTGGCGATATCATCAGAAAGGATGGGTTGCAGGAGGGCGGAGGGCAGCCGGACGGTCTGTCCATCCGTCGCCGAATTGGCGATGCCGCCCACGAACTCAAAGAACTGGGTTGCACGGACAATCGTGTAGGGAACCGGGGAAGCCTGGATCAATTTTTCCTGCGCGTGCTTCGCGCGAAAATAACCGCTGGCGAGCAGCCGTTCAGTGCCGACGACTGAAAGCGCAACGTGGTGACCGACGCCTGCGGCGGCTTCCGCCGCGAGAAGGTTGCGGGTTGAACTCTCGAAGAATTCCAACACGGCCTGGTCCTCCCACGATGGGGCATTCGAGACATCCACGACGACTTGGGCCCCGGCCAGCGCCGCCGCCAATCCCTCCCCGGTGACCGAGTTGACCCCCTTCGAGGGAGAGGCGGCCACGACCTCATGGCCTGATTGACGGAGATGGTTGACGACTTTGGCACCGATCAAACCGGTGCCGCCAATGATGACAATTTTCATATTTTAAATTTGGTTTCGGATGTTTGGCTGTTCATTACGGGAGCATCATGAACCGGTTATGGCTTTCCGTGTAGCCATTGAGTGGCTATAACAGTCATGCAAGATTTGCATGAATGCATTTGAAGATCTTACATTGCTTCGCGCCTTTGTTTGCATCGTGGAATGCGGAAGCATTTCCGCCGGCGCGCGGTGCCTGCGGATTTCGCAACCCGCTTTGAGCCGGCAATTGCAGACGCTGGAGGAACTGTGCGGCACGGCGTTATTGCGGCGGGACACGCATCACATGAGTGTGACGGAGCCGGGACAGCGCCTGCTCGCCGATGCCACGGCCATGCTGGCCCACGCCGAGGAAGCGGACCGCCGGTTGCGGGAAGATTACACGACGCTGAGCGGCCATCTGCGTTTGTTTGCGACGGTGGATCTGGGACAATGGGTGGTCACCCCGCTGGTCAGCCAGTTCTTGCAGGCGAACCCCAAGGTCACTGCGACACTCGCCATGAACAACCGCCCGTTGCAAATGATCCAGGAAGGTTGCGATGTCGGAATTCTGCCGGGCAAAATTACTGACGAGAGCGTCATCGCCCGCCCGGCCGGCATAATCACCCTGCGTCTGGCGGCTTCGCCCGCCGTCGTCAAAAGCCGTCCGCCGGTGAAAGAACTGGCTGATCTGAAGTCGTGGCCTTGGGTCTCAATTGCAGGCTCCCAGTTCTGGAACCCCAGGGAGACCACGCTCTTTGATTGCGATGGAGCCGGGCAAACGCTCCGTATCTCGCCCGTGTTGATTTGCGAAGGAGTTACGAGCGTGCGCGAAGCGGTGCGGGACGGACTGGGCGTCGCTGTGCTGCCGGATTGGTTGATCAAGACAGAAGTTGACTCGGGAGAATTGATGCCGGTTTTGCCGAAGTTGAAGCCCAAGGACCTGCCAATCCACGTCGTCTACGCGGGACAACGCGTCCTGCCCGCCCGCGTCAGTGCGTTCATTGACTTTGCCGTCCATCACTTGACGACAGCCCGGATAACTGGTTAATGCGAAGGCGTCACATTAGAGTATCCGTATGCCTAAAAAACAGGTCATCATCATCCATGGCGGCAGTTGCTGGAAGACGCACGCCGAATACCTTGCCGACCTCAGGGCAACCAGGTTCGCCGTGGGCTTTTTTCCAAGGGCCGGCTGGCATAAAAATCTGCAAAAAGATTTGGGGCCGGGATTCAAGGTGTTATTGCCGGACATGCCCAACTGGCAAAATTCCCGGTACGAAGAATGGAAGATCTGGTTTGAGAAGGCGCTGGCCGTTTCCGGCGCCGGCCCGGTCGTGGTCGGCCATTCTTTGGGCGGCATCTTTTTGATCAAATATTTTTCCGAAACCCCCGGCCACCCGAAGGTACGGGCCATTTTGCTCGTCGGTACCCCGTACAGGACCGCTTCACAAAATCCGGATTTTGTGA
>Ga0105238_10004241_pt1 | contig 14246 bp, 11 predicted proteins | sample KBSC34metaG_FD_81526 | JGI IMG/M metagenome (GOLD analysis project Ga0105238, IMG submission 81526) | Corn rhizosphere microbial communities from Kellogg Biological Station, Michigan, USA - KBS C3-4 metaG | ecosystem: Host-associated > Plants > Roots > Rhizosphere > Soil | place: Michigan, USA... | reverse complement strand
GTGCCGCCGAGCGCAACCTTTACTTTTTCCCTACCAACAATTACACTCCTCCAACCTATGAACGAGAACTACTCCGCCGATCAGATCCAAATCCTGAGGGGATTGGAAGCGGTCCGGCTCCGGCCGGGCATGTACATCGGATCGACGGGCCCTGACGGCCTACACCACTTGGTGTACGAGATTGTCGACAATTCCATCGACGAGGCATTGGCAGGGTACTGCAGCGAAGTCAAGGTGGTCATCGAGAAGGGCGACGTCATCCGCGTCGACGACGACGGCCGCGGAATTCCGGTCGACATCCACGCCGAAGAGGGCATCAGCGCTCTTGAAGTCGTTCTGACCAAGCTTCACGCCGGCGGCAAGTTCGACAAGAACTCCTACAAAGTTTCGGGCGGTCTGCACGGTGTCGGCTCGTCGGTCGTCAACGCGCTGTCGACCTGGTTTGAAGCCAAGGTCGAACGCGACGGCAAGATCTGGTTCCAGGAATATCGTATCGGCGAGCCTGTAGCCCCCGTCACGACCATTGGCGACTCGTCTCGGACCGGAACGTCGATCCGCTTTCAGGCCGACCCCAATATCTTCACCGAAACCACCAGCTACACCTTCGATATCCTGGCCCGCCGGCTCCGCGAACTGGCGTTTCTCAACAAAGGTATCCGCATCCAGCTCATCGACGAGCGCGAAACGCCCGCCAAGGAGCTCGACTTTTACTTCGAGGGCGGAGTCAAGTCGTTCGTCGAGTACTTGAACACCAACACGAACAAGCTGCACGACGAAGTCATCTACTTCGAGAAGGAACGCGACGGCGTCGTTGTCGAGATCGCGCTGGAGTGGAACGACACCTACATCGAGAACATTTTCAGCTTCGCCAACAACATCAACACCCGCGAGGGTGGGACCCACCTGGTGGGCTTCAAGTCGGCGCTGACGCGTACCGTGAACAACTTCCTGGCCGAGAGCAAGTACGCCAAGAAGATGCCCGAACCGCTGTCGGGCGAAGATACCCGCGAAGGCATCACCGCCGTCGTGTCGATCAAGGTGCCCAATCCGCAGTTCGAGGGCCAGACCAAGGGCAAACTCGGCAACAGCGAGGTCAAAGGCATCGTCGAACAGGTGGTCAACGAAGGTCTTCAGGAATATCTGGAGCGCCACCCCAAAGAAACTGAAAAAATCCTCGAAAAGTGCGTACTGGCCGCTACAGCGCGCGTCGCGGCCCGCAAAGCCCGTGAAAATGCCCGCCGCAAGAACCCGTTCGAATCGGCCGGCTTGCCCGGCAAACTGGCTGACTGTCAGGAAAAGGACCCCGCCAAGTGCGAGGTCTACATCGTCGAGGGTGACTCGGCCGGCGGCTCGGCCAAGATGGGCCGAGACCGCACCATCCAGGCCATCCTTCCGCTATGGGGCAAGATGCTCAATGTCGAGAAGACCAGCCCCGACAAGGTCATCGGCAACGAGAAACTGATGCCTGTCATCCAGACGCTGGGTACCGGTGCCGCCGACGCGTTTGACATCGAAAAGCTGCGCTACCACAAGGTCATCATCATGGCGGACGCCGACGTCGACGGTTCGCACATCCGTACGTTGCTGCTCACCTTCTTTTTCCGTTACATGCGCGAATTGGTCGAAAAAGGCCACATCTATATCGCTATGCCCCCGCTGTACAAACTCAGCTTCGGCAAGCAGGTGCATTACGCCTACGACGAAGCCGAGCGCGAACGCATTTTGGCCGAGTTCAACATCGACAGTGAAAAGGTCTCCATCCAGCGTTACAAGGGTCTGGGTGAAATGAACCCCGATCAGCTGTGGGAAACCACCATGAACCCCGCCACCCGCAACATCATTCAAGTGAAGTCCGACGACTTCGCCGCTGCCCACGAGATCTTCACGAAGTTGATGGGGGACGAGGTCCCTCCGCGGCGCAAGTTCATTGAAGACAACGCTTTGGCCGTAGCCAACCTCGACATCTAGCAGAGGAGTTTTTCCGTGTCAGACCCCGCCAACCCGGGCAATCCCGAACCCACGGGTAAGGTCATTCCCGTATCCATCGAACAGGAAGTCCGCACCTCGTACTTGAACTATGCGATGTCGGTCATCGTGGCCCGCGCCCTGCCCGACGTGCGCGACGGACTCAAACCTGTCCACAGACGTATCCTCTACGCCATGTCCGAGATGGGCCTGCGTTTCGGCTCGGCTTTCAAGAAGGCTGGCCGTATCGTTGGTGACGTTCTGGGTAAGTATCATCCTCACGGCGACGCCTCGATCTACGACGCGCTCGTCCGTCTGGCCCAGGAATTCAGCATGCGCTACACCGTGGTCCGCGGCCAGGGCAACTTCGGCTCGGTCGACGGCGACCCGCCGGCGGCCATGCGTTATACCGAAGCCAAAATGACGCGCATCGCCGAAGAGATGCTCCGCGACATCGACAAGAACACCGTCGATTTCGGCCCCAACTACGACGACAGCATGACGGAACCGCTGGTTCTGCCGACGGCGTTCCCTTTCCTGCTGGCCAACGGTTCCAGCGGTATCGCCGTCGGTATGGCCACGAACATGCCTCCTCACAACCTGCGTGAAATTTGCTCGGCAATCGTCGCCATCATCGACAACGACGAAATCACCATCGATGAGCTGATGCAGGACCATATCAAGGGACCGGATTTTCCCACGGCCGGCATCATTTACGGACGCTACGGTATCCGTGAAGCGTTCCGTACTGGGCGCGGCAAGGTCACACTTCGCGCGCGCTATGAGATTGAAGAGTCGAAGACCGGCAAGCAGACTATCGCCGTCAGTGAGCTGCCGTATCAAGTCAACAAGGCGCAGCTCATCGAACACATCGCTGACCTGGTGCGCGACAAGAAACTCGACGGCATCAGCGATCTTCGCGATGAATCGGACCGCCGCGGTATCCGCATGGTCATCGAGATCAAGAAGGGATTTGACGCGCAGATCGTTCTGAACTTCCTGTTCAGCCACACCAACCTTCAGACGGCGTTCAACGTCAACAATCTGGCGTTGGTCAACGGTCGGCCTGAAGTGCTTAACGTCAAGCAGATCTTGACGGCCTTTATCGCCCACCGCAAGGAAGTCATCACCCGACGAACGATTTACGACCTCGACGCGGCCCGCAAACGTGAACACATCCTCCAGGGCCTGAAGATCGCTCTCGACAACATCGACGAGGTCATCCGTATCATCAAGGAAAGCGGGAGCGTCCAGGACGCTCGCGACAACCTGATGGCCCGGTTCTCGTTCAGTGAGATCCAGTCCGCTGCCATCCTCGACATGCGGCTGCAGAAGCTGACCAGTCTCGAAACTCAGAAGATTGTCGATGAGCTCAACGAAGTGCTGACGCTGATCGCCTATCTCGAGGATTTGCTGGCCCACGAAGAGAAGATCTATGGCGTCATCAAAGAAGAGACCAATGAGCTGTCCGAGAAGCATGGTGACGACCGCAAGACCGAGATTCTCGAGCAAGAGCTGGAGAACGTCGATCTCGAGGACTTGATCCAGGAAGAAGACATGGTGGTGCTGATTTCCACCGAGGGATACGTCAAGCGCGTTCCTCTGAACGCGTATCGCAACCAAGGTCGCGGCGGCAAGGGGTCGAATTCCGCCAACCTGAAGGACGAGGACATCGTGCAGGACATTCACGTGGCCAATACGCATGAGTACTTTCTCATTGTCTCGAACCTGGGCAACGCCTATTGGGTCAAGACGTATGAGTTTCCTGAGGGCTCGCGGACCAGCCGCGGCAAGCACATCCGCTCCATGCTCGATATGGCCGAGGGCGAGGTTATCAAGGCTGTCGTTCCCATCAAGGAATTCCGCGAGGATCAGTACATCCTGATGGTCACGAGCAAGGGTCTGGTGATCCGCATCGCCACCCATGATTTCCGCAACGCCCGAAAACGCGGCATCAACGGCATCACCCTCAAAGACGGCGACTCGCTGGTTACCGCATCTCTCACCCACGGCGACAATGAAGTGATGCTGCTCACCCGCAACGGATACGGGTTGCGGTATTCCGAGGAACAGATCCGGGCCACCGGGCGCAATGCCCAGGGTGTCCGCGGCATCATGCTCCGTGACGAGAGCGACGCCGTGGTCGGGGTACTGACCATCCATCAGGAAGAACAGGTTCTGATGATTACCGAGAACGGATTCGGAAAGCGTCTCGACTACGATACGTTGACGCCGCATGGCCGTGGCACCATGGGACAGATCTGCTACAAGGACAACGAAAAGACCGGCAAATTGGTTGGTGCGATCGCCGTCAGCCCCGAATACGACATTGTGTGTATTACTCGTCAGGGCAAAACCCTTAAGTGCAATACTCAGGAAGTGTCGGAACAGGGGCGCACCGCCATGGGTGTTCGGGTTCTTGGGATCGCCGAGGACGACGCCGTTGTCGGTATCGCCCGCGCCCTTAAGGAAGAAGAACAGCCCGAACTCGCCTTCGAATGATTCTCTGTTTCACGTGAAACAAAAAAGCCGGTCGCAGGACCGGCTTTTCTTTTGTCTGAATTGTTTCACGTGAAACAGCATCTATTTTTTTGCACCGGCTTTCTTGGGGGCGGCTTTCTTGCGGGGAACCGCGGCGGACGCGGCCTTGCGGGGAGTGGCCTTCTCGAGACCAGCTCCCCAGGCGGTGTCAACCTTGCCGATGAACGCAGCTTTCTTTTTGGCGTCCAAGAACGATCCCTTGAAACCATTGATGATGAGGGTCTTGATCTCGTCCATGGTGAAGTTGAGCTTGGAGTGCAGCGTCCAGAATTCATCGATGATGGTGCAGTTGAAGAAGGTGGGGTCATCGGTGTTGACCACGCACAGCACGCCTTGATCGAAGAATTGACGGACGGGGTGTTCTTCGGCCTTGGTAACATACTTTTGCGTGATGACATTGCTGGTCAGACAGATCTCGACCGGAATCTGATTGTTGGCAAGGTATTTGATCAGCTTCGGGTCTTGGATGGCCGAGATACCGTGGCCGATGCGCTCGACCTTGAGTTCCTTGAGCGCGTCCCAGATGGATTCTGGCCCGACAACCTCTCCGGCGTGGGCCACGACATGCAACCCCTGCTTCCGTGCCAACTCGAAGACGTCCTTGAAAAGTTTTGCGGGCCCTTTCTCCTCGTCCCCACCCAAACCGATGCCGGTGACCATGGGTGTCTTGTGGCTGATCGTCAGGTTGAGGTTGGCCAGGGCGTTTTCGACACCGAAAGTTCGCGAGACATCGATGATAAGTTTGATCGTCAGTTTGTCGCGCTTTTCGATCTTGTTGATCGTCGCCTGGATGATGTCGAGCATGTCTGGAAAAAGAAAACCGTTTTTCATGAACATCGAAGGCGCGAAGAACAGCTCGCAATAGACGATGTTGTTTGCTTTCAGATAGTCGGCGACATCTTCAAATACGACGACGAGGTCATCTTCTTTTGTGATGAGTCCCTGGACGAACAAAAAGGACGAGATGAATTCCTTCAAACTGTTATAGCTGAAGAGTTTATCAACATCGACACCAGCTTGGCCCGCGTTCCGATTCAACCAGGTGCGCACGGTGTTGCGGCTGATGGTCCCTTCGGCATGAAGATGAATTTCAGCCTTGGGAATCTTCCGCAGGAACGCATAAAATTCGTCTTTCTTCATCGGTCGATCACCTCGCGGTCCCCTGAGTACATTTTAGATATTTGTCGGCCAGGAAAACAGTAAACTAAAGCCGAATCCAAAACGGAGTGATGACAGCCCCGGGGGGTTTGACTATAATCGCGCCCATGGGAACCATCATTGTCTTCGCGAACCAAAAAGGCGGCGTGGGAAAGACCACAACGGCGGCCAGCCTTGGCGCGTTCATCGCGCAACGGGGACGCAAGGTGCTGCTGGTCGACTTCGATCCCCAGGGCAACCTCTCAAGCACGTTGGGTTCCGACCCCGCTTTTCCCGGCATCTATGAAGTCATTACGGGAAAAGTCGCCGTCGCCGCGGCCATCCAAAAGACAGCTGAACCGTCACTAAGCCTTTTGGCCAGCAACATTCATCTTTCAGGAGCGGCCGTCGAACTCATCAGCGTTCCTGAGCGAGAGTTCTATCTGCGCAAGGTGCTAGAGCCTCTGAAGACGCAGTACGACTATATTTTCATCGACAGCCCCCCGTCGCTCGACCTCATCACCATCAACGGGCTGACGGCCGCGGACAAGGTGTTCATTCCCCTGCAATGCGAGTACTTCGCTATGGAGGGACTGTCGCAGCTGGTGAAGACCATCCAGGCGGTACAGAAGTCACTCAACCGAGGGCTCGAAATCGGCGGCATCATCCTGACCATGTATGACTCGCGCACCAACCTGGCTCAGGACGTGGCCAAGGAAGCGGTGAAGTATTTCAAGGAAAAGGTCTTCCGTACCATCATTCCGCGCAACGTCCACCTGGGCGAGGCCCCGTCGCATGGTTTGACCATCAACCGCTACCGCCCAGGTTCTCCAGGCGCCAAGGCCTATGAGAAATTGGCGGAAGAGGTTGTCAACCGTGTCTAAGGGTCTGGGAAGGGGGTTCGGCGCTCTGCTGCCGGGTGAAGACAGTTTTTCTGTCCCCGACACCGCGGCTGGAGACGTGGTCAAGATCGTTCCCTTGTCCTCGGTGGAGCCCAATCCCGAGCAGCCGCGCAAGGATTTCGACCCCGAAGCTCTCGAGGAACTTGCTTCTTCCATTCGTGAGCAGGGCGTTCTCCAGCCCTTGTTGGTCGAGAGTTGGGCTTCGGGCTACCGCATCGTGGCCGGCGAACGGCGCTGGCGCGCGGCGGGGCTGGCGGGGCTTACCGAAGTACCCGTGCTCGTACGGAGCTTCACCGACGAATCCCGGATGGAAATCGCTCTCATCGAAAACGTCCAGCGCTCCGATCTGAAGCCTCTGGAGGAGGCTCGGGCCTACCGCAACCTGATGGACGTGTTCAGCCTCACTCAGGACGACGTCGCCAAAAAGGTCGGCAAGCAACGCTCGACCGTGGCTAACGCCCTGCGTCTGCTCAGGCTTCCCGACGAGATGCAGATCGCCGTTGACGCCGGTAGGCTGACGCCCGGCCACGCGCGCGCCGTGCTGGCCGTGACCTTGCCCGAGGGGCAGAAGACGCTGTTTCAGGCCATCCTGGCTGAAGGACTGAGCGTCCGTGAGGCCGAGGACCGCGCCCAGCGGTTGAATGCCGCGAGCGCGCCTCGTCCTCAAACCGCTCCCGGGACTTCCGCGGCGCGCCCTCAAGCCGATATCGCCGAGCTGCAGCAGCGGTTCATGGAGCGCCTCGGTACCAAGGTTTTGATCAAGGGAACCGTACAGCGCGGCCGTATTGAGATCGAGTACTATTCGGCGGATGACCTCGATCGGCTGTACGATGTTCTGGGAGACGGCGAGACTTGACAGCCCAGGGGGGATTGGCTATCCTCCCAACGTCCAACCAGGAGAGATGGTCGAGCGGTTTAAGGCTCCGGTCTTGAAAACCGGCGTACGGGCAACCGTACCGTGGGTTCGAATCCCACTCTCTCCGTGAGGAACAGATTGGAGAGGTGCCAGAGTGGCCGAATGGGGCTCCCTGCTAAGGAGTTGTACGGCTAAAACCGTACCGGAGGTTCGAATCCTCTCCTCTCCGGATTGTTTTTTGTGTTCGAAATGAGATCGTAGCTCAGCTGGATAGAGCATTAGATTGCGGATCTAAAGGTCGGAGGTTCGAATCCTCTCGGTCTCATCGTTTTTTACAGGTTCTGTTTTTTTGGAGAGATGGCCGAGTGGCTTAAGGCATACGCTTGGAAAGCGTACGTACGTTAACCGCGTACCGGGGGTTCGAATCCCCCTCTCTCCGGTCCCCTTAGTGATCGTCAGGCCCCGCGCAACGCGCCGATTCTGAACCCCGCCAGGCCCGGAAGGGAGCAACGGTAGGAAACCCGGCCGTGTGCCGCGGATCGCTTGACGGTCGCTGGGGGTTTTTCAATTTGGCCCCACACCTACTGCGGAGCACTTTGGCTTCGCGCTCTTGTCGCTCAAATCCTCACGTATCATAGATACGCTCCGGTTTTCGCTTCCAAGGTCGCTTCGCCAAAATGCTTCCTTGCTACGGTCTGGGGCCAAATTGTTTCTGTAGCATGAGTGCCCGGGGCTATGCTAAAATCGACTTCATTCCCATGGCTTACGAAGTTACCGCCACACGCAAACGTCCTCGCAGTTTCAATGAGCTGACTGGGCAGGAATTTGTCGTCACGACGCTCAAGAAGTCTCTCGAGTCGGGACGCATCGCTCAGGCGTTTTTGTTCAGTGGTTCGCGCGGTGTCGGCAAGACGTCGATGGCGCGTATCCTGGCCAAAAGTCTGAACTGCGAAAAGGGTCCGACGGCTGACCCCTGCGGCGAATGCAGCCATTGCGTCGAAATCGCACGCGGGGCCAGCCTCGACGTCATCGAGATCGACGGCGCGTCGAACACCTCGGTCAACGACGTGCGCAACATCAAGGACGAGGTGCTCTTCGCTCCCGCCAACAGCAAGTACAAGGTCTATATCATCGACGAGGTCCATATGCTTTCGAACAGCGCCTTCAACGCGCTGCTCAAAACCATCGAGGAACCTCCCCCGTATGTGGTTTTCATTTTCGCCACCACGGAGCTTCACAAGGTGCCCGCTACGATCAAGAGCCGCTGCCAGCAGTACAACTTCAGGCTCATCGGTACGGACGAGATCAAGGAAAAGCTGGTTTCGGCTGCGGTCGACCTTGAAGTAAGCGTGGACGATGAGGCGCTCTTCTGGATGGCCAAGGAAGCTACCGGCTCGATGCGCGACGCTTACACCTTGTTCGACCAAATCGCGGCCTTCAGCGACGGTCACATCACGCTTGAAAAGATCCGCGAAAAGCTCGGACTGGTAGGTCTGGAACAGATGAACCAGATCGCCGAGGCGCTGGCCCGCGGCAAGGCCAAGGACGCGCTGGAGCTGGCCGAGGCCATTCTCGGTTCGGGTGTGGCCGTCGAGCAGTTCATTATGGACCTAGCCGACTACTATCGGGCACTGCTGTTCTTTCTTCAGAAAATCGACCGCGAGGCTCTGCTGGGCTTTCACCCCGATCGATTTCCCCAAGCCGTCAAAGAACAGACCGTCGCCCAAACCGAACGCGCCCTCGAGGCTCTGCTTGCTTTGTACCGCACGATCCGGTACTCGCTCAGCCAGCGCTACGAGCTCGAATTGGCGCTGAGCCGGCTCGCCACATTGAAGTCTTACGTCACCCCCGCCGAACTGATCGCGCGGATCGAGGCGCTCAAGGGCCAAGTCGCCTCGGGCGGCCTCGAAAAAAAAAACTAGAGCCGACGCCTAGCCCGACGATTTCGCCCAGTCCGGCTCCGGCGGTTTCCTCAGCCTTGGCCGCGTTTGATCGGCTGATGGCCAAGTCCGAAGCCGCCCCTCCTCCGGCTCCTGTGCAGTCCCCGGCTGTCGAAACGCCGAAACCCGTGGTCCCTCGAGACGGTCTCGACGAGAGCGCCGAGCTGTTCCGTTCTGTATTCAAAGGAGAGATCATTCCGTGAATCCCCTCGACATGTTGAAGAATTTCCAAAATGTCCAAGAAACGATGCGGCAGATGCAAGAGAAGATGAAGACGGTCACCGCGGTGGGCAGCGCCGGCGGCGATTTGGTCAAGGTGACGGTAAACGGCCAGCTGGAAGTGATGGGCGTCGAGCTCGCCCCCGAATGCGTCGATCCGCGCGACATTCCCATGCTTGCCGATCTGATCCGAATGGCAACCAACGACGCCATGGCCCGCGTCAAAGAGCGGTTGAAGGAAGAGTTGGGGCCGCTCGGTCAGGGATTTCCCGGGTTTCCGGGGGTTTGAGATGGGTCCTCTCGACGCGCTGATCGCCAACCTGTCGCGGCTTCCCGGACTGGGAAAGAAGAGTGCCGTGCGTATGGCATTCCACCTGCTCAAGGCCGACCGCGGCTATCTGGCCGAGCTCGGCCGGCAGATCGCCACGCTGCGCGACCACATTGTCAGGTGCTCGGTGTGTGGCAACTACACCGAGGCCGATCCCTGTGAGATCTGCAGCGACCCCACGAGAGACCGCACGACGTTGTGCGTCGTGGAACAAGTGCAGGACCTGATGAACCTTCAGGCCACAGGGGAGTATCGCGGGCTCTTCCATGTCCTGCATGGGGTCATCGCTCCCTTGGACGGCGTCGGACCGGCTGAGCTGGGACTGGACAAGCTTGAGCGCCGCGTCGCCGAAGGCCAGGTGCGCGAAGTCATCCTTGCCACCAACCCCACGCTCGAAGGCGACACCACGGCGCTCTACATCCATCGCCTGCTTTCGTCAAGCGGCGCACGTCTGACACGTCTGGCGTCGGGACTGCCCGTAGGCGGTGACCTGGAATATGCCGACCGGCTCACCATCGCCAGGGCGCTGAAGGCCCGCGCCGGCATGGAATGACCCAGGACGACTTTTCTTTTCCCTGGCGGTGTTCTATACTGTTCAAATATTGAACGCTGTCTGCATATGAACACCGAAAAAGAAATTCATCTTCTGGAACTCCTCAAAACCAATCCCAGCGCAGGTCAGCGCGACATGGCCGAAGCCGTCGGTTTGTCGCTGGGGATGACCAACATCCTTTTGAAGGAGCTGGCGGCCCGCGGCTGGATGATGATGCGGCGTCTGACCCCTCGTAAGATCCAATACGGTCTGACTCCCGAGGGGCTCAAGGAACTGTCGCGCCGAAGCTACCGGTTCTTGAAAAAGTCGATCCGCAACGTGGCCGAATGCCGTGTCAGACTCGACGTCCTCGTAGCGCAGGTCCAGAAGTCCGAAACAAACGGTTTGAACCTCATCGGAGCCAGCGACTTGGATTTTCTGATCGAATATCTTTGTCATCAGCGCGGCGTTCCCTTCAAGATGTCTAATCAAGGCACGACTGGCTGGTATTGGGTGTACGGCGAAAACGAGCCGGCAGTACCCAACATCCTCGATTTCATGGAGGCCGGTCCGTGGGAAAAGGTGCCGTGATCTGTTTCCGGAGGCTGATCCGTTGAGAGTCGTGCTTCTCGTGTCTTCTCTGGATGTGGCGGGCGCCGAACGCTCCAACGCCAATCTGGCCAACTTGCTGAACTCCCGCGGGGTCAGCGTGCTCGTCCTCACCTACCGTAAGGACAAGCCGGACTTCTACGAACTTGATCAGGGCGTCGAACGCGCCTGGGCTGACTTCTCCCCCAAGGGCTGGACCAAGATTCGTCTGCTGCGCGAGCAGCTGGCCGCGTGGGCCCCCGACGTCGTCGTGTCATCGGGCAACAAGACCAACGTGCGCGCTTTGCTGGCGGGGCTCGGTCAGCCCTGGAAAACCGTTGTCGTCGAGCGCAACGACCCGAGCCAGCAGCCCATTGAGCTGCGCTGGGGAGTCGCCCGATTCTTTGTCTACCGGTGGGCTCACAGGCTGGTCAGCATCAGCCGGGGAGTCGACCGTTATTTTTGGTTTCTTCCCCGCGCCCAGAGGGCCGTCATTTCGAACACTTTCCCTGAACATGGTATCCAGCGCGCCCCGGGCGAGCGATGCACCGTAATCGGTGTCGGACGGCTGGTGCTCATCAAGGGTTTCGACCGTCTCATCGAAGCCTTTGCCCGCGTAGCCGACCGGTTTCCAGAATGGCGGCTGGTGATTTGGGGCGATGGTGAGGAACGGGAGCGTCTGACTGAGCTCATTAACCGGCTCGGTATTCTCTCTCGGGTAGAGCTGCCTGGCCTGACCGACAAGCCCCTCGTCGAGCTGGCGAAAGCCGACCTGTTGGTCGTGCCCTCGCGCAGCGAGGGTTTCGGGAACGTGATCGTCGAAGCCATGAGCGTGGGTCTGCCCGTGGTCTCCTTCGACTGCCCGTCTGGACCCCGTGACATCATCGACTCGGATACTTCGGGCATCTTGGTCCCCGATGGACGCGTCGACCTTTTGGCCCAGACCATGGAATCGCTTATGGCTGATCCCGAACGCAGGAAGGTTCTTGCGGCAGGCGGGCTGGCGCGCGCCGCGGAGTTTTCGCCCCAGAACCACGTTGACCGATGGTTGCGTCTGCTGAATGCGGTGGTGGCATGAAAATCACCGTGCTGGCGCCGAACACGGCGTTTGTCCATCTGTATTCCTGTCTTCCGTTCCTCTTCGACAAGGACAAGAGATTTGTCGTCACCGATGATTGGGACTGGGTGCTGAACAACGACCGATCGCGAGCGCTCATCCTGGTGCGCTGGTTTCAGGGGCCGCCGTTCGGCGATCCGGCCGTTCGGCGGGATAGGCTGGAGCGGCTGCGTCAAAAATATGAGTTCTTCGCGTACTTCGATGACGACGACAGCGCGGCTTCCCCCGTCCTCGACGTGCTTCCGTTCGTCGACCGGTACTGGAAGAAGCAGCTCTACCGCGATCGGGCGCTGTACTCCCGGCCGATGCGCGGCAACCGGCTGTTTACCGACTATTACTGGAAAACCAACGATTTCGGAGCGGCCGAGGCTCCTTACCCCGAATTGGCCCAACCCGAACTGACGTCGAAAATGCGTCCGGCTTGGAACCTCGGCATCGGCACCTATCCGCAGAACCACGTCAAAGAGCGTCTGTCGGAGCGGTTGTTCCGTGTCGGCTCACGCCTCCCGGCTTTACTGTGGAACAGGCCGCGTCGGGTTCTCACCGACAAACAGCCCCAATGCCACGCGCGGTTCTCACCGCGAGGCTATTCTCATTCAGTGGCCTTTCAGCGAAGCCTGTTCCTCGAAATCGTCGGAGGAACCCCACCGTTCCTGACGGGGGTGGTCGACAAGAAGACCTACGCCCGCGAGCTGCGGCACGTCCGCGCCGTACTCAGCCCGTTCGGCTGGGGCGAGGTATGCTTCCGTGATTTCGAGGCGATTCAGAACGGCGCCCTGCTGATCAAACCCGACATGACGCATTTGGAGACCTTTCCCGACGTCTATCTGCCGGAGCTGGCGGTGAAGTGGGATGGGTCCGACCTAAAGACCAAGGTGGACGAGGTGCTCGGTCTTTCTGAAACCGAAGCCCGCCGTCTGACCGACGCGGCTTGGGAGAAGTGGGACGGCGCGTGGGGCCAGCTTCCTGGGCGAATCGATACTTTGCTGGACGACTGGCTGGCGGGGGCGCGCTCATGATTCTCGAAGGAGTCTGCGAAGTCCTTCTGCCCGGCGGAAAGTCTCGCGAGACCTTCACGCTGCTGCATCGGTCGATCCCAGGCCTCAGTCTCGCTCACGTCAGTGTCGACCGCTGGGCGCGCGACCGCTACCTTCTCGTCTCGAGGGCGATTTACTATGTCGACTCCCTTGATCATGGAACTATTGTCCGCCCGCTTTCAAGAAAACAGGTCTTCTGGAAGGCGGTGGCGTGTCTGTTCCGTCCAGGCCGGTTCCGCACGGCCAAGCTGCTGGTCAAGGGCTGGCTGCGGCACAACCATACCGACTATCAGGACGCCGTGGCTTCGAGCACGCACGCCGAATGGACCGAAAACGTCGGGCACGTGGCCGCGGACCTGGTGGTGTTCGACGACGGTGCCAAGGTTCCGCTGACGACGGGTGTATGGCGGTCCGGGCCGTTCTCTTCAAAGAGATTGGCGTTCTATGCGCACTACGATGAAGGTCCGGCGCTCTCGGCCGAGGATCAGACTTCCCTCGATCGTCTCAAGAAAGCGGGATTCGACGTGGTGGTGCTCTCGACTTCGCTGGATCTGGCCCGGTGTACCGCGCTGGGCGTGGCCGGTGTCGTGCTCCGCCCCAACGTCGGGCACGATTTTCTGTCGTGGCGTATCGGTCTCGACGTGTTCGCGGCCGAAGCTGCCCAAGTCAAGGAACTTCTGTTCACCAACAACTCGATGATTTTTTCGGACCTGGCGTTCGTCGAAACCATCGCGGATTTCCAGGCACCTTTCGGCTGCTTTGCCGAGAACCTCCAAGGTCTGCCACACGCTGAAAGCGTCTGGTGGCAACTGCGCGTCGACTTGGTGGGCCTGGACGTTATCCGCGGATTCTTTGACGGGGTGGTGGCGCATTCGGCTAAACAGCCCATTATCGGGAAGTATGAGCACGGATTCAGCGCCTACATGGTGGAACGGGGCTACCCCTACCGAGCGCTGTGGCCCTTCGGGCTGCTGGCCGCCGAGCTGACCAGCCGCCGAAAGCGGTTCCCCGAGCTGTATCAGCGGTACCGGCACGAGGGGGCTCTCAGCCCCAGCAAGACGCTCTACCCCCTGATGCGGGATCT
>Ga0105238_10004235_pt1 | contig 14251 bp, 26 predicted proteins | sample KBSC34metaG_FD_81526 | JGI IMG/M metagenome (GOLD analysis project Ga0105238, IMG submission 81526) | Corn rhizosphere microbial communities from Kellogg Biological Station, Michigan, USA - KBS C3-4 metaG | ecosystem: Host-associated > Plants > Roots > Rhizosphere > Soil | place: Michigan, USA... | reverse complement strand
CTTCCGCCGCTCATAGATCAAAGTTATAACTTTTAAAATCAGATAGATAGTTCAGGGTTCCACATGAAATAGGTTGTTTTCAATCCTTCATATCATTCCGCCCTTAATGAGAAGGGTTATGGCTTCGGATATATTTTTACAGCCGAGCTTACCGAATATATGGGCTCGGTAATTTTGCACGGTGGCTTTTGCAATGCCCATTCTGTCGGCGGTAGCCTTTAGGCTTAGCCCTTCGCTTGCGGCTTTTGCCACTTCCATTTCTCTTGGGCTTATTCTCTTGTATATCTCCTGGTCAAACTGGATATTGTTCATTTATTTTGCATTTTAATAGGTTATGTTGATTTTTGTGCGGGCCGAAATTCCCACCCGATAGTATACAGGTTGTTCATAAGTCCATCGCCATTCCATCCGTGTTTGAAGACAATCGTACCTATAACCTCTCCTTTGTAACGCAGGATTTCTGTATTGCCGCCAGGAGTGACTCCTATTTGAAAATCGGGCGCATCTTTAATTTCAAATGGGCTACCAAGGGCCAATTCGCATGCTTGTAAATAAACCTTCTCTTTTAACTCTCCTGCTTGTCGCACTAAGTCTTCCTGCATTTGTCTAAAATCCTCAAAGGCGGGGATATTCAGAAATTCAGCACGTCGCGATACTATTTTTTCATTTTTCATAATTCTTATTTTATTAGCCCCTTCCTCCACGCCACGCTGACCGCCTGGGCCATGATCTTTGCCCGGAGTTTACCCAAAATCCGGTAGCGGATGCTTTCTACGGTCCGGATGGATCGGTGCACCTTTTGCGCTATCTCCTGGCTGGAATATCCTTCAGCGCATAGCTGCAGGACGATGGCTTCCAAAGAAGATAGCGGGCCGCATTTATCCGGATTAAGGTCTATGCCCTCCGTCTTGATCATCTCCTGGGCGTAGCGCAGCTGGGTTATGATGGCTTCTATGGGGTCGGTCATGGGTGGTTTGATTTAGCTGCCCTATCCTGTATATAGATCAGGCAATTGGCACAAACTTTAAAGCGGGCATAAGCTCCCTTAAAGTCTTTTTTCATGAACAAGCAAAGCCCTTTGAGGCCGTTAACAAAAAACTTACAATAAAGGCGTCGGACCGGTGGATATATCCTTTTCATTGTATGTGCGGGTTTTTATTGGTTTGATTTTAAACGTTTTGTCTGTTTAAGCTCCCAGCCGCCACAAATCACTGGTCCAAGATAATAGCGGCCTATGAACCATGACCTGGGGTGTACAGTCCATTCATATATCCGCTTGTACCTTTCCAGCCAGATCAATCCTTGATCCGTTCGGACCGGCCACCAGGCGAAGCGGATATCCACCCGGTAGTCTCCCGGCTCTGGTTCTCTTTTCTTTGGTTTTGGCTTTTTGAGGATCATGTGTCTATTGGTTTTTCAAGTTGTTCCAGTTGCTTCCTTAGTTCCTTCAACTTCTTTTTGCCTTCGCGCTTGCCGACATGTTCGCATTCAATGTCATATTCCAAGGCATCGATCTTTCTTTCGAGCTCATCGATATTTTCAAGGCGTTCGCCGCACTTCCGACACACAGTGGTGTTCTTCTTTGGATGCGGAATACCATCATGGAGGTCAAATACCCGTCCGCAGTCGCAGACGCAGGGCATTTCCATATCTTCGTCGTCATCGAAAAAAGGCTGTATCATGTCTCTCGTTTATGTCCCCTTTGGGGGGGGGTTATAGAAATGGTATAGGTTTTGTTTTTGCCGGAATGTACAGCGGATGCCATGGGTGCCCGTCCTTTGTCTTTCGCAGGCAATAGGCGCCCGGATATCGCTTCTTGATCTCTTCGGCCCGCGCCCGGCATTGTTTGAAGGCTCCCCACGCAAGGACGATCATCTCGCATTCGAGGGCGATCTTATCCATCCAAAGCTCGTTTTCGCCTAGCGGGTCCGGATGGCCTACCAGGATGTTAGGATCGCTACTGACAATGGCGAAAAGGTTCATCATATAGAATCCACCATATCCCCAACCTCCGACAAGCCTCATGACGCGCTTTATGGTAGGGTCGTCTACATGTTCATTTGCCGTTGACGGGTTTAGCCCGATGAACATGACCAGGGGCTTGTCGGGATTCCAGATGCGCCAGAGGGCATATCTGTATTGTCTATCGGCGCTGAAGGCGGCTCCTTTGTTCATAAAGTTTCCTCCTGACTTTTATGCTGATCAATCCTCAACGTATCCCCCATTACCTGTTCCGGGGTCCTTGGTGGGGGTTTCATGTTCCGGCATGCGTTCGATGCTGAGAAGATCAACCAGGCGATTAAAACGCCGGCGATAATTATTCGGGCCAATGTCACCACCTTGCTTGATTCGTTGTTCATATGTGCTTATTTAATAATTTGCCTCTCAATAAGTTTATTGCTCGTGTTTTCTGATTCAAGGCGTTCTGTCGGCTGATTCCTAATAGCGCCATGATCTGTTCTGTTCGCCTGCCTTTCCAGTACAAGACAAAAACATTTCGGCAGGTATTCGGTAATGACTGGATCGCCTCCTGCAATCCCGCAAGGACCATAGCCTCTATCTGATATTGCCGGATATCAACTTTGTCGTCAGGGCATTCTGGGTCTTCTATAAGGGCCTTTTCAGTCTGACGCATATATTTTCTGTGGCGACAGATGTCGATAGCGGCATTTTTGACCACCGTCCATAAAAAGGCTCTTTGACCGTCAATGTCTCTTTCACAACTCCATAGCTTTATAAATGCGTCCTGGACGATTTCCTGCGCATCCTGCTCATTCTTCACCCTGTTGATGGCGAAGATCAAAAGCTCGTCGTACCATGCTTTATAGGCCATATGTAGATCGGTCTGCGTCACTTTTCTTATTTTTCATTGGCATCTTTACATCCTATGCCGTCCTCCGCACTGCCTTTCGGCTCCCCAGGAGGCTGGGGATGCGTTTATAGGCCAAAGACTAACATGGCGGCATCCCGGCTGTGCTTGCTTGTCAAGGGCACCCATCCGGTTATTTTCCTAAAAGCTATGGACGTCAATTTAGTCCTGTTGTCTTTCGGAGCCACCATTTCGAAGTCCACGCCAAGCCAAGTGAGGAAATCTTCCCATATTACTGCGTCTCGTTTAACGCTTCCGGCACCTTCCCGGCGGCCACGTTCACTTTTCTCCGTGCGCTGATAGGGTATCCATTTTCTTTTTCTCGCGTCTTCCACCCGAACGAAAACCTGGCAGGGAAAGGACTGAACAAGGTCTTTCACATATTCCATAGCCATGTGAATCTTTATAGTGCCCATATGGGTGAGGGCTTTTTCCTCTTTGTCCCAGCGGGCGTATCCGGTCGATACCCCGCAATCGATGCCTATGTAGAAGCGGTGGATCATGCGTTCCCCTCCTTTCCACCCAGTTTAATTACCGGGAGCCTGCATTGCTTATCGAATGTGCCTCCTCTGTCGGACCGGCATTTCCTGGTTGCCGTCCCCGCTGCGCGGTTAAATTCCGGTTCACCAGTGACGGTAAAACGTTCGGCCTTTTGCTTGTCCTTAGCGGACGCAGCGATGAATCTGTCTCCAAATTGCAGGTCACGTAATATCATATCTTTTCAAATAAAAGTTTCTTTTGTGTCGGATGTTTGTCAATTCGCGGCCGGCTGGGTGTATTCCACGTTCCGCCGCCGCGTTCCCCAATAAGTCGCCAGCCTGCTGCATGAAGCGATGTTCCTGGTTCTTCCGCCAGAATATAAGTGATAAGGCGGCGATATCCCATTTCCCTCGCAATGCGCCAGCAAGCCCCGTATAGCATGCTGCAGACGTTCGGCGTTCCATTGGAACAAAGACGTGTAACTTCCGCGGTAAACCCATCCTGCGCCGCCCTGGCTACCGGTCTGCCAACCACAGCAACCCCAACAATCTCGCTCCCGAAGGCAGCACCAATTTGATAAATAGATCCAACAGGCTTTTTGTGGTGCCGGTGATGCTTTTGAATGAAGGCAAAGGCTTCGTCCTGGAAGATGGGTACTATGGTCAGGCGGTCGGTCAAATGATTAATTTTTTGCTGTTATACTTAATCTTGCGATTTATGAGCCTGCCCAACTATTAATTCCCGGAGTTCAGCGGCCTGGTTCTTATATGCGTCCCGGTCCTTTTGGGCTTCGGATAGCTGCGATTCCAAACTTGCGTTCTTTCTTTGTTGATCTTCGATTGTTCCAAGGGCGGAATTTTTTAATGAGGTCTGACGCTCCAATTCTCTTTTCGTTTCCGATAACTGGGTGCGGAGAGAGGATAGTTCCTGCTGAGCCTTAAATAATTGCGATTGAACAGCCCTTTTTTCCCGTATCAAGTCCAGGATGGATACTTCTTTTCCACCGAAAGTTTCCTCCTTCACTTCCTTTACGGGGAGTGATGGGGCCTCTGCAGCTTTAGCGGCAGGATATTTCAGCTTTTTGAAAATCAGAATGAACTGATCTCCCGTCGCCTCGTTTACAACCCCTGATTCTATCCCATCCTTCAAAGCCAGCATGACGAACACTTTCAGGAAGTTTTCAGCGGTTATTTTGACCATTCCATCCACGAAGGCATGTTTTTGATCATCAGGGATGCCGGATAAGTCCCAAACCTGATTTGCGGGAAGTTGCGGTATCTCCGTGGGTTGGGCGGCGGGGGCATCTGTTTCTTCCAGCCATTCAATATCATCTACAGATACAAAAATGTACCCGCGTGGCGATCCATTGAATGATAATTGCCTTGCTTGTGGATGATGCGACCAGGAGCCGCTTAAAATATCGTCTGTTTTAACGTGCCTGAAAATGGGCCACCTTTTGAAAGGACCTTCCGGTAGCCTTTCACTCGCCTTCACCCACCTGAGCACCTTTTCTCCCTCTCTCTGGTTGTTGGTGGAGGGGGTGCGCGTATTCAATTCTTTCAGGAAGGCTTTTGCCTTAGACAGGCATTCTCTATCCTCCGAAAGAAACTCCTCATGACACGCATTGCGAATATGTAGTTTATACCCATCTTCGGCCATTTCGATAATGTCTTTCAAAAAATATTTTATATAGCTCATATCTTATAGGTGTTTATTGGTTTATGTGTGTTGGGTTAGAGATTGGAGGTGCTGCAAATAGAGGTTGTAAAGCTGCTCCCCGAACATTCGTTCATCCGGAATGTCGAAGTCGTCCGACGGCTTATACCATCCTTGTTCCTCATTTTCGTCGCAGTCAGGGTATAGAATCCAGCCGCTTTCCGCCGCCCATTCTGCAAAGGCAATAGCTTCATTTCTCTTTTCCTGGTCTGCGAATACCTGCATAGCATTATATATCTTTGTATCCATCACGCCTGGATATATTCCGTCCGGGAGCTGCCGATTGCTTTCCTCGAACCAGATTGTTTCTTTTGTCTTATCCATTGTCTTTATCTTTTGAGGGTGAAGGGTATTGACCAAGGGCCTCGGCTGCAATATTTCCGGTAATAGTGAGTATCCGCCGCCATTTGCTTTGTCCTTCCGGGAGGTATGGCGTAGACTCTGCGGTCATAATTTTTTCCAGCGCCTTCCTATACACATCCTCCTCTGCCTGTAATTCCGCCTTCCCATTTTCCAGGAACATTATATCAGCCCTTAGCCGCTTGTTATCTTCATACACCTGCTGGTAGGCGCTTTTCAGTTCTTTGATCACTTCTTGCGGATCGGCCTCCTGTGTTAGATCGTTATTCATGGTTGGTGGGTTTTAAGATTCGTCGTCTTCTGTCCGTTTCAAATGCCGCTCATTGATGACCATCACATAGTTTCCATTGGCGTATCCCACTATGTTCGGCTCTTCACATCTTCCGCCCGCAAAGTTTGCGGCTGTATACATAGCAGCCAGTCCGCGCTCTGCCACGGTCATTTGTATGCTGCAGTTTCCTCCCTCTTCCCGCTGCTTCTTTTCTGCCGCCTCGTTGGCTTCTGCAACAAGTCGGTTCGCCTCCATAAGATCGGCCAGCGATGCCTCGATCCTCTCCGGCTTCTCGTCTATGATCCCATTAGCATAAAGCCCGCAGTATACGCAGTTGCCGATCAGTTTTTTTGCTTCTTCGAGGGTCATGATATTTTTAGTTTAACGATGTATTGATTATTTATCCTTTTCAAATCCTTAGATATCTGCCATGCCCGGCGGATGCCAATTCTTCTCTTATATATCCTGTCCCACAGGGTGATCCTTTCGCATCCTATGTAGGCGTCAAGGCAATAGAGGAAGCTGAAAAAGGTTTTGATTTGCCTCATGATGCCTTCTTTTTTGTGAATTTGTTGTGAATAATCTCGCTTTCCAGGATACCGGATGTTGTCTGCAAATACATCGAATCAGTCTTATGCTCCACGCTCTCAATCTCTTTTACCGTCTCCCAGTATTCTCCTATAGTTATATCCTTGTTCTCTTTTATTAAGTCCTTCATAAGGCGGATTTTGTCGTATAGGTCCATAGGGTCATAGTTTCGCATTCAATCGCCACAACTCTGCCCGTATATCTTCGTTTGTGTCGATAAGGTTCTGGATGCGGTCACGGGAAGAAATGATCGTAGTCCGATCCAGCCCGAATATTGCACCTATCTCTTCGTGGCGCAAGCCCGAACGTTTTTCCAGCAGGTAGATCGTCGCCTGCCTGGGATACCGGATACTTTCCTTCCTGCATCGCATGGCCATCTTTTTCAAGTTCGTTCGGAAATAGATACAGCAATGGCGTATTATCTTATCCGGATGCCGGGTATTGCCAGGCCAATGCGCGGGCATCAGCGGCATGTTTTTCACGTAGTCAGCCAGGATCTCCGGCAAGTCTTCCGGCGGATAGGCTCGGCGGAGGCGTTTGAAATCTGAGAGGAATAAATCTCGGTTCATGGGGTTATTTCTTATGCTTTGATTCTCCGAACTTGATACCTGCCATAAAAGCACATTCCAGACGATTGCGCAGATAATAATCGGGGTCCTTAGTTCCTAATGTTTCAGCACTGAGGCTATTCTTTCTCTTCTCATCATTTGCATATGTCTCCCATGCTATTATATCGGGATGTTTTTCCACTTTCGTTACTTCGATTCTTTTTCTTGCCATACTATTTTATTTTATAGGCCGGAGCCTGGGTTAAAAGGGCGTGTCATCTTTATCCGCATAAGGTGTTCGCATAGGACGATAATTGGATGGCGGCGGCGTAAATGCCTCTCCTTCGAACTCGACAAACTTTTGGATATCCAGCTTCGCCGTCAGCTTGATCGTTTCCAATGAGCCATTACGATGTTTGGCTATTTTCACGTGCGTTTCCCCTTTGGTGGATGTACCGTTCTCATCCGCCTTGATATCGTAGTATTCGGGCCGATATAGGAACATTACCATATCAGCATCTTGCTCAATTGCGCCCGATTCACGTAAATCGCTCAATTGCGGCGTCTTTTCTGTTCTACTCTCCACTGCCCGGCTCAATTGAGAAAGGGCAACAATGGGCGCCTGTAGTTCTTTCGCAAGCCCTTTCAAGCTTCGGCTGATATTTGATATCTCCTGCTCACGGTTGCCATTGCGATTGTCGCCGACCCCGGACATGAGCTGCAGATAATCGATGAGGAAAAAACCTACACCGTACTTATTCTTCAGCCGCCGACATTTGGCGCGTAGTTCGAAGATGTTTAGCGCTGGCGTATCGTCAATGAAGAGCGGTGCACGGGAAATGGGTTCCACTCCTTTCCGGAATACATATTCCGCCTGCCCATCATCCAGCCGGCCTGTTTTGATAAGCTCCAGGGAAACCTCTGATTCCCGGCTGATGAGCCTTTCCATCAGTTGACCCTGGGACATCTCCAAGGAAAAGAAAGCCGCCGGCGTGGGCTTAAATCGGTTCAAGGCGGCATTACGGGCCAGGTTGAGGGCGAAAGCCGTTTTACCTACGGCAGGACGGGCGGCCAGGATGATAAGGTCGGTTGGCTGCCAACCATGGGTAATCCGGTCCAGTGACTGATACCCGGAAGGAATACCCGTCAAAGCGCCGTCGGTCTTCCGTAGTTCCGATATCCTATGCCATGCCTGGGCAGCAGCGGTATCAGCAGGCACGATTTTTCCCCGATCGTTGCTGTTCATGATCGTGGCGATGCCTTTTTCCGCCTCATCCACCAGGTCGAAAGGATCGATGCTGCCATCATAACCCATGGCAACCATTTCGCCGCCAACCTTGATCACTTCCCGGGCCATCCACTTTTGAGCAATGATCCGGGCATGTGTGGGAATATTGGCTCCAGAGACTACCGAATTGGTGAGCTTCGTCACATAATAGGGACCGCCAACGATCTCCAGCTTTTCCATGGTTTTCAACTCTTCCATCACCGTCAGTAGATCAATCGCTTCACCCCGGCCTTCCAGGTTCAGGATTGCCCTGTATATGTGCTGATGGCCTTCCAGATAGAACTTTTCAGGGGTCAACAGGTCCTGTATCTCAGAAAGTGATGCCCTTTCCAGCATGATGGCCCCGAGAACAACCTCCTCCATTTCCCGCGCCTGCGGCGGTATTTTCCCGTAGACCATGGTGGAAAGATCCACGACCGGCTTACGCTTTCGGCTTTTGTCCTTGTTCAAGTTGAGGTTTGTAAGATCCATCAGTCGTATTTTTCTTCCAGGATTTTAGTATACTTCTCCTGAGAGTCAATGATATATTCAAAGCTTACTTTCCAATTGCGATCATTGCTGCCCTTCAGGAATGCGCTTTTTTTGATCGCATGGAGGATTTCCACGAAGTCGAAGCCTGGCTCCCTGATCCGCGTATCGAATTTTTTACGTCGGTGATCCGTAAGCTGAATGGGCTTTTTTATCAGCCGGTTCGAAAGGGCGAAAATGTTCCACAAGTCGATGTAGGGCTCGACGAACGTAGGATGCTTTTCCTGGACAAAGCCTTTAACCGAATTCCAGATTTCCACGTTGTCCTTTTGCTCCAGATCTCCCACCAGGGCGTCATATTCTCCCTTCAATGCTTTGACTTCGGCAGGGTCCGCCGCGAAGGCGGCGGTAAGACCTTTAGGTCTTAAATAATTCTTTCCTTTACTTTCCTTTACTTTCCTTTCCTTTGTTGCGTTTTGTTCGTCGTTGTTTAACACGTGTTCATCTTTGTTCAACACGTGTTCACTGTTTGCTGATTTTTGTTTCCTTGCTTCAGCAGATGCCCGCCCCGCTTCGGCTCTCTTCTCCTTGATTTCCAGCCTCAAATCAATATTTCTCAATACGCGCTCTGTCGTAAACTTATTCTCCTTTTGTTCGAACACTTTGTACCGGTGAATGCACTTTTCAATGAACTCTTTCACATACTCGGATGATTCTCCAGATTCTTTTTCGATAGCGATGTAGGTAAGTTCATCGAGCTCCATCCAATTTTCGGCGCCCTCATGCAGCATTTCTACGATGATCCAGAATAGACCATAACCCTTTGCTTTCTGCTCATGGAGCAAAACGGCCATCTTTTTCTTGTTCCTGGTGCCATAATCATGGCTGAAATATTCCTTCGTCATTGGGCCTTTAATTGGATGTGTAAGGTGGATTAAAAACTATCCCCATTGTTCCGCCATTGCTTTTGCAATGCCAGGGTAGGTTTTTGATCTTAATTTTTGTCGGTCGGCTCCGGGCCACATCTTCCACATTTTTGCCTCGCGCCCAGATACTACGTCGGTCGGAACCAGGGGGGGGGCAACCTTTCAACCACAAGTGGGTCGCCTTTACTTCCCCATGCCCGAATTGCCAGGGCTGAATGATCTGATCCGGTTTTCTGTATACCGATGACATAATACCTTTCGGCTGCTCTATCGCTATCTTGGGGCAATTGTGAAACACGAACTGAAAAAAGAATCTAATGCCATCCAGACGTCTCTTATACCTTGTTGGATGGTCCTTAAACCATCTGTTTCCGCTAATCGCCAAATAAGTGCAAGGAGGATGCGCCACAATTAAATCCCAGTTCCTTCTTAGTGCAACCCGGACGTCCCCAATGATATGCCATTCAGGGTGTCCGCCTGAGCATTCAACAAGGTCACAACTATATGCCTCATGGCCTAATGACCTAAAAGCCTTACATACCTCCTGACTTTCCTCGCAAGCAATTAATACTCTCATCGTTTTTCAGTTTCAAACATTTCAAACAAATCCGCCTGCTGCCCCGGCTGACATTTCCTGAACATCGCCGCTACCTTCTTTGCGCACTCTTCATCCCTCGTCAAGGCTTCCAGGTTGGTTACTCCGTTACCCATAGCCTTTACCTTTCTCTCCCTGGCGTATCTCTCCTGTTTCTCTGCCCATTGCGCAAGATCTGAGCAGGTGAGGGTGTGTGGATTTCTTCTCATGCGAATAGCAGTCCTTGTTTATTTTTTTCCATGGCGTTTTTGACATTTTTGACGGCCACCTGGTAATATTTTTCCTTCAGCTCTATCCCGATGGCTTTACGGCCCATTAATAATGCCTGGTAAGCCCCCGAACCAATGCCTAAGCAGGGCTCCAAAATCCAGTCACCCGGGTTGGTATATAGCTCTATCAACCTTTCGTAAGTGGGTAATTGAAGCGGGCATATATGCTTTTCGTCCTCTTCCTCGCGGCCTTCTACTGCATTCAGCGTGTCGCCGTAGTCAATATCCATCCAGACGGGGGAGGCATATTTCTGCCAGGTATCCACCGATATGGGGCAACGGACGGGGTTAGACCGTTCGCCATCTTTCCGGAAGATCAACACGTAGTCGGGGATACCCACCCGGCTCATGGTGGCGTCCTTTTTCACTTGCTTATGAAGCAGTCCCAAAGCTTTCGTTCGCTGCATTTCAGTGACAGGGTTTTTCCATATGGTCACCCGGGAGTGGTAGATAAAGCCGGCCGCCTCGAATTGACGTAGGATTAAACCGGAGAAGTCCCGCAAACCGATGTACCCATATTTGCCTTTTTGAACCGGCGTATCCATGCAGTGGATAGCTATGTTTCTACCCTGCTGCATGACCCGGAAAATCTCTGGGGCCAGGAAAGAAAGGTGTTGCTCAAATTCTTCGTAGGTCCTGCAATTGCCTATATCTCGCTTGTCGTCTGAATAGCAGTACAAGTCGGGGAAAGGAGGGCTGAATACTGTAAATCCAATGCTTTCGACGGCCAGCTTCGGCAGCTCTTCTATGCTGTCCCCGTGGATCAATTTAACTTCTGAGGTTTCGAAAATCATGCTGCTATATTTTTGGTCATAAAGTACTGCTGCCGTTCAAAATTTCTCTGTTTAACCCGGATAGTCTGCGCTACATTACGCATGGTATCCGTGGTGATAATATGGGCGTTTACTTGGTGCTGTTGGCCGAACCTTAAAAACCTTCGAATTGCTTGATAGAGTGATTCAAATGAAAAGTCAAGTGAAGGGAAAATTGTATTGTGACAATTTTGATAGTTAAGGCCGAACGAGGCAATTTTTTGCTTAGTGATCAATACCCTGAACTCATTATTTCCAAAAGCCTGTAGCATCTCTTCTTTATACTCTTCGCTGTCAGATCCCATTACCTCTATGGCCCCGGGAATCAATTTCTTTAGGGCGGGGCCTTCAGGATTGTGCTTTATCCAAATCACAAAATTCTCATCCGAACTATTGGCAATTTCGGCAGCCTTGCGCATCCGGGCATCCATTGTCCTTCTAAGCTCTGCATTGAACCCGGTTGAAGAGACGGCAATATCATTGAAGAGAGAGCCGCCCTTAGAGGGGGTTACAATCTGGTGTTCTATGTAATTAACTCCTGGAAGAATGTACCCATTGTCATTGTAGCCAAGATCCGACGGCTTTGTTAGCATAGTTGCCCAGGTGCGGACATATTGATAGAAGGCTTTTTCAGCATGCCCTTTAAGCCTCCATTTAGCCGTCTCCCCGCCATCATGTGTGAAGTACATGGAAAGCATCTCCTGCCGGGTCATGGCCCCCAAAAATTCGCTATGATTGCCTAATTCCATTGGGTCGTTCGGTGCGGGCGTCGCGGTACCAGCCAATTTAAAAGGCGTATCACGAAATGATTCTATAATTAGGTTCCTGTATGCGCCTTCGTAATTTTTAAGGATGGAGCTTTCGTCCAGGATGATACCGCCGTATTGTGACGGGTCTACCTTGTGTAGGCTTTCGTAATTAACCACTTGAACAGCAGCGTCGGTGCCAAAACGCGCAATATCGTTATATCCGAACTTAGCCGCTTCATTTATCGTCTGAGCGCCCACTGCCAGGGGGCAGGTAAGCAGCACCGGCCTATGAGTATAATCCGATACCTGCTTCCCAAATTCCAGCTCCATGAAAGTTTTACCCAGGCCACAATCCGCAAATATGGCCGACCGACCTCTTTCTAAGGCTTCACCAACGATATGAGCTTGAAAGGGGAAAAGCCTTTTATTCAGCGCGTCGGACTTAAAGCCGCTACTTATTGGCCTTTCCATTTTGCTCATTATAAACTCCTGATAGGTCATCTCTTTTGCTGGTTTATTCCCCCTTCCTCTGGTTGTGGAGACCTGGGGAAAGGGGGACGGTGGTTATTTCCAAATGATGGCGAAATCGGCGTAGCCGGCTACCTGGTCGTTGAATATCTTTTTTCTGTCCGTCTCGATGACCTCGATAAGTTCCACGGATTCAAACCAGAACATTACCGAAGCGTCTGTGGCATCCAGGCAGATTTCTACCCTGAACTTCTTGGCGGGCTGGCCTTTGAATACTGGCATTTCCAGGGTAAAATCCGTAGGAATTGTGCTGCTGTCTATTGTTTTCTTGAAGGCAAGGTCTTTATTGCCCCGCCCGTCGGTCTCGTTCTTAAAGTTCGTCTGGCCAGTCAGGTTGAGCTTTTGGTAAGCGTCCAGCATGATACGATGCTGGCTGGGATCGGCGAAGAACCGGCGGTTAAATTTCAGCAGGGTGATCAACTGCTCCCGGGTGAATTTCTTGTCCTTGTTGATGCACCAGGACAGCAGGTCCGGATTGAATTCCAGCTTGCCCACTACTTCAGTGCCGAAGGGATTATTGGGGTCCACATCCAATGTGATCGTCATATTCGCCTCATCCATTGTGATTACGGCCACATCCTTGTCGATATATTGAAGAGTGCCAGGTAGTTGCTGCGTGCCACGGCGGGCGGTCAGGTAGGTATTGACAGATTCGATTTGGCCTATGATCTTAAGCGCCAACGGATGCTTGGGTTCGAGCGCTTTGCCTTCCAGGATGTTGATGGTATCTCCTTTTGGCGTAATGGTCAGTTCTGATTTCATTCAAATAATTTTAAGATTGTTGTAAAAAATATTTCCGAAAAGTTGTAGGCTTACTCGTCACCCGCCGCCTTGCCGGGATGTGCCACGAAAAGCCGGGCCTGCTTCTCTTCAGGCTTCAGCCGGCGGGAAGAAACAAATTCCCCGTTCTCATCGTAGGTGTTCATGATGGAGGCTTCATGATCCGCAAAATGGAAAAGAATGCCATTCACCTGCTCTTTTCTGGTTTCCACCTGTTCGCAAAGCTCCCGGGTTTGTTCCCTTAAAGGGTTGATCCTCTTTTTGAAATCGTCCTTAATGGTTTTTAATTCCTCTTCAAGATGGAAAACCTTGATGCAATTGGCGGTCAGCGTCTCTCGCTTGATATCCAATTCTTCATCCGTCAAATCTTTGAGATAGCTGGTTTTCTCGTGGTCGTCGCAGTTATCGGCAAGGAGCTGCTGCCGTTTTTCGGGTGGAACATCTGCAAACATTGTCTTTGTCATATAGTACTTTTAATTGATGACTGGAATAAAAAGCCCCACGACCCTGCCAAGGGGCAGAATTCAATGGGGTGGACGGATTAAAAACACAGATTAAAAAGCGATGCTGCAGCCAGCTGGTCGCGGGGAACTATTCTACTTCAATTGCTTTCCCATTTTTCAGGGAATAGAAAACGTCTTCTTTAACTTCCTTACCATCGACAAGGAATGATTTTACATCGACAATGTGCCAGCCATCACTCGCCCTTTGCCATTCAGCAAGAACAAGCCAGCATCCAATCTTTCCCTTTGCCTTACCGTCTGCGCCGGTGGAAATGGCTATGGATTCTTTTCCTTCTACTATGGCAGCGGACTGGTACCCGGTGTTGGTGGCAGCGGACCGGTACCCGGTGTTGGTGGCAGCGGACCGGTCCCCGGTGTTGGTGGCAGCGGACTGGTACCCGGTGTTGGTGGCAGCGGACTGGTACCCGGTGTTGGTGGCAGCGGACTGGTCCCCGGTGTTGGTGGCAGCGGACTGGTTGCCGGTGTTGGTGGCAGCGGACT
>Ga0105238_10004233_pt1 | contig 14253 bp, 12 predicted proteins | sample KBSC34metaG_FD_81526 | JGI IMG/M metagenome (GOLD analysis project Ga0105238, IMG submission 81526) | Corn rhizosphere microbial communities from Kellogg Biological Station, Michigan, USA - KBS C3-4 metaG | ecosystem: Host-associated > Plants > Roots > Rhizosphere > Soil | place: Michigan, USA... | reverse complement strand
CGGGCAGCGCACCAATGTTGATCGTCTGCCCCACCAGCCTCGTTTTCAACTGGCTGGCGGAAGCCAAAAAATTCACACCCACCTTAAAAGTGCTGGCATTGCATGGGCCGGACCGGCACGAACAATTTTCCGAGATCGCGAACAGTGATATTATCGTGACGAGTTATGCGTTGATCCGGCGCGACGCCGAAAAATATCGCGGACTCGAATTCGACACCGTCGTACTCGACGAGGCGCAACACATCAAAAACCGCCAGACGCAAAATGCACAGGCGGTCAAGGCGGTGAAGGCGAAACACCGGCTGGTGCTGACCGGCACGCCGCTGGAAAACTCCGTGCTCGACCTCTGGTCCATCTTCGACTTCCTCATGCCCGGCTACCTCGGTTCCGCCAAGGATTTCCGCGAGCGCTACGAACTGCCCATCGTGAAGGAGAAAAATAGCGAGGCACAGCAACGTCTCGCGCGGCGGCTGCGTCCGTTCCTCTTGCGCCGTCTCAAGCAGGAGGTCGCGAAGGATCTGCCCGCGAAGCTGGAACAGGTTTCGTTCTGTGAACTCACTTCCGACCAGCGCGGTGTGTATCAACAGGTCATCGAGGCCAGCCGCAAGGAAGTATTGGAAGCTGTCGGCGCGCAAGGTCTCGCCAAGAGCCGGATGGTCGTCCTCACCGCGCTGTTACGCCTGCGCCAGGTCTGTTGCGATCTGCGTTTGTTGAAATTGGAAAACGTGAATCCCGCGAACGCCTCCGGCAAACTTGACCTCTTCGGCGAACTGCTGGAAGAGGTCGTGGATGGCGGCCATCGTGTGCTGGTCTTCAGCCAGTTCACGAGCATGCTTGGGCTGTTGAAGGAACGGCTTGCGGAGGAGGGTATCGAGTTCTGTTATCTCGACGGTTCCACGACGGACCGCGGCGCCGTGGTGCAGCGGTTTCAGGACAATGCGGCGATTCCGGTATTCCTCATCAGCCTGAAGGCGGGCGGCGTGGGGTTGAATCTGACCGGCGCTGACACAGTGATCCATTTCGATCCGTGGTGGAATCCGGCCGTGGAAGACCAGGCCACGGGCCGTGCGCATCGTATCGGGCAGACAAAAGTCGTGACGAGCTACAAGCTCATCACGCGCGACACCGTGGAGGAAAAAATCCTGACGTTGCAAAACCGCAAACGCGAAATCATCGCCGCCACGCTCGAAGGCGAGGAGGCATTTACCGAGTCCCTGAGTTGGGAGGAGATACAGGAGCTGCTGGCGTGAGGCAATGTTTTGAAACACGAAGATTCCGTCGTCCCGCAGTCGCGGGACTTCGCTCGGCGACGGGCAGGCTCGCAGCGCGAGCCTGCCCACCCGGTACTTTAAGGTGTGAAGGCTTCCAAGTATTGAGCATCTCGTCGCTTGCCATCAACTGCTCAATCGCGCGACCATATCCGCAGCCAGAAGCGTTGCGGCGATTCGATCAGGATGACGGTGAGCAGCGCCTCGAAGCTGGCGGCCTTCGGCTCATGCAATTGGCGCGCGACGTACAATGCGCCGCCGATCATCAACATGACGAGCGCGTAAAAGATGGTGTAGTGGTTCCAGTTCAGCCCGAGAAAAGTGAACTGCCGGTCACCGATAAGGTCGATGAGCAGCCCCCAGAGCATCGGCGCCACGCCCAGGGATACGCCGGCGCAGACCGAGTAGAGCACGAAGAAATGGCTCCGGCCCATCGCGGGGATGATGGCCATCGCCAGCCGGCTGTTCGCCATGCCGACGAGCGCGGCGAACAGGCCCATGAAAAATTGCAACGTGAGGATGAGCGGCAGATGCGCCGGCACCACGCCGCCGGCCACGGCGATCCACCCCGCCGCGATCAGCAGCCAGCAACACAGGCTCAAGCCGAGAATAGGCCGGCTGCCGACGTGGTCCAGCCGGTGTCCGAGCAGCCACAGGCTGCTCAACCCGCCGAGAAACGCCACGGACGTGACGAACAGGATTTTCGCCTCCGACAAACCGGTTTCCGTTTTCAAGAATGCCACGGTGAACGTGGTGAAGCCGCCGTACGCCAGCGCCCAGACGGTCACGAAGCGCAGCAGCTTTTGAAACGGCGGATGCCGCAGGATGTCCAGCCACGGCACCGGCTGGTTGTAAGAACGGACTTCTTCCGAGATGGGCACGTCGGGCACGCGGTTGAGGTACATCAGGCTGATGCCACCCATCACCGCACTGAACACAAAGATGAGCGCGAACCGCCACGCGTGCGGCGATTCGCCAAGGCAGGCCGCGGAGATGACCACGGTCAGGAAGCTGCCCAGATTGGTGACGGCGGCATCCACGGAAACGTAGCGGCCCCGGTGATTCTCCGGCACGAGATGGGTGATCCACGGCAGCCACGCGCAGCTCGAGATGCCGCGCACGAGATTGAACCCGAACAGCAGCGCGAGCAGCAACACCAGTTGCGTGGTCGGGTCCAGAAAACCCGTGGCCAGCGGCACCAGCGCCATGCCGAACGTGAACAGCGCCCGCGTACCCCAGCCCGCGAGCACGAAGCGTTTGTAGCCGACGCGGTTGATGTATTGCGCGGCGGGGATCTGGAAGATGACCATCAGCGGCATCATCCCCGCGATGATGCCCAGCACCGTGGCGTTGGCATGCAGCGTCTTCGCGTACAGAACCATCGGGCTGCCCAGCACGATCTGGAAGGACAGCGCATTGAAGATGGAAAAGCGCCAGGCGTTGCTCACACCCGCCGGAAAGGCGGCGGGCGCGGTGGATGTTTTTGTTTCCGTCATGTCAAACCCGGGCAGGTCGCGGACCGGCCGGATCATTTCTTCGGCTCATCCGTCTTCGTCCCGATCACGGTCAACTGGTTGGTGCTTTCCAGCACGATCTCCGGCTTGTCCTTGAACGCCTTGATCTTGCCGGACACCTCGACCGATCTGCCTTCCAGCGCCTTGAGGTCGCCGAAGCCGTTGGTGTTTTTTGCCATGATCACCGCCGTGAACGGCGAATCCGGAAAGGCCTGGTCCAGGTTCAGGAACACGACATTCGGGCGGATCGTCACCTGCGCCACCTTGCCCGTGACCACCGCCGATTCATCCATATGTTTGCCGGCCTCCGCCGTGCTGATGCGTACCGGGACGGGCGCATTGGTTTCCGCAGCCTGCATATTGGCGGCGGCGGCGGCTGTCACCAAAAGCAAAACAATAATCCTTATCATCCTTGAATTGGAAACCCATCAGGCGGTGGTGGCAAACAAATTCGTCATGGCGCGGCCGCCAGTTTGCATAAAAAGCCGCCAAAATAAATTTTTCGCTTGGACAGCCAATGTCCAACCCCCCCTGTTAATGTGGCCGCATGAAACTGAATCATCTGGTTCCACATCGCGTCACCGGCAACGTCATCCAGCAGTTTGGCGCCGCCCGGCTCGTCAAACATCGCAACGGCCAGCACGAGCTCATCGGCGGCACCACCGCCGACCGGGCGGACGCCTTCGAATGGGTCTCGCTGTTCGCGCACGAAATCGTGTTTACCCACTTCCACCGCCAGCCGGCACCCGAGTGCCGTCCGCGCCGGAAGCTCTTTTCGCGGATGTTTTAACGGGGCAACGGCTGTCCCTTTTTAAAGGCGAGAATCTCTCTTGCCCTCCGTCCACGGTGAGGCATCGTCAGGGTGATGACGGCGTTTCAGCAATTCTGCCTCGCGCTGGCGGATGTGGTCCTGCTCATCCACGCGGCCTTTGTGGCCTTCGTGGTGGTGGGGCTGGTGTTGATCTGGGCCGGCCGGTTTTGCGGCTGGGCGTTTGTGCGGAATTTCTGGTTCCGCGCGGCGCACCTCGGCGCCATCGGCCTGGTGGCCACCGAATCGCTGGCGAACTTCGAGTGTCCGCTGACCACCTGGGAAAACCGCTTGCGACTGCTGGCCGGCGACCAGACGCACTACGCCGGTTCATTCATCCAGCATTGGGTGGCGCGGCTGATTTTCTTCGACCTCGACGAACGCATCTTCACCATCATCTATATCGTGTTCTTCCTGGCCGTGGCCCTCAGCTTCTGGCAGGTGCCGCCGCGTTGGCCGCGCCGTTCCAAGCCGCTAGGTTAGTCACGCAGCGAAATCGCCGGCAGATATTCACCGGCAGGTTCGCGATGCCACCATGCTCCGGTCGCCTGCCGCTCGGCGGGCGTGGTGAAACGGTACTCATAAAATTCAGCGCGGATGTAGCGCGGAGGCTTGTCGGGGAACGGATTCTTTTCCAGCAATGCCTGAACCCCGGGCGAGCCCTGCAGCAGCCGTTCGCAGAGGTTCACGAGCCACGGATTCTGCCGGACGTCACCCAGCGCGGCGAACCACATCTGCCAGTCGAGCCGCGGCTGGAATGGGGCGACAAAGGCGGGCCGACGGTTCAGGTCGCCGGGCTTGTATTTGAATTCATACGCCAGCCAGTTGGTGCCGTCATTGCTGCCCTCGATGATGATCTCATTTCGTTTGGTGGTCATCACGGCAAACAGGCCGTAACTGTTCACGGTGCGCAGCGGCGCGAGTTGGGAGTGGAGAAATGCCGCCGGAAACCACAGCCTGGAGCGCTGGCCAAACAACGAAGTTATTTGAAACAAGGAGATGCTTACCACAACGACCGCGACAGGAATGGTCACTGCCTTTGGCCAGCGCCGGGGCGACATGGGAATCTGGCCGGTGGCAAACTTTTTGAATGTCGAAGGCAGGATTTTCTGGAGCAGAAAATCATCCAGCAGCAGCAGACACAGCGCGAGCGTCAACCAGTTGAAGAATGTGTAATTGCCGGTGAGCAGGATCAGCAGTTGCAGCCCGGCCAGCGCTGTACATCCGAGAAACCGGATGCGGCGCGGCCCAAATATCAGGAACGGCGCGCCGAGTTCCACGGCGAACATCATGGCGCAGGAAAATTTCTGGAACCCCGGTGGCAATTGCTGCGCATACCATCCGATCCACGTCGGCAACGGTTGGGTCTGGTAATGAAAGGTGAGCGCGGTGAGGTCGCGCCAGGTCGGGTCGCCGCTGAACAGCTTTACGCAGCCGGATGAAAACACGAGCTTGAACAGCAACAGCCGCAACAGCCAGAGAACGATATTCGACGGCGCGGCACCGCCGTAGAATGTCGGCCGCAGTTGGAGCGGGGCGAAAAAGATGGCCAGAAAACCCGCTTCCAGCAGCAGGTTGTCCCACTGGAAAGCGAAGAAATCCTGCCCGACGGTGACGAGCGAAAGATAGAGCAGCCAGAGCAGGGCGAGGCAGGGAGCCGGGGCGATTCCGAAAATCAGCAGAATGGCTGCGCCCGCTCCGGCCGCGCATTGGAAATTCAGAAAACCATCGGACGCATTGAACCAGCACAGGGTCGGCAGCAGATGCAGCCGTTCCAGGCCGATGCCCTTTGTATCGCATAGTTTCTGCATGGCGGGCATGTACTGGTCCACCGGCAAAATGCCGTTGTGCCCCATCAATCCGCCGATTTGCATCCAGAGTGAGACAAAGGCGACGAAGTAAATCACGCCCAGTGCGCGCAAAAAAATCCAGCGTGTCAGGAAATATTCCGGCGGTCCGACATGCCGGCCCCAGAACCAGCGCGTCAGGGTCGAAAATACCCGGCGATTTTCCGCGACACAGCGGTAGAGCCATTCCGTCAGGTTCGCCAGCGCAGGAGAGGCGGCGTAGGCGTACAACGGCCATTGCCGGGCGGGATTTTGCGCAAGCGCGCGGAAGACCGCCTCCGCTCCTTGATAAACCATGCCATCCGTTTCGACCAGTTGCACGGCGGTCGCCAGGTTTTCGCGCGGAATTTCCGGAAACTGCGCGGCAATCCGGGGGGCTTGGGCGGGCAGGTAATCCACGGCGTCACCGGTGATCTGCTGCCAGCGGCGGATCCACAGCGTGCAGAAATTGCAATCGCCGTCGAAAATCATCAGCGGCCTGGCCGGCGGCGCGGCGACGCGGATGTCGCTTTTCATATCCCGACCTTAAACCAGTGGCGGCGGCAAAGGCAACTGCTACGAGCGGCAGATCTGGCCAGAAGACCTCGCTCAACTGACTTTCACCCAAACTGTCTTCAGATACGCCGGCTCCTCCCGGCTGATCGGAAAATCCGGCGGTTGTGGCACGTAATGCTGCTTCACAATTTTCCGTTTCGCCCCGCGCACGGCGGTTTCGACGCTGGCCATGAATTTTTCCGGCGGCCAGTCCGCGGCATTTGTCGAGGCCAGCAACACACCGCCCGGCTTCAGCACCGGCAACGCCGCGCTCACAAGGTCGCCAAAATTCTTTTCCACCCGGAACACCCCGTTCTCCTTGGATTGCGAGAACGTCGGCGGGTCCAGCACGATGACATCGAACGCGCGCCCTTTCTTCGCCAGCCGCCGCAGCCAGTCGAACGTGTCGCCGTAGATGAAATCATGCGCCGCCGGGTCAAGGCCGTTCAGCGTGAAGTTGCGCCTGCCCCATTCGAGATATTTTTTGGAAAGGTCCAGGCTCGTCGTCCGCGCTCCCGCCTTGGCGGCGCACAAGGAGAAACCGCATGTATACGCAAACGTATTCAAAACCTCTGGCTTGGATTTCAATTCCAGCAGAGGAAAATCCGCCGCGACATGGTTGGTGAGGAAGCGTCGCCGATTGTCCCGCTGGTCCAGGAACAATCCCACGGAATAGCCCTCGCCAAAACTCATCTCATAGTTCAGGCCATTCTCGCGGATTTCGAATCGCACCGGCCCGACCTCACCCCAGATTGCCTGCGGCGATGCCTCCGCAGTCTTGGATTGCCGGACGTGTCGGGACAAAATTTTGTGGTATATCCCGCGTGATGAAAATGCTAACTGCAGTCCTGTTAATTCACTCTGTTGCCATAGTGTCAGCGCTCTCTCGCCTTGGGATAACAGATAATCCCCCAGCTTCTCCACATACCATCCCGGCCAGCCGTCGCTCGCACCGTGGATGACCCGGAACGCATCCGTCGCCTCCGGTTCGATGATCGCCGTGCGCAACGCCAGCCGTGGCTCGCGGTCAAAATCCACCGGCGCCATCAGCTTCACCGGCGTCCCTGTGGCCGGATGCGTGAACTCGATTTCCCCCGCGTGCAGATACACGCGCGCCGAGGCCGTGCCGCCATAGAGCGTATCGCCCAGGATGGGGAACCCGCTTTCCGCCGCATGCACCCGGATCTGGTGCGTCCGGCCCGTGAGCGGCTCGGCCGTCACCATCTTCAATCCCGAGATCGCTTGTTTGGCATCCACCACGGGCGTGAAGCGGGTCTCCGCCATTTCACCGCCGGGCCGGCTGGCATATTTTTCGCCGAGGCGGAGCAGGGTGGTCTTCACCGTGAACGGTTTCGCCGGCACCGGCTTGTCCGTCAGCAGCAGGTATTTCTTATGGATCTGCCGCGCGGTGAACTGCTCGGTAAGTGATTTGTTGGCCGCCGGTGTCTTGCCGAAAACGAGGATGCCGCTCGTTTCCTTGTCCAATCGGTGGATGATCGCCAGCGATGCCCAGCGCGGCTCGCGCGCCCGCAGCCAGTCGTAAATCCCCTCGCCGGCGTAAGGCGAGGGCGCATGCGTGTTCCAGCCGGCCGGTTTGTGAACCGCCAGCAAATGCTCATCCTCAAAAATCACGCACGGCACCATGCGCGGATGAAAACATTTTTCCGCGCAGGAATGAAGCGCGGAATGGCGATTGTCTTGAGAAACTCGGTCTTAAAATAAAAATGCGCCGGCTTCGCGCCGGCGCATTCCGGAATAATACGTTTCTTCAATGACCGTTCGCCGAGGCTGGGCTGTACCACAAGTCGTTCGGGGCTGTCGTATCGTTGGCCCATAGCGTCATGTCGGCGGCAGGAATCCGCGCCGCGCCGCCGTCCATGCGGCCGATCTGCGCGGCCTTGCCATGCCGGCTGGAAAAGGACGGCACCTTGACTCCTGACGGATTGTTTTCCAGCGGATAATTGGCCACGTCGTTCCAACCGCCGGTATGCGTGGGGTCGGCCAGCTTTTCATTGTTTTCCCACAACAAGATATTGGACGCTTTAAACTTGGATATCTTGTAAGGAGTAAAATAAACCGTTCCGGGAGGGTATCCGCTTCCATAAGCCACGATGGCCCCGTCAAAACAATAGCTGGTGATCAGTTCCCAGCGGTTGTAATAGGCGGCATTGACCACGTCTTCCGGGCAGTTCAGCACTTTGATGGTTCTGAGGTACGGATAAAGCAGGGCCGTTTTTCCCAATGAAGGCGCGGCGGCCCCGTTGAAATAATTGGCCTGCATGTTGTAGTCGGCCTGATAAGAGGCGGCCGAGTGGAGGTTCAGCGGCATAAGACCGCCAGCACAAGCCCATGTGTCATATTGCATCTGCCAACCGGGTGCTGGTAGGCGATCATTGCTATCCGAACTGTAAATATGCGTGGATAGCATGATCTGTTTGCAATTATTGATGTCATTGGCGGCCAGCGCCCGGCTCTTCGCCCGGGCCAGCGCTGGCAACAGCATTGCCGCCAGAATTGCAATGATCGCGATGACGACGAGCAATTCTATCAAGGTAAAGCCGCCGGTGTTGGAGTGCCGGCTTTTACGGGCTTCCGAGGCACATGTTTTCATAAGGTTGAATCAGCCATGCATCGGCATCTGAAAGGCCACCGGTGCAGTTATTTACAGGTTCACCCAACAATGACATCAGTTGAAAAGCCCGTCAACCCCATTAGGGCCGATTGTGCGTCATCTATTTTATTGATATGCCGGCCAGCCGGTCTGGCGGCCATCGCTTGATTCAAGCCCCCGCAACCTGTATGTCTGTGCCCGTGAAATCCATGCGCTGCCTCCTGTTTCTGGCCCTGCTGGCACTGGCTGCCTCCGGTTGCCAGACCGCCGGGCGCGTCGCCGCCAAGCCGCTTTACCGCGACCCCGTCTTTGACGGCGCGGCTGACCCGGTCGTCATCTGGAATCCGCAGGTGAAAAAGTGGTGGATGTTCTACACCAACCGCCGTGCGAATGTCCCCGGCCTGTCTGGCGTGACCTGGGTGCACGGCACGCCCATCGGCATCGCCGAATCAGCCGATGCCGGCGCGACCTGGAAATATGTCGGCGATGCGCAGTTCGATCTGCCGGAAAATTACGGTGGAACGGACCTCACGACGTGGGCGCCCGACGTCATCCGCTCACCCGATGGAACGTGGCAGATGTTTCTCACCATCGTGCCCGGGATTTTTGAGGATTGGAACCATCCCCGCTTCATCGTGCAGCTCACCAGCACGGACTTGGTCCACTGGAAAGACCCGCGCAAACTCGCGCTGGCCTCCGACCGCGTCATCGATCCCAGCATCGAGCGCATGCCCGATGGCACCTGGCGGTTGTACTACAATGATGAACGCGCGGGCAAAGCCATCGACTACGCCACCAGCCCAGACCTGACCCATTGGACTGACAAGGGCCGCGCCTTCAAGAGCCGCGGTGAAGGCCCGAAAGGCTTTCGCTGGCACAATAAATATTGGGTCATCATCGATGAATGGAAGGGCCTAGGCGTGTATCGCTCCGACGATGGTCTCAATTGGGACAAGCAGCCGGAAAACCTTGTCGCCGGCAAAGGGCGGGGGCCGGATGATGGTGCGCACGGCGATCATTGCGATGTGGTTCTCAGTCGCGACCACGCGTATCTCTTTTACTTCACCCATCCCGGCACCGGCACCCGCGGCGATACGCACGAGCAACGCCGCAGTTCCATCCAGGTGACCGAACTTCAGGAAAAGGGCGGCTGGCTGGTCTGCGACCGCGACCAGCCCACCCATATATTATTGGCGCCACCGGATTGATCTCCCATGGAAAACGAAACCATCACCGTTACCGGCCTCTCCAACCGCGAATTCATCGAGCGTTACGCGCAACCGGGCCGCGTCGGCCTGTGCGGCGGCATCACCCGCATCGACCTCGCCATCCGCCTCGCGCAGCGGCACCTCCATGCCGAGAACCGCTGGAGCGACTGGTCGCACGCCTTTCTCTTCGAGGGCAAACGCGTGGACGGCCAGCACTGGGTTCTGGAATCCGACATCCAGATACTGCGTCGGAACATCCAGCTCGGCGTCCAGGAAAACCGTGCGGACAAATATTTCGATGAAAAAATGTTCCCCACGCTCGCCGTGCTGGACTTCGGGCTGGATGAAGGCCAGGTCGCCGCGCTGCTGCGCGCCGGTCTCGACCTCGTCGCCCGGCATGAACGCTATTCGCTGCGTGAACTCATCGGCACGCTCCTCGTCTTGAAAAAGCCCGAACTGCGCGCGCAGGAAAACCGGCTGGCGCAGGAACGCTCCGTCTATTGCTCGGCGTTTGTGAAGCGGTTGTATCAGGAGGCGGGCCTGGATATCGTCCCCGGCGTGTCCGGCAAAAACACCGCGCCCCACGACATCGCCACCTCGCCGCTGCCCCACCTGAAATATCTCCTGCTGCGCGAAATCCCCGTCCCCAAGATCGCCGCCCTCGGCAAGAAGCTCAAAACGGACGTCCACGCGCGCATTGAAAAGATCAAACGGCGCTGAAAAAACTCGCGGACAACCTTTCTCCGCTCCATTTTCTCCGCGTGCATCTGGCCCATCTGCGACTCCGTGACTTCCGCAACTACGCGCGGTTGGACACAGACTTTTCGCCCGGCTTCCACCTGCTGCTCGGCGACAACGCACAGGGCAAGACTAACATCCTCGAAGCTGTATATCTCATGGCCACGCTCCGTTCCTTCCGCGGGGTCGGTGGCGCGCAGATGATCCGCCATGGCGCGAAAGGCTATTTCGTCGGCGGCACCGTGGTGGGGCAGGGCGACCGGGAGATCAAGATCTACTGGTCTGCCCGCGAACGCAAACTCGCCCTCGACAACCAGCCCGTGAAAAAACTCGCGGATTATTTCGGCGCGCTGCGCACCGTGGTCTTCTGCACGGAAGACCTGCAGCTCGTCAAGGGCACGGCTCGCTCGCGCCGCCGCTTCATTGATCTGCTCCTGGCCCAGACACAGCCGGGCTACCTAGCGCTGCTCCAGCGTTACATGCACAGCGTCCGCGCCCGCAACGCGCTCCTGAAGGCCCGCGTCACGGACGAGGCCGCGCTGGAAAGTTTTTCCACCGAACTGGTCAAGCTCGGCAACGACATCATCCGCGCCCGCCGCGAGCTGGTGCCGAAATTTTCCCCGCTCGCCCGGCTCGCCTACCGCCGCATCTCCAACGACGCCGAGGAACTGCGCATCGAATACCAGCCCAGCGTGAAGAATGATTTTACCGTGGAACTCGCCGCCTCGCGCGCGCGGGAAAGGAGCTTCCGCGCCACGCTCATCGGCCCGCACCGCGACGACCTGCAACTGCTGCTCCACGAAAAATCCGCCGCGCAATTCGGCAGCGAGGGACAGAAACGCACGCTGGCCATCGCCCTCAAGATGGCGCAGGCGGAATTCCTCACCGGCATTCACGGCTCGCCGCCCGTGCTGCTGATCGACGACGTCATGGGTGAACTCGATGTCAAACGTCGCAGCGGCCTGCTGCCCTTGCTGGCCCGCTCGCGCGAGGCCAGCGGCCAGGTCTTTATGACCTGCACGGATGAAAACTGGCCCAGCGAACTCGGAAAAGATCTGCAACGCTGGTCCGTGAAGCAGGGGACGCTTCAGCGGATGTGATAGAGCAGGGTGGGGGAAACCTTTCAGTCTGTCACCAGATCAGCTACACAGCCTGTTATCCCTAATTCTCCTCCGAGTTGTTCGACAGGTAACACCAGATATCCCTCCGCTTGGGATGATCCTCCAGCCAGGTCTTGAATTCAGAGACCTTCTGGAAATCCGCCGGGCCAATCCGGTCGCGAAATGCCTGGTCCAGCGCGGTGACATATTCCTCCGTGCGGACCTTCCGTTGGTACGAGGCGGTGAAGATATTGTTCAGTTCGACGTGCAGACCCTTGCTTTTCAGCGCCTCCCACTCGCCTTTGTCCAGCCACACGCCGCCCGTGACCGGGCTGACATCGATATGGAAATTAAAACCGTGCCCCACTTTGTACCGGATCAGAAAGCGGCCGGACTCCGGGCAGAGCATCGCCCGCCGTTTGGAATCATCCGCCGGTGACGGCGCGTATTCGTTGGGCGGCCCGCTGGGTGCGATCTTGTGGCTGGCCTGCCACACCAGGTAGCTCGATATCGGTATCCAGACGCCGCCGGACTTTGGGCAGACGTAGGCGGAAAGGCCGGGTTCGATCTCTCTTAACTCCAGGTCAGTGTCTGGATAGGCCGGACTACGCATAATATTTCCCTCGATTTGGTTGCAGGCATGGCAAAATGGCCGGTTAACCGCTCATTTTGAACCGGAATCATGGTTGCCGTTGACGATCCGGTTTTTTGCACCGCCCATCAGGCGGGACATATCGGTTATAAACCCGGCGACGCGCAGTAGCAAACTGAATGTTAACAAGTGTTAACAATCCAAAAGTTTGCACACTCTGCATTGACTTTTGCTGGCGCAAATGAAAACTTTCTGCCAGCGCGTCCCCTGAATTTAATAGTACGGGGGCGCGCTTAAAAATCTCGTGGCAGAAAAAGACGATTATTTGTTGGACCTTTTGGTTGACCTCGGCTTCACCAGCACCGAGGTGGTCAACTCGGCCCGTGTCGAAGCCAACGCCGCCGGCGTAGGCGTGGTGGATTATCTCGTGGCCAACAAGGCCATCCGCCCCGGTGACGTCACCCAGGCCAAGGCCGCGCAGTTCGGCGCCGAAGTCGTCCATCTCGCGAACATGAAGATCGAGGACGACATCATCTCGCTCGTCCCGCGCGACCTCGCCCGAAAGTACCGCATCATTCCCCTTTTCAAGGTCGACAACAAGGTCGGCGTGGCCATCGCCGACCCCTCGGACCTGAACACGCTCGATACGCTCCACCACATATTGGGCGCGGACATTGAACCGCGCGTCGCCTCGGAGCAGGACATCGAGAATGCGCTTTCCAAATATTACGGCGGCGACAAAAAGAAATCGATGGGCGACAACGCCGAGTTCAAGGGCGTCATCGAGGAACTCACCCGTGACCACGTCGAGGTCGTGGCCGACGACGGCCTTGATGTCGATGCGGACGCGCCGCTCATCCGCCTGGTGAACCAGATCATCGTGGATGCTTTCAAGCTCCGCGCCTCGGACATCCACCTCGAACCGCTCGCAAAAAGATTCCGCCTGCGCTATCGCATTGACGGCATGTTGCAGGAGATGAAGTCCCCGCCGAAGCAGTTGCAGCCGTCCATCATCGCCCGGCTGAAAATTTCCGCGGGCATGGTCATCTCGGAGCATCGCATCCCGCAGGACGGGCGCATCCAGTCCAAGGTCGGCAACAAGCTGATCGATCTGCGCGTATCCTGTCTCCCCACGAACCACGGGGAAAGCATCGTCATGCGTATTCTCGACAAGGAAGGCCTGCGCCTCGGTCTGCCCGAGCTCGGCTTCCTCATCGACGACCAGCAGACGTTCGAGCGCATCATCGCCCTGCCGGACGGCATCCTGCTCGTCACCGGCCCGACCGGTTCCGGCAAGACGACCACGCTGTACTCCTGCCTCAATTTCATCAACCGCCCCGACCGCAAGATCATCACGGTCGAGGACCCCGTCGAATACATCCTGGCCGGCATCAACCAGGTCCAGGTGAACGACATCGTGGGCTTCACCTTTGCGACCGCCTTGCGCGCGATCCTCCGCCAGGCGCCAAACATCGTGATGATCGGGGAAATTCGTGACATCGAGACGGCGTCCATCGCCATCAACGCCTCGCTCACCGGCCATCTCGTGTTCTCCACGCTGCACACGAACGACGCGCCCGGCGCCGTCACCCGTCTTGCGGATATCGGCGTGAAGCCGTTCTTGATCGCCTCCTCCACGCGCTGCCTCATGGCCCAGCGCCTCGTCCGCAAGATCTGCAAGAAGTGCATCGCCCCCTACGTGCCGTCGGACGCGGAGCTCCGCGCGCTCGGCATCCGGCAGGAGGATTTGAAGAACGCCAACATCATGAAGGGCAAGGGCTGCTCGAACTGCAACGGCTCCGGCCACCGCGGGCGCATGGGCATCTTCGAGATTTTTGTGGTGGATGACGAGGGCCGCAAATTGATCTATGATCAGGTGCCGACCAACGTGCTCCGCCAGCGCGCCCGCGAGATGGGCATGCGCACCCTGCGCGAGGACGGCATCCGCAAGGTGCTCGCCGGCATGACCACCCCGGAGGAGGTCATCCGTGCGACCGTCGGTGACGAAGCTTGATTTTTATTTATGTCTTACT
>Ga0105238_10004229_pt1 | contig 14258 bp, 15 predicted proteins | sample KBSC34metaG_FD_81526 | JGI IMG/M metagenome (GOLD analysis project Ga0105238, IMG submission 81526) | Corn rhizosphere microbial communities from Kellogg Biological Station, Michigan, USA - KBS C3-4 metaG | ecosystem: Host-associated > Plants > Roots > Rhizosphere > Soil | place: Michigan, USA... | reverse complement strand
GTCAATCATCAGAGTGACATTGCCAATCGCGAGAAGGCGATCACCGATCTTCTCGTCGCGACGATCCCAGGCTTCCCAGACGACTGCTGGATCAACCGCCTTGTGGTGGAGCGCGATCGCTCTGTCGAGGGCGCGAGCATCGAAGTTGTGAGCCTTCCTGGAGACGCCAGACCCATTGGCGAGATCGTCAAGCCCATTCTGGAGAGGTGCGCGGATATGCAGCTATTGCATCTCTTGATCCAATCGAAATCGACCGCGTCGGAAAAAAAGCTGACAATTTTGAATTTCGCCGGATCTCTGTCCGATGAAGAGGTGACGCTGCTTATCCAAGCCTACGGATTGGAGACAGCGTGAGCCTAACAACCGCCCAGCTCGAATTTCTTGCATCCAAGGGCCTCTCCTTTGCGGATGCCATTGAACTCTCTCGCCTTGCCGATCCGGTCGACAATCGCTCGTCTGCTGCCAAGCGCCAAGCTCGGTACCGTAACGCAAAGCGTAACGAACGTGACGTAACAAGTGACGTAACGCCCCCCCTTAATGATAATATATCTAATCCCCCCCGTTCCGTTACTTCCTCTGACGAGGAAGATAACGGCGCGATCATCGATCCAGCGAAGATCGTTTTCGATTCCGGCGTGGCCCTCATCACCGCCGCCGGGAAATCGGAGGGGCAGGCGAGGGCGTGGCTCGGCAAAAAGCGCCAGCAGCACGGCGACGCCGACCTAATTGCAGCCATCGGCATGGCGAAACGGGAGGGCGCGATCGACCCAATTCCGTGGCTTGAGCGATGCTTGGGGCAAAAACAACGTGCCCAGCCCACGGTGCCGCTGTGAACTGGCAACCGGCGCAAACTGGCAAGCAGCTCTGTCCCGAGTGCAGCCACAGCCGGAAGAACAAGCGGGACCGCTGTCTGAGCGTCACTCAGACCCACGATGGAATGGTTTGGTTTTGTCACAATTGCGGATTTTCAGGGGGTTATGGTGATACACGAGAAACATCAGGCGTGGCTCGAAGCCCGCGGGATTTCCGGCGATCTTGCAGCGAAATTCGGCCTGGAAACCGTCATCCGGGACGGAGTGGCGTGGTTGTCGGTGCCCTACGTGGAGAACGGCAAGGCGATCAACCACAAGTACCGGATGACCTCGGAAAAGCGGCACCAGATGGATACCGGCGCGCCGCTGACTTTGTGGAATCACGACGCCCTGCTGGAGGTCAGCGACCGGCCTTTGGTCATCTGCGAGGGTGAGTGGGATGCGATGATCGCGCTTGCATGTGGCTGGCGGGCGGTCTCGGTCCCCAACGGTGCCCCGCCAAGCGAAACCGCCGACGTGGCGAACGCCAAGCGGTACGAATATCTTTGGCGGGCGAGGGATGCGCTCAACCGCGTCAAATCCTTCATTCTGGCTACAGATGGTGACGACGCCGGCAAATCTCTCCGCGCAGATCTGGTATCGTTGCTGGGCGCGGATCGATGCAGCTTCGTGGAATATCCCGAGGCCACAAAGGATCTGAACGATGTCTTCCTGAAGCAGGGCGTGGAGGCGGTTGCCACCGTCCTTAACAAGGCCAAGCCCTATCCGGTTCGCGGCCTCTACCAGATGTCCGACTTCCCTGACGTGCCGGAGGTGAGGGGGCTTCCCGTTGGCATCGATTGCATGGCGGACAAGATCGAGATCGTGCCGGGGACGGTGACGATCTTCACCGGCTATTCCAACATGGGCAAATCCACGGTCATGAATACGATCATCGCCCACGCCATCGATCAGGGCGTCACGGTCTGCGCGGCAAGTTTCGAGACGATGCCCCGACCTATCCTGAGAGATGGCATCGCAAAGGCGATGATGGGCTGTGACAATTATTCATTCCATAATCATCCGAAACGCGCCGCCGCCTATGCTCAGATCGAAAGCCATCTGAAGATCATCAGCAACGCGATCGATGACGATCTTGAATTTGATATCGATTCATTCCTTGAGCTGGCGAGGGTGGCGGTCGTCCGAGATGGAGCGCGCATCATCGTTCTCGATCCATGGAATGAGCTTGAGCACAAGCGCCGTCGCGAAGAGACGCTGACTGAATATGTGGGGCGAGCGATCAGGGCGGTGAAGCGCTTCGCCCGCCTCAACAATGTGTCGTTCTGGATCGTGGCGCACCCGACGAAGCCACAGAAGGGCGTGAACCAGATGCCCAGCCTGTACGATGTTTCAGACAGCGCAAACTGGTCGAACAAGGCCGATTATGGGCTGGTCTATCACCGCAAGGACAAGACGATCAACGAGGCCGAACTGGCGGTCGTCAAGGTGCGAATGGGCCTGCCTGGGCAGTGTGGTGTTTCGACGGTGAAATTCGATCACCGCACCAATCGCATCAATGAATTTCTCGCCTAACCAAAGAGAGGGATGACGATGGACCTCATGACACTCGTTCGAGCCGATCACGGATTTGTGATTTACGAAGATAGCCCTGCTGGTCTCGTTTCACGCAAATGGGCATTCTCGACATTGCCCGAGGCGACAGACTGGCTGCTGGATTGGTGGCAGCCGCGCGAAGGCACGGCCGACCAAAAAGCGCGATGCGAAGGCGGGTTGAATATCGGCGTAAACGGATCACTCCTCCCATGACCACCCACACAGAACCCACGATGGTGGAGAGCGTGCCTCGCAACGAGCAGGGTCTGTCACTGGATGCCGTGCTGGTGGCGACTGCTGCGCTGCTGAACGCTCGCGTCGCCGGCATGATCGCGAACAACAAATATATGGAGGCGAACGGCTTTATCGGCACGCACCTGGGCGATCAGTTCAGCGATGTGCCCGAGGCAAAGAAATTGAGGGAGATCATCGGTGAGTTCTGATCAGACGATGGTGGAGCTGGCGCGAGTGCTGAATGACGCTCAGGGCGCGGCGAACACTCCGAACAATATCGAGGTTGCCAAGGAGGAGGTGAAATCTGTTCTGCTCGCCCTCCGGCAACCCAGCAAGGGGATGGTGAGAATTGGCGGGCGGATTGATGCGGGTCTATCGTCCGGCCGAGCTTCTGAAGCTTATGAGGAAACGGCTAGCGAAGTTTTCACCGCCATGATCGACGCCACCCTGAGCGAAGGGGAGGGGTGATGGGTAGGCCGTCGTCATTCACGCCGGAATGTGCAGACATCATTTGCGAGCGCTTGGCCAATGGGGAAAGCTTGCGGAAGATCTGCTTGGATGAAGAAATGCCGGATCAGAAGACCGTTCTCAGATGGCTTGCGCGGGGCGATCTGGAAAACGCTGAGGAAGAGTTTGCCACATTCCGCCAGCAATATGCGCGCGCGCGGGAAATGCAGGCTGACACGATCTTTGACGAGATGCTCGACATCGCTGACGACGGCGCAAACGACTATATGGGCGAGGATGAGAAATATAATGGGGACGCTGTGCAGCGATCCAGGCTGCGCATCGACACTAGGAAGTGGATGGCTGGCAAGCTGAAGCCGAAGGTTTATGGCGATAAGACATTGCTTGGTAGCGACCCCGAGAATCCTTTGCCAAATGGCTTTGCGGTCAATCTTGTGAAGCGTGATGATCAGACAGATTGACCTCCCCGAATATGGTGGCGACCTCTGGCAGCCATTCCGCCATCTCGCATGGCACGGGGGTCGAGGTGGCGGCAAATCCTACACGGTCGCTACAGGACTCGTTCTGCACGCCATGGAGCGCCATGAGCGTGTTTTGTGCGGTCGTGAATTGCAGAAGTCGATCAAGGACAGTTCAAAGCGCCTTATTGACGATGCGATCGACAGGCTAGGATGCAGGGCGGCGTTCGAAAGCACCGAGACCGAGATACGCGGGCCGCACGATAGCCTGTTTCTGTTCTCGGGCATCAAGGGCAATGCCAATGGCATCAAGTCGATGGAGGGAATCACCACCTTCTGGGGCGATGAGGCGCAGGCGTTCAGTCAGTCCAGCATCGACACGCTGGTGCCGACGATCCGCAAGCCCGGTAGCCGGCTCATATGGACATGGAACCCGGACTTGGCCAGCGATCCGATCGATGTGCTGTTTCGAAGTGAGGAAGGGCCGCCACCAGCCAGCATCGTGCGTGAAATAAACTATGGCGACAATCCATGGTTTCCCGACGTGCTTGCGGTAGAGATGGAGTTCACTCGCTCCCGCGACATCGACAAATATAATCACATCTGGCTTGGGCAATACCGCCAGAACAGCGAAGCGCGCGTGTTCAAAAATTGGCGCGTTGAGGAGTTCGAAAGTCCAGTCAATGTCGATTACCGGCTAGGTGCCGACTTCGGGTTTAGCATTGACCCAAGCGTTGCCATTCGCTGCTGGATCGATGGGACGCGGATCTACATCGATCACGAGGCGTGGGGCTTGCATGTCGAGGTTGTGGACCTGCCCAAGTTGTTCATGACCATTCCCGATGCCGAAAAGCATTGGATGACGGCGGACAGCTCACGTCCTGAGACGATCAGCCACCTGCGCAAGAATGGGTTCAGCCGCATTGCACCTGCCATCAAGGGCGCGCGCAGCTTGGAGGAGGGTATCGAGTTCCTGAAGGGTTATGACATCGTCATTCACCCCCGCTGCCAGCATGTGATTGACGAGTTCACCCATTATTCGTTCAAGGTGGACCCGCTGACGGGCCAGGTGACGGCAATCCTGGAGGACAAGGACAATCACTGCATCGATGCCGTGCGCTATGCCGTAGAGGGCGCGAGACGGGCTTTGGCAAACAAGCCAAAGGTGGTAAGCATCTCCATTCCATCCGTGAAGACGGCGTTCAGGAGATCATGATGAAGCTGGTTGTTATCGCGCTTGCACTGGTTGGTTCGGCCGCATCGGCGCAATACCAGCAGCCCGATCCGTGGCAGCAGCAGCGAGACCGGATCAATAGCGGCCAGTACGGCACGACGCCACAGCAGCAACAGCAGGCGAACCAACAGCCCGGCGGTGGGATCTATAATCCGAACGATCCGCGCAATCAGGTGCCGCAGGGCGGGATTCTGCCACGCAAACCAGTGCAGCAGCTGAAAGACCCATGGTCGTTCTAAACGACATGCCTAAATAACAGGCAACACTTGCGCAAAAAATAGGCATATGTTAGTCGGGTGCTCATGCCTGAGACGCTCGCCGCTGAATCCGACATAGACGATGGTGGCTCAGACGCGTCCGCTAAAAACCTGATCGACAAGCATCGGGAATTATTGCTTCAGTTCGATCAGGTCAGCCTGCCGCAGATTGAACGTCGCGCCCAATCCCTCCAAGCCCGCAGGTTCGTCGACATAGCGGGAGCCCAGTGGGAAGATGCATGGGGCGAGCAATATGAGAACAGCGTCAAGCCAGAGGTGTGCAAGATCACCAAGGGGCTGGACAAGCTGGTCACGGATTATCGGGCGAATAGGGTTACGGTCGATTTCCGCGCCGCTGATGACAAGGCGAGCGAGAAGACGGCGGCCACACTCGACGGCATCTATCGGGCCGATAGCTATTTTTTCAAGGCGTCCCAAGCCTACGACAACGCATTCGATGAGGGCAGCAAGGGCGGGTTCGGCGCGTGGCGCGTAACCACCGATTACGCCGATCCTTATGACAAGGATAATGATGCTCAGCGCATCAACCCCGGCATGATCATCAACGACGCCGATCAGTCGGTGTTCTTCGATCCTGACAGCAAGCTCTACGACAAATCAGATGCACGCTGGTGCTATGTGCTGGTGGCCTACTCAGTCCCGGCATTCGAGCGCCAGTGGGAGGGGTCTCTCGTCACCTGGCCAGACAACAAGATGGTGCTCAATTATGAGTGGTATGCGCCGGACATCGTCAAGGTCGCGGAATATTACGAGGTCGAGATCAGGGACGCGACCTTGCTGGTGTTCACACAGCCGACGACCGGCGAGGAGCAGCGCTGGTACGAGAGCGAGGCCGATAAGGACTTCATCTCCGACCTGACGGCGCAGGGCTTCAAGACGCGCAAGCGGACGGTGAAGCGCCGCCGCGTGCATAAATACATCATGTCTGGTGCTGAGATCCTGAAGGATTGCGGCTATATCGCGGGCACGGAAATCCCGATCGTGCCCTTCTATTACAAGCGATCCTACACCGATAATCAGGAGCGTTGGCGGGGCTACGTTCAGAAGCGCATGGACAGCCAGCGCATCTACAATGCGAAGATCGGCAAGATGTCCGAGCAGGACTCGCTGACCCCGTTCGAGGTGCCGCTTCTAACGCCTGAGCAGGTGGCTGGCCACGAAGGCACGTGGGCGCGGGGTAATATCGATCGCCTGCCATACCGACTCATCAACCCGATCACCGGGCCAGATGGAACACCTATCGTGCAGGGGCCGATCGGCACGCTTAATCCGCCACAATTGGCGCCCGTCGCCGCCGCCCTTCTCCAGATCGCATCCAATGACCTGACTGACGAGGATGACAACGCCGACGAGATCAAGTCCAATACCTCGCATGAAGCTATGGAGCTGGCCGCCACTCGCATCGACGCGAAGTCGGGCATCGCGCTCGATAATTTCCGCCAGTCCATGCAGCGCTGTGGTGAAATCTATCTGTCGATGGTCAAGGATATCTATTACGAGCCCGGCCGCAAGGTGCCGACGCTTGGCGATGATGGTGCCGATGGCGAGGCGACGCTTCATCATGGCGCTACGAACGACAACGGCGTTTACGAGACAATAAACGACTTCGCGCGTGGCAATTACAAGGTCATCAGTGACGTAACCGAGGCGACCAGCACCAAGAAGGACAAGACGGTGCGCGCTTGCCTGTCTGGTGCCGAAATTGCAGCCACGGCCGGCGATCAGCAGCTCGCCCAAGCCTTCATCTATACCGCTGCCGCCAATATGGACGGTGAGGGTATGGAGGATTTGCAAAGCTGGCTCCGCACGCAGATGCTTAATATCGGGCTGGCCAAGCCCACACCTGAAGAGCAGGCAGCTATGGAGGCCGCCGCAGAGGGTCAGAAGCAGCCAGATCCAACGCAGACCGCCCTACTGGCCCAAGCAATGGAGCTTATCGCTTCTGGTAAGTTAAAAGAGGCGCAGGCGGGCAAAGCTGTCGCCGACACCAGGCAGTCAGAGGCAAAAACCGTCCTCACACTGGCCCAAGCCCACAATCTTGGCGAGCCGGTTGAGGCGCCAAAAGTTCCGAGCGGTCTGGAAAGCGCGTCACAGCTTCTCGACCTTGAGCACAAGCAGGCACAGACCGCCGCCGTCCGCTCGGAAACCGAGAACAAGCGCATTCGCACCGGCGCCGAGATTGAGAACATGCGGCGTGCGGCGAACGATTCCAAAGCAGCTTAACCACCACGGGTCCGGCCCCCGCAAGCGCCGAGTAGGGAGGTATTATGTTGGACGGTGAAGATGACGAACAGCAGCGGAACGGCGAGGACATCCTTAAGGATAACCAGGTAGATGGTCATCCCGACGTAAACGACGAGGAGGGCGAGGTCATCGTCTCGTTCGGCGATGACAGCGATGAAAATGCCGATGACACCGATCTCGTAAAGCATCTTCGGGAGCAACTGCGCGAGCGCGATCGTCGCATTGCCGAGACCAGTAAGCCGAAGCCTACGCCAGTCGATCCCGGTCCCAAGCCCACGCTTGCCGACTGCGACTATGACGAAGAGGCCTATGAGGCCAAGCTAGACAAATGGAAGGACGACAAGCGCGCGTCCGAATCCGCTGAGACCGACGTTGCCGAACAGCAGCGACAGGCCAATGAGGCATGGCAGAACACGCTGCTCAGCCATTATGAGAAAGCCAAGGTGCTTCCGGTGAAGCCCGAGGCGTACAAGGCCGCAGAGCAGAATATCGTGTCCACGCTCTCAATCGAGCAGCAGTCAGCCATCGTTCGCTATTCCCGCGACAGTGCAAAGCTGATCCTGGCGCTGGATAAACAGCCGGGTCAACTTACCGAACTGGCGAAGATCACTGACGCTGGCGCGCTCGTTTACAAAATCGCTGAACTTGATGGGAAATTGAAGATGACCACGAAGCGCAAGGCTCCGCCGCCGCCTGAATCAGAAACCATTGTTCGGGGCTCGGCCTCGCTGACCGTGACAACCGACAAGGAAGAGGCTCGGCTGCAGAAAGAGGGCGACAAAACCGGCGATTACAGCGCGCTCGCCAAGTATCGCTACGAGCGCAAGCGCAAGTCGGCTTAAAAGGCTCTTGCAATCTGCACAAAAATTAGGCAGGTTGCGTTTCATAGTCAGCCAACAGGTCCGCCCCCTGCAAGTGGTGAGTAGGTGCTGATCCCGCGACAAGCGGTTAACCTACTCAACACGCAGGGATTTTTCTGATGGCTGTAAATACTCCCAAACAGGAAATCGTAGCCTTCAACGATGTGCTTGAGGGTTTCGATGATATGCTCGTCATCGCGCAGGAGGTGGAGAAATACACCATTCCTGGCGGCCCGACCGCCCAGGCGCGGATGAATGACAAGATCTGGCGCCCAATGCCGTCCATTCCGGCGGTATATGACGGTTTCGACCAGACTTCAAATTTCGGCAGCATTACGCAGCTGTCTGTTCCGGTCAGCGTTGGCATCCACAAGGTTACGCCGGTCACGATCGGCCCCAAGGATGGTCGCGATCAGGAAAGCGTGAACCGCTATTTCAGGGACGCCGGGCTCAGCCTCGCTTCGCAGGTCAATCTTTCGGTGTTCAACGTCGCCGCCAATTGGGCAACGATCGTCAGCAAGCGTACGGTTGCCGCTACGGGCTATGACGATCTGGCTGATATGTCGGCAATGATGGTCGAGCAGGGCGTTCCGAATTTCGGCAAGAAAGCGTTCTATTCGGCTCGTGACTATCTGAAGATGGCCGGCAACATCGCCAAGCCCCAGACGACTGACAGCCCGCTTGCCCGCTCTGCTTATGAGCGTGCCTATGTGAAGTCGATCGGCAACTTCGATCTGTTCGAGAATGATCAGGTGAAGCTCCTGCCGGCGGCGACCGCTACCGGCGTCACGATCACCAATGCGCAGCCGCTTTATTACACGCCGGTTGCAACCACGACAGATTCCGATGGCAATCCGACCAACGTGGACAATCGCACGCAGTTGATTTCAATCAACGTCACCGGCAGCACGGTGAAGGTCGGCGATGCCTTCGTGTTTGCCGGTACGCCCGTCAATTCCGTTCATCACATCTCGAAGGGCGATACGGGTCAGCTCAAGACCTTCCGTATTATCAGCATCGTCACTGGCGCTGGTGGAACGGGTACGGTTCGCATCGCGCCTCCGATCATCTCCGGTACGGGAGGCACCCGCGCCGAGTTGGAATACAAGAACGTGACCGCCGCTCCCGCGAATGGTGCGGCTATCACGTTCCTCAACACGGTCGCGGCTCCGGTCAACGTGTTCTTCCAGCAGCGCGCTATCGAGTTGATCCCCGGCACCTACGCGGTGAATCCCGAAGACGGCTGGAATGTCGTTGCGCGCGGCACCACACCGAAGCTTGGCATTCCGCTGACCTACACCCGCCAGGGCGAAATCAACGACCTGAGCGTCAAGGCGCGTCTGGAAGTCGATTACGGGGTCGGTGCGACCCAGCCCGAGATGATTGGTATGCAGATCTTCAGCCAGACCTGATCGGAGGGATTGAGATGACCACCAAAGCCAAGACGGAAAACCTGGAGTCGGGCGATCTCTCCAGCAATTGGGGGGCGGCGGCTGAGGATGAAGCAAAGCGGGTTCCTGCCGATCTGCAAAGCACGTTCCTTGCGCCGCTTCTCAACCTCTCGCTCGATGAACTCGATCGCCGGCTGACTGACAAGAAGGCTGAAGATCCAATTCCGGACAGCGATGCTCGTGGGCTGCTTGCCCTTGAGCGTTCGGGCAAGAATCGGACGGGCTACGTCAAGCTGTTGATGAAGGTGATCGGCGTGAAGTCTCCCTATGAGGTGACGACCGCCGGGCCTTCCTACACCAACGACGAAACCGCGATCACGGAACTCTGAGCGTGGAGGGGTTGTACCCCCTCTGCCTCTATCGGGCGGGCGGTCAATTCCAATGGGATGGCCGCCCTACCGATACGCTCCTTGTTGCGGATGAAAGCGAGCATTTCAAAGCGCTTGACGATGGCTGGCAGGAGGCCCCCGACTATTGGGCAGCCCCTCTCGATGCCGATCATGACGGCAAGATGGGCGGGTCGCGCGACGGCTTCGACCAGGTGACCGACGAGGAATTGCGGGCGGAGATCGAAGGGATGGGCGTGAGCGTCCATCATCGCACGGGCCGGCCAAAGATGCTCGAAATATTGAGAAACAGTGCCAGCGAGCGCCTGGCCAGCTAGGGGGCCTTATGCCTGTTCGATTGATTCAGCCGTATATGGGGCAGGTCGCCAATACCCTTTGGTGGGGTGCTGGACAGGCGGATCTCAAGGCCAATGGCGTCGCTGACGATTACCTTGATCTGGCCAGTGATTATGCGCCGCAGACGCGGATAGTAACAACCACTACGGCAACGGCGTCAGTTAATGCCGTAAACTACTTGATGAACAGCCCGAGCGCCCAAACACTTACAATACCGCTTTCAGGGTTTTGGCCGGTAAACACCACGCTGATTATTGAACAGATCGGCGCCGGTTCAACGACGTTGATTCCAGCAACGGGTGTGACGCTCAGCCAACTGGGCATAGCCACAAGCAGCTCCACCCGCGTCATTCGGTTACTTAAAACAGGTGCCAATACGTGGCTGGCTTCCGCAATCAGCTCTCTTGACGGCGAATATAATTTCTCTGCGCCGCAATTCACAAAGTGGAAGGCTGCCGTTGCCCGCGTAAAGGCAGGCACTGGCCGCGCAAAGGTTGTCCATATCGGCGATAGTACCACATGGGGCGAGGGCGGTGGTGATGTAGGCACGCAGAATCGTCTGAACGCAAAGCTTTATTGTGCGCCTACGGTTGCCGCAAATAGAATTAACGCCTTAGGCATTCCGACGCTTTCCGAAAACGTTTTCGCGAGCGGAGCCAATACCGGTATCACCACGATTACAGATTGGCGGAATTACTATAAGCCCTATTTCAATGCGGCAGCTAGCTGGATCCTCGACGGCTCTTCGACGGCAGGCGGATGCTATTTCTCCAATACTGCCGACGCAGCCAATCTTACCGTAATGGATTCTGCCAATCCGGCCAATCCGATCACGGACACCTTCGTGTTCTATAATTTGCGAGCGTCCGGTGCGGGCGTGATCAAGCCCGTTATCGATGGCGTGGCCGGCTCCAACATTACTCAGACCAATGCCTCGGCCTCATTTGCCACGGACACCATCTCGCTTGGCGCACCTGCGTCTCACACCGTCGCCTTCCAGCGCGTCTCTGGCAAAGCGTTCTTCGGCGGCTATTATGCTTATGACAGCACCGTCCCCGCCGTCGATTATCTCAACCTTGGTCGCGGCTCTTCGACCACTGCGGACTGGTTAGTAGCTACCGCGCCGTATAATTCGTTCCCGGCCTTCCAAGCCATCGCAGCGGACGCAGACTTGATCATCATCGATCTGACGATCAATGACGGCTTCACGGGCGTTGCTGACGCGACGTACAAGACAAATCTCCAATCGATCATAACCGGAGCGGTCGCAACCGGCGCATCGGTGCTGCTGACTACAGGCAACCCAAGCCGCACGGACGTTTATCCCGATGCCAAGCAGCAATCTATCCGCCAAGCTATGCGCGAACTCGCGATCAGCAACAATCTCCCGATGCTGGATCAATATCTGATCTACACCGATTGGGTATCGATGAATGCCAATGGATTCATGTTTAACGCCAATCATCCAAGCAAAGCTGGATATGCAGATTACGGTTCGCGCCTAGGCACGATTCTGGCGAAATGGGCTAACTAGTTGTTCAACCCATACCCCTCAACCGCCACGAAGGGCTTCATCCTCGACAGGATATTCGAGGAAGTGGGGCTTGCGGGGTATGAGTTCGACCGCTCGCCAGAACAGGACATATCGGCGCTGTCCAAGATGGATGTGCTGATGGCGCAGTGGCAGGCGCAGCGCATGAACCTCAATTACAATTTCCCCTCTAGCATGGGAGGAGGTGATCCATCCGACGTGGCGGGGGTGCCTGACTTCGCGATCGACGCCATAGCGGTATCGGTTGCAATGCGGGTCGCTCCCGGCATGGGCAAGTCGATGAGCGTGGAAAGCCGCAGGGCGCTCACGGAATCCATGACGATGATCCGCGCCGTTACCGCGAAAATCCCATGCATGAGCCTGACGCGCACAACCCCGATCGGCATGGGTAATCGCTATCGCTCGACGGTATGGCCCTATGCGTGGGGACCATCTCCTCAGTGTGAAAGCGGGCCGTTCACGCTTAAAGATCTGACGATCAGTGATCAGTATGCGGATTATGGAGATGGGTATATTGCGACCCTATCCGGCTATCCCGATGGCGCTGCACTGCAGCTCATTGACAGCGTCGGCGGTAAATATAGGCTGATAGGTTCATTGCTATACGGCGATGGGCTGGCCGGAGGGATTGATCATCCCGTGGTCCGTCAAACCTATCCCGGAGCGACAAACAGTCCATACGACACAACGCTGACGATCTACGTTACCGAAGAGCCCGTCGCGCCCGGTGTTCCGCCTACTATCACGACAAATGCTAGCCAGACGGTCCCTGAGAATGATGTTCTGGCAATCGCCCTGACGGCAAACGAAATCGTCACATGGTCTCTTGCTGGCGGCGATGATGAGGCGCGATTTGAAATCAGCGGCACGACACTCCGCTGGCTAGGCAATGGTGCCAAGAATTATGAAGCGCCTGATGATGCCGACACGGACAATGTCTACGAGGTCATTGTCCGTGCAACCGATGCGGATGCGCTCACTACCGACAAGACGATCTCCGTTACCGTCACTGATGTTGCCGAAGCCCCGCCAGGATCATTCTACGCGCAGTATGCCGCTATCCTTGAAGACGCCTGATGGTCCAGATCAGCCTCCTTGGCGGCACCTACACTGACAGCACGGCGAATTTCAGGACCGCGCTACCTGTGAATCTGGAGCCTATTTTTCAAGAGAACGGCATTTCCAAGGGCTATTTCTCGTCAGCCCCCGGCATCAAGGGAATTGGGTCAAACATTGGCCGTGATCGCGGTTCGATCAACTGGAACGGCATCTGTTATCGTGTAATGGGAGATACGCTGGTCAGCGTCGCGCCAAACGGATCCACGATCGCGCTGGGCAATATTGGAGACAACGGCCTGCCGGTCACAATGGACAACAGCTTTGATCGCCTCGCCATCGCGAGCAATCGTAACCTGTTTTACTATAATGCCGCCGAGGGACTGACCCAAGTCACCGATCCTGATTTGGGCGCCGTCATTGACGTGCTGTTCATCGATGGCCGGTTCATGACGACGGACGGTGAATTTCTCGTCGTCACGGAGCTGAATGACCCCTACGCCGTCGATCCGCTTAAATACGGCTCGGCGGAAGTGTCGCCCGACCCGATCGTGGGTCTATGCCGCATCCGTGGCGAGGTTTACGCCATCGGTACCGGGACGATCGAGAATTTCCGCAATGCCGGTGGCAGCGGGTTTCCGTACCAGCGAAACCCCGGCGCACTGATTCCCAAAGGGGCAGTTGGCTCGCATGCCTTTGCCTATTTCCTCGAAAGCTTTGCCTTCGTCGGCTCGGCCCCGAACGAAATGCCCAGCGTCTATATCGCTGATGCGGGGCAGGCTGAACCGATCGGAACGGCTGAGATCGACAGGGAGCTATCCTCGCTTACCGACGAAGAACTGACCCTGATCGAGGTTGAGGCGCGCCGCGAGGATGATGAGCAGCGGCTCTATGTGCACCTCCCGACTAAGTCGCTGGTCTACCTTCGCCAAGCATCCCAGAGAGCCGGGGAGCCAATCTGGATTACGTTGGCAGAAGGCGTCGATCTGACTGGCGCCTATCCCGCTCGCCATATGTGCCTGGCTTATGGGAAATGGATCGTAGGCACCGCGACGGGGCTGATCGGTCAACTCGACCCGACAATTGAGACGTGGTTCGGCAGCACCACTGGCTGGCAGTTCGATACGGCGTTTCTCTACAACAGCGGACTCGGGATGATCGTGCATTCGGTGGAGCTTGTCGGGTTACCCGGCCGCACTCCATTGGGCACTGATCCTGTAGTCTTTCTCTCAACCTCTCGGGATGGTCAGACCTATTCGCAGGAGCGTGCGATCAAGGCGGGCAAGACCGGGCAGCGCCTTAAGCGCCTCGTGTGGTGGATCAACCGCAGGG
>Ga0105238_10004226_pt1 | contig 14265 bp, 13 predicted proteins | sample KBSC34metaG_FD_81526 | JGI IMG/M metagenome (GOLD analysis project Ga0105238, IMG submission 81526) | Corn rhizosphere microbial communities from Kellogg Biological Station, Michigan, USA - KBS C3-4 metaG | ecosystem: Host-associated > Plants > Roots > Rhizosphere > Soil | place: Michigan, USA... | reverse complement strand
TGCTTTCTCGACATCACGGCGAGCCACGAGAACCGCGACACGATCTTCGACGTCGTGACGCGCACGGCGGAAGCCTGCTTCATGCCGCTCACCGTCGGCGGCGGCGTGCGCACGGTGGAAGACATCCGCAAGCTTTTGACCTGCGGGGCCGACAAGGTCTCGATCAACACCGCAGCGGTGAGCCGGCGCGCCTTCGTGAAGGAAGCCGCCGAGAAGTTCGGCGACCAGTGCATCGTGGTGGCGATCGACGCGAAGAAAACCTCAAAGCCGGGCGAGCCCGACGCTTGGGAGATCTTCACCCATGGCGGGCGCCATCCCACCGGGCTCGAGGCGATCGCCTATGCGAAGGAAGTCGTCTCGCTCGGCGCCGGCGAGATCCTGCTCACCTCGATGGATCGCGACGGCACCAGGAGCGGCTTCGACATCGCTCTGACGCGCGCGATCGCCGATGCGGTCCCGGTGCCGGTGATCGCCTCGGGCGGCGTCGGCAATCTCGACCACCTGGTCGAAGGCATTCGCGACGGCCATGCCACTGCGGTGCTCGCCGCCTCGATCTTCCATTTCGGCGAATACACCGTGCGGCAGGCCAAGGAGCACATGGCGCACGCCGGCCTGCCGATGCGGATGGATAAGTAGGGCTCTGGTAGCCCGGATGGAGCCGTAGCGCGCGCTCTTCGCGCGCTACGGCGAAATCCGAAATCCGGGAACGGCGGCGCAAGGTGGTTGGGTCATCCCGGATTTCCAGAGCGCGTCGCAGACGCGCGTGAACGCGCTTAAGGCGCTCCATCCGGGCTACGAGCCGCTACGACTTCGCCGCCGCCGCCTTCGCCAAGGCGCCCGCCATCGTGACGAACTCGCTCGGCATCATGATGATCGTCATGGTGTTCTGCTCGGCGCCGACCTCCGTGATCATCTGCATGCGGCGCAGCTCGAGACCGGCCGGGTTCTGCATGATGATCTCGGACGCCGCGCGCAGCTGCTCGGAGGCCTCGTACTCGGCCTGCGCCTTGATCAGCCGCGCGCGCTTCTCGCGCAGCGCCTCGGCTTCCTGCGCCATCGCGCGCTGCATCGACTCTGGAATTTCGACATTCTTCATCTCGACGCGCTCGACCTTCGCGCCCCACGGCTCGGTGACGGCATCGATCTTCTGCTGGATCAGGTTCGAGACCGTCTCCTGTTCCTTCAGCACCTCGTCCAGCGAATGCTGGCCAATGCCGGTGCGCAGGGTCGTGAGCGCGACCTGAATGACGGCGTTGTCGATGTTCTTCATCTCGAGCCGCGCCCGCATCGGATCGACGATGCGGTACCACACGACCGCATTCACCTTGATCGGGACGTTGTCCTTGGTGATCGTCTCCTGCTCCTCGACCGCGGTGGTAGTGATGCGCAGATCCACCATGGATTGCCATTCGATGATCGGGATCATCCAGAACAGGCCGGGGCCGCGGGTCGAATGATAGCGCCCGAGCCGGAACACGACGGAGCGCTGGTACTGGTTGGCGATCCGCAATCCGAGCAATCCGATCAGCACCGCAACGACCGCGACGACGACAAGCCCATAGGCCATGGCACCCTCCTGTGAGGCGGCAGCCGACGCGGCTGGCCCGGCCGAAATCCTTGCATACTTTAGTCGCACCCGCCCGGGCGTTCGCCGAGGCCGGCGGAGCCGAGATTTCGCAAAGCCGTCATGCTATGTCGTGCAGGTTCTTGGCGGCGCATGATCTTGTCCGAAAACCGCTCGACACTTTTCGGGATCATGCGCCAGGAGACCCGTATGGCCGCGTTCACGATCCATGACCTCGAGGCGCGCGTGCACCAGCGCGCGTCCGCCTCGGCGGAGCAATCCTATACCCGCAAGCTGATCGACAAGGGCGTGGCGCATTGCGCCAAGAAGCTCGGCGAGGAGGCGGTCGAGACCGCGTTGGCGGCGGTCGCCGAGGACCGCGCGCACCTGATCGCGGAAGCCGCCGATCTTCTCTATCATCTGCTGGTCGTGCTGGAGGCGCGGGGCGTCAAGCTCGCCGAGGTCGAGGCCGCGCTCGCGGCGCGTACGGCGCAGTCCGGGCTCGACGAAAAGGCGTCGCGCAAGGGCGGATAATCACAGGGCCGAAGACCGACCATGGATCAGCGGATCGACTCGATATCGCCATACCTGACGCTCTCGCGCGCCGAATGGGCGGCGCTGCGCGAGGACACGCCGATGACGCTCACCGCGGACGAGGTGGCGCGGCTGCGCTCGATGCACGACACGCTCGACATGAAGGAGGTCGAGGAGATCTACCTGCCGCTCTCGCGCTTGCTCTCGCTCTATGTCGCCGCAACGCAGCGGCTGTTCATCGTGCAGCAGCACTTCCTCGGCACCGCCGAAGCGAAAGTCCCCTACATCATCGGCGTCGCCGGCTCGGTCGCGGCCGGCAAGTCGACCACCGCGCGCGTGCTGCAGGCGCTGCTCGCGCGCTGGCCGAACGTGCCGAAGGTCGATCTCGTCACCACCGACGGCTTCCTGCTGCCGAACGCCGTGCTCGAGCGCGAAGGCCTGATGGAGAAGAAGGGCTTTCCGGAGAGCTACGACCTCTCGACGCTGCTGCGCTTTCTCGCCGACGTGAAGGCCGGCCGGCGGCCGGTGCGCGCGCCGGTCTATTCGCACATCTCCTACGACGTGGTGCCAAACCAGTGGATCGAGGTCGACCGGCCGGACATTCTCATTTTCGAAGGCGTGAACGTGCTGCAGACCGGGCTGCCGCCGCGCGACGGCAAGGCCATTCCTTACGTGTCGGACTTCTTCGACTTCTCGGTCTATATCGATGCCGACGAGGACGTGCTGCGCAAATGGTACGTCGACCGCTTCCTCACCTTCCGCGACACGGCGTTTCGCGACCCGAAGGCCTATTTCCACCGCTACTCCAACCTCGATGACGCACAGGCGACCGCGACCGCGACCTCGATCTGGGAGCGCATCAATCTCGTCAATCTGCACGAGAACATCCTGCCGACGCGCCAGCGCGCCGACCTGATCCTGAAGCAGGTCGCAAACCACCAGGTGCAGGAAGTCGCGCTGCGGAAGCTTTAGCGCATATCCCGGAAAAGTGGATACCGGTTTTCCGAAAAGGATATGCGCCAAAAAAGGAATCTGGAGCACATCCCGATTCCTTCCAATCGGGATGTGCTCTAGTCCGCAGTCTGCGCGCAGTATTTGCGCCACATCGTGCGGTACGCGGTCGCGACCGCCTGCTCGTACAGCACCGGATTGCCGGCGGCCGAGGCGGCGATCTGTCCGGGCAGGGCGCGGCGCAGCGCGGCAAGCTTCCCGATGTCGGCGGCCTTCGCGACCGCGATGTCGATATAGCCCTGATCGCTGTCGGCGACCCAGTCGCGCAAGCCCACCGCGGAGACGATTGCGCCGCCGGCGCGGCCGACCTGCATCTTGCCGAACTTGGCCAGCACCGGCACGCCCATCTGCAGCGCCTCCCAGGTGCTGGCGCCGCCGTTGTGCGGGAACGGGTCGAAGCAGATATCGACGCGGTTGAGCATGTTGAGATGCACGACGCGGTTGGTCGAGCCCATCAGCTCGATCCGCTCCACCGGCGCGCCCTTTTCGGCGAAGCGCGTCAGCAGGCTGTGCCCGACCACCGGGTCATCGAGCGCGTTGTGCTTGATCAGGAGCCGTGACTGCGGCACGCGCGTGAGGATCTGCGACCAGACCGCGGCGGCGTCGTCGGAGATCTTGTTGATGCGGTTGAACACGCCGAAGGTCACGTAGCCGTTCTGCAGCGCGGGCGTTTCGGCGTACTCCGTTCCGGGCGGCAGCGGCTCGATGGTGAGAATGCAGGGCAGGTCGTAGATCGTCTCGCAGAAGAGGTGGCGCACCGCCGGCGGGATCGAGTTCGGATCGGCAAAGACGTAGTCGATGGTCGGCAGCCCGGGCGGCGTGACGTGGCCCCAGCCGTGCGCTTGTATGGGCGCGGGTTTGCGCGCCATGACGCCAAGCCGGTTGCCGGCGGTGTGTCCGGACAGGTCGATCAGGATATCGACGCCGTCCTGGCGGATCTGCGCGACGAGCTGCTCGTCCGACCATTGCGCCGCGTCGTGCCAGCGGTCCGCGATGCGGCGGAACTCCTCGGTCGATGCGTCGACCCGCTGGCCGCTCGAATAGCAGATGACCTCGAAATTCGCCTTGTCGTGACGCCGCAGCACCGGCTTGAAGGCAAGCGCCGCCGAGTGGTTGTTGAAGTCGGCCGACAGGTAACCGAGCACGAGACGCCGGTCCGGATCGCGCGCGTTCGGATACCGCGTGCCCGGCGGCGGCGCGACATGCGAGCCCATGTGATCCCACCAGAGACGGCGCACGTCGCAATGCGAGGCGAAGTCCGCGTGCTCGTCGAAGTCGAGGATGAAGATCTTGCTCGAGATCGCGAATTCGTAGTCGGGCTTGAGCGCGAGCGCATGATCGTAGCTGCTGACCGCGTCGCCGACCCGGCCGAGCCGTGCGAAGCACTGCCCGAGCATCGCGATGGCGAGCGCGCGCGCCGCCCCCTGCGCGGTGGCGATCGCCTGCTCGCAGGCCGCGATCGCCTCGGCGATGCGGTTCAGCTCCAGCAGCACGTCGGCGCGCCCGGACCATGCGGTCGAGAGCGTCGGCGCCAGCGCCAGCGCATGGTCGAAGTCGGCCAGCGCCTCGTCGGGCTTGTTGATCGAACGCCAGGCGGTGCCGCGATTGGAGAGCGCGTCGGCGTAGTCCGGCTTGAGCGCGAGGGCGCGCGCGAGGCTCGCGAAGGCCTCATCGTAGTCGCGCAGGCGCGTCAACGCGCCGCCGCGCCCATTGTGGGCCTCGGCAAAGTCCGGATTGATCGCAAGCGCCCGGTCGTAGCTCGCGAGCGCCTTGTCGTAGCGCTCGAGCCAGTGCAGCGCATTGCCGCGGTCGTTGAGCGCGGCGAGATAGCGTGGATTGATCGCGAGCGCGCGATCGAACCCTTCCACCGCCTCGGCGTGGCGATCGCTCTTGAGCAGCGCCAGCGCCCGATTGTAATGGATTTCGGCAATGTCGCTGTTCAGCGTCAGCGCCTTGTCGTAGGCGTCGATCCCCGCGGCGAATTGACCGAGGCTCGTGCAGACATTGCCCAGATTGTTCAGCGTGATCGCCGAGCTGGGCCCGATCGCGATCGCCTTCTCGTAGGCGCCGCGCGCGTCCGCGAAGCGCTGCAGTGCGTTGAGCGCGACGCCGTGATGCATGTGTGCGTCGGCTGAGCGCGGGTTTGTCGCCACGGCGGTACGCAGCAGCCGTTCAGCCTCCTGGAAGCTCTGCGCGTGATATTCGAGCTTGCCGAGCAGGTAGAGCGCGTTGAAATGGTTCGGCTGCAGCTGCAGGAGCTGGCGGTAGACCGCCTTCGCCTCGGGCAGCACGCCCGACTGCTGCAGCGAAAACGCGCGTTCGAACAGCTGCTCGGTGTCGGCTTTCTGCTTTTTCTTGTTGCGGGCATTGTGCAAGGCCCGCTGGCCTATCGTGTTGCTCATCGTGCCTGTCGTGTCCGCCGAATCGGAAACGAATCATAGGCTACGCGCGGCCATTCGAGAATCGGGGTTTCCCGGACGGCGGCAGGCCGGAACGTCCGCGGGCCTCAGGCCGCCAGCGGTTGCCGGTTTGCCGCGCTGAGGATCTCGCCGAGCCGCTCGCGATCGAGCGGCTTGACCAGGAAGGCGTCCATGCCGGCCGCCAGACAGGCGTCGCGGTCCTCGCCGAAGGCATTGGCCGTCAGCGCAACGATCGGCGTGCGCGGCGTTCCGTTCGCCTCCTCGAGGGCGCGAATGCGCCGGGTCGCCTCGATGCCGTCCATCTCGGGCATCTGCACATCCATCAGGATGCAGTCGTAGGGTACCCCGGCATGCTGCGCCGAGAGGTAGCTTTCGAGCGCGACCGCGCCGGTCTGCGCCACGGTGGTGCGATGACCGAGTCGCGCGAGCAGCGCACGCGCGAGCAGGGCGTTGATGTCATTGTCCTCGGCGACCAGCACCGCGAGGCTCTTCGGATCGAGCTCCTCGGCCTCGTCGTCCGCCGCGAGCTCATCGCCGCTCATCGGCAATTCATCGGCAAAGCGCGCCGCGAGCGAAGCTGCGCGCACCGGTTTCACCAGGTAGCCGGTGAAGCCGGCCTGCTTCAGGTCGGGCAGCTCGTGGCGCTCGGCCGGCGTCAGCAGCACGAGCCGGCGCGGCACTTGCGCGGCGTCGCGCGCCAGCGCGCTCGCGGCTTCGAGCCCGAGCGCGCGGTCGATCATCAGCGCGTCCCAGGGCTGCTCGGGAAGGATTGCGCGCGCGATCGCCGCGTCCGCCACCACGCAGGTGCGCGCGCCGAGGCGGCTCAGCCGCCGCGCAACCAGCGGCGCCGCGATCGCCGACGGCGCGACGATCAGGATCGCCTGTCCGGCGAGATCCGGCGGCGGCGGGGTCGGCTCCGCGTCGACCGCGGCGCACAGCGTCACGGTGAAGCCGAAGACCGCGCCTTCGCCCGGCGTGCTCTCGACGCTGAGCGTGCCGCCCATGCGCTCGACGATGCGGCGCGAGATCGCGAGCCCAAGCCCGGTGCCGCCGAACCTGCGCGTGGTGCCGCCGTCGGCCTGCTCGAACTCCTCGAAGATGCGCGCCTGCGCGTCGGGCGCGATCCCGATGCCGGTGTCGCGCACGCGGAAGCGGATTTCATCCAGCTTCTCGCCGCGCTCCGCCGTGAGCGCGACGCCGCCGCTCTCCGTGAACTTGACCGCGTTGCCGGCGAGGTTGAGCAGCACCTGGCGCAGGCGGGATGCGTCGCCGGTGATGCGCGCCGGCAGCCGATCGTCGACGAACGACGCGATCTCGAGGCCCTTGCCCTGCGCGCGCGGCGACAGCAGCTCGACGGTCTCCTCGATCAGCGCAGCGAGCGCGAACGGGCGCGCTTCCAGATCGAGCCGGCCGGTTTCGATCTTGGAGAAATCGAGAATCTCCTCGATCAGCGAGAGCAGCGTGTCGCCGGAGGTCTTCACGGCTTTGGCGTAGGTCGTCTGCTGCGGCTGCAGCGGCGTGTCGAGCAAGAGCTGCGCCATGCCGAGAATGCCGTTCAGCGGCGTGCGGATCTCGTGCGACACCATGGCGAGGAAGCGGTCTTTGGCGCGGTTGGCGGCCTCGGCCTGGTCGCGCGCCTGCGCGAGTGCAAGCGCGGTCTCGGCGCGGCCGGTGACGTCGCGCCCGACGCTCTGTATCTCGCTCGAGCCCGAGACGTCGTCACGGATGACGACATCGCGCCAGGCGATCCAGCGCGGCCCCTCGGCGGTCTCGACCTTCTGGTCGTGCACGCGCGTTCCGTCCACCAGCGCGGTGATCGGGCCCTGCTCGAGCACCGTGAGGGCGTTCGAGGCCGACCCGGCGAGCCGCGCATAGGCGTCGTTCGCATAGCTGACGGCGCCGCTCGCGTCACGGCGCACGATCACGTCGCCGAGGGCCTCGAGAAAGGTCCGGCTGCGCTCGGCCGCTTCCTTGAGCTCCCAGTTGCGATCTTCGAGCGTTTCGAGCTCGGATTCGAGATGCGCCACGTCGGCGGCCTGCAGCCGATTGCGCCGCGCCATCAGCGCGAGCACGCCGAGCGCGATCGTGAGCAGTGCGCCGGCGATCGTGGCCGCGAGACCGGCGTCGAACAGATCGGAGCCGGGCTTGCTCGCGAGCCAGGCGCTCGTGACGCCGAACGCCAGCACGACGACCACGATGCGCGCCACGCGCACGCCACGGTGGATGCGCTGGGGCGCGCGTCTGCGCGCACTGCTGGAGCGACCTGTTGCCATCGACGCCTGACCCGCTTGAACCCGCTTGCGCTTTTGGGGTTCTTGGGCGCCGATTTCACCGCAGGACTATTGCGATTCCCCTTGAATCGCAGGCTTTCCGTCGATCTCCGCGCGATCGCGGCTAACGAAGCGTTAAGGCGGTCGATCCAATTTTATCGGCCGGGCGGATTCCGATCTGCGCCGCGGCAAACAGCGCCGCGGCAGCCTCCGGCGCCAGCGCGCCTCCGCGCAGATAGATGCGATAGTCGGCGGCCGCCGCGTCCGTCACGAGGGCGATCGTCAGGTCCGGCGCGGTCGCAGCGGGGTCGATGCGGATCGTCCTGGTCACCAGCGTCGCGCTGTCCGCCGCGCATCCGGTCGCGCTGCGATCATCGCCGATCAGCACGAAATCGGCGGCATCGATCGACGCGGTGAGTTGCACCCGCACATCCGGCGCAGCCGCGGCCGGATCGAGCCGCACCGTGTAGTCGGCCCGCTCGTCGGGCCGCGCGACGCGATAGCGCGCATCGGCAACCGAGATGCAGGCAGCGGCGGATGAGAGAGCCGGGAAATCGAAAGTCTGAGCGGTTGCCGGCAGCGCAAACGCCGCCAGCGCGAGAACGAGATATCGACGCGACACGGTACAAAACCCCACACCTCGCCCTCATCGGGCGACCGGTGTGAAGGTTAGCGGTTTGTGGTTACCAAGCGCTGAAGAGTCGCACTCCGTGCATCAGTGCGCTCTGGAGCACATCCCGGTTAGAAGGGATCGGGATGTGCTCCAGATTCCTTTTTTGGCGCATATCCTTTTTCGGAAAACCGGTATCCACTTTTCCGGGATATGCGCTAGTCGCGCGTCGCGGGCGCCGCGGGCGGCGCGATGCTCTCGACCAGATCGACGAACGCGCGCTGCACCTCGCTTTGGGGGATACGCGAGAAGGCGCGCAGCAGGCGGAGCGAATAGGAAGTGTCGAGGAACCCGAGGATCTCGCGCGTGTCTCCGCTGCCGGTGTCGGTTGCGCCGAAGAAGAACGAGACCGGCACGTCGAGCGCTTCGCCGACACGCACCAGCCGCCCGGCGCCGACGCGATTGACGCCCTTCTCGTATTTCTGCACCTGCTGGAACGTGACCCCGAGCAGGTTGCCGAGCTCGGTTTGCGACATGCCTTTCGCCATGCGCCGCGCCCGGATTCGCTGGCCGACCTCGACGTCATGCGAGGTCGTGCTCTTCGCCTTGGATTTCACGTTCATCATCCCCGTATCCCGTCGCCCTCGGGAGCGCGCCGTTGGCCGGCGCCACCCCTGATGCCCAGTGTGGGTGGGCACAACCGGACTTGCCTACCGTGAATGCAACTTTACGCACCGCTGGGTTGCGAGGCGTCGAGCCGGGTATCGGGGCGGGAGGGCAGGAAGGCGCCGTTCAGGATTCAGTCCGACGGCGGGATCGCGCGCAGGATCGGCAGATTGAACAGCGTCGCGTTCACTTTCGGCGCATAGGTTTGGGCCAGCTCGCGCGGGTGAATGAACGCATCGCCGAACCACGGACACTGCTTCGGGTCGAACAGCGTCTTCAGCCAGTCGATGAACACCGAGACCCGCGGGGTCGAGCGCGCGTCGGGGTGATAGGTCATCCAGATGTCGACGTGGTAGCGGATGCCGACATCGATCGGCACCAGGTCGGTGCCGATCGCCACGATATAGGTCGGCAGCGGTCCGATCCCGATGCCGAACCCGATCGCGGTCGCGAGCGCGGTGCTGGCGTTGGTGCGGATCGCCACGACGCTCTCGATGCTCGGCAGGCCGAGCACGCGGTGCCAGGCATCCTCTTCGATCTGCGGCGCGTGCTGATGCACGATGCGATGGTGCCGGAAATCGGCGAGCGTCTTGGGCGTGCCGTAGGTCTCGATGTAGTGGCGCGATGCGAACGGATAGACGTGCATGCGCCCGAGCCGCACCGACTTCACCTCGGCGCGATCGGGCCGCTCGAGCTGGATCGCGACATCGGTCTCCATCCGTAGCACGTCCGCGACCTCCATGGCGCAGCGCAGGTCGATGATGGTGCTGGGATGCGTCCGGTTGAAGCGCACGAGATGCGGCATCACCCACATCGTGCCGAGCCCCTCGGTGACGGAGCAGCGCACCACTCCGCGCGCCGCGGGATTGCGGTCGAGCTGCGCGCGCAACGAGTGGCTGGCGCGCTCCATCTGCTGCGCGGTGGCGTAGACCGAGCGGCCTTCGGCGGTCAGCGCGACGCCGTCGGGAAGCCGGTCGAACAGGCGGAAGCCGACGGTGTCTTCAAGACGCTCCATCCGGCGCGCGATGGTCGACGAGCTGGTGCGCAGCGCGGCCGCGGTCTTGCGGAAGCTGAGCGTGCGCGCGACCACGACGAAGACGCGCAGGTCGTCCCACGAGACGCGGTCGAGCAGGCCCACCCCGATGGGCTGCTCCAAATTTGCAGCGCGCTGCTCCGAAAATATTGCCACCGTCCCGCGTACCTCCCCGCTATGCTACTTTTTCGACAGAAAATTCTCATCCGGAAATTGCAGGCGTGCACACCCTTTCGGACCCAATTGGCGTTTCGGCGGCCGATTGTGCATCGCAGCAGTCATCGCGGCAGCCTGGCGGCATCGGGGGCTCATGTTGAACGGGCGCGAGGGGGGCCCGCGCAAACGGCGCGCGGGCGTGGAGGACATTGAAATCGGCCGTAAAATCCGTGCCTTGCGGCTCGAGCGCGGCCTCTCGCAGACGAGCCTCGCCGAAGGGATCGGGCTGACCTTCCAGCAGGTGCAGAAATACGAGAAGGGCACCAATCGGGTCTCGGCCGGCCGGCTGCAGCGGATCGCCGACCTGCTCAGCATCCCGGTGACGTTCTTTTATGACGGCGTCGGTGCGCCGGCGAAGAAACGCGACATGGGGGATCCGGGGCTCGCCTTCCTGCAGACCAAGGGGGCGATCCGGCTGATGCGCGCCTATACGGAGATTTCCTCGCGCACGACGAAATACGCGCTCGTGGTCCTGGCGGAGTCGCTGCGTGACAAGGAGCGCGGCTGAGCGGCCGTGTGAGCCGCGGCCCGCGCGCCACTATTTGCCGCCCATCCGGGTGGCGAGAAAGCCCTCGAACATGTTCACGAGCGGCGCGCCCTGATACTCGGTCGGCAGGTCGTTCGGGTGCACGAACGCGTCGCCGAACCAGGGAAAATCCTTCGCGTCGAACGACTGCAGGATCCAGTCGATCGTCTTGCGCACGCGCGGGATCTTGTTGGCGTCGGGATGGTAGGTGAGCCAGATGTCGAACGTGAAGCGCAGCCGCGGATCGATATCGAGCGGAACGACGCGGCCGCCGATCGCAAACGAGTAGGTCGGCAGCCAGCCGATGCCGGCGCCCTTCGCGATCGCCCAGTAGTGCGTGCTGCTCACATTGGTGCGCAGCGCGACGAAACCCTGCTCCGGCACGCCCGGGAACAGCATGTCGTAATTGCTCTTGGTCGGCATCTGCTCGGAGACCTGCAGCACGATGCGGTGCTTGAGCAGCTCCTCGTAGGTCTTCGGCGTTCCGTACCGCTCGATATAGGAGCGGCCGACGAAGGGAATGACGTGGAGCCGGCCGAGCTTGACGACCTTGAGATCCGCGGCGGTCGGCTTGGTCAGCTGCACCGCGGCTTCCGCCTCGAGGCGCAGCACGTCGACCGAGCGCATCGCGCAGATGAGATCGATCGTCAGCCCCGGATAGGAGCGCTGGAACTCGACCAGGCGGGGCGTTAGCCAGAACGCGCCGAGCCCTTCGGTGACGGCGATCTTGACCTCGCCCGAAACCGCATGCTGGGCGCGATCGCGCGCGCGCACCAGACCGAACGATTCGATCTCCATGTTCCGCGCTGCGGCCAGGATCTGGTCGCCCTCGGCGGTGGTGCGGACACCGTCGACGTGACGGGTGAGCAACGTCGTGCCGAGTTGATGTTCCAGCTCGTCGATGCGGCGGCGCAGCAGGTTGACCGATTGGCCGAGATACTCCGCGGCAGAGCGGAAACTCCCGCGCCGTACAACTTCAAGGAATACCCGGACGGTCTCCCAATCTGGCGTGTTGCCAGACCGCGCTTCGTCCTGGCGTTCCGAGAACGGAACGCCCCTTTGCGCCAGCGGCCGCATACGTCCTCCCGCGATCTGGCTAGCATTGCAGAGTATTTCGGAGCCTACAACTCCAGAGGTTGCGCCATGACCGCTCACGACCGCCATATCGTCCGCACTGCCGAGCCGGTCCCCGCCCCCACCAAGGTGTTCCGCCGCCTCGACGACCTCGGGCTGGAGAAGCTTGCGCGGCGGTTCGTGGTGTTCATGCCGCGCGGCGACGAGATCGACCGGATCGTGGCGCGCGTGCGCGAGGATCTCAAAGGCGTCGCGAGCGCCGAGGTCGTGCACCGCATCGTCTCGCACAATCCGGACTCGCTCTGGGCGATGGCGCGGCGCGATCGCTACAACTCCTCGACGCCTGTCCCCGAAGGCGTGCAGGCTTTCCTGCTGCTCAATCAGGACGGCATGCGCGCAATGTTCTCCGGGCAGCTCGACTTCTCCGATCCCGACCTGTCGCTGCTGACGCGGCAGAACGAGAAGCCGGCGGGGATCTATCTCTGGGCGACGCATGCGCGCGGACCGATGGCGGGCGCGATCTCGCTCGTGATGGAGAAGATGAGCACGCCGCTCTACCGCGACGTCGAGATCTACACGCGCGCGACCACGCCGGAAGGTCTGCGCATGACGCTCGCGACCGGTTTCCGTCCGGGCGCGACGTTCGAGGGCAAGTACCTGCCCGAGATGTACACGTTTCACCGCACCGGCGCGGACGACGCCGAGCGGCCGATCTACGACGACTACCAGGGCCGCACCAAGGGGAGCGAGCTTTCGGTCACGCTCGCGCGCACGATGGAGGACGTGATGCGCGTGATGACGATCCGCAGCGCGGTCTATCTCGCCGAGCAGGAATGTCCCTACGAGGAGGAGTTCGACGGCAACGACTTCTCAGCCACGCATCTGATCGGCTATGTCGGCAACGAGCCGGCCGCGTGCCTGCGCATCCGCTACTTCGCCGACTTCGCCAAGATCGAGCGCCTCGCGGTGCGGCGCGAGTTCCGCAAGACGCGGCTCGCCTTCAGGCTGGTGCGCGCCGGCATCGAGCTTGCCCGCGTGAAAGGCTACCGGCGCCTCTACGGCCATGCGCAGAAGCGCCTGGTGAGCTTCTGGGCCCGCTTCGGCTTCCGCACCTTCGATGGCGGGCGCGAGCTCGTTTTCTCCGACTTCGACTATGTCGAGATGGTGCTCGATGCCGAGCGGCATCCGAAGGCGATCGCGATCGGGGTCGATCCCTACGTCATGGTCCGCCCCGAGGGACGCTGGCACGTCCCCGGCATTCTCGAGCGCTCCGCGATCCGTCCGGTGACGCGGCCCTCGGTCGATGCGCCGCGGAGAGACGAAAAGGAACCGGAAAGGGCGCGCGCATGAGCTCGGTCATCGACCTGCGCGCCTACGTCAACCCGTCGGTGGTCGAGACGCTGGTGCTGGTCGACCTGCAGCAGGAATATGTCTCGACCCCGCGCGTGCTGGCGCTCGAGGACACCAAGGGCCCGCTCGCCAATTGCCGCGCCGCGCTCGCGCATGCGCGCGCCAGCGGAATGCCGGTCGCGTTCGTGCGCTGGATCGATCGCACGCCGCTGTTCAACAAGGCGACGCGCTTCGCGCGCTTCATCGAGGGCTTCGAGCCGCACGGCGTCGACATGATCTTCGAGCGCAACCGGCCCTCCTGCTACGCGAGCGCCGACTTCGCTGAGGTAATCGGAGAGGGTGGCGGCAGCTTCGTGCTCGCCGGGTTCGCCGGCGAGGCGGCCTGTCTTGCGACGGTCATCGACGCCTTTCATCGTGGACACAACATCACCTATTTGGCTGATGCATCGGCCAGTCACGCGCTGGATGATGTTGCGGCGAACGAGGTGCAACGCGTGGTCTCCCGCGTCGCCGGGCTTTACGGCGAGGTGGAGACCACCCGCAACTGGATCGCGCGCACGTCGCGCCGGAAAAATTGGATGGGGCAGGGCGATGAGCACGGACAAGGCCGGATTGCTTGACGCAGTGAACGAGCTCGACCGCGTGATCAAGCGCGCGCACGCGCAAGGCTTTGGCGAAAGCGTCCAGTTCCTGCTGATGGCGCGGACGCAATTGCTGATCGACATCCATGGCATCACGGATGTCGAGTTCCGCGCCTTCTGCGACTGGCTCGAGCAGCCGCCGCAGACGCGCCGCGGCGCGCCGCAGCAGCGGGGCCGGCGCGATGGGCAGCTGCGCGGCATGCGCCGCGCCTGGCTGTGCCCGCAGGATGCCGCGGCACTGCGTCGCAGCCTGCGGCGCGCGGGGCCGATCAGCCGATAGCGCGCCGCTAAGCCGCTAAGCCGCTCGCCGCACCTCATCGGCGAGCGCCCGGTAGGATAGCGCCTCTGCG
>Ga0105238_10004223_pt1 | contig 14268 bp, 23 predicted proteins | sample KBSC34metaG_FD_81526 | JGI IMG/M metagenome (GOLD analysis project Ga0105238, IMG submission 81526) | Corn rhizosphere microbial communities from Kellogg Biological Station, Michigan, USA - KBS C3-4 metaG | ecosystem: Host-associated > Plants > Roots > Rhizosphere > Soil | place: Michigan, USA... | reverse complement strand
GAATCGATTGACGTCGTGTCATCCATAGCTCGTGTGGATGACACTCCCCAGCTATGAAGCCTGCATCTCGCTGAGCAGCACCGGCTGCTGCGTTGTGACGGACGCGCCTTCATCGTCGTCACGCATCCCTGCTTCAGGGAGGAAAGCTATTCATCGTTCAAAACGCAATTCAACAACGAGGACTACTTGCAGAATGGTTCCTCCTTCGGTGTGGAGGTCTTTGACCGGGACAAGGCGATCCAGTTCGTTGACTACCACTGGAATCTATCTGCTTAAGCAGTCGCGCGAAGTTGGATTTCGGATGCTAGCGCTGGCGGAACTGCCTGACGCGCCCGGCGCCAATCCGCGCGGCGCGCCCGGGCTGTGCTTTGAATTCGATAAAGCGTAGCCGCCGCGGACACCGTCCCGCATCAATCGACCGGAACAACGGACATCCTCAATTCATCATGGACGCGCTGGGCCGTGCCAATCCGGCGCCTATCTGAGATTTGCTTCTGGCCGCAAGCATCGTGGCGCTGGCGGGTGGCCGAGTCGCAGCGTCAAAAGTGATCGAAATTAGCGTTCCGCGCGTGCCAGACTTGATTTCGAAGGAAGCGCCGAGCTGCTGAGCAAGCGCACGCACGAGCTTAAGTCCAACACCGGTTCCTTGCACCGCGTTCTGGATGCCCACACCATTATCTTCCACCGACAGGCATAATTGAGCGCCGCATTTATCGAGTCTGGCTCTGATGATACCCGGGCGGTCATTGGGAAATGCGTATTTGATCGCATTGATCAGAAGCTCGTTGACGATGAGTCCGAGAGGCACGGCATCGGCCATGGGAAGACAGTGACTGACGGCCGCGCACTCGATTGAGATGGGACGCACCGAGACTACGGACAATCTTATGTCATCACACAACTCTTGCATGAAAGCCCGAGTGTCAAAGGACCCAGCGTTATTGCCGGCGCAGAGCCGACCGTGAATGCGCGTCATGATGCTCACCTGCTCGATTGCGTCTTCAAGGGCAGACTTCGCCTGGGGGTCCACAACCAAGATTGATTTTTGCCTCAGGAGCGCTGCGACCGTGGCAAAATTGTTCGCCACGCGATGAACGAGCTCAGAGAGCAACACCGACTTTTGTTTTTCAAGAGCGGCAAGCGATAGATTCGTGCGGCTCGTCGCGAGTGCGGCGTTGCTCAGGCCGGCGATTATCAGGACCGCCCCAACAGAGAAAAGCGCGTATAATTCGATCTTAATGAGATCTGCTGCGTGATAGATGTATATCGAGCCGCCCGGATCGAAGAAATGCAGTGACAGTAACGAACTAAGGCCTACCGCGAAAAATCCAATGGGCAGGCCGAATAACACGGTGCAGCCAACCGTGATCGCGAAGAAGAGCAGAAATGGCTCACCCGGCACCTCGGTCTCGATGGGAATCTGAAAAAAATAGGCCGCGGCGATGGCGAAGCCCGTTATCGCAATGCGAACCCAGCGGGGAAGAGTGTTTGTCGCTTCCAAAAAAGCCAGCATTCCGACGACCTAAACTTGACACTTTCGTTCCCCCCGAGAGATCTCGATTTCGCTACGAAGCGACCACGATTGCGGTCTTTTTTGGTGAGCCATGCTGCGGCAAACCATCGCTCTCTTAGGCATCCAGCGCCATCCAAAGCGCATGCAGGCCCTCAGAAGTCTCACGTATCGGAGGGACCACCCTCACATCGGAACTGGGAATGCGGCCTCAACGCCTCGGAAACGCAGCCCGTTCCAAACAGGAAAGCGGAAGCAGTGAAGTAGCTGCGTCAAATGCCACGCCCTCGGCGACCGAGACCCTCCAAGAAGAAAATTTCGCTCGGAGGCTTCGCAAAAGGAACTCCGGGATTAGCTCCTCGTTGAGCGCTGAAACTGGAGGAATGACGTGGCCAATCAGAATTTCAATCAAGGATCCGGCACCGCCCGCGGCCGCCGAACAACGCCGAATATAGAAGCCGGCGAGAAAAATACGCCCGGCTCAAGCACTGGCACGTCTGGGTATACGCAGAAAGCAACCGAGGCTGCGTCGACGCTGACCTCGCAGGTCCAAGGCGTCTTGGACGAACAGGTCGTCAAAGGTGCGAGGATGATGACCAACGTAGCCAACTCGGTAAGGCGGGCGGCTGAGGAGCTCGACAGCGATGCCCCGCAAATAGCGGGCCTCGTGCGCGGAGCGGCTGATCGTCTCGAAGAGTACTCGCACACTCTGGAGGACCAATCAGTCAGCGACATCTACCAGGCTGCCTCTGAATTCACTCGTCGTCAGCCTGTAGTTGTGTTCGGCGTCGCCGCGCTAGCCGGCTTCTTTGCGTTGCGCACTCTCAAGAGCAGTTCACGCGCTTCGATGTCGCAAAGCGCGGCAGACAGGCCGGGTAGCAGTCTACACGGCGAGGACTTCTATGGCTCATGAGCGGTTCAACCAACCAAGTTTGCCGGAAGCGTTGTCTGACGTCGTAAGCGACTTGGCGGAGCTATTTCAAAAAGAGTTGCGGCTGGCACGTGCCGAGCTCTCTTCGAATATTTCCACAAAGATCCGCGGCGGCATTTGGCTCGGCATAGCCGGCCTGCTTGGCCTGCTTGCTCTTATCCTCATTCTGGGCGCGTTGGTCGCATGGATCGTCACGTTCGGAGTCAGCTTGCATCTCGCATTCTTAATCGTCGCTGCAGGAGTCGCAGTGATAGCGGTTCTTGCCTATTACGCTGGCCGCAGTGAAGCTCGGGCCGAGATCGCCCCCGCAAGGACCATGAATCAAGTCAGGCAAGATATCGAGACAGCTAAGGAGCAGCTAACATGACGAGCTATGGAACGAGAGAGGGCGGGACTAAGTGGATAATGGGCGCCATGACGCGCAATCCGGAAGGTCTGCTCCTTTTAGCCGCTGGGTGTGCCCTGCTGATGCGGAGTGGCCGCGGCAAATCGCCGAGGCGCGATTACACTGAAGCTTTCCCGACGAGCCGGAGTGGCCGTCAAAATGGCGGCCACGGTGAAAACAGCATGCCTGGAGGACGTGTCGCGGAAGCGGCTCGACGAGCAGGAGAATACGTTTCTGAGGCGACCGACAGGGTATCCGAGACAGCGCGCTCCTATGCCTCGGCGGCGGCGGAGTACGCGGATGAGGCCTCGCGGCTTGCGGCGGAACGAACCAGGCGAGTGGCCGACCAGGCTCTCGATAAGGCAGACTATGTCGTTCGCGAGCAACCCTGGGCAGTCGCGCTGGCAGGCGTCGTTGCCGGCGCTGCAATTGCCGCAGCCTTTCCCCCGACGCGAATTGAGAAGCGAACGCTGGGCGGAGTGGGAGAGCGCTTAAGATCCGCAGTCGGAAGCGCAGGCGAACAGCTTAAGCAAGCCGGAATGCAAGCGGGTGAAAGGCTCAGCGAAGTCGCGGAAGAACGAGGACTGACCAGCGAGGGGCTTAAGGAAGCGGCTCGCCAAGTGGGCGAGAGCTTCAGTTCGGCGCTTACTGGTGAGCAACCAAGTTCGGGTCAAGCCGCGCAGAAGACGCGACCTGGTGCGCACTCTGGATCGCAAACGGAAGTCCCTCGGGTCCAGTCAGGAACTGGGCGGCAGCACTCCAATAAAGGCAGTGGTTCGACCGGCAGGTCTCCCGGGACGACGCCGAGCGGAGGACGCAGGTGACCGACAACATATCCAAATTGGAGTTTGAAGTTGCGGAGGCTCGAGCCAAGCTCGCAAGAGACTTGGCGTTTCTGCGCTCGCCACAAACATATCGGAAGTTCACGGCGGGATTGAAATCCGAAGCGCAATCTGTTGTTAAACGCGTGGGTGCCGATCTGAAGGCGCGAGCTGCCGCCAATCCCAGTGCTGCTTTGGCTATCGGAGCGGGTCTCGCTTGGAGGCTATTAAAGCACCCACCAATTGCAACGGCGCTCGTCGGCGCAGGCGTGCTTAGCCTTTGGCGAACAACTCCGATCGCTGTTGACGAGGAGGATTATTTGACGGCGGCGCAACAGCGCTTCGGGGAGCAGATTGGTGAGGCAGTAGAAACTGTAAAGGAGTACGCCGCGGAAACCGCCGTCGCTGCTCGAGAACAAGCTGGTACTTATGCAAAGTCTGCGGGGGACACTATCGAGAGGCTAGCTGCCTCAGCGGCCGAGAAAGCAGCCGAGAGGATTGAAAACGGGCGTGAAGCCGCGGCGTATGCAAGATCGCAATTCGACCAGGTTACTGGCGACGAAGATTTTCGCGATAAGCTCTTGTTGGGAGTTGCAGGATTGGCTGTCGCAGCTGCCTTGGGAATTGCTTACGATAGGCGAGACTGAGCAACTGGCTTGGTCGACCTCATGTCTTTGCCGTAGTCAATTCGACTTTGGCGCTTTGGGACCCTCGTCTGTCCCGTCGGACGAATCCGGGACCGTAATCCTGAGATAATTTAGCAACTCTTCATCGTTAAATGGCTTCGTCAGATAGCAGAGCGCGTCGGCGTTCATTGCTCGAGCGCGCGTTGTTGCGTCGGGGAATGCCGTGACAAAAATAGTGGGTATGCGTAGCCCTTTGGCGATCAGCCGCGCCTGTAGATCGAGTCCGATCGAACGACCTAACTGCCCTTGCGCCTCAGGTCGCACGCCTGACGGCGCGACTTTGCTTGGGTTGGAAGCCAACTTCAGGGCCCTCATCGCGGGCTTTCAACGAGTCCTCTCTAGAAGTGATTATGACCATCATCGCTCGATACGACTGAATTTCGAGCCCTCTAGACTGAGACTGTACATCAGGCCTTCTTGATCGGTGACGAAGGCCACAATAGGGCTGGTAAGGCTGTGGGTGTCGATCGATCCGCCGGCACCTAGTGTGACAACCACAATTGAGCCGTCGATTCCGACCTTCCATCCGTAAGCGTTTTGAAAATCAGCCAACGATTGTTCGGTCATGAACACGATGATGATAGATAGAGATTGAACGCCAAGCTGAAAACCTAATGAGGCCGAGATGATGTTGTAATAGCCGGCGGCATTACCATGGGCGATGAGAACGCCTTCTCCGTATTGACCCCCCAGAAGCATCCCCGCCTTGATCACGGAGGGGAACACGAGGACTCCAGGAGCCTTTCGTCCCAGTTCTTCCGCGCTCGGATTTTGCTCCACGAACCTGTGCAAAGTTGCGTTAGCGGCGTCATTGATCTCCTCAGCCGAATTCGCCCTGCTGAGGTTAGGCGTTGTCACCAACATCAAAAATGCAACGAAACCTATTATTGCCTTCATGCCGAGTTCTTCTCTTTGTGCTTTGAGTCCTTTTCTAACATGGACGAATGACGCTGTTGTCGGATTCCTGCCAAGCGGCGCGCAGGCTGCTGGGCAAGCGTCCGCTGAGTGGGATGCGGTCAGGCGGCAACTATGAGTAGGCCAACGCGCTTAGCCAGCGTCTTCAACGCAGACTCACATTTGCCCAGAATGTGATCCACCCCGGCACCGTTCGGGCGCCACGTTCTTATACGTACACCAGTTCTTGGGTTTCCCTTGGCATCCTGCAAAGCCGGGATAGCCCTTATTGCGACCTGCGGTCCAGCACACGGCTATTTGGCCCGCCCGCTCGGCGTTGCATTCAGAGGGCTGGGCTCGGAAGCCTTCGAGCATGAGATGTCCCTGCCTCCACAATCGCCGGTACCAATCACCTTCCAGACATATCCGACGGTCGCACCTGGGGTTGGACCCACGACAGTCGTTGAGCCGGGGGCCATCTGGTGCCAAGGAGTTCCGCTCGGCAGGTAACCCTCGGCATTCGGGCCGTCATTTTGCTTCATGAAGCTTTTTTGCAGATCGGGAGGGAGAATCTGGTCGGGAGCGCCTGCCTCGAGACCCCCGACACCCGGCGATTCGTTTCCATTGACGGCAGAGATCAGTTCGCTGCTCGGTGGGTCCTCATTATCCCCTTGTCCGGAGAGAATGGCGTACTCGTTGCCGGTCCCGTTCTCGATGAGCAATTCGAAACGGTAATCCGCGTTGTGCGCAGCCTAAATGGCTAGCCGACACGGCGCACACATATTGCGCAAGAACTCGATAGACGCGTTCTCAGTGACTACGTTCGACGCGACCCCCATGCTGGAGCCAAGTGAAGACACTCCAGCAAAGCCCTGCCCAGGCGGCACCAATACACCAGCCGGCGAGTACGTCCGTTGGATAGTGAACGCCAAGATAGATTCGACTGATGCCGATCACGATCGTGAGCACAATTGCCAGACCCAAAAAATAGACCTTAAACCAAAAGGACTCATGCAGACCGGCGAGAAGAGCGCCCAGCGTCAGATAGGTGATCGCTGAAAGTGTTGCATGTCCGCTGGGAAAGCTTGAGGTGAACACGCGCGCCGCGTGAGTCACAAAATCAGGTCGGGGACGCTCATAGGCTAGTTTCAGCAAGTTGCTCAGAAGGACGCCTCCTAGGAACGCGAGTGAGACCCAAAGCGCGGCGGAGCGCCGATGTGCCAACAGGAGATAGAGAAGTACAGCACCAGTGATGATGATGAGCACTGCGTAGCTGCCCAAAGCTGTGATGTCGCGGGCCATCTCCTCCATCCATGGCGGTCCAATCGCGTTCGACAGATCGTTGGCGTGGCGAAAGAGTAGAACAACCGTCTGATCGAACTTGGCGGAGTCACCTTCGATAACCTCCTCCGCGATATGCCCGAATGTTAGAATCAAGCCGGCGATGACGAATAGTGAGATCAAAATCCGAATCTCGGGCCTGCCGAGGAGTCCTGACCGCGGGCTTGGCCTAGCTTTGTTCGGCCGAATTACGGGATTTTCTTTCAATTTGGCCATACCAGCTTCTCAAAGAAACGCAGTCTCGCTCACATGAGCAGGTTGTTCCGTGTGCTTGTTATCATCAACCCCGGCGCCTCGAGAGCGGAGGCTGCATTGCCGGCCGTGTCCTCGTGGTTCTCATAGAACAGCGACGCCACCATTGTCGTGGCGAAGTCTAAGAAGGATCGCAAGCGTGAGCTTGAAGTACGCGGCAGGAAGTCAGAGCTGATTGTGATCGGGGGTGGCGATGGAACAATCTCCAAAGCCCTTCCCCAATTGCTGAAGCTCGGCAAGCCTTTCGCGGTTTTACCGCTCGGAACAGCCAACGATTTCGCTCGATACTATCGAGCTGCGAATGGACCCGATCCAGGCAGCCGAAGTCGCCCTCAGGTCGGAAGCACAGAATCGATGTGGGCCTGGCAAACGGCCATCCTTATCTCAATGTTGCAAGCGAGGGAATTGCGTCCAGGGTCGCTGCGCGCCAATCAAAAGACCTGAAGCAGAAGTGGCGCGTTTTGGCTTATACGGATAGCTCTCCTGCGCTCAGTGCGCGACCTCAAGCCTTTCTTTGTACAGCTCGACCTCGATTCCTCGCCGACTTGGTCGGGGTGGGTCTATCAGGTGAGCGTTGGCAATGGTCGGTATCACGGCGGTGGCCTTAAGGTTGCGGAAGATGCCGCGATAGATGATGGCAAGCTCGATCTATATCTCATCTATCCGGGCCGGCTTTGGCAGCTCGCCACGTCCCTAATCCATTTGAAGTTCGGTATTTCCGAGCCTGCGGTGTTAAAGCGGCTGACTGCTGTCAGCGTATCACTGCGCACCTATAGACCGCGTCCGGTCGATGCTGATGGCGAGCTCGTGACGAAGACCCCCACGCAATTTGAGCTCCATCCCAAGGCGCTGACAGAGATTGTTCCGCACAAGCGGCCGCTCGATTCATCGATCTAGCATACGAGGAATGACGTTGGCCGCTTTTTGCCTCCGACTCGCTTGCACCTTTGGTATATCTTGATCGGATTGGTGCGAGGTGTGGCTAACCGCCTTGGGAGGAAACCTTCTGACCGTAGGTGGCACCTCCGACCCGCAAGGCGCTATCAGCAATTCGACCGGAAACGTGACCATCAGCGACAATCTTGTCGTCACCAGCATCTCCGACCTGCAAAGCACCATCAGCAATTCGACCAGAAACGTGACCATCGGCGACAATCTCACCGTGACCGGGGCTACCACCACAAAACGGAGAACGTGGCCGCCCCAGTTGCCCCCGCCTTTCAGGCGGCAAACTCGCCTATGCAGCTTGGCGTCACTTTCGCCAATCTGCGTAACAGGAATATCGACCTTTCGCCCGTAGTTGCCGCGTCGCCAGAGTCCAGCAAACCACCACAGATCACACGAGAGAATGTCTTACGGCTGGCGGGATTTTTTCCCACCAAGCCCTTGCAGGTCCAATTTCGGTTACTCGCCTTGCAACGTCTCATGCGGAAGTGGTCAAAGGCGTAAGACCCGCATCGCGACCATCTATACCGGACGAATCGACCTGGACCGCAGACGCCCCGGGGCATCATCCCTGATGCGGAAACTGAAGCTTTCCTGCGTCTAGAACGAAAGCGATCCCTGGAATTTTAGCGCCGTGTCGGACGTCGCGTCCGTCAGACCGAATTGCAAGCCAATATTGAACGACAATTGCATCTCCGAAGGGCCGGACGCCTTCTCATTGTCGTTATCTCCCTTGGCCTCCTCCTCCTCACCCTCCTCTTCCTTCTTCCCGGGCTTCCAGAACAGGGTCGGGCCGATGCTGTGGTTCTGCTGGTTGAACGAGCCCGCATGGGAAAGGTCCTCGATCTCGCCGAACATTTCGACGCCCATGCCCCAATGCTTGGCGAAATCATATTCAGCGCGCCAGCCATATTCGAAACCAAGATCATCTGTCTCCCGGTTTGGGCCGGCCTGACCTGTGAAAAGAGGGTTGAGCGTGATCAACAGGTTTTTGTTCGCTAGTTCCATGATGGGTCCAAAGCCGAATGTGTCGGGTTCACCATTAGTGGACTTCGCATAGCCACCCTGGAAGGACAGAGCGATGCCGTCATCCTTTCGCTTGATCAAGGCGAACTCGGGTTCGAACTCCACACTGCTGGCCTCTAAATCCTCGTGCAGAGGCTGCTCCAAACCGACGGTTAATTGCAAAAGGAACCAATTGGTGAAGCTATGTTGCAGTTCGAACTCATGGCTCTGGACGAGGTCGTTTGCATTCTCGTTATTTTGGGTAACTTCGGGCACTCCCCAATGATAGGCGCCTCGATATTCGAATTCGGTCTCGCCTTTCTCAATGGTCGCTTCCTGGATTTGGAATTCGGCTAGAGCGTGCGTGGGCAGCGCAATGGCCGCTGCCGCGGCGAGCGTCGCGCTACAAAGGATGCGTGTGTGTTGCAAGAACAGCCCCCCGGTGTGCGTCTCGCAACCTCATATTGGCCACGCGATCTTAGGCGAAGCAAGAGCAACCGATCGGCTACTGTTGTCCCTCTACAAAGTTGGAAAACCTGCAACTGGGCGTCTTTTCCGAGGTGCGGCAAAAGATTTGCCAAGTCCCTGAGCTGTCCGTGTTAACCTCTGTAACGAACAATCATCCTTCATGCGCCGCCCCCAAGGTTGCGAAAGCAGGTGTCCGAGGGCCCCCGTAAAAGGTGGGCCCCTTTTTTATTCCGATCGAGATCGCAACGCGAGATGGCCTATCCCTTCTTCACTATCGGACATTCCACGCGCACCGTGTCTCAATTCGTGGACCTGTTTCAAGCGTCACAAATTGAGTTCGTGGTTGATGTTCGCCACATACCGCGCTCACGCACCAACCCGCAATTCAACCGAGAAACATTGGCCGAAGAGTTGGCTATGGTTCAAATAGGGTATGCCCACGTGGCTGCGCTTGGCGGATTGCGAAATCGGTCGAGAGTCGATGTTTCGCCCAACCTTTTCTGGGACAACCTCAGTTTCCGAAACTACGCGGATTACGCAATGACGCAGGAGTTCCATCAGGGTCTGAGACAGCTCAAGGATTGCGGGCATGATCGGTGCACTGCGGTCATGTGTGCAGAAGCCGTTTGGTGGAGGTGCCACCGGTGGATCATTGCCGATTATCTTATTCGCGCTGGCGAAGACGTATTCCACATTCTTAACACGAACCATGTCGATCAGGCGCGGCTTACCCCTGGCGCAATTCCGCAGCCCGATGGCACCATCATTTATCCGGCACGGAGGTCGAGCGCCTTGACCGGATGATAACGTCGGTATTGGCTCGTTTCAGGCATTGAGGTCTGTGTCGCCAATGTCTGCTTTCCGCTCTGTCGAACACCGGCATGCGTTCGGCGCCAAGTGCCAGCGCGGACCTCTCCATGAGAGTTTGGTCTCAACCCCCCGGTAGACGTTCAGGCCAAGCTTGATCGTGTCGTCTTCGCGCTCAAAGAAGCAGAATGACAATCGCTATGGTCAGACCGAGCGCAACCCTCTGCCGGCGCTGGTACGAACGGAATGCCGCCACAAGAATGCGAAGTCCCATTTCTTCCCTCGGGAGCCCCAGCGCCTTTACTATTCCTCTAGCGTATGAGGGTCTCGCCCCAGGTCGAATTTTTAGGGAATGAGGTACCCGCAAACAAATGTTGTCGGACAACACTCGAAAAATTAAATCAGCTCTCAGCGCTTCGTGAGGCACGGGAAACCCACGCCAGAGGCTAAGTCCTCCATAGGGTGCGTACTCATTTGGAACACGGTGATGCGTGGAGGGTTGTGCCGCCACAACAAGTGTCGAGATGATGACGAAGGGCTACAGTCCCGTCGTCTGGCGGAGAGAGGCATGAAAAAAATTCGTGTTTCAATTTGTGCGTTTTTGGCCGCCGCGTTTTGCGCCGTCGCAGCCAGCGCAGCAACGACCCCTTGGTCACACGAGCAGGACCGCGACCTGGGCTTTCGCTTTTGATATCCGCGCGCCTTGTTTAGCCAGATCGAGGGAGATGGAAAGCGGGCCTTCCACTATTTCATGTCGCCGAACTCAGAAGCGAAATTCATGGTTGGAGCTTGGAACAATCGCGAAGGCCGCACCCCTGATCAATTTAAGCGCTGGCTCATGACAAATATCGGCGGCTACGACGAGGTGACCTACCGGCCACGTGGTCGCTCATGGTTTGTCTTGAGCGGCTACCGCGGTGATGACATTTATTATGAGAAGGTGACGTTCTCCTGCGGTGGGCAAGTGGTCAATGTCATGGCTGTCACCTACCCGAGCGGAGAAAGGAACCTCTACAATCCGGTGGTGGAGCGGACGGAAGATAGTTTCAAGCCGGCACGGTCCTGCTCTTGAGGATTGTCGCTTTTGTGAAATAGCACGATATGGGAGTGTTCCCTGACCTCCACAGCTTTAGATGCCATGCCCTTGACCCCTCCCCAGACTCGGTATGACGTTCACAGAAACTGAAAGGAGGACAGAATGGACAATGAGGCAGAAGGTAATAAAGCGAACGAGGGCACTCTCACATCCAGTGCACAAGAGGCGATCGGCGACGCCGCCAAAGCAAATGTGAACGCTGCGCTTGAGGTCGCAAAGAGCGCAGTCGGGTCGTTCGTTGGTGCTCTCACTGGCGAACAGAGGAAGCCACGCACCGCCAAGCGGAGCTCTAGAAGGAAGAAGGCTAGCTCCACGGGAGCCGCGAGCACGCAGCGCAAGGCAAAGCGTTCCGCTGGTCGCAAACGGTCTCCTGTTGCGGCAGGTCGCAAAGCTACGAGAAAATCTCCTGCCAGGCAGCGATCCGGCACACGGAGAACTGGTTCTGCCGCTACGACTCGCAGACCTGGAAAAAAGGCTGCGACGGCGAGAACAGCCCGCAAGTCTCCTCAAGCGAAGCGACGCACTTCGAAAGCGCGGACCTCCAAAGCTCGTGGACGTTCCACTAAACGGCGCGCCCGCTGAGAGCAGAAGGAGCAGCTGCCACGGGCGCGGCTGCCGACTATCTTGCCTGGCAAGTGTCGCAAGAGAACTGTTCTTCATCGTACTTGCAGCTCCACAATTTGCTGCTCGATTTCCTCGCGCTCAGCGATAAGTCTGTTGAGTGCCGTGTCAGCATTAGGCTCCGCACCACGAACGACCGCTTCCTGCCACTCGTAGATCAGCTCCTCAACATAGCTCCGTATCCGAGTGTAGTCGCTGGTTTGCATGGCTTTTGGATCGCCCAAATGCCGTTCCTCTGCTACAAGCATCTCGATCTCTCGAGTCTTTGCAGCCAATTTGGCCTGAAGTTTTTCTAACTGATTGTCGACATCACTCATCGACGGGCGCCTCTTTCGATCTGAAAGTTTAAAGGCTCAGAAGAGCTCAGCTCGATTCGTTGAACCAAATAACGAGAAATTTGGTAGCTAACCGGCAGCCAGACTTAAAATCCGACTCCGCTGAAAGAAGGCAAACTGGCCTGCAGCCGCCACCACAGAAAAGCGCAGAGTACTGGAGTTCGCACCATGACCGACGATCGCCTGAGATCATATGGCGTGCTTCTCCTGAGGCTTTCTCTCGATACGATGTTTCTAGCGCACAGCGTCATTTATACGCTTCTAACAATGACATTGTCCGGCACATCCGACTTCTTCAATTCGATCGGACTGCCAAGTTGGCTTGCCTACGCAACTTGTCTTGCCAAGGTAGTTGGTGGCATATTTCTGATTTTGGGCATCCAGACGCGTTGGGTGGCACTTGCCCTTTCGCCAATCCTCATTGGCGGTGAAATCCTTTCTCCTCAACCCCGGCATTTTAGCCGGGGTTATGGCCCTTCGACTGCGGATGATTATGGGCGGCAGACTGGATCGTCTAAGCGTAACTAGGAGTCCAACCCAGCCGCCATAAGGACGCTGCGATTTTGAGGACCCGCTCGCCTTTCGCGGCGGCTCTCGGCGGAGGTGGCCCTAAAAGCCCGCGCGCGCTGGAATCAGTTCCTCGACATAGATTCGCAATCGATCATAATCAGTGCTGTCGCCTACAAGTCGGCATGCGCTCCAACAAAAGACGGTCGGCGGCCGATGTTATTAAGCTGAGCGACCTCCGCGACCGTCAGTTTTTCCGCGGCGACACGAGGAATCTACTTGATAGATAATGAGCTAGAAATCCTTCGCGACGCTTTGCGCGAACATGTCAGCGCTCTCGCGATCGACATTGGTCCTCGTACGACGGTAGATGGCAACAGCTTAGTTCTCGCCGCCGACTACATCCATTCAGTCTTCGAGGAGGCCGGCCTCTCTGTGACAAGGCAGGACTACCAATACTATGATCACCGAGTGACGAATGTCCTTGGAACGCTTCCTGTAGACACCGAAGCCTCGGCATACTACGTGGTCGGCGCTCATTACGACACCGTCCCCGGCACTCCGGGTGCAGACGACAATGCGAGCGCTGTCGCCGTGATGCTCGAATTGGCCAGACGCTTACGGCATGAGCGCATTAAGGCCCAGGTTCTCTTCGGTGCCTTCACGCTTGAAGAGCCGCCCGCCTATTTGACGGGTCATCAAGGCAGCCGGATGTTTGTTCGAAGCTGCCAGACCAGCGGTGACCACGTGCTCGGTGCCATTATCTTAGAGATGGTCGGCTTCACGGCACCGCGGCAGCATTATCCATATCTCGCTCGTTGGCCTGGTTATCCTGCAGAAGGAAACTTTATAGGAATCATCGCAAATTGGCGGTCATGGCGCTTCGGACGTGCGGTTCTGCGAGGCTTCCGCAAGAACACAGAGCTACCGGTCGAGTCGCTTTATCTTCCTTTCAATGGGCGAATTTTGCCGGAAACGCGTTTGAGCGACCATGCCTCTTTCTGGGACGCTGGTCTGCCAGCACTTATGGTGACGGATACCGCCTTCTTCCGGAATCCCAACTATCACCTCCCCAGTGACACGATCGATACTCTCGATTTCACATTCATGGCGGAACTCGTCAAAAGTCTCGAACTTGCGCTCCGCGAGCTCCCGCCTGCCTCGACCTAATCATCTCGACCTAGTCATAGAGTGTCCCAAGCGACTTCCGCTTGGTCAGCCAGCGCTCTCGGCAAGTGCCCTGCTTGCCAACATTGGATCGAAAACAAATATGACTAGGAAGAACATGGCCAAGCTTCTCATTATAGGGGCCAGCCGTGGCATCGGACGGGAAACAGTGAAGGCCGCCCTTGCCGCCGGTCACAGCGTTCGCGCCCTGGCGCGTTCGGCCTGGATTATACCCATTCAAAATCCGGGGCTGGAGAAGGTGCCCGGGAACGCACTCGATAGCAGCACGATCCGGAGCGCCCTCCAAGGCGTAGACGTGGTCGTCCAAACGCTCGGTGTTGATATCGCGCCTCGGTCTATCTTCGAGCGCACAACGCTATTTTCACAATCAACCCGCATCCTAGTCGACGCGATGAAGGCTACGGGCGTGAAGCGGTTGATCGCAGTAACCGGCCTCGGTGCAGGCGACAGTCGCGGTCATGGTGGTCTTCTTTACG
>Ga0105238_10004221_pt1 | contig 14269 bp, 6 predicted proteins | sample KBSC34metaG_FD_81526 | JGI IMG/M metagenome (GOLD analysis project Ga0105238, IMG submission 81526) | Corn rhizosphere microbial communities from Kellogg Biological Station, Michigan, USA - KBS C3-4 metaG | ecosystem: Host-associated > Plants > Roots > Rhizosphere > Soil | place: Michigan, USA... | reverse complement strand
CGCGCCCTTCACGGTGGCCACCTACGCCATCGAGGGCAAGACGGCCAAGACCTTCGCCGAGACCAAACGCTTCCTCTATCGCTACCCCGAGACGGGCCGGCAGCTGCTGGCGACCATCGCCGACTCGACGCGCGCCTATCTGGAGGCGCAGATCGCCGCCGGCGCCGCCGCGGTCCAGATCTTCGACTCCTGGGTCGGGGTGGTGTCGCCGGACGACTGGGAGGAGTTCGTGTTCCCCCCGACCGCCGCGCTCATCGCCGCGCTCCGCACCCGCGGCGTGCCCATCATTTACTTCGGTAACGGCGCCACGACGATCCTCGATCGGATCGCGGCGCTGGGCGCGGACGTGTACGGCATCGACTGGAGGCTTCCCCTCGACGAGGCCCGGGCCCGCCTGGCGTCCAAGAGCACCCGGCCGTTCGCGGTGCAGGGCAACCTGGACCCCGCCGTCCTGCTCGGGCCGGTGGACCAGATCGAGCGCCGGGCCGCCGACGTGGTGGCGCGGGGCGGCCGTCGCGGCCACGTGTTCAACCTCGGTCACGGGATCACCCCCGAAACGCCGATCGAGAGCGTCGAGGCTCTGGTCCGCGCCGTCCGCCGCGCGTAAACTCGGCCCGGTGGGGTCTATTGACTGCGTCGGCGGCGGGCCTGGCCCGTCGGAGACTGCGCGTGGCGGGGACGAGGCCCGCTGTTGCGCATCATCGTCGTCGGCGGCGGGATCTCGGGTCTGACCGCAGCCTACTTCGCCCTGGCCGCGGGCCACGAGGTCGTGTGCCTGGAGCCGGGTCAACCCGGGGGCCTGGTTGCCAGCCACCGGATCGACGGCTTTCTGTGCGAGGCCGGCCCGCAGGCCGTGCTCGCCGGCGCGCCCGACACGGCGGCGCTGGTGGAGGCCCTCGGTCTCGCCGCCCGAGCGATCCACCCCGAGCCTGACGCTCGACGCCGCTTCATCTTCGTGAAGGGCAAATTGCGCCCGATCCCGATGAGCCCGCTCGGCCTGCTCACGACGGGGACGCTCTCGTTCAAGGCGCGCTTACGGGTGCTGCTCGAGCCGCTCATGTTCGCGCGGCAAGCCCTGCCCGACGACGACGATGAGACGTTTCTCTCGTTCGGGCGGCGCCGTCTGGGCGCGGAGGCGGCCCAGGTGCTGCTGGCGACCGCGGCCATCGGCATCTACGCGGGCGACGCGGCCGAGCTGTCGGTCGCCAGCGCCTTCCCCCGCCTGGCCGTGATGGAGCGCGATCACGGCAGCCTCTTCCGGGGCTTCCTCGCCTCCCGCACCGGGGGTCGATCGCGAGGCCGGCCGCTCACGTTCCCGGAGGGGCTGGGCGAGCTCCCCGCTGCGCTCGCGCGCGCCCTCGGGCCGAACCTCTGGCGTGCGGCGGCGACGGGGGTGGCGCCCTCTTCGGCCCGCACCTGGCGGGTCGAGCTGTCGCCCTCGCCCGGAGCCGCCCCGGCGGGCGGGCCCCCGACCCACGTCGAAGGCGACATCGTCCTCTTCGCGACCGATGCCCCGACCTCGGCGCGCCTGCTCGGCCCGCTATGTCCCGAGGTGGATCATCTGAAGGAGATCGTCCACGCGCCCATCGCGGTGTGCGCCTTGGGCTTCCGGGACGTGGCATCCCGCCCGATCGGCATGAAGACGGCCGGCTACGGTTTCCTCGTCGCGCGCGGCGAGAAGGCTCGCCTGCTCGGGTGCCAGTTCGAGTCCTCCACCTTCGCGGGGCGCGCGCCGGCCGGCGCGTTCCTGGCCCGCACCCTCCTCGGGGGCGTCGGCCCCGGCTTCGACCCAGCCATCGTCGAGCGACCGGAGGACCTGATCGCCTCGCGAGCGGTGGACGACCTGCGCGCGCTCGCGGGGCTCTCCCGAGAGCCGGACTTCGTGAAGGTCTGGCGCTACCCCCACGGCATACCGCAGTACCGCCCCGGGCACATGAAGGTGGTGAAGACCATCAACGAAGGCCTGCGCAAACGGCGGGGCCTTCACCTCATCGGCCATGCTCTGCGCGGCGTGGGACTGAACGAGTGCATCCGGGCGGCCCAGGAGGTCGTCAACGCCGCCATCGCCGCCGCATCGCATGGTGATTCGCGAAAAAGCGCCGCTCTCCCCGCTTTTCGGGACAGCTTTCCGGCGGGTCTATCAACTGAACCGAACGAGGGCTGACGTCCGGCTGGGCGGCGCACCTACATTCGCGCACTTTTCCGTCCGTCCGCCAGCCCTTTCAAAGCATCCGAGGCGCCCGAGCTCCGTGCGCCAGCAACGATTACGGCGGGTCGCCAAACCATAAGCCTTCTCGCAATTCAGGGCCGCGTTGTATATATGTCGCCACCCCTTCGGTAGCCCGCAAACCTACCTCCGCGCCCTTTTTTACTGCCGCCGCCCCCCACTTTGAACGCCAGTAGAACCGGCCCGACTGGCGTCCCTTCGACCGGCTCGATTCCAACGTTATCTGTTAGTCTGCGGTCGCGATCCGGTCATTCCCGGCCTCCCACCCTCCACGCCAGCGGGGAATCCATGAATTTCAGCCATCGCACCGTCCTGATTTGCGCGACTTTGGGACTCCTCGGCGCCGGATGCGCGAACGTCGCGGCCCCCGAAGGGCAGAACGGCAGCCCCGGCAGCGGTGGGACCACCGGTGGCACCAAGTTGGACGCCGGGCCGATGCGCATGGACATCAAGACGTTCGAGGCTCCCTTCGTGCCCGGCAACTGCGGCAATGGGCAGCACGATGACGGCGAGGAGTGCGACGACGGCGAGCAACCGCCCAAGGACGGCGACGGGTGCACGCGCCTCTGCCAGGTCGAACAGGGATACAAATGTCCCGAGACCGGCAAATGTGAACCGCCCAAGTGCGGTGACGGGGTCCTGGCCGCCAGCGAGAGCTGCGACGACGGCAACACCGACGACAACGACGGTTGCTCGAAGGACTGCAAGACGGTCGACAATCGCTTCCAGTGTCGCGTCCCCGGCAAGCGCTGCGTGCCCGTCTGCGGCGACGGCAAGATCGTGGGCAGCGAGAACTGCGACGACGGCAACACCTCCGACAACGACGGTTGCTCCGGCCTGTGCCTGAAGGAGCCGGGCGCTACCTGCAGCGGCGAGCCCAGCAAGTGCGACAAGGCGGTGTGCGGCGACGGCATCAAGCAGGAGGGTGAGTCCTGCGACTGCGGCATGGATGCCGGGAAGCTGCCCATGGGCTGTGCCGGCGTGAACGGCCTCTTCTACGGCGACGGCAAGGGCTGCTCGAAGACGTGCACCAGCGAGCCGACCTGCCGCGACAGCAGCGGCGCGAACACAGCCTGCAAGGCCGTCTGCGGGGACGGCAACTTCGATCAGAACGGCGGCGAGGAGTGCGACGACGGCAACAAGAACGATCACGACGGTTGCAACAAGGACTGCAAGAAGGAGAGCGGGTTCGACTGCAGCACCATGAAGAACCCGGACACGGTCCCCTGCAAGTCGGGCAACGGGATGTGCCTGGAGCTCCCCGTGACCTACCGCGATTTCAAGAGCGAGAAGGAGACCGGGGGTCACCCCGACTTCTTCTATCACTCGACCTCGCGGCCGTGCGTTCCGAACTCGGCCGGTCCCTCACACTGTGGCGACGCGACCGCGCGGTGCTGGGGCATCGTCAAGGACGACCTCAAGAACGGCAAGCCTCAGCTCAACGGTTCGCCCATGTGCGCCTGTCAGTTCACCGACTGGAGCCACGACAGCAACGGCGGCCACGTTCCGGGCTACACCATCGCGAACAGCCCGCTCAACGGCATGCCCTACATGGCGGGGCCGAACGGACACCCACAGTACAAGGGCATGGTCGCCATCGTGAAGAGCGAGACGACCTTCAACCAGTGGTACAACGACTCGACGGCCTCCAACCCGGCGAACTCCCACGTCGTCTCGACGCTGGAGCTGACGGCGCTCGCCAACGACCGGTATCAGTTCTCGAGCAACCCGGACAGCGTTCAGGGCGGCTTCTTCCCGCTCGATCCGAGCCCGGCCCCCACGGCGGCCGGCAACACCGCGGCTGGTGAGCCGCTGCTCTGCAACCTGTGGCCCTACTGGTACAGCAGCGCTCAATTCGGTGCCGGCAACGGCTGCAAAGGCGCGCAGTACGTCTTCCCGCCGAGCATCCCGGCAGACGTGCAAGCCTCCAACAGCTGTGGGAGCAAGACGCCTCCCGGGTGCGTCGACGGAGCCTGGATCGACCCCGCCCAGGGGCACTGGCACAACGCCTGGTTCACCGACGAGGTCCACTACTACTTCACGTTCACCGAGGCCGGCATCGAGCTGCAGTTCTACGGTGACGACGACATGTTCATCTTCATCAACGGCAAGCTGGTGATCGACCTGGGGTCGATCCACCAGCGCATCCCCGGCAAGGTCACCGTCGCCGGCAACACCGGCAACGCCCACGTCCTCGAGGGCGGGTTCCTGGACGCCACCGGCAACATCACGGCGTGCCCCGGACCCGATCCGCTCGACCCCATGAACACGAGGATGTGCACCAAGCCTGCGGCCATGACCGACTGCCGCGAGCGCGACGTGAACCTGGGCCTGAAGGTGGGGAGCACCTACGAGATCGCGATCTTCGGCGCCGACCGCGGCGCCACGGAGTCGAACTACCAGCTGACGCTCAACGCGTTCGCCACCAACAAGACCGTGTGCACGCCTCGCTGCGGCGACGGCGCCATCTCGGGCGGCGAGGAGTGCGACTGTGGGGACGGCACCGGATCGACGCCCGACATGTGCAACGGGCAGAAGAACGACGACGGCATCTATGGAGGCTGCACCACGAAGTGCAAGTACGGTCCGTACTGCGGTGACGGTCACGTCGACGGGGACAAAGAAGCCTGCGACGAGGGCACGAACAACGGCGCCACCTATGTCGAAGACAAGTCGAAGGGTGGCTGCAGCATCACCTGTCAGGTGCCGCACTTCTGCGGCGATGGCAACGTCGACACCGCGTATGGCGAGCAGTGCGACCTGGGTGACAACAACGGTCAGCCCGTCATGAGCGGCGACAAGAAGTGTGTCGTGTGCGACAGCAAGTGCCAGCTCGTCACCGAATGCTGAACCGAATAGATACGGACGACGGGACTTGACATAGGGCGGTGCCCCGAGCGGGCGGCCTCAGCGCGCTCGGATCCCGCCAGGGAGACATGCCGTGCTTCAGCTGAACAAGGGTCTTTTCACGTTCGCCTGGCTGGCGGTCATCGTCGCCTGCGTGGCCACCGGGTGTGCCTCCATCGCCGAGGCCCCCGGCGGGAGCACCGACGGTGGAGGGAAGGATCTGCCGTTCCGGATCGAAGTCATGCCCGTCGACAAGATCCTGTCGAATCCGAACGACTGTGGGAACAAGATCCTCGATCCTGGGGAAGACTGCGACGACGGCGGCAAGGATCCGGGCGACGGCTGCACCGAGTTCTGCCAGCGCGAGCCGGGCTGGACCTGCACGACCCCCGGAGAGAAATGCCAACCGCCCCGCTGCGGGGACGGAACCTTGACCGACAACGAGAGCTGCGACGACCACAACACGAGCGGCGGGGATGGGTGCTCGTCGGACTGCAAGATGGTCGAGCCCGGCTGGGTCTGCCGCGTGCCGGGCAAGCGGTGCACGCCCCAGTGCGGTGACGGCAAGCTGACCGGCACGGAGGTCTGCGACGACGGCAACACCATGAGCAGCGACGGGTGCTCCAGCACCTGTCAGCTCGAGCCGGGCGCGACCTGCAAGGAGCCGGGCAAGGCCTGCGACCACGCCACGTGTGGGAACGGCAAGGTGGAGGCCACCGAGTCCTGCGACGCGGGCCCGCTGAACGGGTTGTTCCTGGGGGACGGCTCGGGATGCTCGAAGACCTGTACGAAAGAGCCGAAGTGCCGCGACGGCGCCACCACCCGCCCCTGCGACGTGAAGTGCGGCGACGGCAACAAGGATGCAAGCGAGGATTGCGACGACGGCAACACGAACGATCACGACGGCTGCTCTCACGACTGCAAGCTCGAGAGCGGGTTCATGTGCAGCACCATGGTCGTCGAAGACAAGACCGACTGCATGGACCCCTCCAACAGCGGCAAGAAGTGCCTGGAGCTGCCGGTCACCTTCCGCGACTTCAAGAGCGAGAAGGAGAGCGGAGGCCACCCCGACTTCTTCTATCTCGGCTTCGGCACCGGGACGTCGCCCAGCACCAAGCGGGTCTGCGTGCCGAACTCGGCCGGCCCCGCCAAGCAGAACGACTCCATGCCGCGGTGCTGGGACCTGGCGCAGCCCACCCTGGGAGCCGACGGAAAACCGGTCTTCAACGCCAGCCGTCCGAACGGGAACCAGTGCGACTGCCAGTTCACCGACTGGAGCCACGACACCAACATGGGTCACGTCCCCGGTTACGCCATGACGAACAGCCCGCTCAACGGGCTGCCCTATGTGATGGGGCCCAACGGCCACCCGCAGTACAAGGGCCTCGCCCCGGTCCTCAAGGACAAGAACAGCTTTGCGCAGTGGTGGATCGACAGCGACTTCAGCAGCTCCGGCCCGCAGCCGCCGCGGGCCGGCTGGACGGCGGTGGGCAAGCACGTGGTGGGGACCATCGAGCTGGCCGACGTCGGCGACGGCAGCCACTACCGTTTCAGCAGCTACGCCCACTCCGTCTACGGCGGGTTCTTCCCGCTCGATCCACCCCAGAGCAACTACCCGCTCGTCGCCACGTCCGCGCCGCCTGGTGCGCCGGGCTCGGGGATGACGGTGCCGGGCACGAACGAGCCCTTGACGTGCAACATCTGGCCGTACTGGTACAGCAGCAATCAGTTCGGTAACGGCGCCGGGTGCAAGGGCGCGCAGTACGTCTTTCCGCCCAGCATCACGGGCACGAGCGGGGCCTGGATCGACAACGCGCAGGGCTGGCGGCACAACTCCTACTACTCCACCGAGGTCCGCGACCTGTTCGTCTTCACCGGGCCCTTCAGCCTGCAGTTTTACGGCGACGACGAGCTGTTCATCTTCATCAATGGCAAGCTGGCGGTGGACCTCGGCGGCGTGCACCAGCGGCTGCCGGGGCGGGTCGACGTGGACGACAATGGCATGGCCACCATCGTCGAAGGCGGCGAGATCCTGCCGACGACCAACGAGATCAACACGTGCCCGGGCATGGATCCGTACACCATGCAGACGACCAACGCGACGTGCGCGGGCGGGACCTGCGACTGCCGCAACCGCAAGGTCGACCTCGGTCTGAAGAAGGGCGCCGTCCACGAGATCGCGATCTTCCATACCGATCAGCACCCGACCGAGTCGAACTATCAGCTGACGTTGTCGGGCTTCTCGACGAACCTGACCACCTGCCAGCCCCGCTGTGGCGACGGCGTCATCTCCGGCAGTGAGGAGTGCGACTGCGGAGAGAACGGCGGGTCACTTCCCGACGGCTGCGACGGCAAGAACGAGGACGCGAAGTACGGCGGCTGCACGACCAGTTGCAAGTACGGGCCTTACTGCGGCGACGGCCACGTCGACGACAAGAACGGCGAGGTCTGCGACGACGGCCCCAACAACGGCGCCACCTACAGCTCCAGCCCCACCTCCGGTTGCACCTACACCTGCCAACGCCCCCACTACTGCGGCGACGGCAGCGTCGACCCGCAAGAAGAGTGCGACTTCGGCGACAACAACGGCAAAGACGGCTCCATGTGCGGCCACGACTGCAAGAAGATCATCGGATGAAAAGCCCGCAGGGGGGACTTCGTCCCCCCTACGAGACCCCCCAAAAGCCCGCAGGGGGGACTTCGTCCCCCCTGCGAGACCCCCAAGATCCCAGACCCACGCCGGCGCGGCTAAGCCGCGCCTCCCGTCGTCAAACTCGCTCGCAAGCTCGCTCTGACGCTGCGAGGTGAGAGGCGTGATCTATGGCTGCGCGGAGGGGAGTCGCGGAGCGGAGGGAAGGTGGAACGCGAGGGGCGGGAGCGGGAGGGGTGTACCTCCCGAGCGAGTCCACAGCGGCCTGCAGCGCTCGCGGAGCAGATCCGGCTCACCGCCGCGAGGACCCGAGCGCTGGGGGGTACACCCCTCCCGCTCCCGCCCTCCAAGGTCCAGCTGACCGGAGCGCAGCCCGTAGCTAACAGGGCGCCTCCTCTCCCACCGCATCGGCCCCGATTTGCACCGCTAAGGGGGATGGGGGGCGCCCAGGACCAGGATGGCGATCTTCAGGTAGATGACGATGCCGGCGACGTCGACCAGCGACGCGATGAAGGGGCCCGAGGAGACCGCCGGGTCGAAGCCGAGCGACTTGATCAGGAGGGGCAGCAACGCGCCCACCACCGACCCGAACGTCACACACACCACCAGCGCCAGGCCCACCGCCGCCGCCATCCCGCCGCCGCCGCTGTGCCCCACCAGCAACGCGCGCAGCAAGCCGATCACCCCCAGGAACGCCCCCAGGACGAGCCCCATGCGCGCCTCACGCCACAGGATGCGGAAGACGTCCCCGATCGCGACCTCGCCCAGGGCCAGCCCACGGATCACCAGCGAGGACGCCTGGGACCCCGTGTTGCCGCCCGACGAGATGATGAGCGGCACGAACACCTCGATGGCCGTGAACGCCCGGCGCGCCGCCTCGTAGTGCTCGAGCACGCTGGCCGTCAGGATCTCGCCCAGGAAGATGGCGATCAGCCAGCCGGCCCGCTTGCGCACGAAGGTCCAAAAGTCGGTCTGGAAATACCCGCCCTCGGTGGGCTGGACCGCGCCCAGCTTCTGGATGTCCTCGGCCTGCTCCTGCTTCAAGACCGACACGACGTCGTCGACCGTCACGATGCCGAGCAGCTTGCGCGCCTTGTCGACCACCGGCACCGTCGTCATGCCGTAGTGCTCGAACACCCGCGCGACATCCTCCTGATCCAGATCCGAAGCCACCGACACCACGTCGGCGTCCATCACCGCCGAGATGGGTTGACCGGCCCGGGCCATGACCAGCGCCCTCAACGAGACGACCCCCAGCAGCACCCCCTCGCGATCGACCGCGTAGATCTCGTTGATGGTCTCTTTCTCTTCCGCGCTCTTCCGGATCTCGTCTATCGCGCGCTCGACCGTCAAGGTGGGCGCCAGGGCGACGTAGTCCGTCGTCATCCGCCCGCCGGCGGTGTTCTCCGGATAGCGGAGCAGCTCGCGCACGTCCGAGGACGCCTCGTGCGGCAGGCGCGACAGCAGATCCGCGCCCACGTCGTCGGGCAGCGACTGGATCAGGTCGACCCGCTCGTCGGGCGCCATGCTGTCGGCGATGCGCGCCGCCTTGGCGCGGTCGAGGCGCTCGACCAGCTCGGCGCGCCGCCCCGCCTCCATGGCGTCCAGGACCGCCGCCGCCTGGGTCTCGGGCAGGGTCCCCAGCATGACGACCCCGAGGTCGTCGGGGAGCCCGTCGATCAGCTCGGCCAGATCGGCGTCGTGCAGCTCCTCGGCCAGCTCCGCCGCCTGGGCGGGGTCCTGTCTCAGCGTCTGTTCGAGGTCAGGGACCAGAAGGTTCGAAATCTGCACGACGTGGTCCCTGCCATAGAAGTAAGTGGAGCTATCGGCACGTGCTCACGTCAATAATTCTGACGTCTCCGTCGCCGAGGGCAAGGCCCGCGATCGGATCACGGGCTCCTCGCGTCCGTCGCGGCGACGCCCATCTGGGTCGGAATCTCGCCGACCCGGTAATAGAGGAAGACCTCGTTGGCGGCGCCCACCAGCAACAAGCGGCCGGGAGGCGCTGTCCCCGGACAATCACCGCTGCAGAACGGCAAGGCATTGACCGTGTACCCGAAGCTCGCGTTGGCCTCCGGCGCGAGATCCGCGATCTCGCTTGGCAGGCCGATGGCCCCCGTCGACGGATCGAGGTGATAGACGAGGACGTGGCCCGCCGCAACCTGCCCGCCCACCGACGCGCGCGGATCCGAAATGAGGATCTCGTCACCCCCGACGCCATCGACGTTCAAAGCCGCCACGGCATACCCGAAGTCGACGCTCCCCGGCAGCGAGATCTCGATGGGAGCGGGGACGGTCCCGAGCGCCCGGTCCGCGAAGTTCAGGTACACGAAGGCCTGCTGGGGGGGCGCCCCCACCAGCAAGTCGAGCTTGCCGTTTCCATCGAAATCGCCCGTCACCAGCGCATGCCCGAACTGAGGCTTGGCGGTGGCCGGCGTCTCCACCGCCAGGCATTTGATGGCGCCGGCCGTGACGTTGAGGAATTCCACCTTGCCGGCCCCGCCGCTCGAGCGGGTGATACCGAGAACGATCTGCTGCTGATCGTTCCACAGCTGCGCCGCCAGCATCGGACGGCGCGTGAGATAACGATTCTCTTGCTGGTTGTCGTAGGTAATCTCGCAGGCGTCGACCGACGTGGACGCCACCACAGCCGGCGCGGCGGCGGTCGCCGGGCCGTCGACCATGACGGCCAGAGAGTCGTCGGAGCCGACGATGTAATCGGCCTGGGCCCCCCCGGCGACGTTGCCCGCCGCCAACCCACGTGCCATCCCCGACGTGGTCGAGGTGAGGGGAGGCGCGAAGATCTTGGTGGCCGCGAAGGTCCCCGCCGCCGACATGCCCGGGTTCGCGGCCACCACGGCCGGATCCGGCAGGTCGAACGTGTAGGTCTGACCGTAGCTCTGGTTCTTGACGATGGGAGTCCCCAGCAACAGTCGGGTGGGCGCGCTGCCGGGCACCTCCGCGAGCGACGTGATGGCCGAGCCATCCGTATCGATGAGCTGGCCGGAGGTGACGGTGGACGAGCTGACCTTCCCGTCCCTGCCGATCTTCACCAAGACCATGTGCGACTCGTTGATGCTGGTGGCCACGAACGCCGCGGCGCTCCCCTGCCCCGACGACAGCGGCAGGATCGACTTGCCGAAGTCCGACGAGTCGAAGCCGCTCGGCGCCCCGATGCTGCGTACGGGCGCCTTCTCCGCCTCGTCGGCGAACTTGGTCCAGTTGCAGCCGGCCATCCCGAACCCGACCGCGAGCGCGAGCGATGCGCGCCCCCACCTCGCCACCTTCGGGCGGCCCGGGGCTTTGACCCTCTTCGTCCGGGTGCTCATCAGAATCTCCCCCAGGCCGAGACGCCCGCGCCGGCGGTCGAGACGTCGGGCGCGAACCCGATCTGGCGCTGGTCGACGGCGCCGATGCTGTCGGGCCCGTGCGAGAAGAACGAGACCGCCGACGAGACGGCGAGCAGCGCGGCGATGCCGTAGAGGACGTCCGCGCCCACCGCCTGCCACTTTCCACGCGAGAAGCGCGGGTCGTTGGAGTCGACCCCGCGGCCAGCACTGGCGTCGGACCGGACGCCGTCGAGGTTCTTGTTGGACAGCGACCCCACGTAGAGGCCGCCCCCCAGGAACCCCGCGGCCAGCGCGGCGGTGGTCCACGCGGCGCGCTTGGAAGGCTTCAGTGACCAGCCGACCTCGACGACGGTCTCGGCGCCCCGGTCGACCCGCAAGTCCCCCTCGTAGTCCTCGAAACCGGCCTTCTGCACCACGACCCGGTGAACACCGGGCGTGACCTCCGAGCGACAGGGAGCGACGCAGGCCGCCTTCTTGTCGATGGTCACCTTCGCCCCGTAGGCGCCGCGTCCCGAGACGTTGACCCAGCCGTTGTCGCCCTTGTCGAGCCGGATCATGTGCTGGGTGGCCGTGCCCGGCTGCACGTCGATCTCCTGCTGGATCGATTTGTACCCGATGCGCTCGACGAAGATGGTGTGCTTGCCCGGCTTGACGTGCCCGGTGAACGGCGTCTTGCCGATGGCGCCGATGTCCTTGCGATCGATGTAGACCTCGGCCCCGGGGACGTTCGACACGACCTCGATCCAACCGAGGAAGTGCTCCTCGGACAGCGCGATGTAGACGTCCACCAGCTTGTCGGAGCGCGGGCTGATGCTGCGCTCCTCCGGCTTGAAGCCCTTGGCCTCGAGGATCAGCTTGACCGGCTTCGACTCGAGCGACCCCTGCCAGGGGGTCCTAGCGAAGACGCCGTTGGTCTTGCTGTCGAGGTAGATCGTCGCGCCTTGCGGCTTGGACTCGATGACGACCAGGCCCTTCGTCTCGAAGGCGGGCAACGCGGGCACGACCGGGGGTGGCACGACCCCGCCGGGCGTGGCCGGCGAGGGGGGCGGCGACAAGATGGTCTTGATGGCGTCGATGCGGGTCCGCACGACGGCCGCGTCGGGAGCGTTCGGATCGCGGTCCAGGTACTTCTCGAAGAACTCGGCCGCCTTCTCCAGCTTCTTGGACTTCTCGAACGAGACGGCGGCGTTGAAAAGGAAAGCCGGATAGGGCTTGCGCGCAAAGGCCGCCAGGAAGTGCTCCGCGGCGGCGTCGAACTGCTCCTTGATGAACAAGGTCTGCGCGTTCTCGAACTCGGTCTTGGCGACCTGGAGGTCGACGTCCTGGTTCGCCGCCGGAGACGCCGGCGCCTGCGCGCGCGCGAGCGTCGACACGAGCCCGGCCGATGCGAGGACCCCGACGGCTGCCCAACGCCGCACGCGGCCGGCCGCCCGGGCCGAGGACGCACGACCGGCTCCTTCCTGCTTCATCAAGCTAGGCATCACATTAAGCATCATTCGAGGTCTCTAGAGTGCGTCAACGCCTCCGTCGGATCAAGCGTCCCCGCCCACCGCGAATTGCGAATGACGCGACGACGAGACGGTGGTCCGTTCCGGCCGGCGGCGCGCGCCACGTCGACGGCAACTCGCCCGCCCCGGCCTCGTGCGATATCGTTACCTACCATGGGGACACCAATATCCGAGGCGACCGTCCTGGGTGCAGGGGTGATGGGGTCCGCGATCGCCGCTCACCTGGCGAACGCCGGCGTTCGAGTTCGCTTGCTGGACCTGCCGGGCGATCCCGCCAAGGGGCAGGCCCGCAACCACGCCGCGCAGGCCGGGCTCGAGGCGGCGCGGAAGGCCAAGCCGGCGGCGTTCCTGTCGCCGCGCTTCGACGCGAACGTCACCGTCGGCAACTTCGAGGACCACCTATCCGAGGCGGCCAAGGGTGACTTCGTCATCGAGGCCGTCATCGAGAATCTCGAGATCAAGCGCGGCCTCTACCAGCGGCTCGAGGCGGCCGGCGGCTCGGCCATCATCACGTCGAACACCTCGGGCCTGCGCATCGCGGACCTCATGCAGGGGCGCAGCGCCGATTTTCGCGGGCGCTTCTGCATCACGCACTTCTTCAATCCGCCCCGCTATCTGAAGCTCGTCGAGATCGTGGCCGGGCCCGACACCTCGCCGGCCACGCTGGCCCGCGCCGAGGAGCTGTGCGGGACGTTGCTCGGCAAGGGGCTGGTGCGCGCGAAGGACACGCCGAACTTCATCGCGAACCGCATCGGCACCTTCGCGATGATGCGCACCATCGCGGAGGCCCAGCGGCAGGGCTACACCGTCGAGGAGATCGACATGATCTTCGGCCCTGCCAGCGGGCGCCCGAAGAGCGCGGTGTTCCGCACGGCCGACGTGGTCGGGCTGGACACCCTGGCGCACGTGACCAAGAACTGCTTCGAGGCCTTGCCCGGTGACGAGCGCCGCGACGTCTTCGCCGTCCCGCCGCTCCTGCAGAAGCTGGTCGACAACCGCTGGCTGGGGAGCAAGACGAAGCAAGGCTTCTACAAGAAGGAAGGCGATCAGATCCTGCAGCTCGACTTCTCGTCGCTGACCTACGTCCCGCAGACGAAGCCCCGCTTCCCGTCGATCGGGGCCACCCGCGGGGTGGACGACGTCGACGAGCGGCTGCGTCGGCTGCTGGCGGGCGACGACCGCGCGGCGGCGCTGGCGCGGACCATCACCTACGAGACGCTGATCTACGCGGCGAACCGGCTCGGCGAGATCGCGGACGACGTGGCGTCGATCGATCGCGCCCTGCGGTGGGGCTTTGGCTGGGAGCGCGGGCCGTTCGAGACCTGGGACGCGCTCGGCGTGAAGGGCACGGCTGCCAAGATGGAGGCCGCCGGTTACGAGGTGCCGGGGTGGGTGCGCGAGCAGATCGCCGCCCAGGGCGAAGGCACCCGCTTCTACCGGCGCACGCCGGCCGCGCCGGGGCGGCCTCCCACCGTGGAGCAGCTCGGCCCGCGCGGAGGGTTCACCACCGTCCCCGGCGACCCGCGCCAGATCGTGCTCGACACCATCCGCGCCACCGGCGGCGAGGTCGAGCGCAACGCGAGCGCGTCGATCCTGGATCTGGGCGACGGCGTCTTCTGTCTGGAGTTCCACGCGAAGCTGAACGCCCTGGACCCGGACATCGTCTCGCTGATGACACGGGCGGTGG
>Ga0105238_10004218_pt1 | contig 14273 bp, 17 predicted proteins | sample KBSC34metaG_FD_81526 | JGI IMG/M metagenome (GOLD analysis project Ga0105238, IMG submission 81526) | Corn rhizosphere microbial communities from Kellogg Biological Station, Michigan, USA - KBS C3-4 metaG | ecosystem: Host-associated > Plants > Roots > Rhizosphere > Soil | place: Michigan, USA... | reverse complement strand
GAGCGAGCGTCACCGCGGCGCGTTTGAACGTGAGTTCAGCGAGTTTCAGGGCCGCTGTGCGTGATGCACGCTGAGCGCGATCCTGCGCGAGTACCGCCTCGGCAGTGTTCAACGCGTTCTGTTGCGGCTGCGGGTCGATCTCTGCGATCAACTGCCCTTTGTGAACCTGATCTCCCAGGTTCACGTGCATGGCGATAATTCGCCCCGACGCTTGAGCGCCAACGCTGACCAATTTACGTGGTTGGATTACGCCGCTCGCGAGCACGGTCTGCTCGACATCTGCGATCCGGACCGGAACGGTGAGTAACTTCAGCGGTGGCGCAGCGAACGCCCAGTGCTTGATGCCCCACAGCAGGAGCACGGCCAGGAGTGCGCCCGGACACCAGCGCAAAAAGCGAGCTTGCATCGCGTTCACTTCCATATGCAGACGCGGCACTCAGGTGCTGCGCACTATAGTCCAATTCCCCGGACGTGACTGCAATCGCGCCTGATGACTGTGTCAAGCGGTCAGCGACTGCGCGTGTCAGAGCATGAGTTTACCGGATTCCACTCCTGTGTTGGAGATCTCGGTGAAAGCGTTCGACAAACACGTGTGATCCAGGTTCGTCGGCAGTATGATTGTTTCGACGGAGAGGCGCTGGACATGAGTCGGGTGTCCCAGCCGCAGCGCGTCATACGTCTCTCACTAAGGAAGGGGAGAGGGCAGATGGCGAAACAGGCGGGCCTTCGAACTGATTTTGATCATGTATTGGTGACCTGGTGCTCCTGCGAGCGGTGCGCTGCACTAGGACCCAAATCCATAACCCTCGTTCGGCACCGCGGGCGAGAGCAGACAAGTGTGCTACATGCCGAGTGTTGTGCGGTGCGGGCAGCTCTGGATCGCTCACAGGACTAGTCACACTTGCGACCCAAGGCCTACGCCTCACAGGCAACATAACGCCTCATCTCGTTCTTCGCGTCGCGCACTCCATGTCGATGTCAGGATTAGATAGTGAGCTTGCGTCAGCGCGTTTCCAGCGTAAATGGGCCCTGGGAACTACCTGCGGTGCGGCCAAGGGATTGGCGACGGGGGAGCCAAGCTTTCCTGGCGCAACGGAACTCGACGGAAGAAAACGCCTCAAATCGAGTATGAGGGCAATACTAGCCATCTTCGCCACGCTGGCCTTCGTGTCGGCAGCCTACGCCGCCCCCGCGCAGCCCAGCTCCAATGCAGCGGCGCAACCTGCCGCCTGGCTCCAGCACGACATCGTCGTCGCTCTGCACAACCTCCCGAAGACCTACTCGTGCAACGATCTCTGGTACAAGTTCCGCGACGTGCTGCTCGAGATCGGCGCCAGGGCGGACTACAAGATCCTTCCCTACGACTGCGGGTCGCGTTCACCCCAGGTGCAGCTCAATTTCATGCTCCCTCAAGCGCTAAGCCCCTCGCAGAAGCAATACGCTGATCTGGACGCGACCCCCAAGGCAGTGGAACTGCACCCCGGCAACCCCTCCACGCTGAACGCCTCCGACTGCGATCTTGTAAGCCAGATGAGTAGCGAGTTCTTTCCAGCTATTCCCCTCAAGGTCGTGAGCACGAAGCTTGAATGCACAGCTTCCGGCAAAGCACAACCTCACTTCGAGTTGTCCGTAGCGGCCTTGACCCCAGCCAAACGGCCCAGTCCGGCTCTCGCGGATCAGCCCTCCGCGAAGTCCTCGCAGCAGCACTAGCCACGACCTGGGCGCGAAAAAGGGCGCTGGCGGGCCGACCCCCCCAAGGGACGCCTGGCACAGCAATTTTTCCCAAGCCCCCCCAGCACCGGACTCCTAGACTGCCCTAGCTCCGTCGCAGCTAGGACACTCTCCATGGCCTCGATCACAAAAGAGATCCTCACCGACGCATCCCCCGACGCCGTCTGGGAGGCGATCCGCGACATCGGCGCGTTGCACACCCGCCTGGTCCCCGGCTTCGTAGTGGACACAAAACTGATCCCTGGCGGCCGCCTGGTGACCTTCGCGAACGGAATGGTCGCCGAGGAGCCGATCATCAGCTCCTCAGATTCCCTGCGCCGGCTGGTCTGGACAGCCAGGAGCGAAGGCTCATCCCTCACCCACTACAACGGTGCAGTCCAGGTCTATCCCCGAGCTGCTGGCGGCAGCCGCGTCGAATGGACCGCTGACTTCCTGCCCGATACCGCACAAAGCGCCCTCGAACCCATGCTGGCAGCCGGCGCCGCCGCCATGACGAAGGCCCTGAACGCGCTGGCAGGGACCACTCTCAGCTAGCTGGCACATCGGGAACGCGAGGTGCCACAATTGCGCTGCCGCAAAACAATAGGCGAGGGGAGCACATGGGGGCACACAGCACCGCGTTTTCAGTAGCAGGCCGCGTCGCACGCGCGCTATGGGTAGCCCTGATCTCCGCACCTCTGCTCTACGCCCACTCAATCACCGCAAACGCAGCAGCCTGCGATCGCCCCTGCCTCGAGCACATCGCAGACCAATACCGAGCCGCCTACCTCAAGCACGACCCCTCCGGAGCCCCGATCTCCAAGCGGGTCCGCTTCACCGAGAACAACGTCGAAATGCTCCAGTTCCCCGACGGCAGCTGGGACACGGTGACCCAGGAGATCGGTCCCGCGCTCACCTTCTCAGACCCCCAGACCGGCAACGTAGGCATCTATACCTCGATCCTGCAGCGGGACACCCAGGGCTTCCTGGCGATCCGCCTCAAAGTCGAGGGCGGCCAGATCGTCGAGATCGAGCACATCCTCTCGACGAAGCGCAACTTGAGTGCCCCGCCGACCCCGATCGGCGAGGTCCACAAGCAGAACCACGACGCCAACTTCACGAGCATCGTTCCGCCCAAGGAGCGAGCCTCCCGTTCCGAGCTGATCTCGCTCGCGGACGGCTACTTCTCTACCCTTCAAAAGAACGACGGAACGATCCGCAACACCCGCTTCTCACCCGACGCGACGCGTTATGAGAATGGCTTGGAATTTTCAAACATCGAGCAAGGATTCAAATCCGGGCGGTACTTCTTCAACGAGCGAGTGCGCGACCGCGATTTCTTCCTGGTCGACGAGGAGCGCGGCATCGTGATGGCCCGTGGGTTCATCGACCACAAAGGGGTGCTCGATCATTACAAGCTGACGGACGGCAGCACCGTTCAATCGGTGTACCAGGAGCCCCAGTCGTGGGGCTTCCTGGAGGCTTTCAAGGTGCGCAACGGGATGATCGTCAGCGTCGAGTCCGACTTCGTTGGCGCGCCGTACTACATGCGCTCGCCCTGGACGAAGCATCCCGATCTTCGCTGAGCTGTTCACAGCCGGCCAAGGGATGGCCTGATTTCTGCGGCGGCGGCAGATTGAGCCGCCGCCACCGCTGGCAGAGGACCGTTAGCTACCAGACCGCGTCCGAGCAAACGTCTCCCGCGACGCTTCGCACCCAGTCCAGCTCTCCGGCCGACGGTATGCTGCGGCGACACTCACCGGTGAGAATGTTGCGCCAGGAGTCGAAATGACCTGGAATCCTTGCGTGCAACGGCTCCATGGACATCTCCTTGTCTAATCCATGACAGGGATTGGTCATCCGACCAATCCACGTACTACTTCAAGAAACCGTCGCGTCGACGTTAGCACCAGAAACTCAATCCAACAAGCGACCCTCAGCGCCCCATCTGCTTGCGCATCTCAGCTGCGGTGAGCCGACCGGTCGCCAGCGGCTGCCCGAGATCGAACTGCCGTGTCTCCGCAAGTGACCCCACGAACACAGGGTCAAAACCCGTCTCCTTCACGAGTTGCTCGGCAATCTTGATCGCCTTCGGATCATCTCCGCCGATCGGAATGGCAAATCGCTCGGGCTTGTGATCCCCATCGTTCGCCAGCGTCGCCGCCGGAATGCAGTTGAATGCACGCACCACTCTCTTGTTGTGCAGGAACTCCGCTGTGGCAACTCCGGCTCCCTTCTTCTGCGCATCCAGCGCCATCGCGCCGTCGCGCCGCTCCGACGGATTGCTCGTATCAAGGATGACTTTACCCGCCAGCTCCTTGCTCAAGTCGGCCCCAATCTGAGGCATTGCCGCGTACGGAATAGACACGACAACGACAGACCCGAACGCAGCAGCTTCGCGAGGCGTGCCGGCGTGTGCACGCGGCCCGAGCTCCTTGACGAGGGCCTGCAACTCCTCAGGGTGTCGGGAGGAGACGAAGACCTCATGGCCGCTGGCAACCCAGTGGCGCGCGAGCGCACCGCCGATCCTGCCTGTCCCGATGATGCCGATCTTGATAGGTGTCTCCGCCGCACGAGCTGGAGTAATGGCCGAAAGCGCAAAGAGTGCGGCGCCGAGAACCAGACCAGCCACGGCCAGTCGCCGACGCCCCAATGTTGCAGCAAACGACATCATGTAGGTCCTCCTGCTCTCGTATTCGCCCAATTCTAGGCGAAATCAGGGCCGGAGTGCCTGCGGTGAGCAAAAGTGGGGTATTTGCCAAGAGGAGCGCCGCCGCGCGGGTGTTGCGCGGCGGCGCCCAACGGGTCATCCCTGCCCGTCATTCCACAGGTCATCCCTGCCTGTTCCTTTCAATCGTGGTCGTGATCATGATCATGATCATGATCATGATCATGGTCATGGTCATGATCATGGTCGTGCCCGTGGTGCTCGTCCTCCGCGCGGTGGATTTGGCCGCGGATCTCGCCTGCCGGGAACTTCATCGTATGGATGTCCGCGTATGCCGTGTTGGAGCTCAGCGCTTCCGTCAGTGGATCGAAGTCGCCAGCCGTGACGTTCTGCGTCGCGATCGCCAGCACATTCGCCGCTGTGATGGTGCCGGTCACCGTACCGCCGTCCGCAGGGCAGGGCTGCACGTTCGGCACGTTGTTATTGGAGCAGAAGAACACCATCACGTTGCCGGCGACGTGGTTCTTGCCGAGGTGGATGTGGGACTGGACCACCGGAGAGCTCAATCCCGAGTAGGTGAGCTGGAACCATAGTGTCTGGTCACGCGGTCGAGCTTGAGCAGCACAGTGCCCTTGCCCTCCGACAGGATCGCTCCGGTCTCGCCGGCCCCGAGGCCGCCTACCTCGTTGAATCCGGAGAAGTTGGCGTGGAATTCTTCGACATGGTTCGCGGGCCACGGGCAGCGAGAACGCAGCGGTCAGGGACAGCAGCGCCGCTCGTCTACGGTACATGACAGGCTCCCTTGGTTTGTCTGTTGGGTTATCCCCGCGGCAGGTGGGTGCCCGCTGCACTGGGGCCGGTTCTAACCTAGGGGTGAAATATTTCAGCGCGTACGCAATGCTATCCTGCGCGCGCAAATTCCCCGTTCCCAATGACGTCCGAAAACCGCGAGCACATCGCGCTCCTCGAGCGCAACATACCGGCAACTGATTGCGGAGAGACCGGAGATGACCTCTCTTGTGTTCAAGGTAGAGCGGATGTCCACCCCTTGCGGCGAGCTGCTGATCGCAACCGACGACGAGGGCGCGCTGCGAGGGTTGGACTGGGTCGACCACGAATTCAGGCTGCGCCAGCTCCTGAAGCAGCAGTATTCCAAGGATGCCGTGCAACTCACGGCGGACTCACGGGCTGTTTCGGACGCCAGCCAGCTGTTGGGATCCTATTTTGCCGGTGATCTGCGAGCCATCGACGCTCTGGTGGTCAGAACCGGTGGGACCCCGTTCCAGCGCGAAGTCTGGGCGGCGCTCCGGACCATTCCCGCTGGCCAGACGCTCAGCTACGGGGCACTGGCCAGCAGGCTCAACCGGCCCAGTGCGATGCGCGCCGTGGGCATGGCGAACGGGTCGAACCCGGTTAGCATCGTCGTCCCTTGTCACCGGGTGATCGGTGCCGATGGCTCGCTCACGGGGTACGGCGGGGGTCTGCCGCGCAAGCGTTGGCTGCTGGAGCACGAGGGCGTACGCATTGCGGACTTCCGGCGCGCGGCCTAGCCAGGCTCGCAAGCACGCACCCGCTCCGCGCGGCCACGCGCGTGGGCGTGCTCTCCGGTGGCCGGCTATGCAAGCCCCTCGCGCCGCCGCTGCAGAAAGGCCTTCTCGGCGGCGTTCTCAGCCCGGGCGATCGCCGCGTCGTACGCCCGCTTCGCCTCGGTGTTGCGGCCCAGCCGCCGCAGCAGATCGGCCCGGATGGCGTGAAACAGGTAGTACTCGCCGAGGTCCAGCCGATCCACTGTCGCCAGAGCCTCCTGCGGCCCCTTGACCTCTGCCAAGGCGACAGCTCGATTGAGGGCAGTCACGGGACTCGGGGCAACCGAAATAAGCTGTGTATACAACTGCAGCACCTGCCGCCAGTCAGTGTCCTCGACGCTCGTCGCGTCGCTGTGGACAGCATTGATGGCAGCTTGAATCTGGTAAGGCCCGGGCTGGTTGCGAGCGATACACAGCCGAACGAGCGCCTGTCCTTCATTGATGAGGGCGCGATCCCACCGGCTGCGGTCCTGATCTGACAGCAGCACGAGGTCACCCTCAGCGCTCAGGCGGGCAGCGCGGCGCGAGTCGATCAGCAGCATCAACGCGAGCAGGCCCATCACCTCCGGCTCCTCCGGCATGAGATTCCTCAGCAGCCGGCCGAGTCGGATGGCCTCTACGCACAGATCCTCGCGAACCAGCCGCTCGCCGGAGCTGGCCGTATACCCCTCGTTGAAAATCAGGTAGATGACCGCCAGCACGGATCGCAGCCGATCCGGCAGGTCCGCGGCCTCCGGCACCCGGTAGGGGATGCCGGCGTCCCGGATCTTCCCTTTTGCCCGTACGAGCCGCTGGGCCATGGTCGCTTCGGGTACCAGGAACGCGTGCGCAACTTTCGTGGTGGTGAGGCCGCCGAGCAGGCGCAGGGTGAGGGCCACCTGGGCGGCGGTGGCCAGGGATGGGTGGCAGCACGTAAAGATGAGTCTCAGACGGTCGTCTTGCACGGCGGCTTCCTCCTCAGGCTCCTCTGGCGTGAGCATCTCTGCAGCCTGTTCATGCCGATGTTCGCGGGATCCCTCTCGGCGGAGGCGGTCGATCGCCCGGTTGCGGGCGGTGGTGATAATCCACCCCGCCGGGCTGGGGGGCAGCCCGGCGGAGGGCCATCGTTGCACCGCTTCGACAAAAGCGTCCTGAACCGCTTCCTCGGCGGTGCCGATGTCGCCGAAGGCGCGAATCAGCACCGCCACTGCCCGGCCATACTCCTGGCGGAATACGCGCTCGATCTCGGCTACCTGCAGGTCCGGCATGCTCTATTCCGCGCCCTCGTAGAAGGGTCGGACTTCGACCGGGAGGGTGGTCGCCCGGGAGAGCTTCCGGCCCCACGCGAGCGCGGAGTCCAGATCGGCGGCGCGGACGATGGTGAAGCCGCCGATGTGCTCCTTGCCCTCGATGTAGGGCCCGTCGGTCGTCAGGACCTCGCGGTCCTTGAAGCGGACCACGGTCGAGGTGCTGGGAGGGTGCAGCCCGCCGCTGAAGACCCAGGCGCCGGCCGCCTTCATCTCGTCCCGGAGGACCTTGACCTCTTGCATGATGCCCTGCAGCACGGCCGGAGCCGGGGTGGGGCCGTCGGGCTGGTAGATGCTCAGAAGATACTGTTTCACGGGGTGCTCCTTTTAACTTTCCGGCGGCATTGCCGGCATTTCACCCCCTATACGAACGGTGCGCACGCAGATCGACAGTCCTTCACCCCGTCGGCGCGCCGTAGTCGCGCTTCTTCCAGCTCGCCCCACGCCCCAGCCAGTAGCTGAACGCCGAGCCGACGGTAGCGGCCATATAGAAGAGCGCAATGAGCGGCAAGGCGATCACCCAGAGAGGGCTCCGCCGATACCGGGCCAGCGTGGGGAGGTAGCTCCCCGCAGCCAGCAAGAACGCGATAGCGCCGAACGCGAACGCCATAACCCCGCGACCGCTGACGATCGCCCAAACCGGCACGAGCCACACCACCGTGAGCCCGGCCAGCGTCCCAAGCAGCACGACCCCGGAATGACGCAGCTGCGTGAAGGCCGTGCGCGAGACCATGCGCCAGATGGATGCGAGATCCGGATAAGGACGGATCGACTGCGCCAGGCCTGAGTGTCCCAGGTAGAGGGGTGCGATGGCTTTGACCGCTTTCGCCAGCGTGACATCGTCGATCAGAGCTTCCTTGATCGCGGCGATGCCGCCGATGCGCTGCAGCGCCTCGCGGCGGATCAGAACCGTGCCTCCCGCCGCAGCGGCCACTTTCGAGGCGGGATCGTTCACCTTGGCGAACGGGTAGAGCATCTGAAAGAAGTACACGAACGCCGGCACGAGCGCGCGCTCGGCGACACTCGTGCAATTGAGCTTCACCATCTCGCTCACCATCGCCACGGCCGGCTGCTCCAGTCGCGCAACGAGAGTGGAGAGGTGCCTGGGGTCATGGACGATGTCCGCATCCGTCAGCAACACGACTGGCGCTCCGGTCGCGTCGATGCCCTGGCTGAGCGCCCACAACTTACCCGACCAGCCTTCGGGTTTTCGCTGGCCTCGAATTATTTGCAGCTGCGGTGATGTGCCTGCCAGCTCCGCGGTGCCGTCTGTCGAGTCATCATCAACGAGGACGACGCGGAACTTGCCTGGATAGTCCTGCTTCAGGAGTGACGCGATCACCGGCGCGATCGTTTCAGCCTCATCGCGCGCTGGAACGATGATGTCGACGTCCGGTACAGGGTACGTCGGCGCGGTGGGCTCGAGTTCCGGCTGCGACCGCCAGAACCTGCCGTGCGCAAAGAACAGATACACCCACACCAACAGCGACAGCAGGGAAACCAGGGACAAGATCATCCCCGTATTGTGCACGAGTGTGCTTGAGCGCGGCGCCTACCGCGGTCGCGACCACGGGCCCGCCGCGGGCTCAGGCTTCGGGAGTCCCCACCAGCGACGGCTTCGCGAACACCCCCGTCACCAGCTTCCGGTAGTGCTCGGTCTCCATCAGCTCGACACGGTTGCGCCCCTTCACCTTGGCCTCGTAGAGCGCCTGGTCGGCGAGCTGCACGGCCCCTCGCGGAAGGCGCTCGTCGGTCGGCTCGACCACTGCGACACCGATGCTGATCGTCACCGAGGGACCCGTACGGGACTCGCGATGCTCGATGCCGAGCCCCGCGATGGCACGACATATGCGCTCGGCCGTCTCTCTCGCTTCGTCGGCTTCGATGTCGTAGAGAATGGCCGCGAACTCCTCGCCGCCATAGCGCGCGAGCAGGTCGAGTGGGCGGCGAACGAATCGCTGCGCGGTCTGCGCGACCCGCCGCAGCGTCTGATCTCCAGCGAGATGTCCGTAACGGTCGTTGTAGGCTTTGAAGTGATCGACGTCGACCAGCAGGATGCCGATGGTGCGGCCATCCTGGATTGCCTGCTGCCACAGACGGATGAGGTAGTCATCGAACACCCGGCGGTTCTTCGTCCCGGTGAGCGCATCGTGCTGCGCCAGATCGGCGATCAGGTGTTCCTCCAGAAAGTCGGTGCGCGACTTCCTGTCGAAGTGCCAGGCGGCCATGGCGCCGGCCGCCGCGGCGGCGAACAGAAAGATGAACGAGCGGATCGACTGGATCATCGGCAGATGGAAGTAGAGCGCAAAGGCGACGTAGGAGGCTACAGTCACCGCCCCGGTGAATGCCGCCGTCCGGAAACGGAAGCCAAAGAAGAAGAACGGCCCGATGAGCATCAGCGGCAAGGCCATCAGCATCTCGGTCTGCCCGTGCGCGGCCGCCTCTGCGACGTGGGCCGCCATGATGGCATTGCGCACGGGAACGATGACGCGGGCCCAGGGTAGATAGAAGCGATCGAACGAGCGGCTCCAGGCGATCAAGGCCAGGATGACCGACCCTGCGATGACCACCGAGAAGTCGACCAGCAGCGTCGTGGTCCAGGCGATGCGGAAGCCCAGCTCCGCGCCCCGGATCACCCCCACGAACGCCGTGATGACGGCCACTACCCGGATCAGGGAGCGCTCGTCCATGAGCTGGGAGAGGGTGTACTCGCGCTCCAGCCGCGGGCTGAACCTCAGATTCGCCGGGTCTCGCTGCAGCTCCGCCGCGTACGGCGAATCCGGAAAGGAGCTCGGGTCGAATCGGGACGCAGTTCCCATCGTCCCGATCATAGGGGTAACCCGCGACTTTAGGCTGTGACCTGCTCGGTAACTATTTCACGTGCAGGGAGAAGAAGTAGGCGATGCCCAGGAGGAGCGCCATCTGCGTGGCAATGGCCGCGTACATGTGGCGCAGCAGGTCAGACTTGACACCGTGCATCTCCACCCTCAGCTCGCTTCCCAGCCGCTCTATGCGTGTCGCCAGTTCACCCTTCGTCTCGGCGACCGCCGTCATGGTGACCAGCTGCCGGTCCCACGTTTTTTCTTCCATCGCCACATCCATGGCCAATGCGACGGCGACGGCCACCTGCGGCTCGAAGTGCGCCTTCTCCACGAGGATGTCGACCGTCTCCGCTTTCATGGGCATGAATGATAGCTCCGCCAAGCGAGCGCACAAGCGCGTCGACACACAATTTACTCATGGCGGTACTGTTAGGAAGCTCATCAACACCACGTAACGGCCCAATAACTCTGCAGTTTGCGGTGCCGATCGGCACTTTCTGTTTGCATCGGTGCGTGTCGGTTCGCACGCAAGGACGCGCGAGTGATGTCCTGTGGTACTTGCGCGCGGTAGCCCGCGGGCGAACCCCTCACGCCCGCAACGCCAACAGCCGATCCACGTGCAGCCGATAATCCTCGAGCAGCTGAGCCGCGAACGCCGCAAACACGCGTACCTTCGGCGACTCGCGGTGGATCGCTGGGTACACGATGGAGATGGGTCCGCCATCCGCCGACCACTCCGTCAGCACCGCCTGCAGCCGGTTGGCGGCGAGCAGCTCGGCGACGAGCAGATCGATGCTCTGCACGATGCCCGCGCCGCGCACGGCTGCCTGAATGCGCGCCTCGGCGGAGTTGAAAGCGACGTTGAACCGGAACGGGAGCTGCTTGCGCGTCGGCCCCATCTGGAACACCCAACGGTGCGCGCGCCGCGTCTTGTTGGACAGTGCGCCAATGAGCTTGTGATCGCGAAGTTGCTGCGGGTCGCTTGGAATGCCGTACTGCCGCAGGTACTCCTGGGAAGCGCAAGTAATCATGCGCGTGCGCACTACACGACGGGCGATGAGGTTCGGCTCGTTGACGACTCCGCCGCGTACAGCGACGTCCACTTGCTCCTCGATGAGGTCGATCACGCGATCGTTGAATTGCACTTCGAGTTGCAGGTTGGGATAGCGCGAAGTGAATCGGGGTAGCGCCGGAACGAGCAGATAACGCCCGAATGCTTCGGGCACGTCGACACGCAGCCGCCCCTGTGGCCGCTCGCGGGTGCCTCTCAGGGCTTCATCCGCGGAGTCCAGGTCAGCAAGGATGCGCCGGCAATGCTCGAGGTACTCCGCGCCGTCCGCGGTGACTCCGACGCGGCGCGTCGTCCGGTTGACCAGGCGCGTTCCCAGATGCCGTTCCAGATCCGCCAGGTGCGCGCTCACCACCGATCGCGACAGGCCCAGTGAGTCGGCGGTTCGGGTGAAGGACTGAAGCTCCGCAAGCCTGACGAAAGTGCGCATGCCAGCGAGCTGGTTCATGCTCTTCTGATTATCCTGAATTACAGAACAATAATGTCCGGATTGGCCGGTTTTCAGTCATCAGAGGCGACTCTACACTCCGGCCATGTTCATCTTCAATCGGCCGTTCGCGGCGGTGGTATGCGCTTTGGGCGTGGCGTTCCTGATGCCGAGCGTCGAGAGCTTTTTCGAGCGTGGGGACGGGCCCTCTTCAGGGCGCGCGGCTCCAGAGAATGTCCTCACCCTCGCGCCGCCAGATGAATCCCGTCACCTTTCCGTCGGCACTGCGTTGGACGAACCGCCGCTCGCGCGGCTGTCCAGGCACGAACAGCAGGTCCTGGTTCGCGAGCTTCAGCATGCCTTCGAGAGTGCGGGAGGTGTCCGCCGCGGCTGCCAGAGCGAGACCGGCAAAAAGCGCAATGCAGCGCGATTCAACCCGCGCGCGGATATTTGCTGAAGATCGCATCGACCGCGGCGTTGATCTTCTTCTCCGCGGCCTCACCGGTGGCGCCGGTCAGGTCCTGGTTGGTCGAGGCATGCCACAGGGGCTCACGGCTCTTGGCCTGGTACAGGTCCACGCCGATGATGCCTTCGCGATAGACATACGGTGCGTCCCAGCCCCAGCCGCCGCCCCAGCCCCAGCCGCCACCGCGCCAGTAGCCGAATCCTCCGCCCCAGCCACCATACGGATAGCCGCCCTCGATGACGTTGTGCGCCCCGATGCCATAGCCGACCAGGCAGTCGGCATCGCTGTTCACGAACTGCATCCCCATCCCCTGCAGGTGGCTGGCGATGGCCGCCCGCAGGCGAGCCTCATTCACGGGGTTCGCGATGGTGGCGCGCTGCGGGCTGGCATCGCTGCGGAACGAGCCCGCCCAGGAGAACGTTCGGCACTGGACCTGGCTGAAGAGAGGCTTGTTCACGTCGGATTTGACGTTGAGTACGCAGCCGCTCAGCCCGAAGGTCACTGCCGTGGCAGCGATGCAGCAGAGAATTGCTTGCTTGATCATGGTCTTGGCCTCGATGGAGCCTGTGACAGGGCCCACCCCACACCATTAACGGCCGAGCGCCGGTTAAGTTGACGGACCTGCAGCCAGCGCACGGACACAGTTTGAAACAGGGGCCCCAAGGCCCGGCTCGACCCGCTACGAGCGCCCCGTCCTCTATAAGATCGGGGCTACGGAGCAAAGGTTCAAGCATCGAAGGCTTCGCGACTGTTCCCTCGTCGCGGCGCGTTGCCCCCAGCGGCGCCCGGTGAGGTTTTCATCACCATAACATAAGAGGACAACATCAATGGACCGCAAGGATTCTTCATACGAGGCCGGGATGCAGGTCAGGCGCGAGATGTTCGGGCCGGCCGGCGCTGAAGAGCGGGTGAAAGCAGCGACTGACTTCAATCGTCCATTCGAGGATGCCGTCACCCGCTACTGTTTTGGCGACACGTGGGCGCGGCCCGGCCTGGATCGCCGCACGCGCAGCATGATTACGCTGGCTGCGCTCACCGCGTTGGTTCGCCCGAATCAGATCAAGGTTCACGTGGCCGCCGCGCTGGTCAACGGCGTCACGCCGGAGGAAATCAGCGAGATCCTGTTGCACACCTCCGTGTATGCCGGGGTCCCCGCCGGTGTCGAGGCGTATGCGGCGGCGGCCGAGGTTCTGAAGGGAGCAGGGAAATGAAGGTCGGATTCATCGGAATCGGCAACATGGGTTGGCCGATGGCGGCCAACCTGTTGAAGGCCGGCCATGAAGTGCTGCTGCACGACACCAACGCCAACCGCTGCGTCGACTTCACGAAGGCGCAGGGCGGTGTGGGGGCGAGGACGCCTGCCGATTTCGGCAACATCGAGGCTCTCGTCACGATGCTGCCAACGGGCGCGATCGTGCGCGAGGCGCTCACCGATCCCAACACCGGCGTGGCACGTCACCTGAAGGCTGGAACGCTCGTCATCGACATGAGCTCGTCCGAGCCCGCCGGCACCCGCACACTCGGGGAGGAGCTCGGCAAGAGAGGCATCGTCCTGCTCGATGCCCCCGTTTCGGGTGCGGTCCCGCGAGCCAAGACCGGCACGCTGACCATCATGCTCGGAGGCGACGATCGCGCGGCGATGGAACGCGCCAAGCCCCTGTTGCTGTGCATGGGTAACCAGGTGTTCGAGACCGGCCCGCTCGGCACCGGGCACGCGATGAAAGCGCTCAACAACTTCGTCGCGGCGGCCTGCTACACGGCGTCGGCGGAAGCTCTGCTGATCGGGAAGCGATTCGGGCTGGACGGCCACCGCATGATCGACATCATCAACGTCTCCACGGGCCGCAACTTCAACACTGAAGTGGTGATGAAAGAGCAGGTGATCGACCGAAAGTTCTCGAGCGGTTTCTCGCTGGGCCTGCTGGCGAAGGATGTGAAGATCGCGGCCGACCTCGCGCGCACGGTGAGGATGGACGCACCCCTGACCCGCCTGGTCAATGATCGCTACAGCCTGGCGCGCGACAGTCTCGGCGCCGCTAGCGATTGCACCGAGGCGCTCAAGAGCTGGGACAACGCGCTGCCTGACTAAGGACACAGCTGCGATGAGCAGCCCGCTGCCTGAGTAGACGATGTCCGCTGCACCGCGGTCGGCGCCTCGGTGCGCCGACGCGGGGCCTTGGTGCTGGCGAGCGGCGGGTCGGCACGCTTCGCACTGACGCCGCCGTCCTCCAAAGCGGCG
>Ga0105238_10004217_pt1 | contig 14275 bp, 11 predicted proteins | sample KBSC34metaG_FD_81526 | JGI IMG/M metagenome (GOLD analysis project Ga0105238, IMG submission 81526) | Corn rhizosphere microbial communities from Kellogg Biological Station, Michigan, USA - KBS C3-4 metaG | ecosystem: Host-associated > Plants > Roots > Rhizosphere > Soil | place: Michigan, USA... | reverse complement strand
TGGTCGCAGGCCTGCATCGCCGACTGGAACAGCGCCAGGCGCTTGTTCGTGTTCGGGTATGCACCGGGCTTCGACATCGCGATCGTCATCACCTGCCCGCCGAGCATGGCCGACGCCTGGTTCCACGCCGGGTACCACGCGATCGCGCCGTCCCAGTCCTGCGGCCAGCGCTGGATGCTCTCGAGCGACTCGCGGCCGCCGGTCGAGCCGCCCGCGAAGTACGACTTCACCGGCGCCATGCCGTAGCGCGCCGCGATGATGTACACCGCGGCGTCCCGCGTCTTCTTCAACGCGTCGCCGCCCCAGTTGGCCAGCGCCTCGTCGTTGGCACCGAACGTGCCGTCGAGCGAGCCGCTCGCGCCGGCCTGATGACCCGAGTCGCTCGCGAACACCGCATAGCCGCGCGTCACGGGCAGCGCCTTGTCGGTCGCGCCGGCGGGAACGTTGCCGGCGACGTTCGGAATGCTGCCGTCGAAACCGCCGCCGCCGTACATCAGCGCCTTCTGATTCCAGCTGGTCGGCAGTGCAACGCGAAAGAGGATGTTGGGCGCGGTCGGGTCGACCGGCGAGATCCGCCCGCTGACGCGGCAGTATTCGGCGACGAAGGCTGCCCCGGTGCCGGCAGCGGGCACGACCGTGGCGCTGGTCACCGCAGCGCCCGTGGTCGGCAGCCCGATCGCACCGGCGGGGATCGCCATCCCGGTGAGATCGGCGCACGACGTCTCGGCGGCCGCCATCGGCGCAGTGCAGGCCAGCACAACGAGTGCGGCAAAACCGCGGGCCGACACGCGGTCGGCTCGTAGGTCACGCGGGGAGTTCATATCATCTCCTTTGGGTACGACTGACGACGCGCAAGTCGCGCGCAGGATCGCTGCAGAGCCAGCCACCGGAAGCCGAGTTCGGTCGGAAGGTCAGCCCAATCTCGCTCGGTAGTGTCTCGTCCGCGAATCGGCCGCTCAATGTCGAGCGCATACACACCCAGGTCGAGCAAAGTGTTCTCTGCGCCCACCGTACAAACCCTGGCGCGTATCGAGGCGCAGCGAACGGCGCGCGCTGGGCATCCACTTGACGTCGGAGGCGCTGAACGGAAGCTGACCGTGGGTACGCCGTGTTGCTCGTGTTCGACAGCGCCCCACGCACCGTCGAAATTGCGCGCGAATGAAAAAAGACGGCGCAGCCTCGCGGCCGCGCCGTCCCGTGCAGTCGATCGAGATCAGTCCGCCGTGCACACGAAGTTGGCCTGGTCCTCGATGCTGCCCGCGCCGGCGTACTTGGCGTAAGCCGGGAACGGACAGAGCGGCCGCGTCCGTCCAGGCCACGGGGTCGCATTCGGAGCCGTGCCGATGATCCTTTCAGGCGGGGTGCCGTTCTCGACCCAGTTCACCACTGCACTGAACGCGTCGATCGTGCTCGTCGAAGGCCCGCCGCCGCAGTGTTGTGCACCCGGCATGAGGAACAGTCGCGCGAACTGCTGCGTCGGCGCGTAGTTCGTGTCGTTGCCTCCGCTGTTGAGGTTGAGCGTGCGGTACCAGTCGACCATCGCCATCGGCGAGAACGGACCCCCGCTCTGCGGTTGCCAGATCACGACCTTGCCACCGTGGCTCGCGAACGGCGCCAGCGACGTCTGCCCCGTCTCCAGCAGGTCGAAGCCGGAGACCGTGAACTTCGGTGTGGTGCCGTGCTCGAGCGCGATGTACTGATCGAGATTGATGTTCATGAGGATCGAGACGGTGCCCTCGTTGTTGACGTTCGCAGGCAGGATCGGCGGCGTCGGCACGATCACGGTTCCCGCGGCGCCGCCGGTGCCGTCGCTGAAGTCGAGCGCGCTGTTCTCCGCAGTGCTCGGGTTGCTCGCGAATGCGCCGAGCTTCCAGATGCGCCAGCCGGTCGAGATGTTGGTCGCCGTCGGCGTGTTGCAGTCGACCGCGCTCGTGCACCCCGCGATGCCCGGATCCCACATCCAAGGGAAGTACGGATGCACGCCGCTCGGCGTGACGGGACCGGCGTAGATCGTCTTGAACGTCTGCACCTGATCCGCCGTTAGGCAGGTCGGCGTCTTGGCGCCGCTGCATGCGATCGCGTCGAGCTTGGGCGCGACGAGGTCGGTCGTGCATTGCAGCGGCTTGTTCACCATGCCGTCGACCAGCCCGTCGAGCGCGTCGCACGCGTCGAGCACCGCCTTCGAGATGAGCTGCAGGTCCTGGTTGGTGTAGGTGTTGTTGACGAGCGGCAGTCCGTTCTTCGACAGGATCCCCATGCGCGATGCGAGCCCGCCCAGCACCTGCGAGTTGTAGACGGCGTGCGTGAGCATCGAGCCGAAGCGAAAACCCGGGTCGCCGACGACGACCCCGTCGAACGCTTTCGGCAAGCGCTGCGTCACCATCATTGCCTCGCGGCCGCCCATCGAGCAGCCTTCGAAGTACGAGTGCTGCTGCACCTGGTTGTAGTAGAGCTGGATCAGACCCTTGGCGACCTGCTGCGTCTCGTCGATCGCGTTGTAGGCGAAGTCGACGCGCGCTTGCGGGTCGGTGCCGAACGCGCCGGTGCCGCCTGCTTGCGGATCGTTGTTGATGCTGTTGCTGTGTCCCGAGTCGTCGGCGGCCATCGTGTAGCCGGCGGCCAGACGGCTCGTCGTCGCCGGGATGCTGCCGTCGGTCCCGCCGCCGCCTTCGTGCACGTACCTGCCGTTCCAGGTTGTCGGCAACCGCGACTGCCAGCGGATCGCATAGTTCTGCGTGACACCAGGAGAGCTCTGCTCGCCGACGCGCGGGTTGATCAACCCGATGACGTTGCAGTGCTCTGGCGTGTTCCCGCTGGCAGCGGTGAACGTCGCCGACGTCACCGACACGGTCGGCGGAAAGAGCGACGTCTCGCCGACGTTGTTCGCGAGCGCCGCGCATGTCGCCGCGCTCGGCGGTGCGAACGGCGTCAGCGTCCACGCGAGCGCGCTGGCGTCGAATGCGTTGGTCCGGTCCTGGCGGAAGGTGATCGTGCCCGCCGGCGCGACGGTTGCTCCGCTCGCGAGATCGCCGGCGAACACCGACCCTTGCACCACGGCCAGCCCCGCGCCGCCGCCCGTGAGCCGAACCATGAGGCCCTGCACGGCCTGAGCGCCGTTGGTGACCGTGAGCCGGTACACGTACTCGTACACGGTACGGCCGACGCGGGTCTCGCTCAGCTTCTCGCCGAGCGCGACCTGCGCAACCGACGCGGAGTCGGCGATGGTGACGCTCTGCAGTGCGGTCGCGTTCGGCGGTCCCGCGGCCTGCGACGTGTCGGTCGACGTGGCGACGCTCGCGCTGCCGCCTCCGCCGCCGCACGCGGTGAGGAGGATGGCTGTCATCGTCAATGGGCCAAGGACGCGAAGGCGGTTCATGTCACGCTCCTCGCGCGGCGTTGCTGCCGCATCCTGCCGGCGACGAGGGCGCCGAAGCCGGCGAGCATGAGCCACGCGGTCTCGGGCTCGGGCACCGCGGTCACGGTCGTCAGACCCGAGTAGATCGCGTGGAAATTCGCGTCGTTGATGTCGAAGCGCAGCGCCGGCGGGCTGCCGCCGCCGAGGAAGCTGAACTTCACCTCGAATCCGCCGATCGAAACGCCGTTGCCGATGCCGGTGCCGAGTGCCAGCGAGTCGATGAATCCCGGCGAGTGCAGCGTCGTGTCGGGTTGCACGACGATGCTGTCCCAGCCACCGGGGCTCGCGCCCAGCGAGAGCGATGCGAACGAAGCATCGGGGAAGTAGATCGTGAAGTCGTTGATGGCGGCTGGCGCGCCATCGCCGGTGACGACGAAGTCGACCAGCCACTGATTGCCGCTGACGGGTTTGTACGTTGCGTTGATCCCTGCGCCGATCGCGTGCAGCGGAGCGATGAGAGCCGCCGCGCCGATCAGGGACGCGAGCAGGTTGCGTTTCACTTGATGTCTCCTCGTGTTGCCGCTGCGACTGCATCCGATCGAGCGGCGAATGTGCGGCGACTTTCGATGCACCGCCTGTTCTCTAAAGTGCGTAGTTTTGTTAACTATCTGAACGGTGTAGCACTGCGCGTGGACCGAGTACTCGGTGTTTCCACCAATGAGCACTTCCGGGCCAGCGAACGCGACCCGTACACTGATTCGCGGATGACAGCTCCGCCCCATCACCTCGACGACAGCCGGATGCGTCGTCTCCTCGGCTACTGTCTTGCGCGGGCTTCGGCAGTCGGCAATCGAGTCTTCGAGGAGCACATCGGCATCCCGCTCGCACTGCGCCGCGTCGACTACACGATCCTGGTTCTCGTCGGCGCCAATCCGGACGCGACCAACCGACAACTCGCCCGGCTGCTCGATCTCTCGATGCCTTATCTGACGATCACTCTCGACAAGCTCGTCGCGCGCGGGCTCGTCACGCGAACACGCAGCGAAGCCGATCGCCGCTCGTCGTTGCTGCGCTTGACCGACAAGGGCCGCTCACTGCTGCGCGAAGCCGAAGACATCGCGGCGACCATGGAGACTCGACTGCTCTCCCACCTGACCTCGGGCGAGCGGGCATTGCTGTTCGAATTGCTCCGCAAGGTGTGGTCGCCGCGGCGCTCGGAGACCCGGGACGGCGCTCCGGCCAAGCGCCGTTGAGGTCCCCGTGCTCGAGACCGATGGCCGCACGCCCGCGGCGTCGAACCGGCCTGCTACAACCGGGAGTCGCGACTCCGCGCCGACAACTTCAACTGAGATGACGACAGCCACCGCACTCCACGCACCCGGCGCGGCACTCGCGACCGCGCTCCTCGCCAGCCTGCTGGCCTTCGCGCCGGCGGCCGCGCAAACGGCCGACTATCCGAGCAAGCCGATCCGCGTCGTCGTCACCTTCCCGCCAGGCGGCAGCACCGATGCGGTGATGCGCCTGATCCAGCCGAAGGTCAGCGAACGCCTCGGACAGGCGCTGGTGATCGACAACAGGCCGGGCGCCGGCGGCAACATCGGGCTCGGCGTCGTCGCGCAAGCGCCCGGCGACGGGTACACGATCGGGGTCGGCGCGGCGGGCGCGCTCGCGGTGAATTCGAGCCTGTACGCGAAGATGCCGTTCGACCCGCTGAAAGATCTGAAGCCGGTCGCGATGCTCGCGGCGATCCCGTTCGTGCTGATCGGCCAGCCCGGCCTGCCCGCGAAGACCTTGAAGGAGCTGATCGCGTATTCGAAGGCGAACCCCGGCGCAGTGACGATCGGGCATGGCGGCAACGGCACTGCGATGCACCTCTCGGCCGCGCTCTTCAGCCAGCTGACCGGTGCACCGCTGACCCAGGTGCCCTACAAGGGCTCCGGTCCCGCGGCGCTCGACGTGCTCGCCGGCAACGTGTCGCTCGCCATCGTCGACCTGCCTGCCGGCCTGCCGCAGATCCAAGCGGGCAAGGTCGTCGCCTACGCCGTGACGTCGCCGCAGCGGCTGCCGTCGCTGCCGGGCGTGCCGACGATGGCCGAGGCGGGCGTTCCCGGCTACGACTCGACGGGGTGGTTCGGCGTCGTCGCGCCGGCGTCGACACCCGCGCAGATCGTCGCAACCCTGCATGCCGCCATCAACGCGGCGCTCGACGACGATGCGGTGAAGGCGAGCATCCGCAAGCTCGGCGTCGAGCCCGTGGCCGAGAGCCGCGAGGCGTTCGAAGCCTACATCCGCTCCGAGACGCAGAAGTGGGGCGAGCTCGTGAAGACGGCCGGAATCAAGCTGGACTGACACGCCCTGCATGAGCACCAGCGACGCAGACGTCGTCGTCGTCGGCGCCGGCCCGGTCGGCCTGACGCTGGCGATCGACCTGGCGGGGCGCGGCGTCGACGTGGCGGTGGTCGAGACACGCGCGCGTGACGAGGCGCCGAACGTCAAGTGCAACCACGTCGCGGCGCGCTCGATGGAGCAGTACCGTCGACTCGGTCTCGTCCGCAAGGTGCGCGAGGCCGGGTTGCCGGCGGACTTCCCGAACGACGTCGCGTTCCGCACGACAGTCACGGGCACCGAGTTCGCGCGCATCCCGATTCCCTGCCGCGCGGAGCGCTACACCGCGCGCGGCGGCCCCGACACCGACTGGCCGACGCCCGAGCCGCCGCACCGCATCAACCAGCTCTACTTCGAGCCGATCCTGCTCGCGCACGCGATGTCGCTGCCGAACATTCGCTTCCTGCACCGCACGCGGGTCGACGACTTCGAGGCCGCGCCCGGCGCGGCGCCGTCAGCGGCCGCGATCTGCGTCAACGCGACCGATCTCGATCGCGGCCGCGGGCTCGAGCTGCGCGCGCGCTACCTCGTCGGCTGCGACGGCGGCAGCTCGACGGTGCGCAAGCGCATGGGCGCACGGCTCGAAGGCACGCCGGTCATCCAGCGCGTGCAGTCGACGTTCATCCGCGCGCCGGAGCTGGCCGCGCGCATCGCGCAGCCCGCGTGGTCGACGTATGCCGCGAACCCGCGTCGGTGCGGCACCGTGTTCGCCATCGACGGGCGCGAGACCTGGCTGATCCACAACCACCTCAATCCCGGCGAGCTCGACTTCGACGCCGTCGATCGCGACTGGTCGATCCGCACGATCCTCGGCGTCGGCGACGACTTCCGCTACGAGGTGATCAGCAAGGAGGACTGGGTCGGCCGACGGCTCGTCGCGGACCGTTTCCGCGTCGGCAACGTGTTCATCGCCGGCGATGCCGCGCACCTCTGGGTGCCGTACGCGGGCTACGGCATGAACGCGGGGATCGCGGACGCGACCGGCCTGGCATGGCTGCTCGCTGCCCATCTCGACGGCTGGGCAGAGGAGTCGATCCTCGACGCGTACGAAGCGGAGCGCCAGCCGATCACCGAGCAGGTCTCGCGCTTCGCGATGGACCACGCGCAGAAGATGATCAAGGCTCGCGGGGAAGTTCCCGCAGGCATCGAGGAGCCAGGTCCGGAGGGCGAGACCCTCCGCGCGGCGCTCGGCGAAGCGTCCTACGCGCTCAACGTTGCGCAGTTCTGCTGCGCGGGTCTCAACTTCGGGTATTTCTACGACCGCTCGCCGATCATCGTCGGGGACGGCGACACCGCGCCGCCGTACACGATGGGCACCTTCAGCGAGTCCTCCGTGCCGGGCTGCCGTGCGCCGCATTTCTGGCTCGCCGACGGGCGCAGCGTCTACGACGCGTTCGGTCCCGGCTACACGCTGCTGCGCTTCTCGAACGCCGTCGATGTCGAGCCGCTGCGCGCGGCTGCGGCAGCATGCCGCATGCCCTTGGCAGTGCTCGACGTTGACCGCCAAGCGACGCAGGTTCCTCGCGCGTATCGCCACGCACTGGTCGTCTGTCGCCCCGACCAGCACGTTGCCTGGCGCGGAGACCACGCGCCGGCGTCGAGCGCGCAGCTGATCGACGTCTTGCGAGGTGCAGCGAGGCCGTCGGCGAGGTCCTGATTCAGATGCGGTCGGCGTAGCGCGCGAGCGTGCGGCGCGGCGCCTTCAGCCCCGCACGCGAGGCATGGTCGTCGAGGACCGTCTTCGTCGCATCGAGCAAGGTGTTTCCGCCGAGCGAGACCGTCTCGCCGCCGAGCACCGCACGCGTTTGACCGCAGCAATGCGCGGAAATAGTTCCTCGACAGACGCGAATACGCTCCCCGGAAGCGTTCCCAAGAGACCGATCGCAAAATGAAAAACCCGGGAAGTCGTTGAGCCTCAACAACTGCCGGGTCCCGATGTTGGTAGGCGCGATTGGACTCGAACCAACGACCCCCACCATGTCAAGGTGGTGCTCTAACCAGCTGAGCTACGCGCCTGCGAAGCTCGAATAATACCAGCGTCGGGCGTCGTTCTTGACACGTTGGAGCTGCGACGCGGGTGCTCAGCGACGACGCGCCGAGCGCACTCCCGGAACGCGACGAACATGCACGAGCGCCGCCGCGAGCCGAGTCGCGTCGGCGACCTCGACCGTGAACGTCATGAACGCGGTGCCGCCGACGCCATCGCGGACCGACTGCGAACGCACTCCGGTCACGTTGATCTTCTCCTTCGCGAGCACCTCGGAGACGTCGCGCAGCAGCCCCGGCCGATCGCTCGCCTCGACGCTGACGTCGAGCGGATAGAGCGCGGGGTGCGCTGCGTCGGCGGCGCCCCAGGCGACGTCGATGATGCGCTCGCTTGAGCGGCCGACCAGCTCGCGCAGGTTGCTGCAGCCGGCGCGGTGAACGACGACGCCCTTGCCGCGCGTGACGTAGCCGACGATCGCATCGGGTGGCGCTGGTCGGCAGCAGCGCGCGAGCGAGGTCAGGAGCGAGCCGACGCCGACGACGAGGACGCCGCCATCGCGGCCCGAGCGCGAACGCTTGAGCTGCACCTCGTCGACATCGCTCTTCGCGGCGGGCGCGGGCCTCAGCAGCGTCTCGATGCTGCGCAGCGACAGCTCGTCCTTGCCGACGACCTCGTAGAGCGCGTCGGCGTCGCGCAGGCCGAGCTGCGCAGCGAGTTCGGCGTGCTTGAGCGCGGTCTTGCCTTCGCGCTGCAGCAGCCTGTCGACCGCGTCGCGGCCGCGCGCGACCGTCGCCGCGAGCGCTTGCGCGTTGAACCACGCGCGCACCTTCGCGCGCGAGCGCGGGCTCTGCAGGTAGCCGAGCTCGGCGTTGAGCCAGTCGAGCGACGGGCCGCCGCTCTTGGCGGCGGTGATCTCGACGACCTGGCCGCTCTTCAACGCGGTGTTGAGCGGAACGATCGCGCCGTCGACCTTGGCACCGCGGCAGCGGTGGCCGAGCTGGGTGTGCACCGCGTACGCGAAGTCGATCGGCGTCGCCCCGGGGGCGAGCTCGACGAGCGCGGCCTGCGGAGTAAAGACGTAGATGCGGTCGTCGAAGCGGACCCGCGCGTCGGCGCTCGCGTTCGCGGCGTCGCTATCGCCGTCGTCGCCCTCGCCGCTCGCCAGCTCGCGCTGCCACGCGAGCAGCTGGCGCAGCACGACGAGCCGCGCTTGCGCGACCTTGGCCTCGAACGCACCCGCCGCGGTCGGTGCCGCGCGCGCCGCGTCGGATTCCTTGTACGCCCAATGCGCCGAGAGGCCGAACTCGGCGTGCTCGTGCATCTCCTCGGTGCGGATCTGGATCTCGACCGCGCTGCCGTCGTCGGCCTCGACGACGGTGTGCAGCGACCGGTAGCCGTTCGCCTTCGGCCGCGCGATGTAGTCGTCGAGCTCACCGGCGAGCGCACGGTAGCGCTCGTGGACACGGCCGAGCACGGCGTAGCAGTCGGCGACGTCGGCGGCGATGACGCGCAGCGCGACGACATCGAGCACCTGCGCGAAGCCGAGGCCCTTCCTGCGCATCTTCTTCCAGATGCTGTACAGGTGCTTCGGCCTGCCCTGCACGGCGACGCGCAGGCCGTGCGCGGCGAGATCGGCGGCGAGGCTCTCGCGCATCGCGGCGACGCGCGCCTCGCGGTCGGCGCGGCGCTCATCGAGCAGCCGCGCGATCGTGCGGTACTGATCCGGGTCGAGAAAGCGGAACGCGAGGTCCTCGAGCTCCCACTTGATCTGCCAGATGCCGAGCCGGTTGGCGAGCGGCGCGAACACCTGCATCGCCTCCGCCGCGAGATCGTCCGGGCAAGGCCGCTTCGTCGCGGCGAAGAAGCGCAGCGTCTGCAGCCGCGACGCGAGCCTGAGCAGGACGACGCGCAGGTCCTCGGAGAACGCGAGGAGCATCTTGCGGACACGCTCGACCTGCTGGGCGCGCGCGGCGGCGTCGAGCCGCGCGCTCTTCGCAGTGCGCTGCAGGTCGCCGAGCTTGCGCGCGTGCGCGACGAGCGCCGCCTGCGACTCGCCGAAGAGCGGCGTCAGCACCGCATCGGGTTCGCCGAGCTCGTCGGCGGCGTGGACGAGATACGCAGCGGCCGCGAGCGCCGGCGACGCGCCGATCGACGCCAGGATCGCTGCGGTGCCGTCGGCATGCGCGAGCACGCCCTCGCCGGTCGGCAGCTCGCGGCCGATGACGAGCGGCGCGGCGAACGCGCGCGCGCGCTTGACGTCGTCGGCGACGCTCGCGCCATCGCTCGGGTCGAGCAGGCGGACGATCGGCGCCTGCGTTTCGGCCGGCGCCGCAACGGTCTTCACGGCGCTTCCGGCACGCCGATCACGCGCCGCCCAGGAGAAAGTCGCGGACGACCGCGACCTGCTCGGCGGCGACGATCGTCGGCGCGTGGCCGACGCCGGCGAACTCGTGCAGGCGCGCGCGCGGACCGCGCGCTGTCATCGCTGTGGCCGTCGCGCTCGACAGGACGTCGGAAGCGGCGCCGCGCAGCAGCAGCGTCGGGCAGCGGATGCGGTCGTACGCCGCCCAGAGTGCGGCCTCGCCCGCAGCAGCCAGCTCGGGCGTGATCGCGCGCAGCGCAGCACCGATCGCCGGGTCGTAGTGCAGACGGAAACGCTCGCCTTCGCGGCGCAGCATCGGCCGCGTCAACGCCAGCCACTCGGCGCGCGTGTGCGGGCCGAAGCCCTGCGAGATCGTCAGCAGATAGTCGGCGGCCTCGTCCTCGTTCGCCCATGTCAGCGACTTGCCGATGTACTCGCCGATCCGCACGAGGCCGACCGGGTCGATCGTCGGGCCGACGTCGTTGAGCACGAGCCGCACGATCGGCGAGTTCGGCAAGCCAGCGAGCGCGATCCCGATCAGGCCACCCATCGAAGTGCCGAGCCAGTGCACGGTCTCGGCGTCGAGTCGCGCGAGCAGCGTCACCATGTCGCCGACGTAGGTCGGCAGCGTGTAGCCGTTGGGATCGGCGAGCCAGTCCGACTCGCCACGGCCGACGACGTCGGGGCAGACGACGCGAAAGCCGTCCTGCATCGCGCGCGCGAGGACGTCGAAGTCGCGGCCCTGGCGCGAGACGCCGTGCGCGCAGACGAGGACGCGGTCGGTCGCGCCGCCGGCGCGCTCCCACTGCCAGTACGCCATCCGGTGCAGGCCGCGCGCGTCGAGGCACTGGACGCGCCGCAGCGTCGGCTCGCGCGTCGCGCTCATTTCATCTGCACGGTGCCGTTGACGCTCGCGGTGACGAGTGCCTTGCCCGGCTCGACGGGCAGCGGCTCGGCGGTGACGCCCACCGACTGCGCCTGCATGCGCATCATCTGCGGGCCGGGCATCGGCTCGCTCGTCTGCACGCTGACCTCGCGGACGGCGTAGCCGCCGTAGCCGAACTGCTTCGCGTAGACCGCGGCCTTGGCGCGAAACGCGGCGATCGCCTGCGCCGCGACGTCGCCCTCGACCTTCTGGCTCGCCTCCCGCGACAGCCGGTATTCGACGCGCGCGATCGTCATCGTCGCGATGCGCGCGCTCAGCTGGCTGATCGCCGGAATGTCGCGGCCCTGCACGACGAGCTCGGCGCTGCCCTGCCAGCCGCTGATCGTCGCCCGCCCCGAGCTCGTCGGCGGCGCGTAGCGCGGATAGAGCGCGAAGTTGCCCGTCTGCACGTCGACCTCGCCCGGCTTCGCCGAGCGACGCGCTTCGGCGAGCGCGGCGTCGAGCGCCTGCTTGAGCTGCGATTGCACCGCGTTCGCGTCGACTCCGTCCTTCGTCGTCGAGAACGTGATCGCAAGAACGTCCTTCTGCACCTCGACGCTCGCGCTCGCGCTCAAGCCGAGCACGCCGTCGGGCGTCGGCAGCGTCTGCGCCATCGCCGACACGGCGGTGCCCGACGTGGCGACGAAGCAAGCGGCGCAAACAGCGGCACGCGTGAACTTCATGATGAATTGCTCGACATTGGCTTCGCGATGTGTAACGGCTCGTCAATGCGCCCCGGAACGGCCCGCAAAGCCTTGCAGAATCTCGATTGTTACAAATGGGGAAACGATGAACACAGCTGCCAACGCCCGCCCGGATCGGATCGTCGTCGTCGACGATGATGCCCGCATTCGCGACCTGCTGCGGCGCTACCTCACCCAAGAGGGATTCGAAGTCCTGCTTGCCGAAGATGCGAAGGCGCTGAATCGCTTGCTGACGCGCGAGACCGTGCATCTCATCGTCCTCGACCTCATGCTGCCCGGCGAGGACGGCCTCTCGATCTGCCGGCGGCTGCGCGCTGCCAACGACGTGACGCCGATCATCATGCTGACTGCGAAGGTCGAGGACGTCGACCGCATCGTCGGCCTCGAGGTCGGTGCCGACGACTATCTGCCCAAGCCCTTCAACCCGCGCGAGCTGCTCGCGCGCATTCACGCGGTGCTGCGTCGCCGGCCGGCGATGGAAGCGCCGGGCGCCCCGGCGCTCGACGCGCAGACCGTGACCTTCGGCCCGTTCGTGTTCGACCTCGCGCTGCGCCGCCTCACCAAGGACGGCGAGCAGATCGCGCTCACGACCGGCGAGTTCTCGATGCTGAAGGCGCTCGTGCGCCATCCGCGCCAGCCGCTCTCGCGCGACAAGCTCGCGCAGCTCGCGCGCGGCCGCGAGTTCGAGCCGTTCGACCGCAGCCTCGACGTCCAGATCTCGCGCCTGAGGAAGATGATCGAGCCCGACCCGACGCAGCCGCGCTACATCCAGACGGTGTGGGGGGTCGGCTACGTCTTCGTTCCGGACGGCGCGTCCTGACTGATGCGTGGGCGCGACCCGCAGCCCCTCGCGTTCACGCGGTCGATCGTTCGCCGAGACGGAGCCGTCGTCGGACGTTGAGTACGATCGCCAGGTGGCGACCCGGACTGCGAAGCGGCCCTCCTCGACTCCGCTTTCGGAACGGCTGAAGGCGGCGCAGCCGCCGCGCGTCGCCAAGAAGTTCGTCGCCCTCAGCCTTTTCTGGCGCACCTTCTTCCTGCTCGCGCTGCTGCTCGCGAGCGGCGTGTTCGCCTGGGTGCAGACGTTTCGCGCGCTCGAATTCGAGCCGCGCGCGATCCAGGCGGCGCAGCAGATCGCGAGTCTCGTCAACATCACCCGCGCCGCGCTGCTCGGCACCGACGGCATCAACCGGATCGCGATCATCAAGAGCGTCTCGACGCTCGAGTCGGTCAAGCTGACGCCGCGCGAGCCGACCGACCAGTGGGAGCCGTTCGAGGTCGACCGCTTCCAGCGTGTCATCGAGCGCGAGCTGCGCGACCAGCTCGGCCCCGACACGATCGTCGCCAGCTCGATGAACGGGACGCCGGGCCTGTGGGTCGGGTTCACGATCGCGCGCGACTCGTTCTGGCTGAAGGTCGACCCGACGCGCGTCGGCCCGATGTCGACGAGCACGATCGTCCTCTGGGTCTCGATCGCGCTGCTCGCGACCGTGCTCGGCTCGGCCGGGATCGCGCGGCTGATCAACCGGCCGCTCAAGGACCTCTCGTTCGCCGCCAGCCGGATCCGCGAGGGCGAGTACGACTCGCGCTTGGACGAGACGACGATGACGAGCGAGATCCGCCAGGTCAACATGGGCTTCAACCGGATGGCACGCGAGCTCGCCAAGGTCGAGCAGGACCGCGCGGTCATGCTCGCCGGCATTTCGCACGACCTGCGGACGCCGCTGTCGCGGCTGCGCCTCGAGGCCGAGATGAGCGTGCAGGACGAGGAAGCCAAGTCGAACATGGCGATGGACATCGACCAGCTCGACGCGATCATCGACAAGTTCATGGACTACGCGCGCCCGGGCGAGGTCAAGCTCGTGCCGTGCGACGTCGCGACGATCGTCCAGCGCGAGGCGGCGGCGTTTCGCGACACCAGCCAGATCCGGATCCAGTCGAAGGTTGCACCCGACACGCGCGTGCTCGCCGACGACGTCGAGCTCGGCCGGGTGCTGCAGAACCTGTTCGAGAACGCGCGCCGCTACGGCCGCTCGACCGACACCGGGATCGCACGCGTCGTCGTCAGCTTCGCGCGCACCGGGCAGTGGGTGATCGTCACCGTGCGCGACCACGGCCAGGGCGTCGACCCGAAGAAGCTCGACCAGCTGACGACGCCGTTCTTCCGCGGCGACGCCGCGCGCACCGCGGCGACCGGCGCGGGGCTCGGCCTCGCGATCGTCGAGAAGGCGCTGGCGCGGATGGGCGGCTCGTTCGAGATCACGAACGCGACCGACGGCGGACTGCTCGCGCATATCCGGTTGAAGCGCGCGTAGCGCGCTTCAGCCTGCGGCGAGGATTGCTCCCTCCCCATCCCTCCCTCCGAGAGGGAGGGGCGCGCGCCTCCGGCGCGCCGCTACGCGTCGCGAACTTCGACGTGGTACGTCGCCCACGGGCAGCCGGCGAAGCGCTGCCCGAGCGGCTGCGCGGCGGTGTCGGAAAATGCATCGGCTTCGAAGAGCGTCCAGAGCGGGCCGAGACCGCCGAGCGCCATCGGCTTGCCGTCGAGGTGGGTGGC
>Ga0105238_10004216_pt1 | contig 14277 bp, 12 predicted proteins | sample KBSC34metaG_FD_81526 | JGI IMG/M metagenome (GOLD analysis project Ga0105238, IMG submission 81526) | Corn rhizosphere microbial communities from Kellogg Biological Station, Michigan, USA - KBS C3-4 metaG | ecosystem: Host-associated > Plants > Roots > Rhizosphere > Soil | place: Michigan, USA... | reverse complement strand
GGTCCGCTACAAGGCCACCCTGATGGCCTATGGCGAGGGGGGTGAGAACACCTTCGAGTTCATGGCTCCGCCGCATCTGCTTGAGCAGCCGGCCGACGAGATCGTCGACGCCTTCATCAATTATGTGAACACCCAGGGCATGACCGATACGCCCTTCCGCTATGAGCTCAACGGGGCGGTCAAGCACGGGTCCGTGCTGACGGCGATGGGCTCGCTGCTGCTCAAGCGCAGGGCTTTTCCCTTCATCGCGATGATCGCCGCAGTAGAATAAGCATTTTACATAGATGTTATTCTATACGGTTTTATAGTCTCGTATAGAGAAAATAATATTAAAATATTAAATCGATAATTTACAATATAGTGAAAATATAAAGCCGCTACAGATATCGGCTTGAATCAGTGTTGGCGGGCCGTCGATCAATAGCCGGAGCAGCCGCGGAAGAATTTCTCTTGCGGGGCGTCCGGGTTTTATGCTCCCATCCAGAACATCTTGGTAATCACCCCTATTTGGTTCGTCACCGGGGGTGGAACTGACCCCCACGGCTCTCAAGCCGCGGGGGTTTTATTTTTTCCGGCTGGCGCGGCCGCCGGTCAGTTGGGTCCGGTGCTGGACCTTTCCGAACTTTCCGTGTGCGAGCCGTCGGCATTGGTCTGGCTGTCATGGCGGGACTGGGTTTCCCGCGTCTGGCCGAAAGCGTCGGTCGAGGTGTTGCGCTGGGACTCGCTCTGGGTCGCGGTATCGCCGTCGTTGCTGTAGGTCTTCGTCGTCACGCTCTGGTTCGACGTGGTCGGCGGCGGAACGGCTGTCGTCGTCGTGGTGGTGGTCGACTGGGTGGCCTCCTGGGCGAGCGCCGGCAGCGCGGTGAGCGCAACGACCGGGACCAGGGCCAAAAGCAGATTACGCATCGTGCATTCCTCGGGTTGTGTTCGTTGGCGCCGCGATCGCGGTCAGCCCGCGAGGCGGCCTCAACTGTTCACCCTGCGTTGATGCAAAGCCCGTCACCGACGAAGTTCAAAGCAGGGCCTGTGCCCCTTCAACCGGTGGGGCCGCGACGAAGTTCCTGTTTCATCGTGCGCGCCGACATCCGGCGGCCATTTCGTGGCGTATCCGTTCAATCCGGGGATTGTCACAGTATGCGATGGAAAATTGCCGTCGGTATGGTGATTGTCTTTGGAAGACCGCCCCGGGAAAGGCTATCATATAGCAGAGCTAATCCTTGGGTCGCATCCTCGGATGAGGGTGCTCGTCGCTCACTACCGGAAGGACTTGAAGAAGCCGTTGAAGGCCATGCATGGGGATAGTCTGTCGAGCGGGCTCGACAGTGTCCGGCACAGCCTCCTCACACAACGGCGGAATACAGATTTAACCGCCTCGACAGCCACTTAGGAGACTGCAAGATGAACGCGACCAAGAAACTCCATGACGTGGGCCAGAGCCTCTGGCTGGACAACATCACCCGTGATCTGCTGGATAACGGCACGCTGAAGCGCTACATCGCCGAGCTCTCGGTGACCGGGCTGACCTCCAACCCGACGATCTTCAATCTCGCCTTCAAGAACAGCAAGACCTATGACGGGCCGATCGCCGATAAGGTCAAGGCCGGCATGAGCGGCGAAGACCTGTTCTTCAGTCTGGCGATCGAGGATCTGAATCGTGCCGCCGATCAGTTCAAGTCGATTTTCGAGAACAGCAACGGCGTCGACGGCTGGGTGTCGCTGGAAGTGTCGCCCGAACTGGCGCACGACACGGGCCGTACGGTCGCCGCCGCCAAGCACCTGCACAGCCAGGCCCATCATTCCAACCTGTTCATCAAGATCCCAGGCACGCCCGAGGGCCTGCCCGCCATTGAAGAGGCGATCTTCGCCGGCGTCCCGGTGAACGTCACCCTGCTGTTCTCGGCCGACCACTATGTTGCCGCCGCCGAAGCCTATCTGCGCGGCATCGAGCGCCGCATCGCCGCCGGGCTGAACCCGGAGGTCGGATCGGTGGCCTCGGTCTTCGTCAGCCGCTGGGACGGCGCGGTCGCGAAGACGGCGCCGGCCGAACTGGTCAACAAGCTGGGCATCGCTGTGGGACAGGATATTTACAAGGCCTATAACGACATGCTGGCCTCCTCGCGCTGGCGCCGCATCAACAACGCCGGCGCGCACGGTCAGCGCCTGCTGTGGGCCTCGACCGGGACCAAGGACCCGAATGCCTCCGATGTCATGTACATCAAGGCGCTTGCCTCGCCCTTCACCGTCAACACGATGCCGGAGAACACGCTGCTCGCCTTCGGCGATCATGGTGAGGTCGGCGACGTGCTGGCGAGCGACGGCGTCGAGGGCAAGAAGATGCTGGCCGAGTTCAAGAAGGCCGGTATCGATGTCCCCGCGCTGGCAGCCAAGCTGCAGGACGACGGGGCGGCATCCTTCGTCGCGTCCTGGAAGGAACTGATGGGCGGCATCGACGCCAAGACGGCCGCCGCCAAGGCCGCCGCCTGACCGTCAGGCCACCGACCGTCCAACGATAAGCGCCCCGCCGTCCAAGGCGGGGCGCGTGATCCTTTACAGATGAGGCTTCCGATGAGCGACACACCGTTGCGTGACCTTCCCGCGTGGAAAGCGCTGGGCGCACATAAGAATGCGATCGAGAACACCACCCTCGCCAAGCTTTTCGCCGACGACGCCAAGCGCGGCGAACGCCTGGTGGCCCAGGCTGCCGGTATCTATCTCGATTATTCGAAGAACCGCGTCACCGACGAGACGCTGAAGCTGCTGGTGCAGCTCGCCGAGCAGTCGGGCCTCAAGGCCAAGATCGACGCCATGTTCTCCGGCCAGAAGATCAACATCTCGGAGAACCGGGCCGTCCTCCACGTCGCATTGCGCGCGCCCAAGGGCGCCACCATCAATGTCGACGGGCAGAATGTCGTGCCTGAGGTCCATGCCGTGCTCGACAAGATGTCGGCCTTCGCCGACCGTGTCCGCAGCGGCGAATGGAAGGGCCATAGCGGCAAGCGCATCCGCAATGTGGTCAATATCGGCATCGGCGGCTCGGACCTGGGGCCGGTGATGGCCTATGAGGCGCTGCGCTCCTACAGCGCCCGCGACATGGTCTTCCGCTTCGTCTCCAATGTCGACGGCACCGACTTCGCCGAGGCGGTGATCGACCTGAACGCCGACGAGACCATGTTCATCGTCTCGTCCAAGACCTTCACCACGCTCGAGACCATGACCAACGCCAACACGGCGCGGGACTGGTTCCTGTCCCGGGTGAAGGACGAGAGCGCGATCGCCAAGCATTTCGTCGCCGTCTCGACCAATGCCGGCGCGGTGACCAAGTTCGGCATCGACACGGCCAACATGTTCGGCTTCTGGGACTGGGTCGGCGGCCGCTATTCGATGGATTCGGCTATCGGCCTTTCGTCGATGCTGGCGATCGGGCCGGAGAATTTCCGCGCAATGCTGGCCGGCTTCCACGAGATGGACGAGCATTTCCGTACCACCCCGTTCGAGCGCAACCTGCCGGTGCTGATGGGCCTGCTGGCCGTCTGGTACAACGATTTCTTCGATGCCCAGACCGTCGCGATCCTGCCCTATGAGCAGTATCTGAAGCGCTTCCCGGCCTATCTCCAGCAGCTGACGATGGAGAGCAACGGCAAGCATGTGAAGGTCGACGGCACGCATGTCGATGCCGACACCGGCCCGATCTATTGGGGCGAGCCCGGCACCAACGGCCAGCATTCCTTCTACCAGCTGATCCACCAGGGCACGCGCATCATTCCCTGCGATTTCATCGGCTTCGCCAAGGCGCTGAACCCGCTGGGCCGGCACCACGACATCCTGATGGCCAACGTCTTCGCCCAGGCCGAGGCTTTGGCCTTCGGCAAGACCGAGGCCGAGGTGAAGGCGGAAGGCACGGCGGACTGGCTGGTGCCGCACCGGCTGTTCGAGGGCAACCGCCCGTCCAACACCATCATCATGGAAACGCTGACCCCGGCGGCGCTGGGCAAGCTGGTCGCACTCTATGAGCACAACGTGTTCACCCAGGGCGTGATCTGGCAGATCGACAGCTTCGACCAGTGGGGCGTCGAGCTGGGCAAGGTGCTGGCCCAGCGGATCGTGCCGCAGCTGGAGAGCGCCGAGGAGCCGAAGCTGGAGCATGACAGCTCGACCAACGCGCTGATCCGCTACTACCGCAAGCTCAAGTCATGAGTGGCGTCAGCCAGGACGATCGGAAACGGGAGGCGGCCTTCGCTGCCTCCCAGCTCGTTCAGGACGGCATGATCGTCGGGCTGGGCACCGGCTCGACCGCCAAGCACCTGGTCTCGATCCTGGGCGAGCGGGTCCGCCAGGGCCTCAAGATTATCGCCATCCCGACCTCTGAGGCCACGCGCATCCAGGCCGAGGGCGAGGGGATCAAGATCGTCACCTTCGCCGACGAACAGCATCTCGACATCACCATCGACGGCGCCGACGAGATGGCCGGCAAGGGGCTGGACCTGATCAAGGGCGGCGGCGGCGCGCTGCTGCGTGAGAAGATCGTCGCCTCGGCCAGCGACAAGATGGTCGTGATCTGCGATTCGACCAAGCTGGTGCCGCATCTGGGCGGCGGCTTCCCGCTGCCGGTCGAGATCGTGCCGTTCGGCTGGGAAGTCACCTTCAACAAGCTGCGCGACCGTGCCCGCAAGGCGACTTTGCGCCAGAGGGACGGCAAGACCTTCGTCACCGACGGCGGCCATTACATCGCCGACCTCGACCTCGATCCGATCGGCGACCCGGCGGCGTTCGAGCGCGAGATCAGGATGATCACCGGCGTCGTCGATGTCGGCCTGTTCATCGGTATCGCCAAGGAGGCCTTCGTCGCCGGCCCGGACGGGATTCAGCATCTGATCGCCCAGACCTAATCGCCAAGAGTGTCCGCGCCGCGCATCCTGATCGTCATGGGCGTGTCCGGCAGCGGCAAGAGCACCGTCGCCGGCGCGCTCGCCGAGCGGCTGGGCTGGGCGCTGGCCGAGGGCGACGATTTCCATTCGCCCGAGAACGTGGCGAAGATGCATGCTGGCACACCGCTCACCGACGCCGACCGGCAACCCTGGCTCAAATCGATAGCTGGCTGGATCGAGACGCGGCTGAAGGCCGGCCAGTCCGGCATCGTCACCTGCTCGGCCCTCAAGCACAGCTATCGCGACTTGCTGACGGGCGGCCGTCCTGAGGTGCGGTTCGTCTATCTGAAAGGTTCGCCCGAAGTGATGGCCAGGCACCTCGGCGGGCGCCACGGCCATTTCATGCCGGCCTCGCTGCTGGCCAGCCAGTTCGAAACGCTGGAGGAGCCTGGCGCGGACGAGCCGGTGCTGACGGTGGATGACGATCAGCCGGTCGAGGCGATCGTGGATGATATCGTGCGACAGATCTAACCAATCACCCCGTACCGTCATGGCCGGGCTTGACCCGGCCATCCACGCCTATCCACATGCACCGGTGTTGCGGTACCGCGTGGATGCCCGGGTCAAGCCCGGGCATGACGATAAGGGAGTGGGGCGCCCGGCGCGGATCAGCCAAACCGGCCGGTCACGTAATCCTGGGTGCGCTGTTCGCGGGGGTTGGAGAAGATCTGTTCGGTTTCGCCGAACTCGATCACCTCGCCCAGATACATGAAGGTGGTGAAGTCCGCGGTGCGGACCGCCTGCTGCATGTTGTGGGTGACCAGCACGATGCCGTAATCGTCGGCCAACTCCAGGATCAGCTCCTCCACCCGGGCGGTGGAGATGGGATCCAGCGCCGAGCAGGGCTCGTCCATCAGGATCACTTCCGGCTTCACCGCGATGGCGCGGGCGATGCACAGGCGCTGTTGCTGGCCGCCCGACAGGCTGGTGCCGTTACGCTTCAGCTTGTCCTTCACTTCTTCCCAGATCGCCGCCTTGCGCAGCGCCCATTCGATCCGGTTGTCGAGGTCGGGCTTGGACAGCTTCTCGTACAGGTTGATGCCGAAGGCGATATTGTCCCAGATCGTCAGCGGGAACGGCGTCGGCTTCTGGAAGACCATGCCGACCTTGGCGCGCAGCCGGGTGACGTCATAGCCGGGGGCCAGGATATTCTCGCCGTCGACCAGCACCGTGCCGGTGGCGCGCTGCCCCGGGTAGAGATCGTAGATGCGATTCAGCACGCGCAGCAGGGTGGACTTGCCGCAGCCGGACGGGCCGATGAAGGCGGTGACGCACCTGTCGGCGATCGACAGGTTGATGTCCTTCAGCGCGTGGAAACCGGTCTGGTAGTGGAAGTTCAGGTTCTTGACCGCGATCTTGGGATCGAGGTGGGGATCGATGATCGGAATGGCGACCGCCGGCGGCGGCACGGCATGCAGCTCAGTATGGGCTTCGGTCATCCGTTTAGTTCCTGCTGCGTGGAGCAAAGCTGCGGGCGACGACGTTCAAAATCAAAACCGAAAACGTGATCAAAAGAGCCCCCGCCCAGGCGAGATGTTTCCAATCCGGATACGGCGAGCTGGCATAGTTGTATATGATTACCGGAAGACTTGCCATCGGCGACGACATGTCTGCCGTAAAGCTGGAGTTCGACAGCGCGGTAAACAAGAGCGGCGCGGTCTCGCCGCTGATGCGTGCGACAGCGAGCAGCACCCCGGTCATCATGCCCTGGAAGGCGGCGCGATAGCTGACGACCACGATCACCCGCCATTTCGGCGCGCCCAGCGCATAAGCCGCCTCACGCAGCGCGTCGGGTACCAGCTGCAGCATGTCCTGCGTCGTACGCACGATGATCGGCAGGGCAATGATGCCCAGCGCGATGGCGCCGGCCCAGCCGGAGAAATGATGCATCGGCTTCACGACGATCACATAGACGAACAGGCCGACAATGATCGACGGCGCGCTGACCAGCATGTCGTTCACGAAGCGGATGAGTTCGGCCAGCTTCGAGCCGCGGCCGTACTCGATCAGGAAGGTGCCGGCGAGGATGCCGATCGGCGTCGCGAGCACGATACCGACGCCGGTGATCATCAGGCTGCCGATGATCGCGTTGCGCAGGCCGCCATTGCTGCCGGGGGCCGCCGTGTCGTGGATGAACATGCCGAGGGACAGGGTGGTGAAGCCCTTGAACAGCAGATAGCCGAGAATCCACGCCAGCAGGAACAGGCCGGCGGCGGTTGCGAACACCGACAGGCCGGTGACGACGCGGTTGGCGCGCAGCCGCCGGCGCACGATCTCCTGGCTCACGGATGCAGGGGTCGTTGCCGCCTGGGTTTCCATCTGGCTCACCCGTATTTCCTTTGCAGCCTGAGCAGCATCAGCCGGGCGACGCCGATGACCGAGAAGGTCAGCACGAACAGCAGGAACCCGTTGGCGAGCAGGGCGCCCAGCTGGAGCCCGTCGGCCTCCGCGAATTCGCTGGCCAGCGAGGCGGAGATCGTCGTCCCCGGCGCCAGGAGGGACGCCTTGATGTGATAGGAATTGCCGACCACGAAGGTGACGGCCATCGTCTCGCCCAGCGCGCGGCCCAACGCCAGCATGAAGGCGCCGACGACGCCGACGCGGCTGTAGGGCAGGACGACGCTTCGCACGACCTCCCACGTCGTGGCGCCCAGCCCATAAGCGGATTCGCGCAGCTGCGGCGGCACCGTCTCGAACACGTCGCGCATGATCGAAACCATATAGGGCAACACCATTGCCGACAGGATGACACCGGCGGTCATCAGCCCGATGCCGTATGCGGGCCCTCCGAACAGGACGCCGATCAGCGGTATGTTGCCCAATGTCGAAATGATCGCCGGCTCGATGTAGAGCTGCATCAGCGGCACCAGGACGAACAGGCCCCACATGCCGTAAATGATGCTGGGCACCGCGGCCAGCAGTTCGACGGCGGTTGAAATAGGACGCTTGAGATAGGTCGGGCACAGTTCCGTCAGGAACATGGCGATGCCCAGGCTGAAGGGCACGCCGATGATCATCGCGATAAAGGCGGTGACCAGGGTGCCGTAAAGCGGCGCCATGGCGCCATAGATGTCCTTGCCGGGATTCCAGGCCTCGGTCCAGATGTAGGACGGACCGAATTCCTGAAAGGCCGGGACGGCGCCCATCACCAGCGCGATCATGACCGCGGCCAGCAGGATCAGCACCCATATTCCGAAGGTCCAGGCCGCCCCGCCGAAGATAATATTGCCGAGGCGTCGAGGATGGACGCGGGTTCCGGGCTTGCCTGTCGCGGTTACCGCTGCACTGGTCATTAACAGCCTTCGCCGATAGCGGGGCGGGAAGAAGTGGAAGGGAGTCCTGGAACTCCCTTCCGATAGTCGGGTCCTTTAGTTTACGGCCAAACCGGCTTGCCGTCAGCCTTCACGTCGTCGGTCCAGGTCTTTTCGATCATTTTGACCAGCGAGTCCGGCAGCGGCACATAGAGCAGGTCTTTCGCCATCGCCTGACCGTTGTTCAGCGACCAGTCGAAGAAGCCCAGCACGGCCTTCGCCTTGGCGGCGTCGGTCTGCTTGCCGTGAACCAGGATGAAGGTCGCGGCGGTGATCGGCCAGCTGTCCTTGCCCGGCTGGTTGGCCAGCACCAGGCGATAGTTCGGGACGGACGCCCAGTCGGCATGCGACGCGGCGGCCTGGAAACCCTCCAGCTTCGGCTCGACGAAGGCGCCGTCGGCATTCATCATCTTGGTGTAGGTCAGCTTGTTCTGCAGCGCATAGGCGATTTCGACATAGCCGACCGAGCCCGCGGTCTGCTGCACCAGGGCCGACACGCCCTCGTTGCCCTTGCCGCCAACGCCGGCCGGCCAATCGACCGCGGTGTTGGAGCCCACCTTTGCCTGCCAGTCGGCGTTCACCGCCGAGAGGTAGTAGGTGAAGTTGTAGGTCGTGCCCGACCCGTCGGCGCGATGGACGACGGTGATCGGGGTAGAGGGCAGCTTCACGCCCTGGTTGATCTTGGCGATGGCCGGATCGTCCCACTTGGTGATCGTGCCCAGGAAGATCGCGCCCAGCGTGGCGCCGTCGAGCTTCAGCTCGCCGCTGCCGATGCCGGGCAGGTTGACGATCGGCACGATCCCGCCGATCACGGCCGGGAACTGCACCAGGTCGTTCTTCTTCAGCTCGTCGGCGTCGAGCGCCTTGTCGGTCGCGCCGAAATCGACGGTGCCGGCCTCGATCTGCTTGATGCCCGCGCCCGAACCGACCGACTGGTAGTTCAGCGCCGTGCCGGTCTTGGCCTTATAGGCCTCGGCCCACTTCTGATAGACCGGATTGGGGAAGGTCGCCCCCGCGCCGGTGATGTCGACAGCCTGCGCGCTGCCCGCGATCGCCAGCACGGCGAGCGCACTCAACGAAGCCTGCCGCAAGGTTCTCACGACGGTGGAAGACATGGTTCGTCACCCTCTATTTTTTGAAGACGGGCGGGTTAAAGCACAGAACCTGACTTAATGCCACATCATTTTTATGACTGGATGTCGCAGGGCATTTTCACAATATATAGTTTATTTATAGTAAGCTTATAAATCACCTGGTCTCATCACATAGTTCGTATTTCCGTACGAAAGCTTCGCACGCGGAGGCGGTTTTAGTTGAGGTCTCAGGCGGCGCGGATTTCCGCCGTTTTTCTACCTCTGGCCTCCCACTCGGTGATATAGTCGCGGGTCAGCGGGACGGCATCGACACGCTTGGCCATTTGCAGTTGGAAGTTGCAGGCGTTCAGGTAACGAAAGTCCATTTCCGCGCCGGCCAAGTAGAATTCCCACATCCGGCAGAAGCGCTCGTCGTATAGCTGGGCGATCTCCGTGCGGTTTGCTTGGAAGCGCGCGGTCCAGTGGTCGATCGTCATCGCGTAATGCATCCGCAGAAGCTCGATATCGGTCGACAACAGGCCGGACCGCTCGACGACCGGCAGAACTTCGGAGAGGGCGGGGGCATAGCCGCCCGGAAAGATATATTTCCGGATCCAGGAATTGGTGCGGCCCGGACCGTTCAGCCGGCCAATGGAATGTAATAACGCGACGCCGTCGGGCGTCAGCAAGCGATATAATGTATCAAAAAAAGTCCTGTAGTGGTTGATGCCGACATGCTCGAACATGCCGACGGAGACCACCCGGTCATAGGTTCCGGTCTCCGCGCGATAGTCGCGCAGATAGAATCGCACCCGATCGGCCAGGCCCATCGCCCGCGCCCGCTCGTTGCAGACCTTCAGCTGCTCCTGCGACAGGGTAAGGCCGGTGACGTCGACGCCGGCCGTCTCCGCCAAGGTGAAGGCGAGCCCGCCCCAGCCCGAGCCGATATCCAGCACCTTCATGCCCGGCTTCAGCAGCAGCTTGGCGGCGATATGGCGCTTCTTGGCGATCTGCGCCTCCTCCAGCGTCATGTTCGGGTCGGTGAAGTAGGCGCAGGAATATTGCTCGTCGGCGTCGAGGAACAGCTCGAACAGCCGCCGCGACAGGTCGTAGTGATGGGAGACGTTGCGCTGCGACCGCCGCATCGGATTGTATTGGCGCAGGCGGCGCAGCAACGGGCGGAACGGCCGCTCGATCGCCTGCTCGGGCAGCTCGACTGGGCTGTCGGCCATGTTATCGAAGATGAGCGCGATAACGTCGCGGATCGTCCCGTTTTCGATGGTCAGCGTGCCGTTCATATAGGCTTCGCCAAGCGCCAGGTTCGGCTGGGTGGACAGCCGCCACATCGTCTTGCGGTCGTGCACCCTGAGAGTGAGTGCCGGACCTTCCCCTGCTTCGCCGAATTTTGTGATTCGGCCATTGGACTCGATAAGAACCATCCTGCCGCGCCGGATGGCCTTGTTCAGGTACCATCGGAACATAGTTGGACCTTTTTATTTTTCGCTTGTCCAAGCGAAACGAAATCACCAGCCCCTACCGGTGTCAAATCCTTTCATCCCACGCGCGGTTCCGTGATTCCGTGCGGCTGGAGCGCTTGGTCGCAGCCTAATTTTCGAATGTCAGGTCGCCGTGGAGCGGCGGGACGAACAGGCTGTCGATGGCGGTATCGTCCACCGCGTCCAGCGTCGACGGATACCATTTGGGCTGCTTGTCCTTGTCCACCAGCTGGGCGCGCACGCCCTCATAGAAATCGTGACCGCCCAGCACCGACTGGCTGAGGCGGTAGTCCATCCGGAAACAGTCGTCGAGGTCCAGCGTCCGCGCCTTGCGGATCAGCTTCAAGGTCAGCTTCAGGCTGGTCGGCGACATCAGGCGCAGAGTCGCCGCGGTCTCGGCCGCGAATGCGCCGTCCTCGGTATCCAGCGCGGCCATGATGTCTTCCATGCGGTCATGGGCGAAGCAACGGTCGATCGCCGTGCGGTTCGCCGGCAGTTCGGGTGCTCCGGCATCGGCGGCGTGGCCGGCAATGGCCGTATCGATATCGCCGCCGGCGGCCAGCGCGGCGACCAGCGCGTCCAGGCGCTCATGATCGACGACATGCGTGGCGATGCCCAGCGACAGGCAATCGGCTGCCTTCAGCCGTGCACCGGTCAGCGCCAACCAGGTCCCGACCCCGCCGGGCAGGCGCGACAGGACGAAGGAGGTGCCGACATCGGGGAACAGGCCGATCTGGGTTTCCGGCATCGCCAGCACGGTGGTGGCGGTCGCCAGCCGATAGCGCCCATGGACCGAGATGCCGACGCCGCCGCCCATGGTGATGCCGTCGATCAGCGCGATATAGGGCTTGGGAAAGGTCGCGATCCGCCGGTCCATCCGGTACTCGTCGCGGAAGAACTCACGCACGATCCGCCCGTCGCTTAAGCCCCTCTTCCAGGCGATCCCGTCCTCCCGCGCCAGCCGCACGTCCCCGCCCGAGCAGAACGCCCGGCCGCCGGCCCCGCGGATGACCACGGCGGCGATCGCGTCGTCGTTCTCCCAGATCTTCAGCGCCGCATCGACCGCCAGGCACATATCCTGGTCCAGCGCGTTCAGCGCCTTCGTCCGGTTCAGCGTGATGAGGCCGATCCGGCCCATAACGGCGAACTGCACCGTCTCGATGGACGGCAAATCAATTTTTTGCATCATTCCTCAAACTCTATAGCCGTCATTGCGAGGAGCGCAGCGACGAAGCAATCCAGGGCCGTTAGCCCAGCTTCCCGGCCTGTGGCTCTGGATTGCTTCGCTGCGCTCGCAATGACGGGAACTGATTCACTGCGGCCTGAGCATCCGCACCAGCTGCCGCCCGATCTCGGACGGGGTCTTGCCGCCGGGGCGATACCAGAACTTGGTGCCGTTCAGCGCCGACAGCACATGCAGCCGGAAGACATGGCGGTCGATATCGCCGGGCAGGCCCAGATCGTCGATCAGCGCCATGAACATCTTCTCGTAACCGTCGCGCTGCGCCGCCAGCGCGTTGCGCAGCTCGCCCACCGTCACCGGAAAGATTGGGGTGATCACGCCGACGAAAGCGTTATCGCCGTTCAGCGCCTCGCAATGGGCAGCGGCGGCGACCTCCAGCCGGTCCCAGGGTCCTGAGACCCCCTCCAGGGCGGCCCGTACCGCGTTGGTCATCATCTCCACCGCCGCGCCGTGCACGGCGACGAACAGCGTGTCCTTGGATTCGAAGTGGTAATAGATCGAGCCGACCATGAAGCCGACATCGGCGGCGATGTCGCGCATGCTGGTGGCGTGGAAGCCGCCGTCGCTGAAGCGGCGTGCCGCCGCCTCAAGAATCTGCTGCCGCCGGCCGCGCGCGGGCGTATCATCCCCGGACGCAGGGGCGCCGGTCTCCGCTGCCTTGGCGAGACGTGCTTTCATTCTTGAATCCGGGTCCCTCACTTGTACCGGGGTCACTGATTGAATATAGTTAGACGAACGTTTGTTCAATAACCTTCGGCATGCATCGGCTGCGACCGTTTCGACCTGACGGCGGCGGCGGGCGGACATGCCTTTACGCGTGGTTTTGCAACGATGACCGACTATGTCGCCCCGCTCGCCGATATCCGTTTCACCGTTACCAAGCTGGCCGGTTTCGATGAGGTCGCGGCCCTGCCCGGCGCCGAGGATGTGACGCTCGATCTGGCGGAATCGATCTTCGAGGAGGCCGGCAAGTTCGCCGGCGGGGTGCTGGGCCCGCTCAATGTCGTCGGCGACAAGCAGGGCTCGCGGCTGGAGAACGGCGTCGTGCGCACGCCCGCCGGGTGGGCCGACGCCTATAAGGGCTTCGTCGACGGCGGCTGGAACTCGGTGCCGTTCTCGCCCGATTTCGGCGGCCAGGGCCTGCCCTGGATCGTGTCGATCGCGCTGCAGGAAATGTGGACCTCGGCCAACATGGCCTTCTCGCTGTGCCCGATGCTGACCCAGGGCGCGGTCGAGGCGATCACCCATCACGCATCCGATGCGCTGAAGGCGACCTATCTGCCCAAGCTGATCTCCGGCGAATGGACCGGCACGATGAACCTGACCGAGCCGCAGGCCGGCTCCGACGTCGGCGCGGTGCGCACGAAGGCGGTGAAGGACGGCGACCATTACCTGATCACCGGCCAGAAGATCTTCATCACCTATGGCGACCATGAGATGACGGAGAATATCGTCCATCTCGTGCTGGCCCGCCTGCCCGACGCCCCGGCCGGCGTGAAGGGCATCTCGCTCTTCATCGTGCCCAAATACATGGTCAATGCCGACGGCTCTGTCGGTCAGCGCAACGACCTGCGCTGCGCCTCGCTGGAGCACAAGATGGGCATCCATGCCAGCCCAACCGCGGTCATGGCTTACGGCGATAATGGCGGCGCCATCGGCTATCTGGTGGGTGAGGAGAACAAGGGTCTCCAATATATGTTCACCATGATGAACAACGCCCGCCTGTCGGTCGGCCTGGAGGGTGTCGCCGTCGCCGAGCGTGCGACCCAGCGCGCCGCCAACTTCGCCCGCGAGCGGGTGCAGAGCCGCGACATCGCCGGCACCGACGCCACGCCGGTCACCATCATCCACCATCCGGACGTGCGCCGGATGCTGCTGACGATGAAGGGTCTGACCGAGGCGTCGCGCGCGCTGGCCTATCTCGCCGCCGCCTCGATCGATGTCGCCAAGCGCCATCCCGATCCCGCCGCGCGCCAGCGCCGTCAGGCCATCGTCGACCTGCTGATCCCGATCGTGAAAGGTTGGGGCACCGAGGTCGGCTCAGAGGTTGCGGCCATCGGCGTCCAGGTCCATGGCGGCATGGGCTTCATCGAGGAAACCGGCGCAGCCCAGTATATGCGCGACGCCAAGATCGCCGAGATTTATGAGGGCACCAACGGCATCCAGGCCAACGACCTGATCGGCCGCAAGCTGACCCGCGACGGCGGCGCCACCGCCAAGGCCTTCATC
>Ga0105238_10004214_pt1 | contig 14281 bp, 14 predicted proteins | sample KBSC34metaG_FD_81526 | JGI IMG/M metagenome (GOLD analysis project Ga0105238, IMG submission 81526) | Corn rhizosphere microbial communities from Kellogg Biological Station, Michigan, USA - KBS C3-4 metaG | ecosystem: Host-associated > Plants > Roots > Rhizosphere > Soil | place: Michigan, USA... | reverse complement strand
GTGGTGGTGGAGCATAATGGCGAGGCGGTCGCGCCGTCGGAATTTGCCCGGCGACAGGTAAATGCGGGCGACCGGCTGGAAATCGTCAAAATCGTGGCGGGCGGATGAAGTATTTGATTTTTGCCGGACAGTATATTATGCTTCAAGCAGTTCAGACGGTTAACAGCAGTGGATAAGTTTTTTTTGACATTTGCGCTTTTTAGGCGCAGATAGTGGTTTATACGCAACCCGATCGCGTCCGGCCTTTGGACAACCTAAACAACTGACTATGAGCGATACCGCCCTCTTTGGGAAAGCTGCCGCCTGCTTGAGCGGAATCCCACAGGGTTGTCAGGTGTTGATTCTCAGCGAGGATTTCCCAGCCTACAGCCGCGCGGTACAGGTTTGCCGGCGGATCATGGACCAGATGGGGCAGCACACGGACTTCGATTTTCGCTGTTGGAATTTCGCGGAACTGGCCGATCCGGAATGTACACACACGGCGACCAAATACGCGGCGGCGGCGGACATCATCATGATCTCCACCCAGTCCGCCAGCCTGCCGGCGGCCTTGAATGAATGGCTCGACGCGTTGCACCTCGCCCGGTTCCGGCCGGTGGGAGTGATGGCGCTGGTGCTGAACAAGCCGGCACGGCAGCCGGAAATCGACAAGCTGCTGCTGCGGCTGGAGAACCTGGCGCTGCACCTGGCAATGGATTTTCTGCCGTTGCTGCCGGCAACGGAACAGACCGCCTGGCAGCCGCAGACGGCGGAGAATTGGGAAACCCTGCTGGGACGCCCCGACACGGAACCGCACCGTGATCTGGATCACTGGGGACTGAACGAGTAGGTGGCGGTTGCTTCGACCATATCCTGTCAGAGAGCCTGGTGAATTTCCCGCTGGTGAATACTTGCCGCCGGACTTTAACTTCGTAAAAATCAAGGTATGAAGTTTCGGTTTGAAATGTTTTATCGCGCCAGCCTGCTGGTCCTGATCCTGATCGCATTCGGCGCGGTGTGGGCCGGGGCGCAGACGAATCACCTTGCGGCCACGAACACCGTGACGGCCAGCTCCACAAATGCGCCCGGCACCGGTGGCTCCACGATCGAACAAGAACTGGCATCGCCAGACTGGATCAAGGATCTGGCCGTGGACTGGCCTTTTTTGCGGTATCATTTCTGGGGGAATGAGCTTTGGAAGTACCTGTTCTCGCTGATCTATATCTTCCTGGCGTTTTACATCTCCAAGCTGCTCGACTACCTGACGCGGGTGTGGCTGAAACGGTGGACGGTGAAAACGGAGACCAAGCTGGATGACCTGCTGCTGGAGCTGCTGAACGGGCCGGTGAAGGTGATTTCGTTCGTGATCTTTCTGCGCATCGGGCTGGATGTGTTTCAATGGCCGCCACTGGTACAGAATGTTCTCAGCAAGGGCTTCACGGTCATCGTCGCCGTGACGGTCGCCTATGCGGTGCTCAAACTGGTGGATGTGCTGATGAACTACTGGCATAAGCGCGCCAGCGCAGACAGCGACCAGGAATTTCGTGAGCAAATCTTTCCCATCATCCGCAAGGCACTGAAGGTTTTTGTCATCGTGGTGGCGGTGCTGGTGACGCTGTCCAATGTGGGCGTGGACATCACGGCGGCCATCGCCTCATTGTCCATCGGCGGGCTGGCGGTGGGCCTGGCGGCGCAGGACACGCTGGCGAACCTTTTCGGCGCAGTGGCGATATTTCTGGACCGGCCCTTCCGCATGGGGGATCGCATCAAGGTTGAGAACGTCGAGGGCATGGTGGAATCCATCGGCCTGCGCAGCACGCGCGTGCGCAATCTCGACGGTCATCATGTCACGATCCCGAACAAATTGATGGGCAACGCCATCATCACCAACGTCACGCGCCGCCCGAACATCAAGACCGAGATGAACCTCGGCCTGACCTATGACACGACGGTGGAAAAAGTGAAGCGGGCGACGGTCATTCTGGAGGAGATTTTCCGGGGCAACCCAAAGACTTCCGACCTCATCATCACGTTCAACAAGTTCGGGGATTCGGCGTTGAACATCCTGGTCGTCCACATCTGGGACGGCACGGATGCGAAGACGCATTTTGCCGAGATGCAGGAGCTGAACCTGAAGATCAAGGAACGGTTTGAAGCGGAGAAGATCGAGTTTGCTTTCCCAACACAGACGGTTTTTATCAAACAGGACGCGGGAAAATGAATTGTCAGTGCGAAGGCGGTAGGGCTTAATCTGGCAAATGGATTCGATCACCAACCTGCTCTGGCATGACGGAAAACTGCTCGGCATCGACTGGTCCGTCTGGAAAATCGTCGGCTGGCTGGGCAACGCCGTCTTCTTCTCCCGCTTTCTCGTGCAATGGTATGCCACGGAAAAGCGCCGGCAGGTGGTGGTGCCGCAGGCGTTCTGGTGGCTGAGCCTGGTCGGGTCATTGACGCTGCTCTGCTACTCCATCCACAAGAAAGATTCCGTCTTTATCGCGGCGTACGCGTTCACCTGGATCCCTTACATCCGCAGCCTGATGATCCACCGCCAGCACAAGGCGGCACACGCAGACTGCACGGGCTGCGGAAAAAAAATTCCGCCGCAGTCGAACTATTGTCCGAACTGCGGCGTGAAGGTGGTTTAAAGCTGCTACTTCTTCGGGGCGGGAGCCGCGCCTGCTGGCGCCCCTGCCGGAACTCCGGGAACGGGCACGATGCCATATTTCTTCAATACCGAGGCGGCAAAATCAGGATGCTTTTCCCCATAGGCCACGAGTTTGTTGACGAAGCCAATGATATTGGCCTCGTTTTGATTCATCACGGCCTGCAATTGCTGACCCTGCGTCAGTTCCTTGCCGGCAATGCTCGTCTGCCGGAATAGATAAACGGCGAAAGTGCCGCTGACGACGATGAGGGCGATGAGCAGGGTGAAAAGCTGGTTTTTCAGGGCAGCTATTTCAGCGCCGGTATCGTTGTTGTTATCGGGAAGCATAAGGTTATTTGGCGGCGGTTTGGGGAGCCTGGGCGCTCTGGATGATCTGGGCCAGTTCCGGGCTTTTGGCCGTGGTATTGAACGTGATCACATCGTTCAATAGCGCCTGCGCACGGACGGTGGCAGTCTGGGTTCTTTGCATCTGGATCTGCAGGTTAATCTGCAGCTGGCGGAGATCCCGCGTCCGCCACATGGACCAGACGGCGAACACCACGCAGAGTATGACCAGCACGTAGAGCACGAAATTCAACAAAGCCGTGTTCGAATCATTTTTCATAAATGGAGAGGTGAATTTAGCCAATCACCCGCGAATGTCCACCTTGTTTTTTGGCGGAAAAATCGGTGTGCTTTCGCGTTCTTCCGTGGTAAACCTCTGCCATGAAAATCCACTTCCTGGGCGCGGCGCGCACCACCACGGGTTCGATGTACCTCATCGAGGTGAACGGCAAAAACCTCCTGCTTGAGTGCGGACTGTTCCAAGGCCACCGCGAGGAGACGACCCGGCGCAACACTACTTTCCCTTTTGATCCGCGCAAGATCGATGCCGCCGTCCTGAGCCACGCGCACATCGACCACGCGGGCAATCTCCCCAACCTCGCCAGCAAGGGCTATGACGGGCCGATTCATTGCACCGAGGCCACGCGTGATTTGTGCAGCATCATGCTAATCGACTCCGCGCATATCCAGGAACAGGACGCGGTCTTCGTCTCCAAACAGCGCGCGAAAAAACATCAACCGCCGGTGGAACCGCTCTATCGCGTGCCGGACGCCGAGAAGGCTGTGAAGCAACTGGTCCCGCATGGCTACGAAAAAGCCTTCTCCCCGGTTGAAGGGGTGAATGTCACTTTCCGTGATGCCGGCCACATCCTTGGCTCCGCACAGGTCATCCTCGACATCCAGGAGAAGGGCCGGAAATTCCGCTGGCTTTTCAGCGGCGATGTGGGACGCGGTGCTGACGAGCTTTTGCGCGACCCAATTCCGGTCGAGAATGTGGATTATCTGCAAATTGAATCCACCTATGGCAACCGCGAGCATGCCGTACGCGTTGATGCGGATGCCGCGGTCGCAAAGCTGGTGAGTGAAACCATTGCCCAAAGCGGCAAGGTCATCATCCCCGCCTTTTCGGTCGGGCGTACGCAGCAGATCGTCTATGTGCTGCATGAGCTCATCTGCGCCGGCAAACTGCCGCGCCTGCCCATTTTCGTGGACAGCCCGTTGAGCGTGAAGGCCAGCGAAATTTACAGCAAGCATCTCGACGACCTGAAGCCCGACCTCGCCGCCACGCTGTGCAACCATGAAAGCCCGTTCTACATGAACAACCTGACTTACACCGCCAGCGCCGAGGAATCCAAGGCGTTGAACGACCGGAAGGAGCCGATGATCATCATCAGCGCCTCCGGCATGTGCGAAGCGGGACGCATCCGGCACCACCTCAAGAACAACATCAGCGACAAAAAGAATCTCCTGCTCTTCATCGGCTACTGCGCCGAAGGCACGCTCGGCAACATCATCACCTCCGGCAAGACACCGGTGAACATTTTCGGCGATCCGTGCGATGTCCGCGCGAAGGTGGTATCGCTCGATACTTATTCAGGCCACGCGGATAAAAATGAGTTGAAACGCTATGTCGGAAAGCTCACGGGCAACATCAAGCGGATTTTCTGCATCCACGGCGAAGAACCGCAATGCCTGGCCCACGCCGAAACCTTGAAGGCGATGAAGCCAAACGCCCAGGTTGTCGTGCCGGAATACAAGCAGGCGGTGGAAATCTGAGGCCGCAAGCAGGCGCTAGTCCCTGAAATTCCCAAACGCCACCGCCACGGGAAAATCATGTCCGCGCACAGCGGCGATAACCGCCTGCAGATCGTCACGGCTCTTGCCGGTCACGCGCACTTCATCCCCCTGGATCTGCGTGGTCACCTTGAATTTGTTGTCGCGAATGAAGCCGGTGATCTGCTTGGCAACAGCCGCCTCAATGCCGTTCTTGAGCTTGATACTCTGGCGTGCGTGGCCGAGCGGCGAGATGTCGGGATCGCATTGCTCGATGCTTTTCATACTGATGCCGCGCTTGGCAAGTTTGCCGATGACCATTTCGTTGAGGGTGCGCACCTTGTAAGCATCTTCGGCAGACAGTTTTATCTCCGTCTTTTCCAAAACGATCTCGGCCTTGCTGCCCTTGAAATCGAAGCGGTTGGCGAGCTCCTTTTTGGCCTGGTTGACGGCGTTCTCAACTTCCATGGAGTTGACCTGCGAAACAATGTCGAATGAAGGCATGGCGGGAGCATAGAAATTCCCGGTACAAAGGAAAAGTTGAAAGCGAACAGGCAAAATTTGTGGCAGGAAAGCCCATTTGCCGGTTGCACAGCGGGCGGTTTTTGCGGATTTTACCGTGCGTGAAAACCAAACGTGCTTTGCTCTCCGTATCCGACAAGACCGGCCTCGTCCCCTTTGCCCAGGCGCTGGTGCAGTCCAATTATGAACTCATCTCGACCGGCGGCACGGCCAAGGCGTTGCGTGATGCCGGCCTGCCGGTGAAGGACATCAGCGAGCACACGGGCTTTCCGGAAATGCTCGACGGACGCGTGAAGACGTTGCATCCGAAGGTACACGGCGGCCTGCTCTACATCCGCGGCAACGCGGCGCACGAGGCGGCTGTAAAACAACACAATATTGAATCCATCGATCTCGTGGTGGTGAACTTATACCCGTTCGAGGCCACGGTGGCGAAGCCCGGCGTGGCGTTGCACGATGCGATCGAGAACATCGACATCGGCGGGCCTTCCATGCTGCGCAGCGCAGCAAAGAACCATGACAGTGTCACCGTCATCGTGGATCCGGCGGATTATGCAGACGTGGCGGAGCAGATCAAAACGAAGGGCGACACCACGCTGGAACTGCGTCGCAAACTCTGCGCCAAGGTCTATGCCCGTACGGCAGCCTACGACGCAGCCATCGCGGCGCATCTGCAAAAAGAATTTGCCGCGGACAAAAATGCGTTGCCAGCCTCGCTCACAATCTCCGCGCCGCTGGCACAGCCGCTGCGTTATGGCGAAAATCCGCACCAGACAGCGGGGCTCTACGGAAAATTCCATGACTACTTCAAACAACTGCACGGCAAGGAGCTTTCCTACAACAACATCCTGGACCTGACGGCGGCAGCGGCGCTCATCGCCGAGTTCAACCATGACGAGCCGACATTGGCGATCTTGAAACATACGAATCCATGCGGTGTCGGCCAGGGAGCGAACTTGCGTGAGGCGTGGGATAAGGCATTCGCCACGGATAAGCAGGCGCCGTTTGGCGGCATCATCGCGGTGAACCAGCCGCTGGATGCGGCCTGCGCGGAGGCCATTGCGGAAATTTTCAGCGAGGTCATCGTGGCGCCGGAATTTTCGGCAGAGGCGCTGGCCATCCTGCAGAAGAAGAAAAACCTGCGCCTGCTCCAGATCATAAAAAACCCGCTGGCGGCACAACCGTGGGACATGCGCAGCGTGGGTGCGGAGTCCTTCCTGCTCCAGCAACGCGACCTGAAAATCACGGCTGCCACCGACCTGAAGATTGTCACAAAACGACAGCCAACCGAAGCCGAGCTGAAGGCGATGCTGTTCGGCTGGCGCGTGGTGAAGCACTTGAAATCCAATGCAATCCTATACGTGGGCGATGGCCACACGCTCGGCACGGGCGCAGGCCAGATGAGCCGCGTGGATTCCAGCCGCATTGCAGTGTGGAAGGCCGGCGAGGCCAAGCTGTCGCTGGCAGGCAGCGTGGTTTGTAGCGATGCGTTCTTCCCGTTTCCCGACAGGCTTACCGCCGCAGCGGACGCAGGCGCGACGGCGGCAATCCAGCCGGGCGGCTCGGTGAAGGACGCGGAGGTCATCGCAGCGGCAGATGCGCGCGGAATGGCCATGGCCTTTACGGGGGCGCGGCATTTCCGGCACTAAACAAAACAGGTCATAAAATTGAAGGTTGCAGGTCCACGCCATGGCGCAGCCAGCAATTTTTCATTTTCTAAGTTCAAGCAGCATCACGATCTGTGCGATGGTAGCTCCGATAAGGAGCAACCATACGAACGCTTCGCGCAGCCGCAAGCCGCGCAATTTTGCTGGGGCCAGCCAGAACTGAAGCTTGGCGGAGCCGAATGAAATGACATCTCCGTTACAAAGCCGCGCATTCCGTTGTGGCTGTTCATTGACAGAGGCAAAGGCATCTGGTGCGGTCTCCAGCATAAAGCCCTCAGACCTGCCAAAGCCAATCGTCAGGTGACTGTCCCAGACACCATCGTCATCAAGACACAAATCGTTTTGCGATGCCCGCCCGATATGAAACGGAAAATGGCGGACGAAAATGATTTCGCCCGCCATTTTGCCGGAAAGAATACGAAGTTGGATCATCAGAAGATTCTTCGTCCAACCACAATCTGGTCGCCCGGGTAGACACCGGGATCAGGCGCATCGCCATCCAGGATTCTATTGCAATTCAGGGTGAATCGCTGTCCGCCGGCGCGGATCAGGACAACATGCTTTTTATCGGCAAAATCAGTGAAATCGCCCGCTGAGGTGATGGCCTTGGTGACGGTGATCTGGCCGACATAAATCTGACGGCCCGGACCTTTGACCTCTCCCCGGACATAATAAACGCGATCGCCGGCTTTTACCGTGACATTCAGGTGCAGGTATATTCTGGGAACGTAAAGATCATGAATGATCTGTTCCAGGTCACCGGTGGTCCGGCCGGCGGCTTTTACGATGCCGATATCAGACAGGGTGATGGTGCCATCGTCATTGACGGTCTTTTCCTGTGTGGCAGGAGGCTCGGGAACTCCATCAAATGAAATGGTGATGGAATCACCGGAATGCAGGCGCGCCCCTGCCAACTCATTGGTATCACCCTCGCTTGGCGGCGCCATAACGGCGGAATAATCCTGCGTGGCGCAACCGGCAAACAACAGGGCGACCAACGGCAGGAGCAGCCAGACTTTCAAAAGTGATTTTTCAAACAGCGGAATGATTAATTTCATCGGCGATGATTTTTAAAAATGGTGTGCAGGTTAACTTCAGGATTTGACACTGATCTCCGTGTCATCCTCGCCGGATTTCGGCGCGCTGGCCCTGGCTTCGGCCTCCTGCTCGCTGGCGCTGCGGGAATAATAGTAGTCATGATAATAGCCGCTGTAGTAGTAGTAGCCCTCGTCCTGCGACATGTTGATGTTGTTGAGAACAATACCGACAAAGTTGCCGCCAACCTTCTCGATCATCTGCTTGGCGCGGATGGTCATGGGCTGCGGATAGCGGCGGTATTGGATGACCTGCATGACCAGGTCGACTTCGCTGGCCAGAATCGAGGCGTCGCTCACGCCCAGAATGGGGGGTGAATCGAAGAAGATGAAATCGTACCGCTGTTTGAGTTCGGAGATCATCTCCTTCATCTGGGCGGAACCCAGGATGCCCATCGAGCTGTTTGGCAATTTGCCGCTGGCCATGAAGTCGAGGTTCGGCACGTGGGTGGTCTGCACCACCTCGGCGATGGTGTTCTGCTTGAGCAGATAGTTCGTGAGGCCGAGGTTGTTCGCCACCTTGAACAGCTTGTGCAGCGTCGGACGGCGCAAGTCCGAGTCCACGATGAGCACGCGATTGCCAGCCTGGGCAAAGACTGTGGAAAGGTTGATGGTGGTGGTGGATTTGCCCTCACCCGCGCCAGCGCTGACAATAACAATGGTGTTGAGCTTTTCATCCACCCGGGAAAACAGCAGGTTCGTGCGCAAGACGCGATAGGCTTCGGCGTGCTTGCTCTCCGTGCCCTCTTCGAGCAGGTAGCCGATGTTTTGCGGAATGACGCCGAGCACCGGCGCCTGGAAGGTCCGCTCTACGTCATCAATGGTCTTGACGCTGGTGTCGAGATATTCGATGAAGAATGCCAGACCGACGCCCATGACGAGCCCGAAAATAAGGCCGAGGACAATATTCACCGGCTTGTTGGGTTTGACCGGCGCCTTGCCCGGCTGGGCGGGGTCGGTCAACTGCACCATCGAAGTGGTGGGGATTTTGGCGTCAATGCTGTTGGCCGTAAGTTTCAGGTTCAATATCTTGTGGGTTTCCTGCAGATCCAGCAATTTGCGCTTTTCAGCGTAGTAGGGGGAAAATTTGATGGCGTTTTCAAAATCCATCTGTTTGGCGGCATCCACCTGCGCCTTTAAGGCATCCACGGAGGCCTTGGTGGTGCTCAACTGGGTTTCCAGCCCCGCCATGACACCAGCCACCCGGTCATCTATCTGCTTGTTCAAGGTGTCAATCAACGTCTGGACACGTGTCACGTTCAGGCTGTTGGAGGCGTAGTCCACCTGTTTTCCGGTCAAATTGCGCTGCGCCTCGTGCAACTGGCTTAACATACTGCTAAGTTCCGAGTCGGCGGCGCCCATACTTGGAAGCACATCCCGCAGCATCAGCGGATTGGTTTGATTGATGGCCTTCAAAGAACTGAGCTGCTCGAGCTGCTTCATGTAATCCTTCTGTCCCTCCAACATTTCATCGTTGATGTGTTGCAGCTCGGCCTTGTCCATGCTGGGCGTCGGGGACAGGCTGGAAGAATCGTCAACGATGCCGTAAACCATGCGCATGTAGTCCACGTTCGTCTGGATGGTCTGGATCCGGTTGGACTCCTCCAAAAATTGGGCCGTCAACACTTCCAACCCCTTGGCCGCGGTTTCCTGGTTGTTTTTGACGCGATAATTCTGATAGGCCTGGGCAATATTGTTGGCAAGATCAGCCGCCTCCTTTTTATCGTCGCTATAAATGGTGATGGTAATCATCTTGGTGTTGCGCACGGGCGCCAGCCCCATCCGCCCCTTCAGGATCTCCATTGTCTCCGTGGTCTTGAGCGTCTCACCGTTGTAATATTTTTTACCCCACGTCTCGTTCAAATTCATGGAGGCGATCACATTGCTCAACACCATCTGCGACTTCATGATTTCAAACGTCGTCTGCATGAAATACGGGTCGTACGGAAATGCCGTGGCGGATGGCTGATTGATGCCCCCGATGATACCACCGTCATTTTCCACCTTGATGGTGGCGGTGCTCGCGTAAGATTCCGGCAGGATGAAGGTCACCACCGTGGCAATGATGGCCGTGATCAGAAATACGGTGATGATGATCGCCTTGCGGATGCGGATGACGCGCCAGTAGTCCAAAAAATGCAACCGCGCCTCTGGCGGCGGGGCCGTGACGGAAGATTTAATCTGATCCATATCTATAAAAGTAAACGGGAGCCTAGTTTGGACAAGGCTCCCTGCATTGTGTTCAAATCATGTGGTGACGCGACTGAGCCGGTCAATAGCTCGCTGACAAACCCAAATAAACGCGGTTGCGCACAAACCCACGACCGTCCAACCCCGAGATGAGGTCGTCAAAATTGTATCCGGCGTCGGCACTGAAATGGCGGCTGATCTGGTAGGACAAATTAAGACTGGCGCTGAAACTGGAATCCGTCTGAGATTGGGCCGCCCCGCCCTGATACGTTGAGTAGCTGTATTGGCCGATAAGCGTACCCATCAATTTCTCCGTGATCCGATGGTTCCAATCGGCGAACACTCCCGTCGTATCCTGGTATTGTGTGATGCCACCTTTAGCCCCCGGTTGAACCTCGTCCGTCGCGTTATGGGCCTGCGTCACACCCACCTGGACATAACTTCCTGGCAGGTAGGTGTAGTTGACAGAAACATTTGCCGTCGGTGACACGACTTGCGAATGATTAAACGGGTCGTTGGAATTATCCGAGTAAGAGGCACCCACCTGCCCCATCAACGAAATGTTGCCGGTCAACTGATGCGACAGCCCGATATGAGCTCCATGCGACGAACCGTCGCGGGAGCTGCTTTGGTAAATGTAAGACTGGTGGCCGTCTACAGGGTTTGCAATTGGGTTCTGATAATTCACTATGCCAACCGGCTCATTTCCCGTGTAGTTGACCCAGCTGTAAGTATAGCCCGCAAAAACCATCGTCTCCGGGCTGAGCGTCCAGTTGAAATCCAGCCCAACGCTTTGTTCAATCCGGTCCAGGAGCCCGGCCAAACTGGCCCCACCCGTACCATTGAACGCAGCGTATTCGTTTGGATTGTTGCCAAAGACCGAATTTCCCCGAACAGAAGATATGAATGTAGGCGTAGCTCCCGGATTTGGCACCACTCCCGCCCCGTTATTCTGGTAGTTATAAAAATCATTTCCGTAACTGAGCGAGGTCCCGAACAACTTTGTCCATTGAGTATCCAACGAAATCTTGGCGTGGTTCGCAATGTTATCTCCTTGGACGCGGTAGATTGCCTGGCTGGTTGGATCCGTTAGATCCGGCTGGCGGCCATAGGTGAACGTATCGGTAAAATTGAGCTTCCAGTTTTCGTTGATCGCATGATCCAGCCAGATATCCACCTGATGCGACTGGTCAAAGGGGTCAACCCCCAATTGATCGCGGTCATTGTAGTAATAAAGTGAATAGTTGTAGCGGATCCCCATGTCCGTCTGCCGCAACGGAACATTGACTGAAACTGAAGGAGAAACTTCCGTGCCCCAACTGCCTTTACTAGTGTGAGCCAGATTGTAATTGTCGTCGTAGAAACCGCGTAACGTACCGGAAACACTCCACGCCTTGGGCGAAACCACATCCAGACCCTGACCACATGCCGATTGAAGCCCTGCAACGCCGATGGCTGCCAGCCCCGTAGAGACAAAAAATTTCTTCATAATGCGTCAGGATATTTCCGGCTTTTTAGACCGCCCTCACTGTTTGACATACAATTAAAAATGCAGGCGACCAGGAACTATGCCTAGGCTATCGTGCGACAAGCCTTGCGTCAAAAAGTTTTTTTGGGATTTATTCAAAGTTATTCACAAGCTAAAAATTGCCAAATCCATCACTTCGACACCCTTACGTTTCATGTTTGATGCCTTTTCGTTTCAATTCCTTCTGCAGGGATTTCAAGTTAAGAGTGTTTAATACATCCTTTTGTTCCAGCCAGCCTTTCCGGGCCATGCCCGCCCCCAGCCGCAAGAAACCGGCGTGGGCATTCCGGTGGGCATCCGGGTTGATGACACACTTCACCCCCTTGCTCTTGGCGTAAGGCCAGAGCCGCCAGTCCAGGTCAAACCGCCAGGGATTGCAGTTCAGTTCCAGCCAGGTACCCGTCGCCGCGCAGGCATCAATCACCGCCGACACATTCAGAGGGTATGGCTCCCGCTCCAGCAGCAACCGCCCGGTCAGGTGGCCAAGCATGTGGACATACGGATTTTCTGCCGCCCGGATGAGTCTTTTCGTATTCTCCGCCTCGTTGTTGCTGGGAACATGCAGACTGGCAACCACCACTTCCAGTTCAGCCAAAACATCGTCGTCAAAATCCAGCCGGTCCTTCAAAATGTCCACCTCGCTGCCGGTCAACAGGCGGAACTGGCCGCCTCGGGCGGTGATTTTTTCGTTTAGCGCCTTGATTTCAGCGATTTGCTCGCGCAACCGTTTTGGATCCAAGCCATTAGCTTGATAGGATGCCTTGGAATGGTCGGTAATGGCCCAGTATTCAAGCCCCAAATCCTCCATGTAGGCTGCAATCTCCTCCAAAGTGTTCTTCCCATCGCTCCAGGTGGAATGGTTGTGCAGCGCGCCCTTGAGTTGCGTCCACTCGATGAGTTTGGGCAGGGCATCCTTTTCCGCCGCCTTGAATTCACCGTGATCCTCGCGCAATTCTGGCGGCACAAACACGAGATCAAGCTTCTGAAAAATGTCCGCCTCGGTTTTACAGGCCACGAGCAGTTTGGGGTCCCGCGTTTCCTCCTTGGACTTGAACAGGCCGTATTCATTCAGGCGCAGGCCGCGCTGGATGGCACGCTGCCGCATCACGATGTTGTGCTCCTTGCTGCCGGTAAAATAGGCCAGGGCGAAGGGGAACTCTGCATCGCTCACCACGCGCAAATCGCATTGGATGCCGCCTTCCAGAATGACGCTCACCTTGGTGTCGCCTTTGGCGAGCACCTTGACGATACCCGGTTGCGAGACAAAAAAACCGATCACCGCCTCGGGCTTCTTGGAAGACGCCAGCAGGTCGATATCGCCGATGACTTCCTTGAACCGGCGCAAACTGCCCGCCGTGTCACAGCGGATGACATCATCGTGGGCGCGCAGATGCTCCAGCAACGGTTCCGCCGCGGCCAGGGCATCCGCCAGCCGGTGTTTGCTGGCGTAATTGCGCTTCATTTCGATGCCTTCGAGGATGTTCGACTGGGTCTTTTCACCAAAGCCATCGAGCTCCGCCACCTTTCCCGCCTTGCAGGCTGCCTCGAGCTTTTCAATCGAATCAATGCCCAGCTTCTTGTTCAGCGCCTGGATCTTCTTCGGGCCGAGTCCGGAAATTTCCAGCATCGCGATCAATCCGGGCGGGATCGATGCCTTCAGGTCCTCATAGTATTTCAACCTCCCGGTCTCGACCAATTCCGTGATTTTTTGTTCGAGCGCCTCACCGATGCCCTTGATCTCGCCCAGCCGTTTTTCCGCGACGAGCTTCGCCAGCGGCTCGTTCAGACCTTCGATTGTCCGCGCGCCATTCGAGTAGGCGCGGGTCTTGAAAGGGTTTTCACCCTTCAATTCGAGGAGTACGCCGATCTCGACGAGAATCTCTGCGACTTTGTCTTTGTCCATGGGCCAAATATAAGTTCAAAACGGCGCGTTCAAAGTTCAAAGTTGTTTCTCCTGGCGGCCAGCTTAAGCTTCCCGGATTGATGAATGACCTTGTCATCCGGCCCCTGCAGGATGCGGCAGAAGCCCGTTTCTGCGCCCATTTCATGGCTGTTTCCGAGCCGTGGCTCACACTTGGCCTCACGGAGGAACAGGCATTTCAGCGGCTCACCGATCCGATGCGTGAAATCCATATGGCCACGCTGGAGAACAAGATCGTCGGAACCTTGATCCTGCATTTGTCCGGCCCGCTCAATGGTTATATCCAGACCATCGCAGTGCATCCGGACTGGCGCCAGCGTGGCCTGGGGACGCAAATGATGGACTTTGCCGAGAGCCACATCTTCCGCCAGAGTCCAAATGTTTTCCTCTGCGTCTCTTCATTCAACCGGCGGGCGCAGAAATTTTATGAAGCACGCGGCTATCTGCGCACGGGCGAACTGGCGGATTTCTTGGCGAAGGGCTGCACGGAAATCCTGATGCGCAAAACCCGGGGTCCGTTGCTGGGATTCAGCCCGCAAAAATAAAGCCGTGCGCTTTGGCGTTTCGCATGACATCAACTCCCTCTACCCTCAGGCCATGACGAAACGAAAAACC
>Ga0105238_10004213_pt1 | contig 14282 bp, 11 predicted proteins | sample KBSC34metaG_FD_81526 | JGI IMG/M metagenome (GOLD analysis project Ga0105238, IMG submission 81526) | Corn rhizosphere microbial communities from Kellogg Biological Station, Michigan, USA - KBS C3-4 metaG | ecosystem: Host-associated > Plants > Roots > Rhizosphere > Soil | place: Michigan, USA... | reverse complement strand
CCGCGAGGCCGAGTCATCTGGAGCGGCATATCCTGGACCATGACTCGTCTTCCGGCCGGCCTGAGCGGCGAGATCTGTATCCTCACCGAGACGATCGAGACGGAGCCGGTTTCGTTGCGGGCATTCCTCTACTGGCGTTGAGTTCCATCCTAGATCACGGCGTCGAACTAGAAGGTTTACGCGGGTCTTGCCATTTTTGAACGTCCGGCCATTTTTGTCCTTCCCGAAGGACGAGTTGCCTAGGTCTCGCGCCGGCCCAAGTGATAATTCGGCGGGCTATCTCATCCCCATCGGCAAACCCTTGGTCCGTCCAAAAGGAATCCGATGAGCTAACCACAAAACCCTTACCGTCGGCTTCGTCGAAGTCCCAATAGTAGCCGCGCCTAAACAACGCCTTCTTGTAGGTCACGTCGAGTAGATCTTTTCGGAAGGACGCCGTCTTAAACTGGGTCACGACCTCGACGGTGTCTTTTTGAAGAGTGATGTCCTTTTGAGAAATGCGGCTGATAATTATCGCGGGCACCACAATTGGAAACATCACGGCAGGCATGAACGCTAGGGCAATGAAGTTCTGCCGGCCTTTTCTAATTACGAAAGTGGTCCCCGCTCCCACCATCGCGCAAAAGAACGAGATGACCATCAGGTAAGAGCCTGGCATCGGCAGCATTGCACAGAGGATAACGACGAGTGCAAGGAGTATGTTTACGGGAAAGGCACGGCGGGAAGACTTCCAGGAAATCGGAATGAGAATTACGAGAAGGGCCAAAAAACACAGTTCGAAGCCAAATGCCCGATAGCCTAGTTGTGTAAATGTCTCCTCGTGCATGCCTCATAGTAACCCATGGTTCCGGCACATGTTAATCACGAGTAGGAATGCTCGCAGTAAGATATTCACATGAAGACGGCGGCAGCAACCAACGAACCAAGTGGTCGCCGAATTCTCATTTGCGACGCCGAGCGCCACATCGCGAGGATGATTCAGGTGAACTTGGAACGACAGGGGTATTTCGTAACCTGCGTCCATAGTGCCCCCGAAGCGATCGACCTGCTTGAGATGCTGGAGCTTCTGGAAGGACCTGGCTTCGACATGGCCATTGTGGATCTGATGATGCACGGGATGGAAGGACTCAAGGTCCTAAAGTGCATCCGTGAGAACGACACGACAAAGGAAATGGAGGTCGTGCTGATGATCCCTCACGGGCTGGATCGCGAGGTGCTTAATCAATCGCCATACCGAGCCGACCGCTATATCGAAAAGCCACTACAACCGACCGATCCGCCTCGGTGGTTCTGATTCCGCGCCTGACATCACATAATGGAGCGGATATGCGAGCGATTGCGGCGGTAGGTCTCTTCTTAGGAATGGCAGGGGTGTGCGTAGCCCAAACGAAACCGAATCCGCCGATCGACCGGCTTTTGAACCTTCTCCGCGAGCGGCTGATGACGGCCAAAGCCGTAGCGATGGTGAAGTTCAATAGCGGTGCGCCGGTCGAAGACAAGAAGCGGGAAGAAGCCGTCATCGCCATGGCCGTGAAAGATGGAAAGGACGTCGGCGTTAAGCCGGAACTCATCAGAGAGCTGTTCACCGCACAGATCGAATCTGGGAAAGCCGTTCAGCGTGCGCTCATCGCCGCCTGGACCGGGAAGCCAAAATTCGCGAAGGTTCCAAACCTGGCTAAGGAAGTCCGGCCCAAACTCGATGGCCTTACCGACCGCATCGTCTTCGCCTTCCACGTCGCCGAGCGAGAGCTTGCGACTCCGGAAGGGCAGAAATATGTCATTAACAAGTCGCGAAACATGACCTTCGAAAGCGGCGATGTCGCTGCCTTCGCGCGCCCCTGGATTCTCGCCGTCGCACCCCTCACTTGGCATAAGTAGACGCGGCAGCCATTACTGGCATCCGCGAACTTGTCTGATGACTTGCGGCTAGCGGTGTAGAATCCTGCGGTGGGGACAAACCGGCGGCTTCCTTTCTCCTTGCTTCTCATAGCTTGGGCGGCGTTTGGGTTCGCCCAGGTTCGGTTTAATCGCGTCTTTGCCCCGCAAGAGGGATTGTCGCCCTCGGTCGAACGACCGTTTCGAGCCGAGGTCTGCTTGAACGGGAGTTGGCAATTCCAGCCAGTTCCGGCGGGTGACCTGATCGCTCCGTTGCGAGAAGCCGACCCCGCGAAGTGGGAGAAGACACCGGAGCGAATCCCTTCGCCTTGGAATGCGAATGCGTTTCCCGTCGAGAGCCACGAAGGCGGCGACTTTCGCTGCTTCCCAAGCTATCCGGCGGCATGGGAGAAGGCGGAATCCGGTTGGCTTCGCCGCTCTTTTGATGTCCCGTCCGACTGGCGAGACAAGCGCGTTTTGCTCCATTTCAACGCCGTAGCGGGCGAAGCCGTGGTCTATGTGAACGGCCACGAGGTGGGGCGTCACTTCGATATCTTCCTGCCGTTCGAGTGCGATGCGACGGCCTTCGTGCATCCCGGCGCAAACGAGCTTCGGGTCGCGCTGCGCAAGTCGAGCCTTTTCGATAAGCAAGGCAAGTTCGGTCGGCGAACGTACCAAGGCGGCTCGATGTGGGGTCAGGCCATCGTTGGGATTTGGCAGGACGTCTTCTTAGAAGCGGTGCCGCGCGTGCATGTCTCGGACGTCTTTGTCCGTCCGGAAGTGGACAAGGCTCGGCTCTCAGCCGACGTAACCATTCGAAATGACGGCGACGAGCCGGCTAGCGTGCGGCTCCGCGCGGATGTGCTGCCCTGGATTAACCACGCGGGTAAGGACAAGCTTCACGCGCCGGAGCCGAACTGGACATTGGGGAACCGGGTGGCGCTCGATTTCGATTCGCCGAACACCACCGTTCCCGCACACTCCACGCGTTCGATCACACTATCCGCCCTGGTCAGTACTCAGCTACAAACCTGGTCGCCCGCCAATCCTCGTCTCTACGGCCTTGTCGTCAGCACGAACGACGACAAGAAATACACCCGCTTCGGCTGGCGGCAAGTGAAGTTGGTCGGGGATAAGGTCCAGCTTAACGGCAAGCCGCTCGTCATGAAGGGAGATTCGTGGCACTTCACCGGAATCCCGCAGATGACGCGGCGATACGCATGGGCCTGGTTCACCGCGATGCACGACGCGAACCTCAACGCGGTTCGCTTCCACGCCGAGCCTTATCCCAGCTTCTTCCTCGACATGGCGGACGAGATGGGCGTCCTCGTCCTCGATGAAACCGCCGTCTGGGCCAGTGACGGCGGCCCGAAACTCGACGATCCCGTCTTCTGGGCCGACTCCAAAGTTCATTTAAAGGGGCTCATCGAACGGGACCGAAACCACCCGTGCGTCTTCGGCTGGAGCGTTTCGAATGAGGTGATGGCGGTGGTACGCAACGTCTTCCACGCGCCGAAGGCGATCGAAGACAAAGCCTCCAGCATGAACGCGGAGTGGCTGGCGATCTGTCGCTCAATGGATCCCACGAGGGAGTGGGTCTCCGCCGACGGCGAGGAGGATGGACAAGGCCAGTTACCGGTCTACATGATCCACTACGGAGATCGAGGCACGATGCGGCACGCGAAATCGACGGGCAAGCCTTGGGGCGTCGGTGAGGCGGGACCGGCGTACTACGGAACGCCGAAACAGATCGCTGACATGGCAAAGGACGACGACGCTTATCTCTCCGCCGAGAGTCGAATGGAAGGCGTCGCGAAGGTCTCCTTCGAAAGCCTGATTGACCAGGCACTGGAAGGCGGGAGCTACCGAAGTGTCTTCAATCTGGTTTGGTACGGACTCAAGCCATTGCCGCTGGGCTTGGCCGACCTCCGCCGGCCTCCGTCCTTGCGAGACGGAATCTTCCTTCCGCCGTTTCGGGAAGGACAGCCAGGCGTACAGCCCGAACGCCTCGGGCCCTACTGCTCTACGCTCAATCCGGGTTACGATGCGAAGCTGCCTTTGTACGAGACGTGGCCGCTATTCGACGCGATCAAGAGCGCCCAGGCTGAACCGCCGCGACCCTTCATCTCCCCTTCCGATCTTCAGCTTTATGGCGGCGAGGAGCACAATTCGCTCTACGTGCAGCCGCCCCCTGCCGTGCCCATCCCAAATGTCCAAGCCGTTCGCCTACTTGCCGGGCCCGGCGGAAAGCTGGCCGAAATGCTAGAGCGGCTCGGCGTTCGAGTCTCGAATGACGCCAACTTCCTCGTTGTAGATGGTGCAAATCCTCCGTCGGCGTCGGCCAAAGCGGACATCGAGTCGGCCCAGAACGTGGTCGTTTGGGGAGCCAAACCGGAGACGCTAGCCGAGCTGAACGCACTTCTTCCAAAAAGACTTGACTTGACCAATCGTGTGGCCTCCTCCTTGGTCGCGGTAGGCGTAAAGCCGGTGACATTAGCGGACATTGATGCGATGGGCCTTAAGGAGCCAGAGCGAACGAACCGCATGTTCGTAACCTCGTGGCCGGAAACACCCGCTTTGATCCAGCGCCTTGGGCCGGCAGACCTTTACTTCTCGGAATTCTCGCCCTCGACGATCCTGTCTGCGGGACTCACCGGACCACTTATCAAAGACGCCACCGTCCTACTTCGCGCCACGGACGTCGATTGGCGGAAGTGGAATGGGCAGGCGGAGATGGTGAAGACGGCAATGGTTCTTCGCTCGGAACTTGAGACGAAGCCGAGCGGCATCGCCCTGGCAACGGTAAAGACGACACACGGAACGATGGTCCTTTGCAACCTAGCAACCGATATGTCGACCTTAAAGGCGCTTCGCCTGAATCGGACCCTCTTCGAAAACCTCCACGTCGCGGTTGACGCGACTCGTAAGGCGACGACCGCTGTGGCCGAAGACGGAACCATCCTTCAGGCCCTTGAACTTGGCCCATTCCCCGCATCCTCGACCGACGATGCGAGAAGACAAGAACTCGTCGATGATCAGCGGACAATTCACCCTGGAGACGTCGTGAGCGGCAAACCCTGGCAGGCTGCCAACGACTTCTCCACCGGCACGGGGACAAGGTTTCGGTACTTGAGCCTTTGGCTTAGCCCCCCGCTCGCACTCGACAATCTGCTGCTCAACCCGAATCTACCGCGGCTCGAATTGGACATTAAGGGAGCTGCGTCGGTACAGGCGTGGGTCAACGATCAGGGAGTTTCAGTCGGCAGCCAGATCCATGAATTGGAGATTCCTTTGCGGACGATTCAGCGCGGCTGGAATCACATTCTGTTGAAGGTGATTCAGGACGACCGTCCGGACAAGATGATCCTGAGGTTGTGGTCAAGCCAACCCGAGACGCAAAAGGACTACTCCCTCTCCGCTTTCCCACCCTAAACCGGCTCTTCGATGACGTTCTGAAGAAGCTCGATGAGCTCGGCGCGCTGGCGTTGCGAGAGGTGGCCAAAGAACTCGTCCTCGTTGTCGTCCGCTTGCTGGGCAAGCCGGGGGACGAGCGCCTTCCCAATGGGGCTGAGGGTCAAAGTTTGGTAGCGGCGGTCGGTCAGACCCTCCGCGCGGTCGACCAGACCCTTCTCGATGAGACGGTCGATCAGCTTCGACATACCACCCCGAGTCATCCCGACGGTGAGTGCCAGTTTGCTCGGCATGATCTCTTTGGCCGCCCAAATCTCGCTAAGGGCGTTCCACTCCGCGATGGTCACGTCTTCGACTTCGAGCCTGCGCGTGAACGCGTCCGAAACATGGTTCGAGACCGTGCGCAACCAATAACCGACATGGGTGTTCTGAGGGCTGATCATAGTCTCGTCCTACCTCGTTTCCTTGGAAACGTGGCCATTATACTTGGACGCATTTAGAGGCTAAAGAATTCGGGCTATTCGCGGTCAATCGCAAGAAAATAGATGCCTTGGTTGGTTGTCAGCATCATTTTTCGTCCCTCGACGCTTATCGAAGTCGTTTCTTCGGCTTGGGTGGCTAGGGCTTTAGTTCCGAGTGGCGATTGCACCCAGGCGCCGTCCATCCCTCCGATGAAGAGCTTGCCTTGCGTAACCTTCAGCGCCGTGATCCGGGAAGTCGGCGAAGGGAGGCTCCTTAACTTTCCATCCGCGAGAAGAAAGAGCCCGCCGTGAGCGGTGCCGATGTAGAGACCACGCGAACTTTGCGCAAGCGCGGTGACCCAGGTATCGGTGAGGCCATTGCCAGGATTCCAAAGCTTCTTGCCCTGCGACGTGATTTCAATGAGACCGTTCTTTTGTGTACCTACCCAACGCCGAGCGCCATCCCCCTCGATCGCGGTGACGACGTCGCCATCCAAAGCCGGGTCAAAGCAATCTTTGCTATTTCTCGACCTTTCACACCAGCCTCCAGAACTGCCCAACAGGAGAGTCTTGCCTACGCTTCCCACGCAGGAGGTCCAAGGTCTCGAAGCTTGACCGGCGAGGATGTCCGGATAGAAGCGCCCCTTGACCGGATCGAGCTTGTCCACCGCGCCGCTGCCGTGCACGATCCACGCATAGCCGTCGATCTTCACGACTTGCCGAATCGAATCGGTGGCGACTTGCCGCCATTCGCCCGGATGACCGAGGTAGAGCCCGCCGAGTCCGCCCACGACATATTCGCTACCGAAGGCCACGATGCCACTTGCTCGCTTCAGGGGAGATTGGGATGGCAGATGCACGCGATCCCATGCTCCATCCTTCCAACGGAAGAGGCCGACGGTGGTGCCCGCCAAGCATGCTCCATCTATCCGAAGGATGCAATAGGCCGGAGCCGGAGGCGGGATTGGCAAATTATCTTCCGCCCACCCTATCGTGGGATCGATTCTTTTCGAGCCTATCGTGCGTTGAAGGGATTTGCCTGGGCAGACTTGCGTGAGCGGCAATACTAGATCGCCGGCACTCGAAGTGACCACCACAGTTTCCGAAGAAACATTCAGATCCAAAACCTCCTCGTAGCTTCGCCAGACGGTGGGACGGGGCACAGCGAGGAGGATGAGCGTGCCTAGAAGTGCGAGCAGACCATAACCCCCTTGTTGCCGGCGTGGTCTTTCAACACGATCGTAAAGGGTCCATGGGTCGAAGAGATTGTGACCTGGTAAAGGCCGACGAAGACCCCCTCTTTGAATTGCCACCGCTTTCCGTCCGCGTCGTATAGGTCAGCTGAAGCGAGTCCGGGCTCGGATCTTAGTGAAAGAACCTGAAAGCCGGCTTCGGTCTGAACAAACATGTCGCCGAATCTCGGCGGCGTGCGCTTCACCAGATAGGTCCACTCACGTGTGGTTCGCGTACCGTCAAGCATCTGCGCTACGACTTTGACCTGATACGTCCCCTCCGGAGCGTTCGCGGGAATCTCGAAGTTGCCGCCCCACACGTCGCCGTTGCGAGTGAGCGCCAAGAGACGCCCGCCCGGCAGGATGGCGGTGACGCTCTTCGCCCCCGGAATCGTGACACGGATTTCGGGGTCGCCACCACTACTAACCGACCAGTTTTGGTCACGCGTGGCCGGCGCGGATCCAGGCCCCGCACCGCCAGCCCACTCCCGCTTTTGCCGCTCTTGTTCGAGGGCCCGACGTCGCAACTCCGCCTGGCGTTCGCGATAGCGCGCCATCTCCTCCTTCGGCACCGCGAGCAAGGCCGTGGCGCTGCTAGGGACTCCGTACTTCAGGCTAAACGAGAGCTTCGCATCGTTTCCATGGATCCTCTTCGCAGCGAGCCTTTGCTGCGCCCAGATCCGAGCCGTCTCCGTGCCCGCGTAGATCTCACGGGGCCGGATTGGAATCAGCTTCCCGTCATAAGTGGCGGAGAACGCCCCATTATTCGGACGCCATCCTGCAAAGAACATCGTCTGAGGGTTAGGATAGATGGTCTCCACCTGATTCAATCCGCGGATAACCGGCGACTTGGCCATGCCCTGTAAGAACGACAGCGCCTCGTGCTCGGCGACGACTCTACGGACGAAGTAGCCGTCCAACTGATAAATGACCCGCAGTTGCTTGAAGACATTGGGGCAAGGATCGCCGAAGAAGCTGTTCTCCGCGCGTACGATGTAGTTGCCCTGCTGGACGAGGTACGCGACCTCGGAAGTCACGTCCTTACCGCCTTCCGTTCGGTTTTCGGGCTCGTAAAAGGCGCTGACCACGCGGATCTTAGGGATCGGTCGATCTGGCAAACGCATGAGGCCGCAAACATATGTTTTGCCGTCCTTGAAGCGCTGAGCGACCGCTTGGACTTGGCCGGTCAGCTTCGCCCGAAAGGAAGCGCCATTGACCAAGCCGGTTCCGGCCAGCGCATCGCGTGCCTGCCAGTCCGCAACCATGTCCCGCATGCTTCCCGCCAGCTCTGGCTTCGGCACGCGAAGCTCTTTGCCTTCCGAAAGGAGGGGTGAGATGCTCCAGACACGGACTTCGAGATCCTGCCCCGCTTTGATCGGAAAGATCTGGCAGTGGTAGGCGGTCGACGAAAGCTGATCCATGATCCCCGGATCGCGGCCGCGGCTCGTGATGTCGGTGTAGATCGACCATGCGACCTTCTTGTCCAGCAGCCGCCCGGGAACGTATTCTCTGCCGTACCGGTAGGCGAACCCTCCAAGGGCGGTTCCGATCGGGAGATCGAAGTTCAACGCGGCCTCGGTCGGCACACGGTAAGGATTGTCGAACACCATCCACGTGCTCGTCCGCACGATGGGGCCGATCACCGTGCTGGTGACCGTCAGCTTCTTAAGATGAAACGGCTCGTGGGTGTCGCGATTGTAGACGCTGGTGATGGTTTGCGCCGGCGACAAAAAAGGAAGCAGAGAGGCAAATGCGAAAAACGTGGCACGCATGGATCGGTCAGTCCCCATTCCATGACGTGCCACCTATCCGTCTGTTTCTGCACTTGACGATGGGTTGGTTCAGATCCGGCGACCCTGAAGAATTCGGATCACGAGGACGACCAACGCGATGACCAAGAGGAGGTGAATCAGGCCGCCACCGATATGGACGGCAAATGCGCCAACGGCCCACATGATGACGAGGATAACGATGATTGTTTCGAGCATTTTTTTCTCTTGCGACTGCGCTTGTAATGCGACGGAACCGCCAGGAAAAGGTTCCCGATCGTTCGGAACAGTGAGTTTGATTCCTGTGGACGGCTGTCTATCCAGCACGCAAAAATACAATGAGGCGGATGAAATGGCCCGATCCGGCTTCGAACGCACCGAAACGTCGTCCCTGAAGCCACCTAAAATATTTCCGAAAAAATCGTTAAGACACATTAATCTTTTCACCTCCAGAATTCGTAGTGACTTCCATGGCACAACGAACGCAATTCAGAGTCGCTCGCAGAAGACTTGTAACGGTCGCCGAGCGGAACGCCAAAGCGGGCGTATATCTGAAGATTCGGCCATATGCGGGGGGCGTCGTTACCGTCTTCCTCGCCCTTGCCTTTATCGGTTGCGGAGGTGGTGGAGGATCCACCTCTGGCGGCAGTAAGCCGGCCACCGCCCACTTCACCATTCGCTCCACCGCGCTGGCAACCTATCAATCGATGGCCGCGCTGATCTCCTACCCCATGACGGTTCTGCGAACCGCCGCCCCCGCAGGCAGCGACTTACCTTCGCGAACGACGACGGCGACCACGGCAAGCACGCCTGCGCTTACCAGGGTTCCCCATCTCAACCTCTACAGCGCCGGAGCCGAAATGACCGCTCACGGCGCCACCTTCACGTACTTCAAGGACGCGGCAGGTACCCAATCGGCCGGAACCATGACGATCACGTCCTCGACGGACTCGTTCGCCTACCCCGCCTATCCGGCCACGATCACGGCGAACATCAACGTCACCGCCGGCAACTTGCCCTGCGTGGGCAGCGCCATCGTGATCCTTCAAGGTCCCTCGGCGGCGGCGGAGATTCGGGGCAGCATGCGCCTCACTCATAACCAAGAAGCGGTCGCCTACGACCTCTTCCTCGACTCGTCCCATAACGTCACCGGCTCGTTCCAGGTGGTACAAAACGGGATCACGATGGTTCTGAAGAATATTCATGGCGCGTTGGGCAGCACGCTGAACGCGGACTTCTCGATCACGCCACAGAACTACACCGGCACGGCGACCATCGGTCTGACCACGACCGCCCTGGCCCTCAGCTTCTCCAACGGCGCCTCCGCGACCCTTACGGCGGCCCACCACCTGACCATTACGTTCCCGGATACGTCCTCCGGCGACGACATCACCGATCCGATCTACACCCTGATCGACGATGGCAGCGACGACGGCGGCGACACCACAGGCGACGATTCCGGTTCAACAGATGGCAGCACCTCGACCGACGGAAGCACGACCGACGGGTCCACTACCGACACTGGCGGGACCACCGCCACGTCGGATTCAGGTTCAACGACCTGCGACATCGTCATTGCCAGACCCGCGGCCAAGGGGGTCAAGAAGCCAGTCAAGCATTAGTGCCTTAGCGTCCGAACGAACTTGAAATGCCCACCGTGGTATTCGCCGTCCGGCAAATCCTTGCCGGCGGCGACACCGGGCAACTGAACCTGGGCGGTCACCCCCGCCGGGACCTCCAGATCGTACTCGAACCGGTTGCCGTCACGCCGCCAAGACGCCGCGATCCGGCCAGTCGGCGCGAGATACGAAGCCTTCACCCATGTCAGATCACCGACCACCTGGGGATGAATGATCACCCTGCGGAAGCCCGGAACGTTCGGGTCGAGGCCGATGCCGGCGATCCATTGGTAGAACCAATTGCTCACGTCGCCGAACATGATGTGGTTGAGCGAGGACTCGCCCTTCCAATCTTCCCAGAGCGTAGTCGCGCCTTGCGTCATCCACCAACCCCAGCCGGGTTGCTCCTTATGGGCGACGAGTTTGTAGGCGACGTCCGTCCGCCCCGCCTCGCTTAGCGCTCGCAAGATGAATTTCGCACCGAGGATTCCGGTGTCGATATGGCCCTGCCTCTCCACATTCTCGACCAGTGCCTTGAGGGCGAGCGGTTTTTCGCCGGGAGTCAGCATGTCGAAATACAACGCCATGGAGAGTGCCGCTTGGGTGTTCCCGGCAAGATCCGCAGGACCGAACCACTTCTGTCGGAAGGCCGTCTTCACTCTTTCGGCGAGGGCCGTGTAGGTTGCCGCGTCCTCAGGTTTGTTGAGCAGGTGCGCCGCCTTGGCGAGTATGTGGGCGTCCGCGTAAAGGCAGACCGTCGAGGTGAGCTGACTCGAAGTCTCGGTTGACCAGGGCAGCCAGTCGCCGAGCGAGTCGAAAGGCACCGTGCCGTCAGGAGACTTGCCGCTTAGATAATCCACATACCGTTTGATGTCGTCGTAGTGGCGCTCGAACGGCCGAAGATCGCCGCTGTAGTCGTACAGATCGTTGGCGATGATCGGCAGCGCACTATCCCATGCCGGATTGCAGCCGCCCCGACCCCAGCCCGCCGTCGGCACGATCAGGGCCGCGCGGCCATCCGGAAGTTGGCAGTCGGCGAAGTCATCCAACCACTTCTCGTACAGACCGATCGATTGGAAGTTCATCAGGCCGGCTTCGCAAGCGAGTTGAGCATCGCCCGTCCAGCCGTTCTTCTCGCGCTGGGGGCAGTCGGTGAAGATGCTTTGCGCGTTGCTCAGGTACGAGTAGAGGGTCGCATGCTGAATCTTGTTGAAGAGATCGCTGGAGCATGCAAAGCTGCCCGCCGGCTCAAGATCCGTGTGGGCAAAGCGTCCGCGGAAACTATCAAGCGTCGGTCGTCCAGGAAAGCCGGTGACCTCCATATAACGAAAGCCACTGTAGGAAAACCGCTGCTCCCAGACTTCGTCCTCTGCGCCCTTGCAGATGTACTCGTCCATCTGAAACGGCTGTGGCGGTTTCGTCTTCGTCATGTACACGTCGATTTCGGAGCGCTGGATCATCCCCGCCTTATCCAATCGCTCGCTGTACTTCATCGTGATCTTGCGGCCCGCATCGCCCTTGACATGAATCTGCGCATGGCCAGAGAAGTTTTGGCCGAAGTCGACGACGAAGACACCTGGTTTGGGTTCAGTGATCGCAATTGGCTTTATCGTTTCTCCAATAACTACCGGCGTGCATGGACGGCTAACCAACTTGCCCTTGGGCGAGGTCATAACCGACGCACTACGCCAGCCTGCGCCGGGGTAACCCACGCGATCCCAACCCGGAATTTCCTTCCGGGCATCGTAAAGTTCTCCGGAATAAATCCCGTCGGTGAGGATCGGGCCGGTACCCGCCTGCCACGTTCCATCGCTGGTCACGGTCTGCGTTCGACCATCGGCGAAGTCGATGTAGAGGATCGACTTAAGACGAGGACGCCCCCGCCATGCGGCCCGGTCGAAGTTCCACGTCGCGAGGTCGTGAACGTCGTACCAACCCGTACCGAGAATTCCGCCGAGACAGTTCAGACCCCGCTTGAGGTCGCGGGTGACGTCGTAAGCGACATAAATGAGTCGCTTGTCGAAATTCGTATATGCCGGGTCCCGCTCCGTGTTCTCACCGAGCTTGTGGCCATTGACGTGAAGTTCGGCGTAGCCGAGACCGGCGGCAAAGAGCCGCGCTCGCACCGGTTTGGCTTCTAGACGAAACTCTTTCCTAAGGTATGGCGCTGGCCCGGGTTGGCCGGTGCCGATCCATTCGCTCCCGACCCAATCCTTGAGACCCACGCCCCACGTGGCTACACGACTCCAGGGGCCCGGACGCTCACCGCCGGTCCACAAGCGTACTTTCCAGAAACAATCTTGCCGGGCGATCAGTGGTCGTCCCGAGTAGGCGACTTGGCTGTTCGCTTGGCCGGCAACTTTGCCCGAATCCCACAGATCGCCCTTATCTTGGGCAAGCGTAGCCTCGCTCGAGGCGACGAGCACCTGGTACGCGGTTTGTACCGATGAAGAGGCCGCCCAACTGAGTCGCGGCGTCGATTCGTCGACGGCTAAAGGAGACTTGAGGTACTCGCAACGAAGGTCCGAAACGGCCGGCGGGGTCGATGCAAGGAAGAGGGCGGCCGTAAACAAAGCGGTCATCCCCGTCAATCTACCGTGCCCCTGGGCCTTAGAAATCGAGCCAACGAGACTTGTTGGTTTTTCTCACGACTTCGGAATCATCGGCAAACCCGGAATTTTTATCCACCGGAAGTCGCGCGTCTCGACGACAACCTTCTTCACTTCTTCCGGAGCAACGGAAGCCCACGCCCGAACCTTTGTGTGAGTTAGCCTCGGGAAAAAAGCGGACGCAAACCCTTCGACAGTTGTTGGGATCGCACTCCCGTCCGCACGGTATAGCGAGATGCGCCAGTCCCCATGAAGTAACGAACTCGGGACTTGGCACTCTACTTTACAAGCCGGAAGCGGCGTAGTCGCTTTCGTTCCGCTTCCGGATGCTTTGCCGGAAATCTTGTACGGGTTGACAGCTTCCTCAAGAACGACAACCTCAAGCTTTTTCGGTGTCGCCGGCCAGACTAAAACAGGCTTGTAGTCGCCGAAACCCAAGCCGGCCTCGAAGTCTGCGTTTGCGATGCCCTCGGGCACTTCCCAGCCCCGCTCCACTTTCGGGATCGTGCCTTCGCGGTTCCACTCGGCGCCGCCGATAATGAACTTGTTATCTCCACCAAGGCGGACCGCAATCAGAGGCATTGCTTGAGATGCAATTGCTGCCTCAATGCGCTTCCCGGTTAGACTAAAAATCACGACCACCGGCCGCTTCTTTCCTCTGGCGGGCAGAAGATATTCGGCATTCGGTCCGACGAAGTCCGTCACCCGCGCCGGGGATCCATCGATCTTCCAGCCCGGCGCCTTCAAGGATTCGCCGGCAAGGCACAATACTTTAAGCTTCGTCCCATCCGACCACGCCGCCTCGCTAACCGTACCCGGGTGGAACTTCGGCGGTACGAAGGCAGCTACGGCAACCGGAGGCATCTGCTGAATGGTTCGCAGACCGCACGACGCCGTCACGCCAATACCCAGGACGACAAGGAAACGCCCAATCCTTTTGCAAGATGTGTTATCCACCATGAGGAAGTCCCTCTATAGCAGGCTAAAGGTTCGAGGCATTCCCCCCGAAGCGAAGATGTTTGCCGACTACGGCGACCGATCCAACATCCTTCGGAATCATCGGCAACCCCGGAATCTTGACCCACTGATAGTCGCGCGTTTCGATAACAACCCTTTTCACCTCGCCGGGAGCAACGACTGCCCCTTTGACGATGTGCAGGTAATTCGGCCGGAGCCTCGAACGCGACTCCGACCAACACTTGCTGTCTCGTATTTCCTCGCCGTTCGCTCGGTAAAGGACGATGCGCCATTCCTTGTCGAGCAACGTATCTGGCGCTTCGCATTCCACATTACAACCGGCATAGGG
>Ga0105238_10004209_pt1 | contig 14288 bp, 12 predicted proteins | sample KBSC34metaG_FD_81526 | JGI IMG/M metagenome (GOLD analysis project Ga0105238, IMG submission 81526) | Corn rhizosphere microbial communities from Kellogg Biological Station, Michigan, USA - KBS C3-4 metaG | ecosystem: Host-associated > Plants > Roots > Rhizosphere > Soil | place: Michigan, USA... | reverse complement strand
CGAGATGCAGGCCGCCAACCGCAACGCCATCAGCGCGCGCGGCTTCGAAGTCGAGGCCAGGCGCATGGCGGGGTTGATGCGCGACCGCTTCAACCTCGGGTTCATCGACGTCGGCGGCTGGGACACGCACGTCAACGAAGGGGGCGCCCAGGGGCAGCTCGCAGCGCTCCTCGGCAACCTCGGACAGGGGCTGTCTGGATTCGCGCAGCAGATGGGACCGCTCTGGAAAGACACGGTGGTCGTCGTCATCTCGGAGTTCGGGCGCACCTTCCGCGAGAACGGCACTCGCGGCACGGATCACGGCCACGGCACGGCCTATTGGGTGCTGGGGGGCTCCGTGCGCGGCGGCCGCATCGCCGGCGATCAGGTGGCGGTGGAGTCGCGCACGCTCAATCAGAATCGCGACTGGCCTGTGCTCACGGAGTACCGCGCGATGCTGGCAGGTCTGTTCGTGCGGATGTACGGGCTCGATCGACCGGCACTCGACGAGGTCTTTCCGGGCGCGGCCGCAGTGGACCTCGGCCTGCTCTGACGCCGTGGCGGGGGCCGCATTTCAACCCAATGGCGTCGCATATGGCCTTTCTCCGCGAGCGGAGCCGACGCCGCAGCCATATTCACGGATGTCGATCTCGCGAACGCCTCGAGCCTGCAGCTGAATATCCACCGACGCGATCGGCCGTATCCGGATCGTCAGCGGCAACACGCCGCTCGGCCCGTTCGACGGCGACGGCGGTCTCAATGCTGATGGTCGGCTCTGGGCTGGCGGCGTGGGCGATGAGAGTGAGATCACGGCGAATCCGCTGACCCTGCGAAGGGCCTGTGAACTTCGCGTCGCGCTGCCCCTAATTCCGGGCATGGCACGCCTTCTCGCCGCGCTGCTGATCACCGCAGTTTCCACCGCGCCGGCCATCGCGCAGATCGGCCTCCGGCCCGCTTTCACGGTGGCGACGATCAAGAAGAACAGCTCCGGAGATGCCTCGCAATCCATGCGGTTGCAGCCGGGCGGACGGATTCTGGCCACGAATCAGCCGCTGCGCCGGTTGATCGTGTTTGCCTACGGCCTGCAGCCGCAGCAGCTCGCCGGAGGACCGTCGTGGCTCGACACGGACCGGTTCGACGTCGTCGCCCAAGCCGACCGGGCGCTGTCGCCCACGCCCCTTGGCGGGCCTCCGGGGCAAGCGCAGCTCATGATGCAGCGCCTCCTCGAGGAGCGCTTCGGTCTGAGCGTACACGTCGAGGCGCGTGAGATGCCTGTTTACGCGCTCACACTGGCGCGCAGCGACGGCCGGCTGGGCCCCCGAATCAAAACGGGCGGACCGCGATTGCCTGGCGCTGATGACCGCCGCGCCTGGCGGTGTACCGGTGGCGTCGCCGCAGCTGGCGGATGGGCGTCCGGCGTGCGGCGCTCGGCGCGACGGCGCCGGGCGCATCCTGGCCGGCGGCGCCGACATGCGAATGGTCGCTGCGCAGTTGCTCACGGGGCAGGTCGATCGTCTCGTGATCGACCGAACCGGTCTCGAGGGCGCCTACGATTTCGATCTCGAGTTCGCGCCGGATACCTTGGGCTCCGTTGGCGCTCATACACCACCCGGCCCGGCAACTGCGGTTACCGATCGTCGATCCCTCTTCACCGCGCTCGAAGAACAGCTCGGTCTCAAACTTCAGCCCACGCGCGCGCAGATCGACGTCACGGTCATCGACCGTGTCAGTCCGCCGACCGACAACTAGCGCACGTCACGCGCAACCGCAGTTGACGGACGCGGTGGCGTTCGTCCCGCCCGCCTCTGCCCCCTTCCGCCAACCTCTTTCGACTCACGACTTGCGGCGACAGCCGCGCGTGTCCGGCGCGGGCGTCGCGCTTGCTCTTCGTCGAGCGTCCCGGCGGGCGGCGCGTCAACAACGTGCACCCGGCCCGTTGCCTCGCCAACCGCGCGCCGGGACGCTTGGAACAGGGCGTTGAGGGCGCGATGTGGCAGGACGACGCGCGACACAGCAGCTATTCAGATCCGCAGCACCCCGGCGGTCTCTCCGGAGCCGCACCTGCCACGGGCGGACAGGAGAGGAACCATGAATCGACTCTTGGTGGCGGCGCTGGCGATCACGCTCAGCGTGGCGGCACACACGGCAGCGGCGCAGGACGCGCCAGCGCGGGCCGCGACGACGGCCGTGGCGGGGGCTCCCGTCAACCTGAATTCGGCAACGGCGGCGCAACTCGAGGCGCTCCCCGGCATCGGCAAGGCGACGGCGGAGCGAATCATCGAGTACCGGCAGAAGAACGGCAATTTCAAGAAGCCGGAGGATCTGATGAACGTTCGCGGCATCGGCGAGAAGAGTTTCCTCAAGGTCAAGCCGCTCATCACGGTGGCCAGCGCGCGAGTCACGCCGTAACCGCGCAGCGCTCGGATCGCGGGATGTCTGGTTCCCTCCGGCTCAACACCGGTTCGCCAGCCCCGCGGTCCGCGGCGGCGGGGTACTCGCTCGTCGAGGCCATGTTCGTGTGCGCCGTCGTGGCGGTCGTCAGCGCTATTGCCGTGCCGGTATCGCTCGCCGGCGTCAATCGCGCGCGCGGATGGGCCGGTGCGCGGTTCGTCGCCGCTCGACTCGTCAAGGCTCGCGCACAAGCCGTTGGCCGTGGCGCGGCCGTGGCGGTGCGATTCGACGGCGACGGCAACCAGACCGCGCTGTCCTCCTTCGTCGACGGCAATCGCAACGGCGTGCTCACGCACGATATCGACGCGGGGCTCGATCCCCGTCTCGACGATCCCGTCCTGCTGGCCTCGCTGTTCCCCGGCGTGGCGATCACCGACGACAGCGCGCCGCGACTCTTTTCGTTTTCACCGGACGGCACGGCCACGACCGGCAGCATCTACCTGCAGAGCCGCGATGGGAGCCGTTTCGCCATCCGCGTGCTGGGAATCACCGCGCGCGTCCGAATCGAACGCTACGTCACGGCGCGCGATGCCTGGATCGAGGCGTTCTGATGGAACGGCGTACGTCGGCGCGGCGGATACCAGATTCAGACGAGACGTTGGCGCGGGTGCGTCTGCGCACGGGGCGCGAACTCGCGGTCGTCGACATCGGTGACGGCGGCGTGCTCGTCGAAGGCACCGCGCGCCTCTTGCCCGGCACGCACGTTGAAGTGCACGTCGTCACGCGCGAAGGCCGAACGCTCGTGCGAAGCCGCATCACTCGCGCGTCGGTTCACGCAGTCGCCGCCGACACGCTGCGGTATCGCGCGGCGCTGGCCTTCGATACGCGCGTGAACACGGCAGCAAATCGGGTAGTTGCTACCCAGTCATCGCCGGCAGGCGCAGATGGGGGCAGCGGCTACCCGATTCGGGACAACCCAGGCATCACCACGGTGGAGGGGGCATGCTGATGTCCGACGAGCGAGAGATCGTGGCTCCATTCGGCAGCGATCCAACCCAGGGGGCCGTCGCCGATCTGCGGCGAGTCCTCTCGGCCCTGGGGGCCGGGTTGCGGCTCGGCGCCGAACGAGACCTGTCATCCATTTTCGAACAGGAACTGCGGCAACTGCTGGCCATTCGCGGCGTGCGTCTGCGCGAAGTGCCGGCGCGGTATCAGGCGCGGCTGGTCACACCCACGCGCACGGCGGGCTCGATCGTGCTCGACGTGCCGACGAGCGATCCACGCGTGCAGGCGGTGCTCGAGGCCTCCACAGACCCGGCGCGCTCGCTGAACGACGGCGATCTCGATCTGCTCGATGCGGCGGCGCAACTCGGGGGCCTGGTACTCGAAGCCTCGCGCCTCAAGCCGCCGGCGGCCCACCAGCTGCGGGACGGTGCCGCACCGCTCATCGGATCGAGCCCGGGCATGGCGGCGCTGCGAGCGCGTGTCGAGCGCGTCGCCACGACGGACTTCACGGCATTGATCGAAGGCGAGAGCGGTACGGGCAAGGAACTCGTGGCGCGACAGATCCACGACCTGAGCCGCCGCCGGCGGGGACCGTTCGTCGCCGTCAACTGCGCGGCGGTCGTCGAAACGCTGCTCGAAGCAGAACTCTTCGGCATCGAGGAACGCACCGCCACCGGCGTCCGCGGCCGCCGCGGCAAGTTCGAGCACTCGGACATGGGCACACTGTTTCTCGACGAGGTCTCGGATCTCTCGCTCTCGGCGCAGGCCAAGCTGCTGCGTGCCGTGCAGGATCTGGCGGTCGAGCGTGTGGGGACGACGGGCACCAAGCGCGTCAACACCCGCATCGTCGCGGCGACGAATCGGCCGCTCTCGGGCCTCGTCGAGAAGGGATTGTTCCGCGCCGATCTGTATTACCGGCTCAGCGGCGTCGAGATTCACGTACCGCCGCTTCGCGAGCGGCGCGACGATGTGACAGAGCTCGCGCGCTATTTCCTCGCGCGCCACGGCCACATGCGCGAGCTGCAGCTGTCCGACGGTGCACTCGACGCGTTGCGCCTGCACCGGTGGCCCGGCAACGTGCGCGAGCTCGAACGCGTCATCGAACGTGCCGTCGCGCTGGCCGAGTCGGACTGCATCGAGCTCGACGACCTGCCGCCGCAGGTGCGCGGCGAGTACGCCGAAGTGCTCTCGCCGTCGCTCGTGCGCGCCGACACGATGCGCGCCTGGGGGAGCCGCTACGCCAGGCTGGTCTTCGAACGCTGCGGCCGCAACAAGCGGCAGGCGTGCCGGTTGCTCGATATCAGCTACCACACGTTGCAGGCCTATTTGCGTTTCGCTTCACGCGATGGACGCGGATCCGACAAGCAGGTGCCCGCGTGGGCCCGGCTTCCCGAAGACTCGAGGAAGGATGAGCCGTGAGCACCGTCGCGTTTTTAGCGGCGTTCTTTCGTGCCGCGCCGCCCGTCACCCACCCCATCCTCCTGTGCCTGTGGGGAACCGCGGCGCTCGGCGGCGTGGCGATGGCCGCCGGGGTGGCCGGCGGCACGACGGCCCTCACGCCGGTACTCGTGCTGCAGATCTTCGCCGCGTCTTCAGGGTTCGGGCTGGCGCTACGACGTGGTCACTATGACCTGGTGCTCTCGCGGGGCGTCGGCCTGCCCGGCGTGATGATGGCGCATTGGCTGGCCTCCGCGGCGCCAGGTGCCGGCGCGTGGCTTGCGGTGGGCGCCATCGAGCGAATGGTATCGACGAGCCCTCCGGTGGCGTTCGCCTCGGGCAGCCTTGTGTCGTTCCTCCTCGCGTCTACGTTGCCGTGGGCGCTCACGACGCCGCTGCCACGTTTCGGCGCCGCCATTGGCTGGCTGATGCTCCTCGTGACGTCGCTCGCCATGGCGCCGGCCGCACAACTTCGACTGGTAGAAGCATTACGCGCCCCGCATCCGAGTGCACTCGGGGCGCTCGCGGTAGTGGTCTACCCGATGGGACTGCTCGGCGTCGATGCGATGCGACTCCCGGCCGGCACCATGACGCCGGGGCTGGCGTGCGCGCTGGGCTCGATGCTGGGCGCCATGGCCTGGCATCGCCGTGCGGACATCCCGCTGGAGACCGCAACGTGATCGACGTCGTGCTGTCGGTGCGCCACGTGTCGGCACAGCGCCGGCGTCGTCTGGTGGCGCAAGCGGTGTCGTTCGATCTGCGTGCCGGGCAGGTCCTCGGAGTGGTGGGAGCGAACGGCTCGGGTAAGACGACGTTCCTGCGCACGCTGGTCGGGTTTCTGTCACCAGCGGCGGGCGAGGTGCGCATCGACGGACGTCTGCCGCCCGGCGCGTTACGAGTCGCCCCCACCGCCTACTTCGCGGGCGAGTCTACTTTGCCAGGGTTCGTTCGTGCTTCGGCGTGGGGAAGCCTCGGGACGGGCGAGGTGGTGATGTCGGATCGCCGCCGGATTCGCGCGCTGTCGCGGAGCACGCGGCAGCTGCTGGGGCTGCGGACCGCTTTGGGACGTCATCCGCTACGGCTGGTCGTGCTCGACGATCCGTGGGAAGGGCTCGATCCGGACGCGACACGGTGGCTCAGCGCCACGCTCGAGGCCAAACGCGACCGCGGGGCCGCCGTGGTGGTGTCGTCACAGCGGCTGCACGACCTGGCCGGCATCTGCGACAAGTACCTGTTTCTCACGGGCGCCGTGCCGACTCTCGTGCGCGCGCACGAAATCGCGCGGTCCGGCCTCGTGAGCGCTGAACAGCTCGTCGAGGCATTCGACCGCGCGCGCGATCACGCCACGTCGTCCCTTGCCATCACCGACGGCCGGCCGGTGACGGCGCGAGGGTTCGACGAAGACTCCTGAATCGCTACTGCCGAACCGGCGGTCTGCCTTGCCTCAGACCGCGGGCAATAGTACCGTCGAGGGCGATTCCGCATGACCGACACGTCCCCGATCGCGCTCGGCAGTTCCGCACTCAAGCCGACACCCCTCCATGCTCGCCACGTCGCGTCCGGCGCCCGCATGGTGCCCTATGCGGGCTGGGACATGCCGGTCGAGTACTCGGGAATCAGCGCCGAGCACATGGCCGTCCGCACGCGCGCCGGCGTGTTCGATGTGAGCCATATGGGCGAGATCGAAATCGCGGGCAAGGACGCGCTCAGGACGGTGCAGCACCTCACGTGCAACGACGCGAGCCGCCTGAAAGTGGGACAGGCGCAATATTCCGGCCTGCTCACGCCCGAGGGTACGTTCGTCGACGACATCCTCGTCTACCGGATGGCGCCCAGCCATTTCATGATCGTCGTCAACGCGGCGAATACCGCGAAGGCCGTGGATTGGATCACCGCGCAAGCCAAGACCGTGGGGGACGCCGCGATCGTGGATTCGAGCGCCCGCTACGCGCTGATCGCCATTCAGGGGCCGGCCGCGCTCGACACGCTGCAGCCGCTGACCGGCGCCGATCTCGCCTCTGTCCGGCCGTACTGGTTTACCTACGGCGAGGTGGCGCAAGCACGCGCGCTCATCTCCCGCACCGGCTACACAGGCGAGGACGGGTTCGAAATCTACATCCCGCCCAACATGGCGGACCGCGTATGGCAGGCGCTGCTGCAGGTGGGGCACGCGGCGGGCGTCGTGGCGTCCGGCCTGGGCGCGCGCGACACCTTGCGGCTCGAGGCGGCCATGCGGCTCTACGGTCAGGACATCGACGACACGACGACACCGCTCGAAGCGGGGCTTGCCGGGATCGTCGGCTGGGACAAGCCGGACTTCGTGGGCGCCGCCCGGCTGCGCGCCCAGAGAGCCACGGGCCCCTCGAAGCAGCTGGTCGGCCTGGAAATGACCGAACGCGCGATTGCGCGCCACGGATACCCCGTGCTGCACGAGGGCGCGCCGGTGGGCACGGTCACGAGCGGCACGCAGACGCCGTTCCTCAAGAAGGCGGTCGCCATGGCGTACGTGCCGCCGGCGCTGGCGACCTCAGGCACGCGTGTAGACGTAGAGATCCGCGGCCGCGCTTCCGCGGCCACGGTGGTACCGCTGCCGTTCTACAAACGGCCGCGAACGGTGTGACGATGGCCTATCCGACCGATCTGAAATACACGAAAGACCACGAGTGGGTGCGCCTGTCCGGCGACACGGCTGATGTCGGCATCACCGACTACGCGCAGCAGCAGCTCGGCGACGTGGTGTTCGTCGATCTGCCGGCGGTCGGGACGGCGGTGACCGCGGGGGCGCCGTTCGGCACCATCGAGTCTGTCAAGGCGGTGTCGGAACTGTTCGCGCCGGTATCGGGCGAGATCGTGGCGCTGAACGAACGCCTCGCGCAGGCGCCCGAAGACGTGAACTCGCGGCCGCACGAGACGTGGATGGTCAAGATCCGCGTGGCCGGCGGTGCCGACGGCCTCCTCGACAGCGCCGCGTACGAGGCGCTCCTGACATAGTCGGCCCCCGTGCCCACGCGCACCGAACTCGCGTCGTTCGCCCGCCGTCACATTGGCCCCTCGCCCGCGGAGCAGCAGACGATGCTGCAGGCGGTCGGCGCGTCGTCACTCGACGCGTTGGCCGGGGAGATCGTTCCGCCCGGGATCCGCCTCGACGCACCGCTGCCGCTGCCACCGGCCGAAAGCGAACACGAGTATCTGACGCGGCTCGCGAGCATCGCCGCGCGCAACCGGGTCTGCCGCTCGTACATCGGCCTCGGCTACTACGACACCATCACGCCAAGTGTCATCCGCCGGATGATTCTGGAGAATCCCGGCTGGTACACGCCCTACACGCCGTATCAATCCGAGATTGCCCAAGGGCGGCTCGAAGCGCTCCTCACGTTCCAGACGATGGTGATGGAGCTCACCGGCATGGAGGTGGCCAACGCCTCGCTCCTCGACGAGGCGACGGCGGCTGCCGAGGCCATGGCCTTGCTGCACCGCGTCCAGAAGCGGGCGCCCGCGGCGGGCGCAACCCCAGTCGTTCTGATCGCAAACTCCTGCTTCCCCCAGACGATTGCGGTCGTGCGCGGCCGGGCCGAACCGCTCGGCATCGAAGTCCGCGTGGTCCCGCCGGACGACATGACGTTCGAGCCGGCGGTCTTCGGCGCCATCGTACAGACGCCAGACGTGCACGGCGCACTGTTGGACCTTGCTCCGCTGATCGGGCGCGCGCATGATGCCGGCGCCGCGATCGCCGTCGGGACGGATCTGCTGGCGTGCACGCTGGTGCGTCCGCCCGGTGAGGCGGGAGCCGACGTGGTCTTCGGCAGTTCGCAACGCTTCGGCGTCCCCCTCGGCTACGGCGGCCCGCACGCGGCGTTCTTCGCCACCAAGCAGGCCTTCGTGCGGCATCTCCCGGGGCGGTTGATCGGCGTCTCGATGGATGCGCACGGCCGGCCCGCGTATCGCATGGCCCTCGCGACACGCGAGCAGCATATTCGCCGCGAAAAGGCGACGTCGAACATCTGTACCGCACAGGCGCTGCTCGCCTCGATGGCGGCGATGTACGCGGTGTACCACGGGCCTGAGGGGCTGCGTGCGATCGCCACACAGGTGCACGAGCGCGCCCGGGCACTCGAAGGCATTTTGTCGACGCTCGGGTATCAGCAGCGTAGCGCGGCCTATTTCGACACCATCCGTGTGGCTGTGCCAGAGGGCACGGCCGTTTTGCGCCAGCATGCCGAAGGCGGCGGTCTCAACTTCCAGTATGTCGGCGACCACGAGGTGGTCATTGCGCTCGACGAGACGGTCGCACCGGGCGATCTCGCCGCCATCGGCGCGGTCTTCGAACGTGCCGCCAATCCGGCGCGGCCGCCTGCCGGCGCCAGCGGCTCGCTTCCCGACCGCATTCCATCCGGCATGGCACGCACCAGCGACTTCCTGACGCACGGCGTGTTCAACACGCACCGCTCCGAAACGCAGATGATGCGTTTCCTGCGGCGGCTCGAGCGCAAGGATCTCGGGCTGGACACCTCGATGATCCCGCTCGGCTCCTGCACCATGAAGCTGAACGCGGCGACGGAGATGCTGCCGCTCACGTGGGAGCGATTCAGCCGCATGCATCCTTTCGCGCCGATCGATCAAGCGCAGGGGTACCAGCAGATCGTCCAGGAATTGTCGGCGGCGCTCTGCGCGGTCACCGGATTCGCAGCGGTGTCTCTGCAGCCGAATTCAGGCGCGCAGGGCGAATTCGCCGGGCTCCTCGCGATCCGTGGGTATCACCGGAGTCGCGGTGACGAGCGGCGCACGGTCGTGCTGATTCCCGCCTCGGCGCACGGCACCAATCCCGCGAGCGCGGCGCTGGCCGGCATGCGTGTGGTGGTCGTGGCCAACGCGCCCGACGGGAGCGTGGACCTGGCCGATCTCGGTCGAAAGGCAACCGAGCACGCCGATGCGCTGGCGTGCCTCATGATCACGTATCCCTCGACGCACGGCGTGTTCGAGGAAAGCATTCGTGAGATCTGCGACATCGTCCACCGCCACGGCGGTCAGGTCTACATGGACGGCGCCAACATGAACGCCCAGGTCGGGCTCACGAGCCCGGCGCGCATCGGCGCCGACGTCTGCCACCTGAATCTGCACAAGACGTTTGCGATCCCGCATGGCGGCGGCGGTCCAGGCATGGGCCCGATTGGTGTGGCGCCGCACCTCGTTCCGTTTCTTCCGGGCCATCCCGCCTTGGGTCCCGCGGGCACCGCCATGGCGCCGGTCTCGGCCGCGCCGTGGGGAAGTGCCAGCATCCTGCTCGTCTCGCATGCCTACGTGTCGATGCTCGGCGCCGACGGGATGACGGCGGCCACGCAGGTCGCACTCCTCAACGCGAACTACATCAAGGCGCGCCTCGAGCCGCACTATTCGGTGCTGTACGCGGGCGCCCACGGACGGGTCGCCCACGAGCTGATCTTCGACCTGCGTGGGTTCAAGAGCGGCGGCATCGACGAGATGGACGTCGCGAAGCGGCTGATCGACTACGGCTTCCACGCGCCGACGGTGTCGTTTCCTGTCGCCGGGACCCTGATGGTCGAGCCGACCGAGAGCGAGGACGTGGCGGAACTCGATCGCTTTTGCGACGCGATGATTCAGATCCGCCGGGAGATCGACGACGTCGTGTCGGGCCGCGCCGATCGAACCGACAACCTCCTCACGCAGGCGCCGCACACGGCCGCCGCCGTATCGGCGTCGACCTGGACGCATCCATACTCGCGCGAAGACGCGGCGTATCCGCTTCCGTACGTGCGCGCGCACAAATTCTGGCCGTCGGTGGGGCGCGTCGACAACCCGTTTGGCGATCGCAATCTGGTGTGCAGCTGCCCGCCGGTCGAGGCCTACACCTGATGCGCATCTTGAATGCCACCCAGATGCGCGAGGCCGATCGCCAGACCATCGAAGACGTCGGCATCGCGTCGCTGGTGTTGATGGAAAACGCCGGCCGTCAGGTCGTCTCGGCCATCGAAGCGGCGTACGACGACCGGCTCTCGGGTCGCGTGGCGGTGCTGTGCGGCAAGGGCAACAACGGCGGCGACGGCTTCGTCATTGCCCGCACGCTGGCGCAACGTGGCGTGGACGTATCGGTGTTTCTGCTCGCGGACGTCGCGCAGGTCAAGGGCGACGCGCGCGCCAACCTCGATATCCTCGGGCGACTGGGCATCGGTGTGATGGAAGTGAACGACGAACAGCAGTGGGAGCTGCACGCCTCGGAGGTGCAACGCTGCTCGCTGATCGTCGATGCCATCGTGGGTACCGGCCTCGGTTCGCCGCTGACCGGGCTGCTGGACACGGTCGTGGCCGACGTCAACGTGATGGGCATCCCGATCGTCTCGGTGGATCTGCCGAGCGGCCTCTCCGCCGACACGCCGCATCTCATGGGCCAATGCATTTCGGCCACGATGACGGTCACGCTCGCGGCGCCCAAATTGCCGCTCGTCCTTCCGCCGGGCGAGGACCACGCTGGTGAAGTCGTCATCGCCGACATCGGCATTCCCTACGACGTGATCGACGCAGTGGAGGGCGCTCAGATCGAGCTGCTGACGCCGGAGCAGATTCGGCTCATCGTGCAGCCGCGGCCGGCCGATTCGCACAAGGGCGATTACGGCCGCGTGACCATCGTGGCCGGCTCGCGCGGGAAGACCGGCGCGGCGCATCTGTCCGGGCTGAGCGCGCTGCGGTCGGGCGCCGGGCTCGTCACCATCGCCACGCCGCTCGGCTGCGTGCCGATCGTCGCGTCGCTGGCTGCGGAGTACATGACCGAGCCGCTCGCCGAAACGGTGTCGGGCGAGCTGGCGGAGAGTGCCGTCGACACGGTCCTCGGCCTGCGGCAGGACGTGATCGCGTGCGGCCCCGGCCTGGGGCGCAGCGCGCCGACGGCGGCCTTCGTGCGCGCGCTGGTCGAGCGCTCACCGGTACCGCTCGTGCTCGACGCCGACGCCATCCTTGCGTTCGAAGGCGATCACACGCGCCTGATGGGGCGCGACGAACGGCACATCGTGATCACGCCGCATCCGGGCGAGATGGCGCGGCTGCTCGGCCGCACGATCGAAGAGGTGCAGGCCGACCGGGTGGCGATTGCGAGCGAGTTTGCCGTGACCCACCAGGTCTATGTCGTGCTGAAGGGGCACCGCACCGTGATCGCGGCGCCGTCGGGGGCGGTGGCCATCAACCCCACCGGCAATCCCGGCATGGCGACCGGCGGGACGGGCGACGTGCTGACCGGCATGATGGCCGCCTGGCTCGCGCAGCTCCTCGATGCCGATGCCGCGTGCCGCCTGGCGGTGTTCCTCCACGGCGCGGCCGGAGACCTTGCCGCAGTCCACGAAGGGCGCGTGTCGATGATCGCCGGCGATCTGATCGGCCACATCGGGCCGGCGCTCACGCAGCTGACGGCACCTTCGACGCCGGCGACGAGCGGAGACGGCGGCGACCGCCGCGATCTCTGACGGTGGCCGACACCGTCACCCGATCGCAAGACGAAACCGAGCAGCTCGCCGAGTCGATCGCCGCCGGCCTCCGTGCCGGCGACGTGCTGCTGCTGACCGGCCCGCTGGGAGCGGGGAAGACCGCCTTCGTGCGCGGGCTGGCGCGCGGCCTGGGCGTCGATCCCGACGAGGTGAGCAGCCCGACGTTCACCCTCGTCCACGAGTACCCCGGCGGTCGCCTGCGCCTGTTTCACGCGGACCTCTACCGGCTCGGCACCGCCGACGCGGAAGATCTGGGGCTCGATGAAGCAGGCGTGCGCGACGGCGTGCTGGCGATCGAGTGGCCCGATCGTCTGGGCCACGCGTTCAGAGGCGCGATTGAGGTGCGGATTGAGGTCGTGGACGAGAACTCACGGCGAATTTCATGGGGCGCCTGAAGGCGGCCCCTACGACAGCGGGGCACGCCTGAAGGCCTGCAGCCACGTACTGAAGCCCGAAGCCGGAAGCCCGAGGCCTACTCCATCCTGTAGTTTGGCGCTTCTTTCGTGATCGTCACGTCGTGGACGTGGCTCTCGCGCACGCCCGCCGGCGTGATGCGGATCATCTGCGCCTTCTTCTGGAGCTCCGGAATCGTGGCCGCACCGCAGTAGCCCATGCCGGCACGCAGGCCGCCCACGAGCTGGTAGATCACCGACGCCGCGCTGCCTTTGTGCGCCACGCGCCCCTCGATGCCCTCGGGCACCAGCTTGTCGGCGTTGCGGCCGCCCTCGAGATCGAAGTCGTCCTGGAAGTAGCGATCGCGGCTGCCACGGCGCATGGCGCCGATCGAGCCCATGCCGCGGTACTCCTTGTAGCTGCGTCCCTGAAAGAGAATCAGCTCGCCGGGGCTCTCGTCGGTGCCGGCGAACAGGTTGCCCATCACGGCGCTGCTGCCGCCGGCGGCCAACGCCTTCACGAGGTCGCCCGAGTAGCGCATGCCGCCGTCGGCGATAATCGGCACGTTTCGCGAGGCGGCAGCCTGTGCACACTCCATGATCGACGAAATCATCGGCACGCCGATGCCGGCCACGACACGGGTGGTGCAAATCGACCCGGCGCCGATCCCGACTTTCACGGCGTCGACTCCGGCGTCAATGAGCGCGGTGGTCGCTGCCGCGGTCGCGACGTTGCCGGCCACGAGCTCGGTGTTCGGGAACTCACGCCGCATCCGCATCACCTGATCGATGACGCCCTGCGAGTGCCCGTGCGCCGTGTCGACAACGAGGACGTCGACTCCGGCCGCGACGAGCGCCTGCGCCCGCTCGAGCGAATCGCGCGCCACGCCGATCGCGGCGCCGCAACGCAGTCGGCCCAGTTCATCCTTACTCGCACTCGGGTACTTGATCGCCTTCTGGATGTCCTTGACGGTGATGAGCCCCTTCAACCGAAAGTTCCGATCGACGACGAGGAGCTTTTCGACCTTGTGCTGGTGCAGGATCTCGCGCGCCTCGTCGAGCGTGGTGCCGACCGGAACCGTGAACAGCGGGTCGCGCGTCATCACGTCGGCGATTGCCCGCTTCACGTTCGTCTCGAACCGTAGATCCCGGTTGGTGAGGATGCCGACCAGCCGCCCTTCCTTGCTCCCGTCTTCGGTAATTGGAACGCCCGAGATCCGGTAGGACTTCATCAGCTCGAGCGCCTCGGCGATCGAGTTGGTGGGGGAGAGCGTGATCGGGTTGACGATCATGCCGCTCTCCGAGCGCTTGACGCGATCGACCTCGGCGGCCTGCTCTTCGATGGACAGATTCTTGTGAATGATGCCGAGCCCTCCGAGCTGGGCCATTGCGATCGCGAGCGCCGACTCGGTGACGGTGTCCATCGCCGCGCTGACGATGGGGACGTTCAAGCGGATGTTGCGGGTGAAGCGAGTGGAGATGTCGACCTGAGCCGGCAGCACCTCGGAGTGCTGGGGAACCAGCAGGACGTCGTCGAAGGTCAAGGCCGTCGCGAGGCCAGCCTCGGACGGAGTCAGGGTCAACGCGCCGGTCT
>Ga0105238_10004207_pt1 | contig 14290 bp, 11 predicted proteins | sample KBSC34metaG_FD_81526 | JGI IMG/M metagenome (GOLD analysis project Ga0105238, IMG submission 81526) | Corn rhizosphere microbial communities from Kellogg Biological Station, Michigan, USA - KBS C3-4 metaG | ecosystem: Host-associated > Plants > Roots > Rhizosphere > Soil | place: Michigan, USA... | reverse complement strand
CCTTTGCTGTCGCTCCGGGCGTTCGTCATTCGGAAAGCCAAGCAATTGGCTTTCCGTCCGCTTCGCGGACCACTCCTCACCCCCCTCTAGGGGGGAGATTGGCTGTCACGCCGGCTTTCGCCAATCTCCGACGTTGCAGGACTAAGCGGGGCGTCGAAGCTGCTAATCTTCCCCCTAGAGGGGGAGATGGCCGGCAGGCCAGAGGGGGGCGCGAAGGAACGCGGCGGTCGCTGAATTCCACCAAAGTGCAGGGTGCAGTCCACGTTGCGCCCTGACTCCCGTATAACCGCCGGCGTCGTCGCGCTCGCGTCCATCGCTGTGCTCATCGGCGGGGCCTTCATCGGCCTTATCGTCGAAGGCGCCCACGATCTTTCCGGCGCTGCCGCCGCCTTTGACGGCTATCTCCTGCGCGTCGCCCGCTTCACGCTGTGGCAGGCGCTGCTGTCGACGCTGCTGTCGGTCGCGCCGGCGATTCTGGTGGCGCGCGCCTTGTCGAGACATCCGGCCTTTCCAGGTCGCCGCCTTATCCTGCAGCTGTTCACCGTGCCGCTGGCGCTGCCGGCCATCGTCGCCGCGCTCGGTATCCTGGCGCTCTATGGACGGGCCGGGTACTTTGCCGGCGTCTTCGCCAGGCTTGGCGGGGGAGAGTGGCCGGGGATCTACGGCCTCTCCGGCATCCTTGTCGCGCATGTCTTCTTCAACCTGCCCTTGGCCACGCGCCTCTTCCTCGAGGCGCTGGGTACCATTCCCGCCGACCAATGGCGGCTGGCGAGCCAGCTTGGCATGGGTGCCCGGCCAGCCTTCCGGCTGATCGAATGGCCGGTGCTGCGCGCGGCCATGCCGGGGATTGCCGGGCTGGTCTTCATGCTTTGCATCACGTCCTTCACCATCGTGCTGACGCTAGGCGGCGGGCCGGCTGCGACGACGCTCGAAGTCGCCATCTACCAGGCGCTGCGCTTCGATTTCGATCCCGCGCGCGCCGTGGTGCTGACGCTGCTGCAGATCGCGCTCACCTTCGTCGTGGTCATCGTGCTCACGCGGCTTGGCGCCAACACGGTCGGTGATGCCAATCTGCCGGTGGCGCCGCGCCGCTACCTTTCTGCGGGCCGGATGGAAAGCGTGCTGAACGCCGGCCTGATCGCGCTTGCCCTGCTGTTCGTTGCCGGACCGATGGTGGCGATCGTGCTTTCAGGCCTGGGGGCCGATCTCGGCCGGCTGGCGGGTGAAGAGGCGGTGCGCCGCGCCACCGTCACCAGCGCGGGCCTCGCCTTCCTCGCGGCGCTGCTCGGCGTGACGTTGTCGCTGGCACTGATTGCGGCGCGGCGTGCGCTGGCCATGCGGCGCCGGCCAGGCGGCGCCATGAGCCTGCTCGAACATGCCACCGACACCGGCGCCGGCTTCGTGCTCGTCGTGCCGCCGATCGTGCTTGGCGCCGGCTGGTTCCTGGCGCTGCGCGGCGTCACCGATGTCTTTGCCATCGCGCCGATCATGGTCGTCGCCGTCAACGCCGTGATGGCGATGCCCTTCGCCATCCGTGCCATTCGCCCCGCCTATGACGCGGCGAGCGAACGCCATGAGCGGCTTTGCCTGGCGCTCGGCATATCCGGCTGGACCCGGCTGCGCCTGATCGACTGGCCGTCGCTCAGGCGGCCTTTGGCCACCGGCTTTGCCTTCGCCATGGCGCTGTCGCTCGGCGATCTCGGGGTGATCGCGCTGTTCGGCAGCGATTCCGTGCAGACCTTGCCCTACCTGCTGCTCGCGCGCATGGGCAGCTACCGGACAGCCGACGCCGCGGGGCTGGCCTTGCTGCTTGGCCTCGTCTGCCTGATGCTGGTGGTTGCCGCCGACTGGCTCGGGCGGGAAGGAAGGTCATGACGACCACCAATGACACTGCCGCGCAAAAGGGCATCACTGTCGCGCTGGACGGCGTCTCGTTCAGCTACGGCGAGACCTCCTTCCACTTCGACGCCGAATTCGCAGCCGGCAGGATCACCGCCATCATGGGGCCGAGCGGTTCCGGCAAGTCGACACTGCTCAATCTGATAGCCGGCTTCGAAACACCCGACACGGGCAAGGTGCTGATCGGCGGCATCGATTTCGGCAACGCGCCACCCTCGGCGCGGCCGGTGTCGATGGTGTTCCAGGAAAACAACCTTTTTGCGCATCTTTCGGTCGAAGCCAATGTCGGGCTCGGCCGCTCGCCATCGCTCAGGCTCGGTGACGCCGATCGGGCGGCGGTGGTCGAGGCGCTGGCACGGGTTGGCCTGACAGGCAAGGAAAAGCGGTTGCCGCGCGAGCTTTCCGGCGGCGAGCGGCAGCGCGTGGCGCTGGCGAGAGTGCTGCTGCGCGACCGGCCGGTACTGCTGCTCGACGAGCCTTTCGCCTCGCTCGGCCCGGCGCTGCGCGACGACATGCTCGACCTTGTGGCCGGCATCCATGCCGAGCGCGAAATGACGGTTCTGTTCGTCACGCATCAGCCCGAAGATGCGCACCGCATCGGCCAGGACGTCGCATTCCTCGACGAAGGCGCGATCGCGGCAATCGGGCCGGCGGATGATTTCTTCGATCGATCTGGACCGGATGGGTTCAAGCGCTATATCGGCGATCGAGGCGGCACCGTTGCCGGATCACAACATATTGCCCGGAAGCGGACATAATTTACGGCCAAACCGACAACGGGCGATCCGGCGTTTGCTTGCCTTGTCCGGGGGAGTATGGCTAGGTCCAGCCATGCTGGTCCGGCGGGGCCGTGATTTGCCGAAAGATTTCGAAAGGAAGCCGATCTGTCGACCGGCGTTCAGAGAGTGTGGATGAGGCCGCTTGCACGATTCTTCGCGCTGGCGAGCGTTGCTTTGCTGGCGAGCTGCCAGATGATCACCCCTCCGGACGTGCAGGAGAGCGGCTTCCAGCCTTCCGACAAGCCGATCACCGTCGACAATGTCGTCGCCAACGCCAAGCTCGCCGAAATGGCGAAGGCGCAGCACCCGCGCATCCTGGCCACCTATGGCGGCGAATATTCCGACCCCAGGCTCGAACGCATGGTGGCCAAGGTTGTCGGCAATTTGACCGTGGTTTCGGCCAACCCGACCCAGACCTATCGCATCACCATCCTCAATTCGCCCAACGTCAACGCCTTCGCGCTGCCGGGCGGATATCTCTATGTGACGCGCGGCCTGCTGGCGCTGGCCAACGATTCCTCCGAACTCGCCGCCGTCATCGCGCATGAGATGGGCCACGTAACGGCGAATCACGGACTGCAGCGGCAGCAGCTCGAGGCCGAGGAAGGCCTCGCGACCAAGGTGGTTTCCGATGTGCTCGGCGACAGTCCGACCGCCAAGGCGGCGCTGATCCGTGGCAAGCTGAGGCTCGCGCAATTCTCGCGCAACCAGGAACTGCAGGCCGACGCCATCGGCATCAAGTCGATCGGCGAGGCGGGCTATGATCCCTATGCCGCCGGCCGCTTCCTGCAGTCGATGTCGGCCTATACCGATTTCCGCTCCGTCAGCGGCGCCACGGACGCCAGCCTCGACTTCCTGGCGACGCATCCCAATACGCCCCAGCGCATCGAGCTGGCGCAGCGCCTCGCGCGCAATTTCGGCCCGCCCGGTGTCGGCACGCGTGACCGCGACGCTTTCCTCGCCGGCATCGACGGCCTGCTTTACGGCGACACGCCGGAAGAAGGCTATGTGCGCGGCCAGACCTTCATGCATCCCAATCTCGGCGTCTCGTTCACGGTGCCGGACGGGTTCGTCATCGACAATTCGGCGGCCGCGGTCACCGCGACCGGACCTGGCGACATCGCCATCCGCTTCGACGGCGTGGCGATCGACAAGTCGGTGTCGCTCACGGACTATATCCGCAGCGGCTGGGTGGCCGGGCTGGAAGATGCCAGCGTGCGCCAGGACACGGTCAACGGCAACGAGGCCGCGATGGCGCATGCCAGCGCGCAAGGCTGGCAGTTCGACATCGCGGTGATCCGCGCCGGCGGGCAGGTCTACAGGCTGCTGACGGCCGCGCCCTCGGCCAGCGCCGCGCTGGACCCGGTCGCGCGCTCGGTCAGCGGTTCCTTCCGCGTGCTGAGCCCGGCCGAGAAGGCGGCGCTGAAGCCGCTGCATATCCGCGTCGTCACCGTTCAGGCCGGCCAGACCATGGGCTCGCTCGCCGCGCAGATGGTCGGCGTCGACCGCAAGCTCGATCTCTTCCGGGTGCTCAACGCGATGTCGCCGGGCGCCACGGTGTCGACCGGCGACAAGGTCAAGATCGTCACCGACAGGTAGGTCGCCGGGCAGCTTGCGGCGACAACCTGGGTCGGCGCCTTGGCCGGTCCCAGGCTTTTGTCGCTGTCTCACTCAGAAGTTGGTGCTGCCACTGGTGCTCTCGCCGGTGTTGCCGGTGTTGCCGCTGGACTGTTTGGAATGGTCGCTGCCGCCCCAGGACGCCCGGCCGTTTTCGTCTTGCCTTGGCTTGGCCGTCCCTGGGATTGTCGTCACTGGGGCCTTCGGGGCCTTGGTCTTCGGCGCGGGTATGCGGATCACCTTTACCTTCGTGATGATTTTCGGCGGGACCTTGCACGCCGCGACGGCCACGGCGCTGCGCGGAGGAAGGCCCAGTATGGCCATCGAATACACGTCTTGCCGTTCCATGCTGGCCTTGAGGAAGGCCAGGGCGCGGGCCGTGTCGGCGGGCACGCCGTTGCGGCCTTCCTTGAAGACCACCGCAAGGTCCTTCATGGCATCGATGTGCCCCATCGCCGCCGCCTGGAGCATCAGGTCCAGTCCCTTGCCGGTATCGCGCTCGACGCCGAGACCGTTGAACAAAGCGCGCCCCCAGGCGGCCATGGCGTAGGGGTCTCCCTTGCCGGACGCTTTCGAATAGAGGTCGTTCGCTTTCGCCGTATCGACAGCCGTCCCCATCCCGGACGAGGCGATGGAGCCGAGCGCGAACAGGGCGCGGATATGTCCTTTGTCTGCAGCCTCCTGGATCGCTTGCCTGGCTTCGTCGATCTTGCCTGACGCCAGCAACGCCCGCCCCAGCTCGTAACGGAAGCGCGCAATGTCGGGGTAGGACTTCACCGCCACCTCGCAGGTCTCAACTGCTCCGCCGCCAATCTCATTTGGCAACCGGCCAGGGACGACGCCCTGCAGGTCGAGCGGCTCGCCAGCGGCCTGGTCGCAAGGGTCGACGTTCGGCGACAGTTTCATCGTCGCCTGCTTCACGGCGTTGCCCACGCGGATCTGGAAGCCGACCTCGACGGGAGCGGCCGAACCGATCTGCGGTTCGTAGCGCAGATTGTCGACCTCAGCGGCCATCAGGCTCGATTGCGGCGACAGGACGCGATCGGGCAGGGAGAGCGTTCCGGTCGCCGGGTAGCTCGCAAGCTTCAGGCCGATCGAGGCATCCTTTGCCGGAAAATCCAGTTTCAGCGGAACCGGGCCGACGCCGACCGGAATGCCGATGTCGCGATTTCCAATCGCTTCGGCGGCAGCGGCGACCTGGATTCCGCGCTCGGCCACCTGCTGGTTTTGCTGCGCGTCGAGCGGTGGCAGCGCTGGTTGCTCCGTCCCGCGCATCAGCACGACATCGTCGATCAGCGAGGAGTTCTCCCACGGAACCTGTTTGCCGTTGGTCGCCTTGACCACGTCGCGGCGCACAGCGGCCATGACCGAGCGTATCTCCTGGTTCGGCGCCAGCGCGCGGCGGGAGAAGGACGACGAAAACGGGCTGAGGTTGCCGGACCCGTCATAGGCGACCGCGCCCGGCTCGGTGGCAAAGGCAATCAGCGTGTTCTGCGAGCCGCTCACCTGCGCAAGGCCGCTGCCGTCAGCGACGATCAACTGGTCGCGCAGCCAATAGTCCTTGCGCGGGAAAGGATTGTTGCGACAGGCATCGAGGATGATCACCTGGATCTTCGATTTCGAGCGCAGCTGCTGCAGTATGTCATTGACCTTGATGGCCTGGACCTCCATGTCGGCCGCATCTTTCAGCGATGCGTCGACCGGGATCAGGAAATTCTCCCCGCCGATCTGAAAGCCGTGGCCGGAGTAGTAGACGACCGCCAGATCGGCGCCGTCTGCCGCCGCCAGATAGTTGCGGAACTGTTCTTCGAACTGAAGCTTGGTCAAGTCCTTGGCGGCGAACACCTCGAAGCCGGCCAGCCGGAATGTCTTCGATACGTCTTCGGCGTCCTTGTCCGGGTTCTTGAGCGCCGGGATTTCGCGATATTCGGAATTGCCGATCACAAGGGCAACCCTTCGATCGGCGTGCGCTTCGAGCGTCGTGAGACCCACGAGCATCAAGGCTGCAAGAAACACGCAGCATCGCAGCATGGCAATCCCCCATATGTTTGACCTGGAGGCGTCAAAAAGGCCGATTGCGGCGCTATGGTCTGTTAAAGAGCTCACAATCCATAGGTATTATCGGGGATAAATCACCACGATGGCGATATATTCTTATTTAATAAATTTCTTATTTTCGATTTTTGGCTTGTATCAACTCTCAGGCCGCTTCCGCAAGGAATTCAGGGTTCTGCTTGACCAGCGCCAGCTTCAGCTTCTCCATGGCGCGCGCCTCGATCTGGCGGACGCGCTCCTTGGAGATGCCGAGCTGCTCGCCGAGCGATTCCAGCGTGGCGCCGTCATCGCTCAGCCTGCGCTCCTCGATGATGCGAAGCTCGCGGGCGTTGAGCGCGCCGAGCGCGCTTTTCAGCCAGACGGCCCGGCGCTGGACATCGATCCTTTCGCCGACGATCTCGTCGGGGAGTGGGTCTTCGGAAACCAGGAAATCCATCCGCTCGGCGGCGCCGTTCTCGTCGGCCAAAGGGGCGTTGAGCGAGCTGTCGGGAGACGATAGGCGCGAATCCATCATCGCAACGTCGGCCTCCGGCACGCCGAGCGCCACCGAGACCTCGTGATAGAGCGAGGCATTGGAAAGCGGCTCGGCGCCGTTGGCGAGGCGGGCGCGCAAGCGCCGCAGGTTAAAAAACAGCGCCTTCTGCGCCGAACTGGTGCCGCCGCGCACGATCGACCAGTTGCGCAGGATGTAATCCTGCATCGAGGCGCGGATCCACCAAGTGGCATAGGTCGAAAAGCGGACTTCGCGCGCGGGCTCGAAACGGGCCGCCGCCTCGAGCAGTCCGACATGGCCTTCCTGGATCAAATCGCCGAGCGGCAGGCCGTAGTGGCGGAATTTCGATGCCATGGAGATGACCAGGCGCATATGGGCGACGGTGATCCTGTGCAGCGCCTGCTGGTCGTTCTCTTCCTTCCAGCGCAGGGCAAGGACATGCTCCTCGTCGCGCTCGAGATAGGGAGCCCTCATAGCCGCCCGGACCAGTGTCCGTCCTGCCGCGTCCTCGATCATGCCGGGCTCCTTTCGGCGGCGATTGCACTGGTGGCGGTTGAAAAGGCGCCGCCGCGCCCTACAACAGCCATGCAACGTGTCAGGCGCATGGATGGTTCCGCCGCCCGTGGGGGCAGATGTTGCCAACGGGAACATTTTGTTATCGGCCGGGAAAAAGCCGCTTGGCGAATTATCGAGTGATTTTGAGTATCAGATTTCTGGCAGAGCCTATTTTTGAAATCTGGTTCCTTATTTTGCAGTCTTCTATCTGTCAGTTTCCGGCTCTCACAATCGAGCCGGGGCACCGGTCAAAACGGGATCACAGAAAAATGAAATGGCTTAAATCGCTCCTTGTCGCCGGAACGCTGCAGGTTCTGGCGGTCACCGCCGGCCATGCCGGCGCCAATCTCGACCAGATCAAGCAGGCCGGCGTGCTCAAGGTCGGCACCGAAGGCACCTACGCGCCCTTCACCTATCACGACGAATCCAACGCGCTGGTCGGCTTCGATGTCGAGATCGCCAAGGCCATCGCCGACAAGCTCGGCGTCAAGGTCGAGTTCCTCGAAGGCAAGTGGGACGGCCTGATTGCCGGCCTCGACGCCAACCGATACGACGCCGTCATCAACGAGGTCGGCATCACCGACGCCCGCAAGGCCAAGTATGATTTCTCCGATCCCTACATCGCCTCCAAGGCCGTGCTGATCGTGCGCGGCGACGACACCGGCATCAAGACCTTCGCCGACCTCAAGGGCAAGAAGTCGGCGCAGTCGCTGACCTCGAATTTCGGCAAGCTCGCCGAGTCCAATGGCGCAGAACTCGTCGGCACCGACGGCTTCGACCAGTCGATCCAGCTTCTGCTGACCGGCCGCGCCGACGCCACGATCAACGACAGCCTGTCCTTCCTCGACTTCAAGAAGCACAAGCCGGACGCCAATGTGAAGATCGCCGCGCAGGAAGAGAATGCCGACTATTCCGGCGTCATCGTGCGCAAGGGCGATCCGGAACTGGTCGCGGCCATCAACAAGGCGCTGGCCGACATCAAGGCCGACGGCACCTATCAGAAGATCGCCGACAAGTACTTCGGTCAGGACGTTTCGAAGTAAGCAAACAGCTATTTGTCATCGGGCCGGCGGGCCGTCTTGGACGGCCCGCCATTTTTTTCATGATACCCATCGGGGATCGTCTTTGACGGTCCGCCGGTTTTTGCATGATAGTCGTTCCATATGGCGCAAGATGCCGCCATATCCGGAAAGGAGAGGGGTTCCGTGCCGCACTGGCTGCAATTGATGCTGGAATCGTTGCCGACGCTGTTATGGGCAGCGCTGATCTTCACCGTGCCGCTGACGCTCCTGTCCTTCGCGCTTGGGCTGGTCGCCGGACTGGCGACGGCGCTGATCCGGCTGTTCGGTCCAAAGCCGCTGGTCGCGCTGGTGCGCTTCTATGTGTGGATTTTTCGCGGCACGCCGCTGCTCGTCCAGTTGTTCCTGATCTTCTACGGCCTGCCGTCGGTCGGCATCCTGCTCGACGCCTTTCCCGCGGCGCTGATCGGCTTCACCCTCAACATCGGCGCCTACACCTCGGAGATCATCCGCGCCGTCATCGGCTCGGTGCCGAAGGGCCAATGGGAGGCTTCCTATTCGATCGGCATGACCTGGAGCCAGGCGATGCGGCGCACGATCCTGCCGCAGGCAGGACGCGTCGCGGTGCCGCCGCTCTCCAACACCTTCATCTCGCTGGTCAAGGATACGTCGCTGGCGGCCGCGATCACGGTGCCGGAGATGTTCCAGGCAGCGCAGCGCATCGTCGCCACCACCTACGAACCGCTGATCCTCTATGTCGAGGCGGCGGCGCTCTATCTGGCGTTGAGCTCGGTGCTGTCGGCGCTGCAGGCGCGGCTGGAGGTGCGGCTCAATCGCTATGGCGGGTTCCTGGAGGCCAACGCATGATCGGCCTCACCAACATCGAAAAGCGCTTCGGCGACAATCTGGTGCTGAAAGGCGTCACCGTCAGCCTCGACGAGGGCAGCGTGACGGCGCTTGTCGGCCCCTCGGGCGGTGGCAAAAGCACGCTGCTGCGTTGCATCAACCTGCTGGAAATCCCGACCTCAGGCACCTTGCGCATCGGCGAGGAGACGCTTGCGTTCCATCCGGGCGGCAAGGTGCCGGCCAAGGATATCCAGCGCATCCGCCTGCAGACCGGCATGGTGTTCCAGAATTTCCAGCTCTTCCCGCATCGCACGGCGATCGAGAATGTCATGGAAGGGTTGGTGACGGTGCTGAAATGGCCTGAGCCGAAGGCGCGCGAGCGGGCGATGGCGCTGCTCGAAAAGGTCGGCATGGTGCACAAGGCCGATGCCTGGCCGGCGACGCTGTCGGGCGGTCAGCAGCAGCGCGTGGCCATCGCCCGGGCGCTGGCGCCGTCGCCGCGCGTGCTGCTGTGCGACGAGCCGACCTCGGCGCTCGATCCGGAACTGGCGCAGGAAGTGGTCGACGTGCTTGGGCAGCTTGCCCGCGAGGGCACCACCATGGTGATGGCCACGCATGACCTGAGGCTCGCCTCCAAGATCGCGCAAGAAGTGGTCTTCCTCGATGCCGGCTCGATCGTCGAGAAAGGCCCGGCCTCGGTCGTGTTCGACAATCCCGAGCGCGAGCGGACCAAGCGCTTCATCGCGTCGCTGCGACAGGAAGAGGCGCAGAAGGACGCTGGCAGCTGAACCTTCTACCTCCTCCCTTTGTGAAGAGGTCGAACCGAAGGTCCGGGTGAGGGTTGGCGCCGTACCCCACACGTTGCTTCGCATCGGCTCTCCCACAAGGGGAGCGTAGAGCCCAGAAACAAAAAACCCGGCGCCAGGCCGGGTTCTTCGCATTCAGTCAGAACGAGAAATTCAGGCAGCTTCTTCCTGCTCTGCTTCTTCGTTGTCGGCCTTGGCGCCGCGCTTCGGACCCTTGTTGAGGTTGACCTCGATGAGGCGCACGGCCTCGGTCTCCGACATGCGGTTCACTGCGGCGATCTCACGGGCCATGCGGTCGAGCGCGGCTTCATAGAGCTGGCGCTCGGAATAGGACTGCTCCGGCTGGTTGTCGGCGCGATAGAGGTCGCGCACCACTTCCGAGATCGAGATCAGGTCGCCGGAATTGATCTTGGCATCATATTCCTGGGCGCGGCGCGACCACATGGTGCGCTTGATACGGGCGCGGCCCTGCACGACCTTCAGCGCGCGGTCGACATAATCCTCTTCCGACAGCTTGCGCATGCCGATCGAGGTCGCCTTGGCAACGGGCACCTTCAGCCGCATCTTGTCCTTCTGGAAGTCGATGACGAACAATTCCAACTTGTGACCCGCAACTTCCTGCTCGTCGATCGCCACGATCTGGCCGACGCCATGCGCCGGGTAGACGATGAACTCGCCGGTCTTGAACCCGTGGCGGGCCGCGGTGGACTTCTTCTGCGGGGTGATCGTTGCCATTACGCCCTGAACTCCTTGGTTGTAGCGCCGGCATGGCGGCGCCGGCTAAAACTTGTGTGATCGGCGATAGCCGACCGTTAGCCATGCAACAGGATGAGCCCACCGGAAAAGCAGGAACCGGCAAACCGCACGAACGCGATCGCCTGTCCCAGATCGCTCTGGTCCGGATCTAAAAGCTCACCTTTCAGTGATTTGGGGCGTTAGCGCCATAAATCGACGTTGTGTCACCGGCATGTTTGGCTGATGTAGCACAAAAAGTCGGAAGAATCAAGGTTTTGCTGTATTCGCTAACGCCAAGCGAGGCCGCTGCCTGTCAAGACAGCATTTGTATCGGCCGCGTTACGTGGCGTCATGCTGGCGTTGCCAGCACCTATATCAATCGCCTTCGCCGGGCTCGGCGGAGAAATATTTCTCGAACTTTCCGGTCTCGCCGTCGAAGGTCTTGGCGTCCGCCGGCGGCTCTTTCTTGGCGGTGATGTTGGGCCATTTCTCGGCGTATTCGGAATTGACCTGCAACCATTTGTCGAGGCCGCCCTCGGTGTCCGGCTTGATCGCATCGGCCGGGCACTCAGGCTCGCAGACGCCGCAGTCGATGCACTCGTCGGGATGGATGACGAGCATGTTCTCGCCTTCGTAGAAACAGTCGACCGGACAGACCTCGATGCAGTCCATGTATTTGCATTTGATGCAATTGTCGGTCACGACATAGGTCATTGCAGGCTCCGGGACGTCCCGATTTGCTCGGCTTTTTCAGGTGAGGTAACGCCTTTGTCCGCCGCATGCAAGGGCGGGGCTTGCGGGTATGGCGGGCGTCTGCGGAATGAAATTTTCTTCCGCCTGCCGTGAGGGCCCGGCGTCGTGCCTCAATCTTCGCCGAGCAGCCGATCCGTTTGCCGGCGCTCGCGCTTCGTCGGCCGGCCGCTGCCGGCCTCGCGCAAAGCCGGAATGGCATCCGGAACGGCCTCGCCTCTGGGTGTCGGCGCCGGCGACATGTCCTCGTAAAGCAGGCGCGCCTCTTCAGCCGGGCCGCGCCTCGTGCCGCAATTCAGCACTTTCCAGACCAGGATGCGGCCCTCGAGCGTGATGGTCAGCACGTCGCCGGGCTTGACCAGATCCGAGGCCTGCGCTGCTTTGTCGCGATTGATGCGGACGCGTCCGGCAACGACGACCTTTGCCGCCAGGGACCGCGATTTCAGCGCGCGCGAGAAGAACAGCCATTTGTCGATGCGCTGGCGGCCTTCTCCAACCATCGGGACTAGCTTTGTTGGAGCATGATCTTATCCGAAAACCGGTTCCCACTTTTCGCTGACGCGGTCCTTCGGTTCGGGATCATGCTGTCTCTTTGTTGGAGCATGATCTCGCCCGAAAACCGGTTCCCACTTTTCGGGTTCATGCTCTGGCTATTTCTTGAGCTGGTCGCGCAAGGCGGCGAGCTTGGCGAAGGGCGAATCCGGATCGAAGCGCTGCGGGCGCTCCTCGCGCGGCTTGCCTTGGAAGGCGGGCTTGCCGCCTGGAGCGTTGCCCTTGCCGTCCTGCCTGTTGCCCTTCCAGTCGGGCCGGCCCTCGCGGCGGCCCCCCTCGTGGCGATCGGGACGCTCACCCTGCGGCCTGCCCTCGCGTCGCTCGCCGCCCTCGCGCCGGTCGCCCGTCTCCGGCCTCGGCTTGAACTTCGAGCGGTCGAAGCGTGGCTTGCCGGCGCCGTCGCGCTGCTCGCGGCGACCCTCATTGGCCGGGCGATCGCCTGGCTGGGCGCTTGGCACACCTGCCTGGCCCTCGCGCGAGGGCTGGCCGCCGCGCGGGCGATTGTCGCGACGGTTGTCGTGGCGGTGGCGCGGACGCTGATGGTCGAAACGCGCCTGACGCCACAGCAGCACAGGCTTCGGCTCCTCAGCCTCGGCCGGGGTTTCGCCAGCGGCGGCTTCGCTTCCTTCACCCTCACCGTGGGGAGCGTCGGCGCGTAGCGCCGGGGCGGGGGGCGCGCTGGCGCTGTCAGTTTTCTGTGGATCGTCGGCGCCGTCACCCGCGTCGCTTCGCGCCGCGACCTCTATGGAGGGGGCTGGAGCTTCGGCGGGTTCGGCCGATTCAACCGCTACGGTATCCTCTGCAGGATGAGCCTCTTCCGTGATCTCGGCCGGAGCGTCTGCCAGCTCTTCCGCGACAGGTTCCGCCACCACTTCTGAGATGGCGCGCGCAGGAGCTTCGGTGGCAGTTTCGACAGCGGCAGCCGGTTCCAAACCTTCGACGGGTGCTTCTGCTACCGAGTCTGTTGCCGCAGCTTCGGCTGCCTTGGCGGCTCGCGCCGCTTCCTCTGCGGCGAGCTTCGCCGCGGCCGCTTCGCGGGCGGCGTCGTCCAGTGCGTCGAGCTTCGCCTTTACCTCAGCAACCGGCTTCGCCTCGGAGCGATAGCCGAGACCCTTGAGGATCTCCTCCATGTCGTCGGCGGTGGCGCCCAGGATCGACATCATCGGCGGCGTCACCATGAAGGCGTGGCCGTCATAGGCGCCGTCCGGACGCTGGCCGAGGCCGGGCTTCCAGTTGGTCGCCGGGCGGATGAGGTCGGCAAGCCGTTCGAGGATATCGACGCGCACGGCGCGACGGCCGAGATTGCGATAGCCGGCGAGCTTGTAGAAGGTCTTGTCGAAGGCCTGGTCGATGACCACCGAGGTGCGGCCCGACGCCAGCGCGTGGACAACATCGCCAAAACCCGGCTTGTCCTTGCCGTCGTTCTTCAGCGCCCAGAGCAGCGTCACCAGGCCGGCCGGCGCCGGCTTGATCAGCGCCGGCACGAAGACATGGTAAGCGCCGAAACGCACGCCGAGGCGGCGCAGCGCGGCACGGCCTTCCTGGTCGAGCGACTTCATCTCCTCCGCGATGTCGCGGCGATTGATCAGGCCGAAATGCTCGACCAGCTGAAAGGCGATGCCGCGCGCGATGCCGGTAAGCTGGTCGGCGTTCTTCAAATCGACCAGCGGCTTCAGCAGCGACTCGATCTGGAAATTGACGAAACGTTCGGCGCGCGCCGCGACCTTGTCGCGGGCAGGGCCGGTCAACTGTTCGTCGGCAAGCAGGACCAGTCGCGGCTTCAGCGCCTCGTCGCCACCGACCAGCGTGCCGATCGGCGCGCCGATCCAGCGCAGGACGCCGTCCGAGCCGAGCGCCAGGTCGCCATTGGCGCAGGCGGCAAAGCGTTCGGCGCGCGCGTCGAACTCGGCCGCGAGCGCCTTCTGGGCGGCGGTGCGCACCGCCTTGGCATCCTCGCCGCCGGCGCTCTGGTCGGCGGTGAAGCGGAACCCCTGCAACTCGCCGACATGATGGCCTTCGACGAGGACGGTTCCGGTTGGGCTGATTTCGGCTTCAGGCATGGTATTTTCTCTAAGGCGCCGCATGAGGACGGAAGTCCTGCGGTCTACGAAGCGTTTCGTCAACCGCTCATGCAGCGCATCCGACAATCTGTCTTCGATTTCGCGCGTCTTTTCCTGCCAGTGT